>Ga0209698_10000131_pt1 | contig 74717 bp, 49 predicted proteins | sample LitLauG_LLR_2012_FD_187203 | JGI IMG/M metagenome (GOLD analysis project Ga0209698, IMG submission 187203) | Freshwater sediment microbial communities from Pennsylvania, USA - Little Laurel Run_MetaG_LLR_2012 (SPAdes) (version 2) | ecosystem: Environmental > Aquatic > Freshwater > Creek >... | reverse complement strand
CTGCTCGACAACGTGCGCAGCATGTACAACGTGGGCGCATTCTTTCGCACGGCGGATGCCGCGGCCATCGAGAAGCTGTACCTGTGCGGCATCACCGCCTAAGCCTGCCATCGCCAAGACGGCCCTGGGCGCGGAAGAATCGGTCGAGTGGGAATACGCCTGGGAGCCGGCCCCGCTACTGCGCTCGATCCGCGAACGGGGCTACGAAATTGCGGCCGTCGAGACCTCGGTCCACGCCGTCGACCTCTTCGATTGGGCACCCCGGTTCCCCGTCTGCGTGGTCTTCGGCCATGAGGTGGAAGGCATCCGGCCGGAAGTATCGGAACTCTGTGATACGCACATCCGCATCCCCATGCTGGGGACCAAACATTCGCTCAATGTGGCCACCGCCGGCGGCGTAGTGATCTACGAATTGCTGCGAAAATACCGGGGCCTCGGCACGTTACGATAGGACGTGGCCCAGACACTTCCCCGCCTGCGCATGAATCTGGATTTCATGCCGTCGCCTTCTCCCGAGCATCCTGGCCTGTTCATCCGCGACCCATACAAGTTTTCCGACGCCATGCTGATCATCCCGCCGCTTCTGGTGGAGGCGCTGCGTTGCTTCGACGGCGCCCAGACGGACCTCGACTTGCGCCAGGTGTTGGTGCGGCTCACCAACGACCTGCAGGTGGGCGAGACCGAAAGCCACCTGATCCGAACGCTGAGCGGGGCCGGTTTCCTGGAGGACGAGACCTTCGAAACCATGCGGGCCGACCGCAAGCGCGACTTCGCGGCGAAGAACGTGCGCGAGCCGGCACATGCCGGCGCCGCGTATCCGGGGGAGCCCGCGGAGTTGCGGGAGACGCTCTCCCGGTATATGGCCGGCGATAGCGCGGACGCTACGGCCGTGAGGAATGGAAATCTGTTCGCGATTGCCGCGCCCCACGTCAGTCCGGAAGGCGGCTGGCAATCCTACCGCGCCGCATACCGCATGTTGAAACCGGAGCATGGCGAGCGCACCTTCGTGATCCTGGCCACCTCGCACTACGGTGAGCCCGAACGGTTTGGCTTGACCCGCAAGAGCTTCCGTACGCCGCTGGGCGAGGCCGTCACCGACCAGACCCTGGTGGATTGGCTGGCCGCGCGCGCGGGCAAAGGGGTCATGATGGAGGACTACTGCCACTCCTTCGAGCACACCGTAGAATTACAAGTGATCTTCCTGCAGCATGTGCTAGGCCCAGGCGTGCGCATCCTGCCGATTCTGGTCGGCCAATTCGCGCGTAGTCTGTATCAGGGAGGCGAACCCGAAGACGACGACAAAGTCAAGGCTTTTCACGAAGCCCTCGGCGAACTGCGTGAACGGCAGGGCGATCGACTTTTCTGGGTCCTGGGCGTAGACATGGCCCACATGGGCGTGCGCTATCACGACGAGTTCGACGCGCTGGCCGGCAACGGCGTGATGAGCGAGGTCAGCGCCCGCGACGAAGCCCGCATCGCACAGATCAACGCCGCCGACGCAGCCGGTTTCTGGGAACAGGTGCGCCCCAACGGCGACGACCTGAAGTGGTGCGGCTCCGCGCCCTTCTACACATTTCTCAAGACCGCCCCGAAGATGCGCGGCGAGCTATTGAAGTACGAGCAATGGAACATCGACGGCGGCAGCGTGGTGAGCTTTGCCGGGATGGCGTTCTCGAGGTTGTGACGCACTCGCCGCCAGCGCGTCGAGGCCGCCGGCGTGCGCCACCGGCTATGATTCCGGCCTGAATCCGAGGCCGGTGCCGGCAATCTCGCCCCACGGGTTAACAATGAGCCCCTGATGGGTGGTCACCGGCTGAAAGCCAGGCGACTCCGGAATCAACCCGAGGACCGGCACGGCTGAGATTGCCAAGTAACTGATAGGAAATGAGTTCCATGGCCTGGAACCCCCCAACCCCGGCGGCTTTTTGGCGTTCCGCTGGTTTCCGCCCTCGGCCAGATCGCTGAGAAAAAATCCTTCCTGGCCTGGAAATAGTTGAGAATAAACGGACTGTAAGCGCTCACTATTAAATGAGGCTGAGAAGATCCAATGGCAGATTCATTGCCGTATCGCCCGCACTCTTCCGCGCCGATAGCCGGAGCCTGCGGAGCCGACTCGGGATGCTTCAGCCACCCGAACTCGATGGCCTTATCAGGCTCCCGGGCTCCGGGTCCGGAAGCACCTGCAAGCGGGACGCGGGGTGGCGAGCTCCGGCTCATCGGGAACCGCCGCGGGGCGTGGCGGCTTCCGTCAATAAGGTTAAGCCCTAAAGTCCGGCGAGAATATGCCGCCGCGAAAGGAGGTAAGTAGTAGTAACGCCAAACCCGGCGAAAGGAAGGATAGTAGCAAACATGAAAACACGATTACGGGGGTCCTTGGCTGTCCTGTTGATGACTTTGCCGGTCTTTGCGGCGATGTCGACCAGCGGTGCCGCCCAGACCTCGGTGGCGACCAATGCCACGAACGGCGCCACGATTACCCGCTATGTCGGAGTGTCGATCGCTCCAACGAACGGCGCCAGCCTAATCGGCGCGGATTAGCAACAATCACTTATACGCTTACCGTACAGTGGGTGCGGTAACAACGAATCGCGACTATGCGACAAGTTTTGTCGTTGGCTCTTCTTTTACTGGCCGCCGGCGTCAACCCCGCTGGAGCAGCAGGAATATCGATTGCTCTTCAATCCGCCTCCGGTGGAGTAACGGTTTCCGGATCCTCCCCCAACTGCACGGCATCTGTGGGAAATGTGAATGGCCTCGGAGCGGGGACCCCGGGAGCCGGGGTCTCCTTGTTTACCACCGGGGTAAGCAACGGAGTATTGTACACGACTCCATACAACATCATCATAAATAATACCAAGGGATCTCCTACCTGGGAACTGAAGGCATACGTAAGCGGCAATTTTATACATCCATCCATCCTGATCGTTTACAGTTGTGCCCCTCTCGTAAGCTGTTCCACCGCAAGCGATTATAGTACAATGTCTACCAATGCGGGCGCCCAAACCACGCTAGTCCCAACGAACAACAACTATCCCTTCGCGAACACCCCGGTGACGTTTACCGCTTATGTGGGCGTATATATTGCAAACAGCAACGGGGCCGGCGTCTTCACCGGGTCGGACAGCGCGACCATTTACTTCTCAGCACACGATATAACAAACAACAAAACAGTCAACTGTTCGCTCGGTCTGAGCGCAACCGCCCAGACCGCCGTTCAACTGAGGTTGGCGACGGCCGGCGGCTTGACGATTTCTCCCGCATCCGATTACTCGGCGGATTTCGGAACCGTGAACGGGATCGGTATTAACCCAGCCGCGGGCGTTACGATGGTCTCCGCTGCAGGCGGAGTGATCTACAGCCCCCCTACTATCTCCAGTCTTCCTTCTCCAGCTTTTTGCAGACTACGGGCACGTGCGAGGTTTATGTGAGCAGCAACTTTGTGCACTCAACCGTACTCGTGCTGAAAGATGCATCGGTCTCGGGAAGTCCGTACTCGAGTATTTCGATATCCGTCGGCTCTCAAACCTCGCTGCCCACCGCCAGCAGTGGAGTGAACCTGACGCGATATCTCGGGCTGTTTGTCTCAAACCTGAGCGGCGGGGGCGCCTTTACCGGAGCGGATAACGCCACACTGACTTACACACTATCGGTGCCATGATGAAGAACAGTTATTTGCATTCGGCGGGTTTTTGCCGCGTTGGACGCGCGGTCTGATTTTTGGTTGCATTTGCCGGTCAGACGGTGCGGGCCCAGTCGATGGCGCTGGCGCCAGGAGGTGAGGAATAACGCATAGGCCAGTCTTAGCTCGCAGATTGCCTCCTCTGGTCCTGGCTTCGCGGGGCTTGCCGGTGTTCCGCGCAACCTTCTTGCCTCGAAACGGCTTGTGCCAATCAGCAGTGCCCCTCGTTTTTCTTCTCTTGGCTGGAGCCATTCCGGTTTGGGGACAGAAATTGGCCCTGCAGACGGCTGCAGGGGGCATAACCATTAGCGGCAACTCTCCTAACTATACGTCGGGCTTCGGAGCCGTGAATGGCCTCGGTGTAGGTACGCTGCCATCCGGCTGGTCGGTAATCACCGCCGGGGTCGCCGGCGGAGTTCTTTACGTGACGCCCTTCAACAACGTCGTCAGCAATGTGAACAGCGACCTACAGGTATTGTCGAGCTACGTCCAGACGAATTTCAATCATCCCTCGCAACTGATTTTGGAAATCTGCGGCCCCTTTAGCAGTTGCGGTAACGCGGCTAACTATACTCCGATCTCGCTTAGTCCTGCTACCGGTACCGATTACGTGACTTCACCGGGTGTCGGCAACGGCACGTATACCGCCTACCTCGGCCTATTTGTCAGCAACGCCGACGGTGCTGGGCTTTATACCGGATCCGACTCGGCCAAGGTAGTTTTCGGGACTTTCAACTCCAGCAATGGCCACCTGAACCAAACAGCGAATTTGACCCTCAACAGTCCTAATGTAAACCTGCAGACAGCGGTGCAATTATCCCTGGCTACCTCCGGTGGCGGGCTGACAATCTCGCCTGGGTCTGACTTCTCTGCGGTTTTTGGGAACGTCAACGCGATGGGTATCGCACCCGGCGCCGGCCTTTTCGTGAGTTCGGTGTCGGGAGGAGTCGTCTACGGAACCCCATATCTGCTGCAGCCGGCGTTTTCGACCTTTTCTTCGACCACAGCTACGCTGACGGCCTATGTAAGCGCGGATTTCGGGCATCCAGGTATTCTTGAGTTGCGGGATGCCGGTACCTCCGGCGGCCCCTATTCTGCCGTTTCCAAAGTGAGCGGCTCTCCAACTACCTTGGCCACATCCGTCAGCAGCGGATCGGCCGTCATAAGATATCTAGGGCTCTTTATCTCGAATGTCAATGGTGGCACTTCCTACCGGGGGGCCGATAACGCCACGCTGACCTGCACATTGACCGTGCCATGATTCGAGAATCAGCAAGCCAACTGGTAGGGGACAACTCGCCAGGTAGCTGAATAGAAAGGAGGTCCGGCGCCAAAAACCATCCCTGCTTCCGGTTCTTTCGGCTTTCCTGTTTCCGCCCCTTTTTGGCCATACCTCTGGGAAAGGCCCTCCTGGCTGCAAAAAAAGTGAGAAAAAGCAGACCCTAAATGCCCGATTATGATGAGATTGCGAAAAACTATGGAAAATCTCCGCCACAAGGTGGCGCGGCGCCTGGCCTCGCTCCAGAGTCGAGTCCCGAAGGGCAGTGATTCCGGATGTTCCACGCCACCGCAACTCGATGGCGTGGTCCGATTCGTTTCCTACAGGTCCGGAAGCCCTGCAATCGGGTCGAAGTGTGGCAGGCTTCAGCCCACCGGAACCGCGGCGGTGCGTGGGGGCTCTCAAATCAACAAGGGTACACGCCCTAAAGTCTGGCGCCAAAATACCGATGAAGGAGGTGAGGAGTAGCGCGAGATCCAGCGAACGGAAGGAATAGCAACATGAAGACACAATCAGTGGGAGCCTTAGGAGCATTGATGCTGACTTTGCCAGTCTTTGCAGCGACCCAGGCGGTTAATGCCGCGGCGATTTCACCGACCCTGAAGACCAGCGTGAGCGTGCAAGAAGCGATCCAGCTAACGCTCGGGACGGGTTCCGGTTGCGCGGTAACCGGCGCGGGCGGCGGAGCCGACTATAACGTCAGTTTTGGCAACATTGACGCCATGGGCATCAATAACGGATCCTGCGGCAACAAGTTTGCGCCCACCACGCCGGGCTCGACCAATGCCGCTTACTATACGGACTACACGTTGACACCGATCTATACCAGCCAGGCAACATCCACCGGCACGATTACGGCGTACGTGTCGGCCAACTTCACCAAGGCCAATCTTTCGATCGTGCAGGCCGCCAGCGCGCCGGGCGCCATCAGCGACTTGGCTGCGATGTCGACGAACGTGGCTGCGCAAACCTCGGTGGCGACGAATGCCGCAAGTGGTACCCCCATCACCCGCTATGTCGGCGTTTCGCTGGCGCCCACCAACAACTCTGGCCTGACCGGCAATGACGCTGCGACCATCACGTACACACTGACGGTCCCGTAACGAAAAAGATGATATGATCATTCGCAAACACCTGAAGGTACTAGCAACCCTCCTGCTGGCCACCCAGGCGTTTGCGGGGACCAACGCCACCAACACCAACACCGTTTCCCCCACCCTGAAGGTGAGCGTGACCGTGCAGAGCGCGATCCAACTCACGCTCGCCACGGGGACGGGATGTACCGTAACCGCCGGCGGCGGAACCGACTATGCCATCAGTTTTGGCAATGTGGACGCCATGGGCATTAACGCGCCGTCCTGCGGCAACAAGTTCTTGCCAACTACGCCGGGCTCCACCAACGCGGCTTACTATACGGATTACACGCTGACGCCGATCTTTACCAGCCAGTCCGTAAGCACCAACACGATTACGGCCTATGTGTCGAGCAACTTTGCGAAAGCCAATCTCTCAATAGTCCAGAACAACAGCTCGCCGGCCTCGATCGCCAACTTGACAGCCATGTCGACCAGCGCTGGCGCTCCGACCTCGGTGGCCACCAATGCCACCAATGGCACCACGATCACCCGTTATATCGGGGTGTCGATCGCTCCAACGAATGCCGCCGGCCTGACCGGCGCGGATTCGGCAACGATCACCTACACGCTTACCGTACAGTAGATGCCATGAGCGACCCATCATTCGGTCCATTTTTGATAAGGAGACCAGCCGTAGTTCCGATGTGCATAGCGTTAACGATTTTCCGCCTCGAAGCCCGCCGGCGAATTAGCTGGCGGCACCGGGATCCCGAAGTCGTGCCACGCAACGGCAAGCGCGCGAATGCCGCGTTCGCTGCTGCTCCGGTCCTATTATCCGGCATGGTCCTTTTTGCGTTGGACAGACCCGCCTGGGGCCAGGGAATCAGTTTGCAGACAGCAACCGGGGGAGTCACGTTTTCGGGTTCAAATCACAACTATAACTCCGGATTCGGAAACGTAAACGGGCTCGGAGTGGGCACCCCGTCCGCCGGGCTCACCGTGATCTCAGCCGGAGTCACAGGAGGCGTTCTTTATGCCACACCTTACAACATCGTGATCACGGGCGCTGGCGGTGGCAATCCAGCCGCGGTCTCGGTTTACGTGCGAACCAACTTCTCCAAATCCTCGACGCTGGTTCTCAAAAGCTGCTATCCAAACGCCAGTTGCACCAGTGCCGCCAGCTACACTACGATTTCGACCGATTCCGCCTCGCCCACGGTCGTAATTCCTGCACCGGGGATCGGCAGCAACGGCACGGTCGTCGCATCGCTCGCCCTGTTCGTCAGTAACGCAAATGGGAGTTCGGTCACCGGTTCAGACTCCGCAACGTTGTATTTCCTGGTGTACGACGGCTCTAAGGCGCAACTAAAAGAGACGGACATTCTCACCTTGAATAGTCCGGACGAAAACGTGCAGTGGGCTCTGCAACTTACCTTGGCCACGGCGGGCGGTTTGACGATATCTGCTGCATCCGATTACTCGGCGAATTTCGGAGTGGTGAACGGAATCGGTATTAATCCTCCCGGTGGCCTGTCTGTGGTCTCCGCCGCGGGCGGGGTAATCTACAGCACCCCCTATTATCTCCAGCCCGTTTTTTCCAATTTTTCCTCGACAACGGGTACAGTTAGTGTCTACGTAAGCAGCAGTTTTGGGCACCCCTCCGTTCTGGTACTGAAAGATGCGGCGGCGTCGGGCGGACCGTACTCGGATATTTCGACTACCAGCAGTCCCCAAACCACGTTGACTACCTCGGCCAGCAGCGGAACGAACCTCACGCGATATCTCGGTCTCTTTGTCTCGATTTTGAGCGGTGCGGGCTCCTTTACGGGGGCGGACAACGCGACACTAACTTACACGTTAATGGTGCCATGATGAAAAGGAGTTACTTGCAGTCGGCAGGCTTGGCCGCGGGTGGTTGGACGCGTGGTCTGATTTTGCTGTTGGCTTTTGCCGGTCAGCCGGTCTGGGCTCAGTCGATGGCACTGGCGCCGGCCCAGGTTGAGTTTACCTTCAAGCCGGGGCAGCCATTGCAATTCGACCTTGGGGTCTCAAACAGGGGCGGCGCGCCGACCGTGATGCGGGCCAACGTGACGGACCTCTGGTATAACGACCGGAACGAGAAGGTGTTCGACCGGCCGGGCTCCTGGCCGCGTTCCGCCGCCAACTGGATCGAGGTGGTGCCGCCCCAGATTACCGTTCCCGCGGGGGGCACGGGCAGTCTTCGAGTAGTGATCACTCCCCCGGCGCAGGTCTCGGGAGGATATTACGCCGTCGTATTTCTCGAATCCAGACCCGAACTCGTGCAGGATGCCCAGGCGGGGCAAAAGGCCGTCTTTGCGACCATGCGTCTCGGATGCCTGGTTCTGCTGAGCGCCGAGAATACGGAACATTACGGCATCGAACTGGCGGATACTCATGTGACACCTCCGGATGCGAGCCATCCACTCAAGGTTGACTTTCAGCTTTGGAACAACAGCAACACGCACATTTTTCCTGAAACCAGGGTCGCCATTGTGAATTCCCATCGGGAGCTTGTAGCGAAGGCGGAGGCTGAAATCAGACGTTTCCTTCCCCAACAGAAGGACGGCGTGTCGGCAACCTGGGCGGGAAGCCTTTCTCCTGGAAGTTATACAGCGATTGTGACCGTGGCCTACGGAAAGGACAAGATCCAGACTACGGACATACCGTTTACAGTCGGAGAGACTCAGATCGTGCAGTCCGCTGAGTCTGTTAAAGATAAGTAGCGCCGGTATGCGAACCGGGCGATGGACCGCAACACCGTCGGGATCAGGGCGGCATACCCTGTTGGTTCTCTGGGTTACGGTCGTCTCCCTGTGTTTGGCTGGACGGGCGCAGGACGTTGCCCCCGAGGTCGTTGAGGTCTTCCACCAGGGCCGCACCTTGGTACGGGCCTCCGGCATTACCGATCCCATCGTTCTCGACGAATCGATCTGCCGCGCCGAGATATCGGGCGGCCAGATCCAATTATTCGGCCTGGCTCGCGGTGAAACGGTGTTGGTTGCCTGGATGCGGGACCAGCGCATCGCCATCCGAATTCGAGTAGTCGAACGCCCGGAAGTGCCTCCCCCGCCGACCCTGTCGAGAGGCGCTTTGGAGTCCTTGGGTCATGGATCGTTTGGGTCCTCCGTCCAGACCGCCATCGGGATGGACGGTGAACCGACATTCTTTCTCCTGCATAATGTCGAATGGCAGCAGCAGAACGGCGGCAGCCGTCTCAGCATTCGAGCCCAGGCGCAAGACAACACGATGGCCGGCGCGCCGGTGTTCAACGCCAATCTGGCTTCCATCTCCTACGAGGATGCGCGCGCGAAGGTATCGCTGATGGATTTTCCTCTGGAAGTAAACGGAGGCCTAGAGGCGAAAATCTCGCCTTACTCCGCATACAATGTATACATGGTCCGCGGCGCCGATGTGAAACTGCGGCGCGGCGCCAACCAATTTGAGCTATTTGCGGGAGCGACCATTCCGTCCTACTTCTTGCGGCTGAACGGAGCACGAGAGACCAGCGGTGTCAATTTTACGCGCAAACAGAACAGCCGCCTTTTCCTTTATGGCACGGCGGGTTGGGTAGCGGCGCCCGCCGTCCAGTCCGGTAGCGCAGCGCGGCGGGAAAACAGCATCTTCGGGACGGCGGGATTCGCCTGGCGTCCTGATGAGCGCTGGGCAATCCAGGGTACGGCCGGAGGGAGTACGCGAGGCGTTCTGGCGCAAGGGACGGTGTCGTATATCGGCCCCCAACTCACGGCATTTGTAACGGGAACGGCTTCATCGCCGAACTTTCCGCTCAACCAGCTGCAGCTTCTGTTTTCGGGCGGGTCTTCCGTGACGGCCTCCACAACCTTACGGCCGAATAAACTGGTGGCGGCATCCGTTTATTTCCAGCACAGCACTACCAGACCCACGGTCTTTTTCCCGGCCCAAAGCACGGGCGACTATTTGAATCCGAATCTGACCTTTACCCTACCCCGGCGGCAGTCGATCACCCTGAATTACACCTACAGCCGCTACCGGTCGAACCTGCTTTCCTCCAGCCAGAGCCAGAACCAGAGGATCGATGCCGGTCTCCACTCCCAGTTCGGTGCACGAATCTCCAATACGGCTCAGTTCGACCTAGGGTCCCTGAACGACAGCCGCGGCATCAACTCGGACAGGGAATTCACGGTGCGGGACGCACTGAATATCTCCATAAGGCCGGGATCTCTTTTTGTCGGGGTCGAGCACAGCCGCCATGACCCCTCTTTGATCAAGCGCCTGAACGAACAGATTGGCCTGCTGCCGCCCGTACTCCAGCAATTATTCCAACTCGATCCCCAGGCAGTGGCCCAATCCCCGGATCTCCCACCGGATATTCGGGCGTTACTCGAACACATACAGCCGACAGACACCCAGATCTCAGTAGGCGCCCAGTTTGGTGTAGGAAAACGGCTTAACCTTAGCCCAAATGCAGGATACATCCGGGACGCTCCGGGGCTGACCCCCAAAGTTCACTCCTATCAGTACGGCTATTCACTTTCTTGTTCTGTTACCCGTTCGCTGCAATTGACGTCATCAATGACCAACGTACTGCTTTTCGATCCCAAGAAGGAGCAGTTGCAACGCAGCACGGTAGTGACGATGGGTCTGAATAAGACTTTTACCGGTGGTCTCCACGCGCCGCTTTTCGGTAGTTTCGCACGAAGAACGATTCGCGGCCGGGTCTTCCGCGATCTCAATCAGAGCGGAACGTTCAACAGCGGCGAGCCAGGCATGGCAGGCGTGCGCGTGGTACTCAGCAGCGGGGACGTAAAGGTCACCGATGCGGAAGGACGTTTTGAATATTCCAAGCTGAGCCCCGGCGCCTATTCGGTAAGTCTCCCGCTCAATCAGTTTAACGGTGCCGTTCGCCTGACGGGACCAGCAGAGATACGCGCGGAGTTATTTGAGCAGAAAGCCGCGGAAATCAATTTTGGCGTGGTCGATTTCGCGCGTCTGATCGGCAATGTCTATAACGATTACTTATTGGATGGGAACAGACGGCCTGATTCGAACGGCCTGCGCGGGGTCCGGCTCGTTCTGACTGGAGGCGGCATTCACCGTCCCATCGTCACGGATGGGGCGGGTGATTATGGATTGGATGGGGTCGCCCCCGGTGACTACGAGCTGACCTTGGATCGGACTACGCTGCCCACCAACTTCAACGCTCCCGGCGACCCGATCCGGGTCCACATCGCGCCGGTATCCACGGCTGTGAATGATATCCCGGTGCGCGCCCTGCGCTCGATCTCCGGGCACGTCTATGTCGCCCGCGGCGAGAGCGGAGATCCGAACGGCAACCCCAACGTCGACACCGCTGGTGGAGGAAAGAACGGAGCGGCCGGCCCGGCCGGCCCGGCCATGCTGCCCGTGGCTGGGGTGCAACTGGCGATCGGCCAGACGATGGCGACGACGGATGCCGGCGGAGGCTTTATTTTGCGAGACTTGCCCGCCGGCGAACTGACTTTGCGCGTGGTCCCGGCGCAGACCCTGCCTCCCGGCATGGTGGCGCCGACAGGGAAGACTAAATTGCCGCATGAGCCGATCCAGGTAGAGAACGCTACCATCGTGATTTCCAATCCCAAGCTGGTGGAGTACTTATTGCCACGCGCCATCACGCCGCTGCCCAGGGACGATGAGTAATCGCATCGACACGCGAAGCTAACTCGCTCGCAGCTGCGATTTGCCCGGGGTCGCAGGAACAATCCGCGCCGTCGGCACAATTAGTTAGCCGGTGCAAGGCACGGCCTCCCTTGGGGGCATTTGTGAAAAACGGTACCACTGAAACATTTTGTGGCGTTCGTGTCGCCAATCGGCCGTATGTTCTGTTATGCTGTCCGTCAGGAAAGGAGAGGTGGTGATCGATGGCGAAATTGGACAATCGTATTCTCGAGATGGCCCTGGTTGGGTACCGATCCGAACACGAAAGACTCACCCAGGCAATCGCGGAGATCAAGACGCAACTTGGTCACAGCAAACCGGCAGCATCGGCGAATCGCGCCAAAAGCGAAGCCGGACCCAGGCGCCGATTATCGGCTGCGGCAAGGAAACGCATTGCGGAGGCACAGAAGAAACGATGGGCCGCTTTTCATAAGCAGAAGCATGAATCGGCGAAGCCCGCGGCAAAGCGTAAGCTGTCAGCCGCCGCTAAAGCAAGACTCGCTGCCAATTTGAGTAAAGCCAGAGCCGCTAAGGCAGCGAAAAGGAGCATGGCCGCTGCAGCGGCGGTCTAATCCAGGTTTGGCTTCCTTGGATCTCTTCCCGCGCTGAGACACCAAATCGCCGGGCGCGACGGGTGAAGGCGCCGGCTTGCAGGATTGCTGTAAGTGATCGATTCTTGTTGCCCGGGGCGGGAGTTGAATCTGCTTCTACTCGTCTGGCATCTCCTGCCATCAGCATCTTACGAGCGATGCAAGGCTCACGACACCCAAAAAGCGACTGTTACGCTTTGCTCGTGAGCCCTAAAGATGGGCATGAAGCAATCGGGCGTCCTTTTCGCGCAACTCACCACTGGAGCTTCAACCCGAACTGGATTTGCCGCGACGTGGTTGTGGTGGAGGTGATTACGCCCGCGGTCGGGGACGGCCCGCCGGTCGCCGCCGTAAACACAATCGGGTTCGGCGCGTTGAAATTCGCGTGGTTCAGGATGTTGAAGGCTTCGCCGCGAAATTGCACATTCAATCGTTCGCGGATCGCGATGCGTTTGGAGAAGGAAAGATCGAGTTCGCCCAGGCCCGGACCCCGGAGAACATCGCGTCCAACGTTGCCATAAGTGCCGTTGAGCGGAACGAGGAACGCACAGGGATCGTAATATTGGTTCGGGCCGCCGAGGATCGCGTTTCCCGAAAAAGCAGAATTCCACGATGGTCGAATCGGATTTCGGCTGTTGCCGTCGTTCGTTGGGTTGAAGCCGAGCTGCGGGGAAAAGGGCAGCCCGGTCTGGACTGTGGCGATGGCACTGGCTTGCCAGTTCGAGATGAGGTGATTCAGGAAGCGGTTCGCCTGCCCGGCCCCCTTTCGTCCGAAGGGCAGCGCATAAGTGGCGTTGACGGAGAGCGAGTGCCGGACATCGAATGAAGACAATCCGTAGTCCCAATGCGGCTGAAGCGGATTCATCGTGAAAGCATTGGTGGTACCCGAGATGGCGTTGGCGAGAGAAGAACCCTCGTCAAGGCTCTTCGAGAATGTGTAGGCGGCTCGAAGCTGGAGTCCGTGGTTCAATCGTTGTGTCATGTCCACGTGAAGGCCGTTGTAATTACTTCGCCCCCAGGAGAACCAATGTGTCGTATTCGCAAGATTCGGATTGGCCAGCGGTGCGTTCGGCGCAAAGTAGGTTGCGCCGGCCGGATACGCGGCGGGGCACGGCGACGCCGGGCAGACCGTCGGAATCGGGACATTCGCGTCGATCGAAAGAAGCTCGTGGTAGCCGTGCGATCCTACGTAGCCGAGGCTGAGCACTGTCGTCGGAGTCAGCTCCTGTTGGATCGTGAGTGAATAGGAGACCACGGCAGGGGTGGCCAGGTCTGGCTGAACGCCCGCTGGAGAAATCTTCGAGCCGGAAGGCGGTGCTGCGCCCGGGACGATGTGAATGCTCGATAGCGGGATATTTTTCTGCACCAGAACGGTATTGAAGGGCGCGCTCTGGGTGAGCCGGTAACTGATGGCGTCGTTCAGAGAGTAGTAAAGGCCGAATCCTGCGCGGATCACGGTCTTGTTTGCAAACGGGGACCACGCCAGGCTGACCCTCGGGGCGGGCAAAAACTTCGCTCGGTTCACGGTGAACGGGGATTCCCCGACGAGCGGCGCGGTCTGGATCACGCCGTTGGAATCGAACAGCCAGTTCGAAGACCGGCCGTGCGATTCGTTCCAGCCGTCTGTAAATTCGCCCCGAAAACCGACGCGCAGTTCGAGCGAACGCCTCAGCTTGATTGTGTCTTCCGCATAGTAAGCGCCCTGCAGGGACCGAAAGGAAAGAGCCGTCGGGGAAGGAATGACGGTGAACGTGGCGACCGTTCCTTGCAAGAAGCTTTGCATGGATGAGAAGACCGCCTGGCCATACTGGTTTGCCGCAAGATTGTCGTTGCTCTGAAGCTGCTGAAGCCACACACCCGCGTCAATGATGTGGATGCCGCGGGTGATAAGCACCTGATCGGTCAGGGTGAACAGATTCCGGTTCGACCGCAGATTGCTGTTGCCGTTGGTCCCGGCGCCCGAAATCTGCGATGAGGAGTTGAGCGCCGTGCTACCGCCGATCGTAATGGCTCCCATAGACCGACCCTCGACAAAACCGGGGATGTCCACCGGAATGACGCCAGTGAAGAAGTAAGCCGCGCGGGAGAAACCGGCTGTGAACTTATTGAGGACCTGCGGATTGAAGATATGCGCTTCACTTGCACTTGCCACTTGATTGCGCACTGTCAAATCCGCCAGGCTGAGAGGATTGACGGAGGGCGTATGCGCCGAGCTGTCGTCGATCGTGTAAACCGCCGTAAGGGAATCCTTGTCCGAAAAGGTCTGATCCAGCCGCGTCGTCCCGAAGTCTTCGCGGATAGCCTGTTTTGGGTTGTTGTAGGCGATGGCGATTCCCCCGCCGAGATCCGGACCGTTTGCGGCCGGCCATAGGGCCAGCAGCGGCCGGACGCTCGGGACCGCGCTCGCCCTGGACGCGTCGTCCGGAACCAGTGTGACGTTGCTCAGGCCCAGGCGCTGCCGGAAGCCTTCGTAATTTCCGAACAGGAACATCTTGTTCCTTTTGATCGGGCCGCCCAGTGACCCGCCAAATACGTTCCGCTGGAACCGGGGGATGTCGCCGTGGTCAAAGAAGTTCCGCGCGTCCAGCGCGCTGTTGCGAAGGAACTCATACAGCGTTCCGTGAAGCTGGTTCGTGCCCGACGTGGTGATGATGTTTACTTGCGCTCCAGATCGCTTTCCGAATTCGGCGCCATAGGTGTCCTTGACGACCTGGAATTCCCGGATGGCGTCCACGCCTAGAAGCTGTCCGCTTGCGCCTCCGGGCGTCACGTTGATGTTCGAGGAGCCGGTGTATTCGACGCCGTTCAGCAGGAAGAGATTCGCTTCGGGGCGATGGCCCGAGACGGAAAACATGTTTCCGACCGAAGAGGCTGACGTGCCTACACCTCCTGCCCTGCCCGCCGTGACGTTCACGATGCCGGTATTCAAAGTCAAAAGGTTGTCGAAGCTACGGCCATTCAACGGCAATTCCTTGACCTGGCGTTCTCCGACGAGGCCCGACACGTCGGACGTTGTGACTTCGACTCCGGGGGCTTGCTCTGTCACCTGAATCGTTTGACTTGCCGCGCCAACCTGCAGAATGAAATCGACGGACGCTCGTTGTCCGAGGACGAGCGTCACGGATTTTCTCGTCTCCGTCTGGAAGCTGCCTTTCGCGGCGGTGACTTCGTAACTGCCGACTTTGAGCAGCGGAACTTCGAAGTGGCCGGATCCATCGGTCAGGACTTTCCGAAGGGCGCCCGATTCCACGCTCTTCACAGTAATGGAGACCCCCGGAATCGCTGCCCCGCTTTGGTCGGAAACGGTTCCGGTTATCGAAGCTTCGCCTTGGCCCTGGGCCTTCAGCGCGAAGAATGCCAGGCAGAAATAAAGGGCTGCCGTTTTGAGTGTCATGCGTCGATGTCCTGGGTGCGAATTGTCACTCTTGTGTTCCACTGGCCCGCGTTGCATAAAGCGGCCATGCCTCTTGCTCTGGAGGTAAACTCGCGCTGACGCGCGGGAAGTGCCGATTGCAATGCGAGTGGCTTTAACCGAAGTGTCTCTTTCCCTCATATCTCTCCCCCTGCCATGCACCTGCGAGGTCAGACGCGGCAGGCGTTTTATGCCAGCCGACAACAGATCCGGGTCAACAACAGCAGAAGGCGGAGAGGGAAGCCGGCTTGCAGAGGAGCGAGCTGTGGATGGAGGCGAAGTAGGCGTTGGGCACGGGCTCAAGTCCTTGGGAGCGGCCTCGCCAAGTGGCAGCAGCCGCTCAAACTATATAAACTAGATAGAGTATAGGGCCATTGCTACCGTTATGTCAATACCCAAGCGTCCGCCGAGACAATGTGCTTCCTAAGTCTTGCACTTTGTGGTATGTAGGAGTGGTTAGGACGGTCTCCGACGGCCCGAAACGGGTTCGATTCCGTCATGAGGGAAATACCTACGAAGCTCAGGACGAAGATTTATTGGTGCGGGCGGAGGGACTTGAACCCTCACTCTCCTTGCGGAAAAACGGATTTTCGTACCCGTCCACGGCTTTCACCGCCCCTGTTGTTCCTGCAGGGTTTGGGGTCTGGACTATCCCTTCACCGTCCCAGTGTTCTCCGGTCTTCAGGTGCTGCCCGTCTAGTCTCTACACCTTCCCGGCCTGACTGCGGCCGGGCTTGGCTCGGGATCGCCATTCTACAGGGTTCCCCGAATTTGAGCAGTTCTACATCGCCGGTTTCCCGGCGAGCACTCAAGTTTTCGCTTAAGTCCGTTGCGTCTGCCGATTTCGCCACGCCCGCACGGTTTCAAGTTAGCACGAATCAAACGACTGACTGGCTTTGCCATCCACCAGTGTACCGGAAACGGCAGCGGCCCCGGGAGAACACTCGCCGCCCGGCCTTTCGCCCACTGCATGCCGCGCTCAGAGGCTGTAGCGGACGACGGTGGGCACACGGTTGGCATCGACCGCCTTCATCCCCGTCAACTGTTCCAGGGCACTCACGAACTGCTGGTATTCGCTCTTACTCACCTTCAGCAGGACCTGGGCCGCAGCAACCCCGCTGCCTTCGGTCCAGGCAAGGCCGACATAATGGTCCTCCGTTTCGCCGAGCCCGGCCTTTGGGACCAGGGCCAGCCAGGCCCCGCCGAACCAGTACCGGACTTGCGTGCCAGCGGTGATCTCAGCGATCTCGTTGACTGGCACGGCGACACGGTGGCCTCGAGCGCTGAAGATCACCTGGCCGTTGGCAAGGGTGGCGGTGACCTTGTGGTGGCCCAGCGGCAAACTTCCGCCGACGTATCTCAATGGGAACGACGAGGGGCTTCGAGGAGCAGCGATCCCCGGATTGCCTGGCAGCAACGCCAGCAGCGCAGCGGCGACGTGAGGAACAGCTTTTCGGAAGATCGAGTTCATCATATCTTATAGGTGGACCGGCACCACCGTGCCGCTCAGTGGATTCGGATTGCACGCGGGTAACCATCCTGGAGCGGTGTGAGTGGTTCGTTGCGTATGCGGTTGAGGGGTCGGCATCGTTTGGTCTTCCTCCGATGCATCCCGGCGGCACTCAACGTGGGGCCCAGACCGCACAGTGTTACCGCTGGGAAACGGAGATATTTAGGGACGAGCTAAAAACGCTTCGAAGAACGCCTGTTTGGCGGCACTTCCCGCAACCGGAGTGACTTCGTTCCTGTCTCCCAACTCCATAATGGCGGCCTTGCCATTGTAGGACGGCCAGACCGGCAATCCCTTTCCATTCGGATCGCCGTTGGTGGCGAAGTTCACCCAGTAGGAGGACATCATGCCGGCAATTTTTGCGGTCCGCATCCACGAAGGGACGCGGAGACGTGTACAACGTATTCATCACGTATGGGACTTCGCCCGTGTGGAACGCACCCAGCCATGAGGACTCGGGCCCCGGCAACGCGTGGTCAAACAGGTAATCGAATGTCTTGGCCCTGGACGTCTTCGCCCGCATCGCGGCCCACAGATTCAGGGCTACCCGCGTTCGATCCAGATTGGCCTGTGTGTTCGCTGCGACAGCTTCGGCATCGGTCGATGCAGGATAGAGAGCCAGAAACTTATCCGCGTCTTCACCGTAGCGCTGCTTTGCCTGATTTTGGAAGCCCTCGAGCGTAATCGGGGTGCGGCTGGCGACCAAGCCTGCCAGTTCGCCGGTATTCATTCCCGTTAGAAAGGGTACGTCATTGTACTTTCCCTGAGCGATTACATCGTTCGGCGCCGCGGGCAACACGTATCCATCGATAATGGGCGATCCGGCTGCGCCGCCTCCTCTGCCTCCCGGAGGCGCTGCGGCCCGGCCTCCGCCCGACGCAGCTGTTGCGCCTCGCGCAGCGCTTGGATCTGCGTTCCCTCTTCCACCCCCGGGCTGGGGCGCGGTTAGTTGTTGCCAGCTCATCGCCCGCAACTCCGAAATGGACTTGGCACCTTTGGATTCGGCGAACCTCACTCCGCCCGCCTCCGCAGTGGCCAGGGAGGGGGCCGCCCCGCCGTTCCCGATGCCGGCTCGCCCAACTGTTGAGCCACCGCTTTCGGCAATCGCGCGCTGGAATAACCCGCGGGCCAGAGGCGATGCGACCAGGTCGTGTACAGCTATCGATCCGGCCGACTGCCCCGCGATGGTGACGCGGTTCGAATCGCCACCGAAGGCGGCGATATTGTCATGTATCCACTTGAGTGCGGCAATCTGATCCAGCAGTCCGTAATTACCCGAAACATTGTTGCTTGATTCCTTGCTCAGCTCCGGATGGGCGAACCAGCCGAGGATGCCAAGCCTATAGTTGATGGTCACCACAACCAGGCCCTTGCTGGCGAGCCCCTCGCCGTCGTAGATCGGCACCGCCGCCGAGCCTCCGGTGAAGCCGCCGCCGTATATATACATGTACACAGGGCGCTTTTCCGACGCCGACTTCGCGCCGGTCCATACATTCAGGTAGAGGCAGTCTTCGCTGACCTCGTTGTGCGTCATGAACTCATTGGTCCAGGGCTGGCTCTCCCGGGTGGATATGTTCTGCATGCAGCTTGCCGAGAACTTGCCCGCGAGCTTAACTCCTTGCCAGTCTGGCGCGGGCCGCGGCGCGCGCCAGCGCAGATCGCCCACCGGAGGGGCTGCGAACGGAATCCCCTTGAATGAAAGAATCGCCGGATCTTTTCCTGGCACGCCTGAAACAAGGCCGCCGTGCGTCCTGACGGGCTGTGTAAGGGCGCACAGTGGAGCCACGGAAGCGACAAAAGCTAGGAACGCCAAAAATGGAGTAGTCTTCATCAATAGATCCTCTTAACGCTAATTATCGCTGCATAAGCGCCCAGACTTCCTGATCGCGCTCGGCGGTCCAGATTCGCGGCGTATCGATACCCAGAGCTTCGTCGTACGCGCGGCCTACATTAAACGGCAGGCAGTGTTCATAGATGGCGTATGACCGAAATTTCGCGTCGCATACCGCCCGGCACGCGGCGAACGCGTCTTTGAGCGAACCGCCGCCCGCGGCGACCTGCGCCACCGAGCGGTAGGTGGTCATTACGAAATCGCGTGTCAGCGCTACCGCTTCCGTGACTTTGTCCCGGCCCACCAACGCGTCGCCGCGACCGGGCGAGAGCGCCACCGGCTGGAACGCCGTTATGGCATCGAGGGTCGCCGGCCAATCGGTGAAATGCGCATCGCCACAATAGCAGGCCGAACGATACTCGACGATGTCGCCCGACAGCATAACCTGACAATCGGGAACCCAGGCGACGATGTCACCGGCTGTGTGGGCGCGTCCGAGTTGCAGGAAATCGACCCGACGCTTGCCGAGATAGATCGTCATCTTACCGCTGAACGTAACCGTCGGCCAAGTCAGTCCGCGGATGCCATCGGCATCCTGAAACAGGCGCGGGAAGCGAGCAAGCTCGGAACCCCAATCCTCCTTTCCGCGCTCGTGAATCATCCCTCTGGTCTTCTGAGACGAGATGATCTCACTGGCGCCATAGGCAGAAGCACCAAGCACACGGACGGCGTGATAATGACTCAGGCCGAGATACTTGATCGGCTTGTCTGTGACGGTACGGACCTTAGCGATGACGCGCCGTGCCATGGCTGGGGTCGCTTGCGCATCGAATACCAGGACACTGTCGTCGCCGATAACGACGCTGGTGTTCGGGTCTCCCTCGGCCGTATAGGCCCACACATCCTTGCCGATCTCACTGAATGAGATCTTCTTCTCAGCCAAATCTCCGCTCGAAGCAAAATTAGTACTCATGACGTATACGCTCCTCGAATATGCAGCCTCGCCAACTTCGGGTGGGCTACCTCTTGTGTCAGCACTATCAATCCGCCAGGTATCCCCCGTCGACGACAAGTGTTGTCCCTGTCACGTAGCTCGACATGGACGAGGCTAAAAAGACGACCGGGCCCACCAACTCCTGAGGATCACCATAGCGTCCGAGAGGAATGCGGCTGAGGAAGCCCTGGCTGCGTTCAGGGTTGTTGCGTGTGGCCTCCGTCATCCGCGCTATAAAGGTGCCGGGCGCAATCGCGTTGACACGCACGCCGTCCTTGGCATGCTCCTGTGCGAGATTTTGGGTCAGCATGCGGATTGCCGCCTTTGATGTCGAATATGCCATCGAAGTAGCTGTGGACACGAAAGAAGCAATCGAAGCCATAATGACCATGCCCCCCTTTGTCTCCCGAAGGGCCGGCACGAGGGCCAGTGAAAGGCTGAGTGTACCGTCGGGATTGACGGACATCGCCGCCTCCCACGTCTCACAAACGTCCGGGCTGTCAATCGTGTTGCGAGGACAAATGCCGGCATTGTTAATGAGGATCGACACCGGGCCGATTTCCTTACCGATATAGCCAGCAAATGCCGCAACTGAAACCCGATCCGATACATCAAGCTGGTGGGCCCAGGCCTCGCCGCCTCGCGCCCGAATCTCGAAAGGCGAGCCGCCTGTCTAGCAACATGAAAGCTCTTCCCAAATTAGAACCGTGGTCCGAGACCGGCCCTGCAACCTTTGATGCTCTCACTCCAACAGGTGCATGTCCAATACTTCGTTCGTTTACTCTCAATTACTTTTGGATATGCTTTTTCAGATACCATCGCGTCAATTAGCGGGACGCTGGACACTCTTGAGTGCAGCCAACTCTACTTTACGCTTTCGTATTCCTCGGCTGGCGTCGAGCAGACGGGGCATGCGGCGAAGTCCGGTTCTCCTGCTACAGTGAAGCCACAGATCGGGCAGAGGTAGTAAGCCGCGGCGTCGATACGCAGTTTGTCCAGATCGACCAAAGCGCGGGTGAACAGCCTGGCGTGTTCGGTTTCCACCTCGCAGGCCAGGTAAAAGGTATTCTCGGCTTTGCGCTGACCCTCAGCCTCCGCCTGGACGATGAAAGCCCGGTATAGTTCGTCACGCTCGTAGGTTTCGCCGCGAATTGCGGCCTTTAGGTTTTCGTGTGTAGACATCACCAACGGAACCTCGATTTGGGACGCGGGCTCGGCGCCGAGCCCGCTCAGCACTGCGGCGTGATTGGCGGCGTGGATCTCTTCCGCCCGGGCCGCTGCCCGGAACAGGCTGGCCACGGGTCCGTAACCCTCGTGATCTGCCTGGATGGCGAAGGCCAGATAACAGGCCCGCGCATTGCTTTCCCCATTGAAGGCGGTTTGCAGATTCGGTAAGGTCAGCGTGCGGCTGGCAACTCCTCGACTGCTGGAGGTATCCATTTGAGAGCTCCTCATCCTAAACTGTACACCCAGATGGGCGCGTCACCAAGGGGGAACCTCACCGGCATGTGGGGAGTATGCCGGAGCCGTTGGAGCGCAGCCCGCAAGCGATTCGCGACTTCCTTGTACCGCAGTTGCGCGACGTTAATGGAAGCAACGGACTACGTCCGCTACGCCTCCCGCAAGCGGGCGCTCGGACAAGTTGGCCGTATCACTTTGGGAACATCTCGCGCACCAGCGCCATGGCCTCGTCCGAGGTCCGGATCCGGCCCTCCAACTGCGCATCTTCAACCGTCTCCAGGATCTTCGAAAAGAGTGGCCCGGGCTCGTAACCGGCGCCGATCAGGTCGGCGCCTGTCACCAGCGGCTCGGGGGCCAGGTGCTCTTGGCCAAACTCCGCCAGCTTCCGCCGCGCTAGTTCGTAGTTCTCCAGATTCCGGTTACTCGACATCACATCCAGCCGGTGCAATTCCAGATGCTCCTCAAAGGCCGGAGTGCGCAGAAACCGTTTCAAGGTGCTGTCCCTCATGCGGTGCACGTCCTTGAACCTCATGTGATTGTCCACCAGCGCTTCCACCTGCTCCATCTCTTCGCGCGAAAAACGCAGGCGGTGCATAATGGCGTGTGCCATCCTCACTCCTTCCTCTACGTGGCCATCAAATCGGATGCGGCCGGCCTCGCGGAATGTAGGCGGTTTGCCCACATCGTGTAGCAGCGCGCCCAAGGCTAGCGTAGCGGTCGGATGTTCCATTTGTTCCAGCAGCATCAGGGTGTGGATCCAAACGTCCCCTTCGGGGTGATACTCTGGCGGCTGCGCCACGCCTTTCATCGCCGCCACCTCGGGCAGAATGTCTGCCAGCATGCCGCTGGCGTCGAGCAGTTCGAAACCGCGCCGCGCGCCGCCCTCGGTCAGGATGCGCACCAGTTCGTCGCGGACCCGCTCCGCGGCGACCTTCAGGATCAGCGCGTGGTTGCGGCGCATGGACTCGAAGGTCTCGGGCGCGATCTCAAAACCCAACCGGGCCGCGAACCGCACCGCCCGCAGCAGCCGCAGGTGATCTTCGCCGAAGCGCGTATCGGGGTCGCCAATTGCCCGCACCATGCGCCGCTTGAGGTCCATGCGCCCGCCGGCGAAATCCAGCACCTCGCCGTTGAACGGGTCCATCATCATTCCGTTGATGGTGAAATCGCGTCGCAGCACGTCCTGGCGCGGATCGTTTTCGAAGCGCACGAATTCGGGGTGGCGGCCGTCTTCGTAGGTGTGATCGCTGCGGAATGTCGCCACCTCCACCTGGTCGAAAACATCGCGCACCAGCACCACGCCGAAGTGCGCGCCTACCCGGCCGGAACGCGGGAAAAGATCCATGATCCGGTCCGGCCGCGCATCCGTGGCCACGTCGAAATCCTTCGGAGTTTCGCCCAGGAGAAGATCGCGGACACAACCGCCCACCAGCCAGGCCTGGTGGCCCGCGGCGCGCAGCTTGGCGATCACGCTGTGAGCCAGGGCTTCGGTCTCCATCACGGTCTTGGAAGTCTCCTATCCTATGCTAATATGTGATTGCCGAACTCCAAGTAGAGGCGGGGGATCCAATTTTTGGGGCGCAGTCCTTTCGGACGGAGTACTTTCAAGCTCAAGCCCGGCAGCTAACCTCGCAGGCGAATTTGAAAGTCACCTTATGGTGATAGAGGAGATCCTTCCGTGACATCCGAGCAGCGGCCGGCCGCCGTGAAGGTGGTAGTAGCCACCACGGTGATGCTGTCGTTCATTTCGTTCTGGCGCGCTGCCGCCATTGTTCTGAGCGACCTCGCTTCCTCCGCCTATTACGTGGGCGGCATCGCCGAAGGCGCCATCGGCAAAGCCGCGCCCTGGTTCATCCTGGCGATCATGCTGTTCTCCTACGCGGTGCGCGCCATCTATATCGAGAGCTGCTCGATGTTCGTGCGGGGCGGCGTTTACAAAGTGGTCCATGAGGCCATGGGCGGCACGCTGGCCAAGTTTTCGGTTTCGGCCCTGATGTTCGACTACGTGCTCACCGGACCCATCAGCGGCGTCAGCGCGGGCTTGTACCTCGGCGGTCTCATCAACGAGATCGGCGAACACTACCGCATCGCCGGCCTGCACGTAAACCCTAACTACTTTGGCGCCTGCTTCGCCGCCCTGGTGACGATCTACTTCTGGCGCAAGAACATCATCGGCATGCATGAATCCAGCACCAAGGCCCTGCGGATCATGCAGACCACCACGGTCATGGTGGTGATTCTCATCGTCTGGTGCCTGATCACGATCTTCAAGAACGGCTACCAACCGGTTCCCCTGCCGACCCCGGAAAACCTGAAGTTCAATCCCGACGCGCTGGGCTGGCTGAAGGGCACCGTCGCTCCCTCCATCACCTGGATCGCCATTCTCATCGGCCTGGGCCACTCGCTGCTGGCCATGAGCGGCGAAGAGAGCCTGGCACAGGTCAACCGCGAAATCGCCCACCCGAAGCTGAAGAACCTGGAGCGCGCCGGCTTCGTGATCTTCATCTACAGCATGCTGTTCACCTCGCTGGTCTCATTCTTTGCGGTGATGATCATCCCGGATTCGGCGCGCGGCCAGTTCCTGGACAACCTGATCGGCGGCCTTTCCATGTACCTGGTGGGACCGCTGTCGCTGCGGCTGCTGTTCCATGGTTTCGTGGTGCTGGTGGGAACCTTGATCCTGGCCGGCGCAGTCAATACCGCCATTATCGGCTCCAACGGCGTGCTCAACCGAGTGGCCGAAGACGGCGTTCTGCCCGACTGGTTCCGCCACCCGCATCGCACTTTCGGCACCACTCACCGGCTCATCAACCTCATCGTCATTCTGCAACTCGTCACCATCCTCATCAGCCGCGGCGACATGGTGATGCTCGGCGAAGCCTATGCTTTCGGCGTGGTGTGGAGCTTCGCCATGAAGTCGCTCTCGGTGCTGATGCTGCGCTTCAAGCAGCCGGAAGGCCGCGAATGGAAGGTGCCGCTCAACTTTCAGATTGGCAAGGTGGAGCTGCCGGCGGGCCTTTTCCTGATTACCCTGGCGCTGTTCGCGCTGGCCATCATCAACGTTCTGACCAAGAAGGTGGCGACCATCTCGGGCGTCAGTTTCACCATCATTTTCTTCATGGTCTTCGAGTTGTCCGACATTTACAATCGCAAGCGCAAGGCGGCCCACGGGCAGGAGATGGAAAAATTCCGTCTGGACACGCGGCCCGAGGTCTCCGCCGATTCGCTCAGCGTGCGGCCCGGCAGCGTTCTGGTAGCGGTGCGTAATCCCCACCGGCTGCAGCACCTGGAACGCATCCTGCGCAAAACCGACACGCGCAAGATGGACATCGTGGTGCTTTCCGTGAGGCATGTAACTCAGGCCGCTTCCGGCGAGCATTCGCTGAACACCGACCAGATCTTCTCCGAAGACGAAACCACCGTGTTCACGCGCGTGGTCGCGCTGGCGGAAAAAGCCGGCAAGCATGTCGAACTGATGGTGGTGCCGGGATCCGACCCCTACGACGCCATCGTCCAGACCGCCGCGCTCCTGCAATCGTCGCGCATCGTTATGGGGCTCTCGCCCCAGCTCACACCATCCGAGCAAGGCGCGAAGGTGGGCGAACACTGGGAGACGCTGCCCGAACCGAGGCCTTCGCTCTCGCTCGAGATCGTTCTCGAAAACCAGAAGGACATTGTCTTTTTCAACCTGGGCCCGCATCCGCCGCGCTTGTGGCCGGAAGACATCGATCTGGCCCACCGGCTCTGGCTGGAGCTGGGGGCCAAGGGTCCAGGCGCCAGACTGCACCACCGCGACATCATTGGCGTGGCGTTGCGCCGGATGAGTGCGGAACTGCATTCCGAGCGGGCGGGCGAAGTGATCGACGATGTGCAACGAGAGGTGGCAGGCGGGAATCACGAGTAGAACTGCCAAGCGCCGGCATCTTTCGGGTAGAGCTCAGGAACCGCTTTCTGGTACATGACGATAGCCCGATTGCCCCACGGCACGCACGTTCCAGTGTATACTCGCATCTACTTGGCCATGTCGCAAAAGATTCCGATCCTCCTCATTCTTTCGGTCGGTGCGGTGCGCGCCCAGATTCCGAAAGACGCAGCCAGCCTTGCCGCCGGCAAGAAGTTGTACGAATACCACTGCGCCTTCTGCCACGGCAGGGGCGATGACGGCTTCGCCGCCAACCTGGTGAGTCCGCGCTTGCCGCACGCTCCCACCGACAGTTCCCTGTTCAACACCATCAAGAATGGCATTCCGGGCACAGACATGGCAGCCTCGCTAGGGTTAACCGATAAGGAGGCGTGGCAAGTGGCGGCCTTTGTCCGCTCTCTCGGCCGCTCGGCGCCGCAGACAGTGGCGGGCGATGCCGCTAAGGGCGCGGCCTCGTTCCGAACCCGCTGCTCCGGTTGCCACATGGTGAACGGCGCTGGCGGACGCATGGGGCCGGACCTTTCCGATGTCGGCGCCAAGCGCAGCCCGGCCAACCTGCGGACCTCCATACTCGACCCAAACGCCTCCATTGTTCCCGGCTGGGCGGTGGCCCGCGCCACCCTCGCCGACGGGAGCACAGTCTCCGGGGTCAAGATCAATGAGGATCAGTTTTCGGTGATGATTCGCGAGGGCAACGGCAAGATTCATCACATCGCCAAGGCCGATGCCAAACAGATCGAGATCAATTCCAAATCCAGCATGCCGGGTTATCAGGGGTTCATCCCCGATGGCGAATTGACCGACCTCATCGCTTACCTGTTCTCTTTGCGAGGTGGACTGTAATGAGATCGCCCTTGAAAGTCTCCAGTGTGGCGCTGGTGCTGGCGGCCGCGGCTTTCCCGCAGGACGCCGATTGGACCACGTTCTCCGGCAACATGCTGGGTCACCGCTTTTCGCCTTTGACGCAGATCGACAAGACCAACGTGGCCGGGATGAAGCCGCTGTGGGTCTACCAGATCGATAAGACCGATAAGTTCGAAGCCTCGCCCATCGTGCGCGACAACATCATGTACATCTCCGAACCGCCGAGTGATGTCACGGCGCTCGAAACCCGCACGGGCAAGGTCCTGTGGAAGTACCGCCGGGTGCTGCCCGACACGCTCCCGGTCTGCTGCGGCAAGGTGAATCGCGGCGTGGCCATCGACGGCGACAAGGTCTACCTCGGCACCCTTGACGCCCACTTGCTCGCGCTCGACGCCTCCACCGGCCACATTGTGTGGGACGCCACGGTGGCTCCTTACCAGAAAGGTTATTCGTCCACCGTGGCCCCGATCGTGGTGAAGGACATGGTAATCATCGGCAGCGCCGGGGGCGAGTTCGGCGTGCGCGGGTTTCTCGCCGCATACCACAAGGACACCGGCAAGCAAGTCTGGCGCACGTGGACCGTTCCGGCTAAGGGCGAAAAGGGCGCGGAGTCCTGGAAGGCCGAGAGTTATAAGTCCGGCTCCGCCACCACCTGGGTGAGCGCTACTTACGATTCCGCGCTGAACATGCTGTACGTGGGAACAGGCAACCCAGGCCCCGACTGGACCGGAGTTTCGCGCGAGGGCGACAATCTGTACTCCGATTCTCTGCTGGCCCTGGACGCCGCCAACGGAAACGTGAAGTGGTATTTCCAGTTCACGCCGCATGACGTCCATGATTGGGATTCCACGCAAGTTCCCGTGCTGGCCGACCTGCCTTGGCAAGGCCAGCCGCGCAAGCTGGTGCTGTTCGCCAACCGGAATGCCTTCTACTACGTGCTCGATCGCGAGAGCGGCCAATTTCTGATGGGCAAACAGTACGTTCGCCAGACCTGGAGCAAGGGACTCGACGACAGGGGCCGCCCCATGGTCGCGCCCGGAACCGAACCCACGCCGGCCGGCAACCTGGTGTATCCGAATTCGCCCGGCGCGACTAACTACCAGGCGCCGTCGTTCAGCCCACTTACTAAGTTGCATTACGTGATGACGCGGGACGAAGGGGGTGTCTTCTACACCGGCGACGACGCCTACCACGAAGGCAACTGGTTCCTCGCCGGCCGTTTCATCTCCAAGCCCGGCGAGGATGCCAAGGCGGCCATCAAGGCGATGGACCCCACCAGCGGCACGGCGAAATGGGAATACCCGCTGGCGTTCCCATCGTGGGCGGGGGTGTTGAGCACCGGCGGCGGTATCGTTTTCTCCGCCACTGGAGATGGCGACGCGATCGCGCTGGACGATTCCACCGGCAAGCTGCTGTGGAAGTTCCCCACCGGCGGCAGGCCCTATGCCAACCCGGTGAGCTATCTGAGCGAGGGCAAGCAGCAACTGGCCATTTGCATTGGCCACGCCGTGTACGCGTTCGGGCTGTACCGCTAACCACCCTCCTGCGAGTGCGTCAAACTGTACGCAGGGGGAGGTGTGGCCATGAGATCCGTGTGGATAGCGGCGGGTTGGCTGGTTGGCGCCAGCCTGGCGTTTCCATTCCAGGGGCGGTTGGCGCCGCCAACGAAGCCGGAACAGCCGTCGCCGGCCGGCGCGATCGAAGGACAGATCCTGAGCCTGGCGACCGGCGCACCGCTGAAGAAAGCCAACGTCCGCCTCGCCGGAGCGCGCGCGCAGCAGGGTGTGATGCCTGTCAACGCCGCTCAGGAGACGGACGATCGGGGCCGCTTTTCCTTCACCAGCCTGCCACCCGGCAAATACCAGTTATCGGCATCGCGCCAGGGATTTCTGAACGGCAGCTACGGCGCGCGCAAGTTCTCCGGCAACGGCACGCCGATCCTGCTGGGCCAGGATCAGCAAATGCGCGACCTGGTGATCAAGCTGAACCCTCAATCCGTGATCGTGGGCAAAGTGCTGGATGAGGACGGCGAGCCCATCGCGAACGTTCCGGTGCGTATTCTCAAATACCAGTACCGCCAGGGCAGGAAGCAATGGGTGAATGCCAACAACGTCAACGCCTCGGACATCGGCGAATACCGCATCCCGAACCTGATGCCGGGCCGGTATATCGTAAGCGCCAGCCCGCGCCACAACCCTGGGCCCGGCATGATGCAGCCGCCCTCGTCCGAATCCCTTCCCGATAAGCCCGAGATGGCTTATGCGGTGACCTATTACCCCAGCAGCCTGGACCAGGCGGCGGCAGTGCCGGTCGACGTCGGGCCCGGTGCGGAAGTGCGGGGGATCGATATCCACCCTGTGAAGACACGCGTATTTCGAATCCGCGGCAAAGTGGTGGTGCCCGAAGGCTCCAGGGGGCAGCCGACGGTCATGCTGTCGGTGCGCGACGGATTCGATTTTCAGGGGCCGGGCAACATGAATCCGGCGCGGCCCCCCGACTACCGCTTCGAACTAACCGGCGTGCGGCCGGGCTCCTACACCATCACCGCTAACATGAATGGCAATCAACTAATGATGGCCTCACAGCCGGTCGAGGTTGCCCAGAATCACGTGGATGGGCTGGTCCTGACCTTGTCGGCTGGCGCCGACGTGCAGGGCTCGATCAAGGTGGAGGATGCCACCTCGCCCATCGACCTCAGCAAAGTCAACGTGAACCTGCGGCCCACCGGCATGCTTTCCGGCCGCGTGCCGCGCAGCAAGGTGGGAACCGATTCGCGGTTCGTGTTGAGCGGTGTAGTGGCCCTGCCGTTTGCCATCAATGTCTCCGGTTTCCCTGATAATTGCTACCTGAAGTCTATCCGCTACGGCGGGCGCGAATTGCCCGAGAGCGGAATCGATATGTCGGGCGGCGGCCTGCTGGAGGTCACGCTCAGCGCTACCGCTGCGGCGGTGGATGGCGTGGTAATGGACAAGGACAACAAACCGGTGGCGGGCGCAGTGGTGGCGTTGGTCCCGAAAGACGGTTCACCGGTATCGGGCCGTTCGGCCGACGAAAACGGCATCATTTCATTCAAAGGGCTGAAGCCCGGCGAGTACAGGCTCATCGCCTGGGAAGACGTGGAGCCAGGCGCTTACATGGACCCGGACTTCCTCAAGCCGTTCGAAGGCAAAGCCAAGACCGTAAGGCTGGATGCCAGCGGGCACGAAGCGGTGCAGTTGAAGGCGATCCCGGTCGAGGAGATGTAGGGGCAGGGCGCATCGCGGAAACGGCACGCAGGCGGCTGATGCCGCTACGAAACCTCGAGGTCCGGAATGTCCTGAGCCGGCCGGATCCACCTCACCCATAAGAATCGCAGCACGTACGCGGAGCAGCCAATGGCTACCGCCAGCACCGCATTCACCAGCAGCACCGACGCGGCGGTGGCCAGGAACGCCGCCGCATCCACGCGGCTCATCTTTGGCAGCCTCCGCCACGCGCTCCAATCCAGCAGGCACAGCCCCATCCACGCCGTCACTCCGGCCAGCGCTGGAATCGGGATGTGCGACGCCACGCCGGAACCGAACCACAGCATGGCCATCAGAAATACGGCGTGCATCAGATTCGAAAGCCGCGTGCTGCCGCCGCAACGCACCACCGCCAGGCTACGTGCTGGAATTCCCACGCTCAGCGGCGCGCCGAACATGCCGGCACAAATGTTGGCGATCCCATACGCCCCCAGTTCGGCATCGGCATCGGCGGTCTTCATCCGCCGGTGGCGTCCCCGGAAGTGCTCCACCACACGGGATGTGATCAGAATGTTTACGGACGACACAAACGCCAGCGCAAACGCCGACGGCAGCACCTTGAAAACGTCGCCGGGACTCCAGGAAAACCCGACAAACGGCGGCAGCGTAGCCACCAGGGCGCCCACTTCCTTCTCACGGAAACCGAAGAATCGCGCGATCGCCACCGCCAGCACCACGCCGATCAGCGGAGCCGGCACACGCGGCGATAACCGTGCGGCCAGCGTCGCCGCAACGATCACCACCAGCCCCAGAACCAGCGGGACCCATCGCGTGTCTCCCAAGTGGTCCAGCACCTTCGCAAACTGCGTCACCGTGGACCCGGCAGCGCGGGTCACGGGCGACGACACCCCCAAAATAATGTCCAGTTGCGAAACCACCATCATGCCGCCGATGCCGCAGGAAAAGCCCGACACCACCGCGTGCGGGACCCGCATGATGTGGCGCCCCAGGCGCATCACGCAGAAGCCCATCATGATTACCGAGGCGACTATGCAGACCTTGGCCGCGCCGCCAACACCTTGCTGCCGCACCGCCAGCGCAATGAAAGGAACCGTGGCGCTCGCCGTCCCTCCGATCAGCACCGGATTGCGCCCCATCAGCGCAATCACCGGCGCGGTCAGGATCGACGTGAACACTCCCAGCACGGGAGGCAAACCCATCAGCGAGGCCATGGCAAGACCGTAGGGCAGCGCGATCAGTGCCGCAATCACGCCGCCGGAACAGTCTCCGAGCAAATGCGCCCAGCCGTAGTGATGATCACCCGGCCGGGCGCCTAATGATTTTCGACGGAATCGGACCCAAGCGCTCAAGCGTTCACCGCACCGGCTAGGCCATTACCTTACGGAAAGCGGACTTGAACTTATCCATCTCTTCCTGGGTTCCAACCGTCACGCGAACGTGGGTCGGCCAGCTCGGCCATACGCGGCCGATGTAGACGTTCTCCTTGCGCATGGCGTTGATGATCTCCACGCCAGGGCGCTTCACATCGACCATGAAGCAGTTGGATTTCGAAGGCACGAAGCTGTAGTTGTGCTTTTCGAGGAACTCGAGGGTGTTCTCCCGCACGTCGCCGATCAGTTTGCGGCGCTCCGGAACCAGGTACTTGGCTTCCAGGCTCGCGCTGGCGGCCGCCATGCCGGTGATCGGCATCATGGTCTGGCTGAATCCGTTCAGCTTCTCCAGCAGATCCGGCCGCGCCATGGCCGCGCCCGCGCGCAGGCCCGCCATGCCGTAAATCTTCGAGAAGGTGCGGAGAATGACGACGTCCTTGTCCGCCGCCACCAGGTGGCTTTGAAACGGCACGCCCGCGATGTGGGTGTAGGCTTCGTCGATCATCACCACGGCGCCTTTGGGCTTGTTGGCCACCAGCCATTCGATATCGTCCTTCGGCGTCAGCGTACCGGTCGGATTGTTCGGATTGCAGATGTAGATCAGCCCTGCATTGGCGCTGGCCGCAGCCATGGCCTTGACGTCGTGCGCGTAGCCTTTATCCTTCATCAGCGGCACGCGGATGACTTGGGCGCCGATGAATTTAGCGGCCCGTTCACCGGCTTCGTAACCGGGGTCGCCGGTGACGAACGGCTTGGTGGGCGAAGTGAACGCCAACACTGCCTGGTGCAGCGGCCCGCTCGACCCGGGATGGATCCGGACATAGTTAAGCTTCAGGCCCTCCTGTTCCGCGAGCAGCCTCAGCACCTTGTCCCCTTCGCTGTAGCGGTAGCGCCCGCCGTGCTGGACCATGTTGTGCGCTGCTTCCCGCGCTTCCTTGCAGGGGCCCAGCGGGTTTTCGTTGGCGTTGATCAGCACGGCATCCGGCGGGGCCTCCACCCTGGAGAGTTGTGCCAGCGCTGGTTCATTGTAGAACGGTAACGCGGCGGCGCCCGCGCCCATCATGGCGGCAATCCGGCCGAAACTCCGGCGCGTGAACCCGCGTTTTACAAGATCGCTTCTTTGCTCATCGGTCAAAATATCGTTCATCGCTTACCCTCTCAGCACTGGCAACTTTTCCGGGTGAAGCCGGATCCCTGCCCGTGTCCCTGTTGGAAGTACACCTGGCCTTGGCACTGCCCCATCAACTGGGGCGAATCGGGCACTGAGCCCTGGTGCCGTTATGGGTAGAAGGTATCAGGGTCCGAAGGCTGGTGTCAACCCAGGGTGCCGGACCAGGGCGCCGGAGGGCGCCGGGCATCCCCGGGAATCTCGATCACCCGCGGCCGCCGGGTCGTTGTGATTCCCGCTCGCGGCCATCGCCAGAGCGGTGGTCGCCGGATCCGGGAACGCGGTTTCAGTTGCGATACAGTAGACAACATGCATCGCCGCACCTTCCTAAAGACCATGCCCGCCGCAGCTGCGGCCGTGTCCGCTGCCTCCGCTGAAAATCAGCCGGTACCGGTCAAATTGGGCTTCGACACCTACTCGCTGCGCGCCTTCCAGTGGAAGGGTGTGCAACTACTGGAATACGCCGCCAACCTGAAGCTGGATACCATCCAATTCTCGGCGCTCGACGATTACGGCGGCCTGGACGCGGCCAATCTGCAAAAGGTGAAGGACACTGCCGCGCGTCTGGGAATCAGCATCGACAGCGGCATGGGCTGTATCTGCGAAACCAGCAAGTCGTGGAACAAGAAAGGCCGGCCCGCGCGCGAGCAGTTGCTGGAAGGCCTGCGCGTGGCCAAAGCCGTCGGCGCCACCGCGATGCGCTGCTACATGGGCAGCAGCGACGACCGGCTGGGCCCGCTGCCGATCGAAGCGCACATGGAGACCACCATCAAGGCCTTCCAGTCGGTGCGCGCGGAGGCGCAGGACCTGGGCGTGAAGATTGCGCTCGAAAACCACTCCGGCGACATGCAAGCGCGGGAAGTGAAGACGATCATCGAGGAAGCCGGAAGGGACTACGTCGCTTCGTGCCTGGATTCCGGCAACCCTATCTGGTGCATCGAGGACCCGTTCGTCACGCTGGAGACGCTGGCGCCCTACGTGGTGACGACGCATGTCCGCGATTCGGTGGTTTTCGAAACCGCCAACGGCGCCGCCGGCCAATGGGTGGCCCTTGGCGATGGCAACGTGGAGTTGGTTCGATTCGTGCAGCAGTTCCGCAAGCTGTGCCCGAAATCGTCGATGCAGTTGGAGATCATCACGGGCCGCCCGCCCCGCCCGCTCCCCTACCTGGAGGCCGATTTCTGGAAGGCCTTCCCGAAAATGCCCGCCTGGGAATTCGCCCGCTTCGTAGCATTGGCTAAGAGTGGCCGCCCATTCATGGGCACCATGGTGATCGAAGACATTCCTGGCCAGAAAGCGCCGGGCCCCGTCATGTCGGAAGCTCTGAAGGAGCAGCAGCGGATCGATCTGGAGCGGAGTTTCGAGTACGCGAAGAAGAAACTGGGCGTGGGTGTGAAGTGGCGGGGGTGAAGGCGCCAACTCAACGAGCATAGTTCCCGTGCACGGCATGTACCAGGATTGCGCCCACGAACCAACAGTTCACAACTTCCGCTTGGCCCGTGACACAAGACTGTCGCATGCCAGCGTGCCTCACAGTCCGCTTCAGAAGGTACCGATGAACAGGAGCATGCGCAGGAAAGCGAAACATGTCAGGAATAGACAAACGCAAGCAGCGCCCTTCCAAACCCTGTCGGCCAACAGGCTTCTTCCCGGCAACCCCAACACCCACGCTGCCGTCATTCCTCCGGTGAGGCCCCCGAAGTTCGCGGCGGCGTCAACACCGGATCCAGGGACCAGGCCCCAAGCCAACACAGACAATAACCATACCAGGTACTGGCGTCGAATCATCGTGCCAATTCGCGAACGGTTCCACAGGCCAAATACGATCATCGCTCCGGTCAAACCACACAGGCCGGGAGACGCGCCGACCGACAAACTATAGGACCAGACGATGCTTGCGGCGAAGCCGGCGACGATCGATGCGAAGTAGAGAACGGCTGTCCTGGCGGGCCCGAACTCTGTTTCCACGCGGTGACCGAGATCCAGCAGCAGACCGCAGTTGACGGACAAGTGCAGGAGCCCAGTGTGAAGGAAGCCCGCGGTGATCAAGCGCCAGTATTGACCCCCAGCGATTCCACCAGGCCACTTGCCGCCAAACAACACCAAGGTCCGCGCATCGAAGTTCAGCAAGGATCCCTGCTCAGTCAGATTGACGTACAAGCTCATCGCGACGAACAGGACGAAGTTCGTGATGATGATGCCAGTTCCCACAGACTTAGGCAGGTATCTGAGATATTTCCCTAGCCTCGTGTGGGATGCGGAAGGGGCCGGCGTACAGTGCGGACAGTCCGCTTCGGACGAGTGAATCATCCTTTTGCAGACAGGACAGCGCCGCCACTCGTCGATCAAAGCCATCGTTCGCAAACCGAATGTGGTATAAGGTTAACTCGCGACGGTGAATTCTGTGAAGGGGTTATCCGATGTTCTGCGATATTTTGCGATCCTTTTTGTTGTCCTTGCCCTCGTGATCCAGGCAGCAGCTCAACAGTCCACGCCGGCAGGCATTCTGATGCAGGTCGTGTTTGTGGCCGCGGGAATGGCGATATTCGTCTTTGCTATGGCCGCAAAGTGGCTGCGAGGGTTGTCTCTCGAGCGCGCGACCGCGGACGACTCCAGGCCCCCGGTGTTGTTTCTCCGATCGTTCGAAGAGGAAAACGACGCCAGAACCGCGCTCCTTTCGCTCTCGCCTGTTCGATTCTTCTCAGCGTTGTTCTGGGGTTTTGAGGACCGGCTGCTCGGCACGTTCCGGTCCTACGGTCCATTCACCATCCTCGACTCGCGCTCACGGCTGATGCCCGCGTCCGGAGCGATGCGGCTCGGCGTGCGGGATGAGCATTGGCGCCACCACGTCCGGGATCTCATGCTGGATGCCGCCCTGATCATCATCGTGGCGGGACGGACCCGCGGGGTTCTATGGGAGATGGAACTGGCCCTGACGCTGGAGGATCGAACCAAGGTTCTCATCGTTACCAGAAACGGGCTGGAGTACGAACTCGTACGGGCTTGCCTATCGAACGCGCTCACCTGGGCATCTTCGACGCCACCGTGGCCGCACTGGTTCCGGTTTACGAAAACGTATTTCTTCTTCGTGGATAAAGAAGGGTGCGTACACCGCGTCACCCCCTCGTTCTGGCGCAGCGTGATCGACCGTATGCAGGCTCCGTTCCGATCCTCGCTGGGGATCTGGACTACGCTTGTACGCTCGGTATTTCTTTTCTTTGAACAGAACGAATTGCCTCTGCCCCGGTGAGAATCGCCGCATTCGATGGCGGGGAACGGAGCCTGCGTGGTATCGGTGAGCCAGCGCCGGGCTTGGCCAGTCCCGACCCTGTTCGCAGACCTTGCGGTACTTGTCGCTGAGATCCTTTGGCGCGTACGGCGGAAAGTGGGGCAAGTTGTGCTCGCGCGGAGCGTCGACGAAGACGCTCAGGCGTCGGCTACGCCCCGTGCACGCGCTGAAAAAAAAAGAGCGGCTTGAAACGGGCAGCCGCCGCACTTGCGGGTCCTCTCACCACGGCCAGTCACAGCAGATCTATGTTGTTTGGAATGTGGTTGGAACGTGGTTGTTTTGATACGTCTGGCCCCGACATTGGCGTTAAAATAGCGCGTTGCCCAGACGACACCGGCCGCGTGCGATCCAGTCCTGGCCCATGTTCGGGTCCGAACTTCCCAGAACGCGATTTATCGCCAGAAAACCCGCGGTCTCAGGAGATCCCGGAATTCCGGTCTGAGCGGTTCCCGGCCCACGTTGGGCTCTTCCCTAGGACCGCGTTACTTGGCCGGAACTGGTTGGGCCACCTTCTCAGAACGGAGTCTCCCTTGGACTTTGCCAATGGGGCGGGGATTTCTCGACAAAGAGTGCCTTATTTCTCCATGACTCATCCGTTGTAGGGTAGTAACGCCGACCGGCTTAAGCACAGGGCTCGCCCCCGGAAGATGGATAAACGCCCAGCGGTGGTTGAACTTAAATTGTCCTCTTGCCGAGATGGAAAATAGGGTAAAGTGAGATGGACTCACGATGAGCACTGTGTTTCTCAGTTCCCCGATCACCGGCCTGAAGGAGTGCCGCGAAGCCGCTTTCAATGCCGTCCTAGGTCTCGGCCATCAATGCATTCGAATGGAGGATTTCTCAGCAGTGCCGGAACAAGCCGACGATTATTGCCGGCGGAAGATCGGAGAAAGCGACATCGTCTGTTTCCTGATCGGCCCCCTGTACGGCAGCCGGAACCCAAGGGGAATCTCGTATACGCGTAGTGAATATGAAACTGCGGTTGCTTGTGGCAAGCCCTGTCTGGTGCTCATGACCGACGCCGATTTTAAAATCGCAGGAAGTACGCACCAAAATGACGCTGATGCAGAAGATCAAAGGGCGTTCCGAGAAGAACTGCGAGAGAGCCTGATCATCAAGTGGTTTTCCAACGAGGAACAGGTTAAGTTACGCGTCACTCAGGCTCTCGCGAAGTGGCAAGCCGACCAGACCAAAAAACAATCCGGAGGTGCCGCGGGAGATCGGTCCCTTCACTATCGTCTTTCTCAGAACTTGAAGCGCTATTGGAGATTGATTCGGGAGTTCAACCACGGCCGGCCGCGAATCAAGTGGCTGGGCTCATTGATTCTCTTCCTCTCAGCAACTTCCTGGTGGTCTGTCACCGAGTACGGCTGGCTGTGGCTCCCGCGCGCGTTTCACGTCTTTCCTCATGATTATTTCTCGCCTCCATTTCATCTGCCTTTCTTACATATGACTCCGGAACCATGGGAAGGCCCTCACCAAGGCAGCGTAGACCAGTGGCACGTAGTTGCCCCCGCCGGTGCGGCTCTCTACGATTTTAAGGCAAGGTTCGAAGTCAAGTTCACTGTCTCTCCAAGTCAGCGATTGGACTTCTATTTTCGGCTTAGACCGCTTGACACTATTCTGGCCAGCCGACTCCGAATGCGGTCGGGCTATAAGGTTTCAATCCGTCGCGAGAGGTGGCCCGGTGCCAAAGGCTCAGGCACCAAAGTGGGCATTGAGACGTTTTGGTGTTCGTCTCCGAAGAATTGCTTGCCCTTTGAGGGAAAAGGAGCGCAATCTGAGGACTTCCCCTGTGACTTCGATAAGACCGACGAGTTCTTGGTTGCGGCTACGGTCTCAGCCAGCAAGCTTGACTTTACCGTAACAGGCAAGGCGTCCTGTTTCGTCTTCGTTGAGGCACAGCCTCCGGCATCGTTCTGGCCTCCATACGGAACGATCGCAATGGAACCCTCGACGGGGTCTGTGGTCCTGGAGTCTGCATTTATCTCGCCTCTTCCCAGGTGAACCGTATGCAGCGAGCCACCCCTTTGATTATTCGAGGCTTGCTGGCCTTGGCGATGATGCCAAGCCCACTGCTTCCGCAGATCGGCGGGGAAAACTTCGGCAACTTGCAGGGTACCTTCAAGAAAGGGGAAGTGGGAGGCAAGACTTGCGTCACCCCACAAGAACTTGAGGAGCAAAAGGAACGAGTATTTGTCCGCCTAGAGACGGGTTTTCTATTGCCCTCTAATATTGAGAATGGAAAATTCTATTTCGGCTTCTTACCAGTGTTGCGGAAAAATGGACCGAATCAAGGGAAGTACGAGATCACATTTGCGGAGGGATCACACCGTGTGTTCGGCGCCACAGGCGGCAAAATCTATACCCCCGTCGTTGGAAAGGCAACGCTACTGGTGACGGGCTCGCCAGAGTGTGCCTTACAACTTGGTTCGGCCCCGGAAATGCCGATCATCGCGGATAGGCGACCCATGGCCCCTAGTTTCGCAGCTCGCTTCTTCGCACGTGATCGACTCCCGCTCTTCTCCTTGGGCGGCTCCGATCAAGAACCACAGACTCCGACCTCGGACAAACTCGCGATAACAGTCATAGCCGCAAGGGATGGCGATTCGCAGCCTAACCCGGCTTCCACGCCGGTCCGTGTCACCATCTACGGCTTGGCAGAAGGGAGCGGCCGACGCATTGAACTCGAAACGATGCTCACGGACGACACTCAAACCGTGCGACTGGATCTCAAAAAGCATTGCCCTCAAAACCAGAACTCGAACCCGAATCCGAACCAAAAGCAAGAGAGCAAACACTGCGAATTCATCGCATCCTTGAGTGGCCCAGGGTATGAACGTGCTGAGATCCCGTTTAGAGATGATATTCTGGATCGTCCAGGCGGTCTTAACGTACCGCTTTACCGGAAGAACAGTAAAAGGAACGGTAGAGATGATCCATCTGGAACGGAGCTAGGCATTCGCTTTCTCGATATCGGCCGCATCTCCGTGCTGGAGCCTGCGGAAATTGCCGTGCTCCCAGTGTCCGGCAACCGCACTGCGGATGCCCTAGCGCTGCTGGCCCCCGGAGTCGTTACCCCACCTATGGCTGGTACTGGCACCGGCCCGAGCATCAGCCCGGGCGTCGGCAGTGGGGGCGAGGTGGTCGTAAATGGCATGCGTCCCAGACTGAACAACTTCACCGTCGATGGCGCCGACAACAACGATGAGGAAGTCGGGATTCGCCGCCAGGGCTTCGTGTTTTCCGCGCCCTACACCATCGAATCCATCCGCGAGTTTCAGATTCGGACCGCACTTTATGACGCCAGGTTTGGGCGGGGCAGCGCCGGGCAACTGGATGTCCTGACCAACTTCGGACGGAGGGGCATTCACGCAAGCCTGTACGGATATGCAGGCGCATCCACGTTTGACGCGCGGGATTACTTTAACCGTGCTACGGTTTCCGGTACACCGTACAATCTTCTCACCCTGGGCGACAATGGCTTTTCCGGCCCCCAATTGGTGACCCCGCGGTTTACTGGCTCCGCCAGGGACTCTTTCACATCGGTGTCCACCGGATACGTGGCCGAGGGCGAATTGAGCGCGAAGACGTTTCTCTCCATGGGGATCGAGTGGCGTCAGATCCGGCAAAGCAAGACCTATCACTTCGCCGTCCCCACCATTCCCGAACGAGGAGTGGGGGGCACCGGCACGGCCGTGGAGTGCTGTCAGAGTCCCTCGTCGCTCGCGGGAAACGCCATCTTCAGCCTGTTTCCGTTCCCCAACAATCCGGCCGGACCCTATGGGGCGAACACTTTCACCCGGCAACTGCCCGCAAACGGACAAGGCGCCCTCTACACGGCCAAGCTCGACCGCGAGTTCTTCGCGGGCGGGCGGACACACCAATTGTCCGCGTCGGTTTCCGGGACCGCCGAGAGCAGTCAACTACCGGTAACCGGGGGAGCGCTCTATTCGTCACTCAGTCCCAACGTACATACCTATACAGGCTCGATCTTTCTGGATACGCATCTTGGCCCCAGTTCGGCGAATTCGTTCCACTTCTCATTCGGACAGGCGCTTTTCACGTTCGGGCGGGTTCAAGATCCGCTTCTTACGCCCTCCAGATACAACAATGGCGATCCATTCCTTCTTAACGGAACCTTGCAGATTGGCGGCGGCTCGGGAGTCCCGAATGGGACTGCCGGTTTCGCCACAGTTAGCCAGACGGGTTGGGAAACCCGGCCCTTGCAGACTGAACACGTAACAGGGCCCGTGGGCCATATCGAAGTAGCGGGTTACAGCGGGTTGGGCGCCGATGTCTTCCGGTTTCCTCAGAACCGCCGTGACAAGACTCTTCAGGTCGCCGATAGCTTAAGCAGGACCGTGGAGTGGGGATGTCTGGGCAAGTGGGGGGTCACCGCAGGTATTGAGTTTTGGAGACTGAACTTCAAATCCACTGTGAATCCAAACTCGCGGCCGTACTTGCAGTTCAACGGGCAGATCGGAGCCGAAACGCCTGGAACTGCCGGAATTGAGGGGGTTCCTCTCGCCAGCAACCACCTGCTACAGCCATCCGACATGGTTGCACTTGGTTTTCCCGCGAGGGATGAATGGACCCAGACCGCCAACCCTGGCGCAAATCTGGATCTGTTCCGGAACCAACTTGACTTCTTTGTCAATGCCGATCATAGGATTGGATCTTCGCTCTTCGTAAGTTTCACGGCTCGCGTAGAGCTGAACCATTTGCCGAAGAGCACGGACGGTCGGTTTGAAAAGGCTTTCAAGCAGGCCGATTTCAACTCCCAGATCAATACCGCGATGAATGGCTGCCAGAGTTCTGCCGGTGGCAGCTATCCGCCGGTATGTGCCATTTTTCTAAACGGCCTGAATAGCGCATTTGCGGGACAATTCAACGATGTTTTCGCATCGAATCCCTTGACCGTGGATCCGAGAATTGGCCTGTCCTGGAATCCTGGTGCTGATGCCGAAACGACAGTGCGGGCGGGTTTCGGTAAATACACCAGCCAGTTTCCAGCAGTGATCCTGAGTGAGTCGCAAAGTATCTTTCCGCAAAGCCTGGCACTCAACAATATCGGGCGGCCATTCCCCCTGTCGATCGGCGGTATTTTTTCGTCCTTCATCACATCGGGTATCCCATTGGCAGCGCCTGTCTTGGGTAATTTGCTGAATAACACCCTGCCATCCGGTTTCCAGTCGGATCCCATAGCCTACCTAGTGAACGTCCGCAGCTCTGAGGACCTGATTTCGCAGCATCCGTCGGCGCACGTGCGCGACACCTACGCGCTGCATTATGGGGTGGCGATCGAGCGTCATGTTAGTGATCGTTTCTCCCTATCTCTGGCATACGTGGGTACGAATAGCCGGCACCTGCTGCGACAACTCGTGACCGGTCCCTTGGGCAGAGTGTACACGCAGCCACTGTTTTCGCCCGGAATCGATGGCATCGGTCCACTCTATACTCCAGCATTCCTCGCGTTACCGCCGAATCGGAATCTCTGCGCAGCTCCATTTGGTCCGCCGTTGCGTTTGGTCCCGTGCGGAGGCGTGACGAGCGTCCTCGAGGAAACAGGCGCCAACTCCCTGTACAACTCTCTGCAATCGGAGATGCGCGTGCTTATCGCCCGACGACTGCAGGGTGGCCTCGCCTTCACTTACGGACACTCCATCGATGATGCATCGGATTTCTTCGAAACCAGGAGCAACCTCCCTATGCCACAGGACTCTTCCAAAGCCTACCTCGACCGCGCTTCCTCCGACTTCGATGCAAGATACCGCATGGTGGCGCACTTTTCCTGGACGCCCATAGAATCCAGCCACAGCCGTTACCTGGGCGGGTGGTCTCTGGCGGGCATATATACGGTGCAGAGCGGGATGCCGTTCACGGTGAATACCGTATACGATCTCAACCAGGATGGGACGCTCAACGACCGGCTCGCGACCGCGAATGGATTGATCACGGGCTCCGCCACGGGCGACTCGCGAATCGCCGTTCGCCTGCCCTCCAGCCACAGCCTGACCGATTACATTCCGGACCCTTCCACTTGCGACCCGTCGAACCATACTTGCGACGGCGCGGTGGGGCGGAACACCTTCCGCGCCATGGGCATCAATAACCTCGACTTGAGCGTTGCCCGATCATTCCAGTTGTCGGATGCGCTCACACTGAAACTACGAATCGAAGCATTCAATGCCATGAACCATCCCCAGTTCGGTATTCCCGTAAGATACCTCGGTGCGCCTGGATTTGGGACTTCCGTTGACACGGCCGTGGGTAATCGCAAGCTGCAGCTCAATCTCCAATTGTCATTCTGACTTCGACCGGAACCTCCAGAGTGCACCGCGGTTGACAGCTCGCAGGTAGTTAGCGAGACCAGCTTTCCGTCCAAGATCGGGATCGCTCCTGTGAAAGGGCGTTCTCTGCAATTGCGGAGTCACCATCTCGGACTTGTGCCGGTCGCGGTCCCCAAACGGCTTCCGGGAAGTTTCAACCAAACGGGGCCGCGACTGGATCGCTTAGCCCGGGGCATCTTGGCAACGCGCGTTATTTTAACGCCTACGTCTGGTCCCGAGGCCCCCCGGCGCCGGCCAGATTCGATGTCTCTGTATTCCCGGCTACTTCTGAGGCTCGCCCAGAAAAATTGGCAACCCGGCTCGTCGTCCACGTCGGTACGCCGCACCCAAAGAAATCCGTGTCTTCTGTCCAGATGGGACAGCCGATTGCCAACGCCGATGCCAGGATCGGCCAGTCCTCCGGATCCCGGCCGCCCAGGCGCTCCCGCTCCGTGCTTTCAAAATCGCCGTAAACCTCGCTCCCGATCAGTTCCAAAAGACCGCGTAGGGAGCGCAGGAATCTGAGTGCCTTGTCCGGGTCCCCGCCGCGCCTGATGATGAGGGCTGGCACATGTTCTTCGGCTTCGGCCACCTCGGGAACGAAAAACGACGCGCGCTCAGCGTATGCCTCGATGATCTCGCGCACCCGCCTCCCCAGAACGGCCCGCACCAGAATGTTGGCATCGACGACGAGCGCTTTACTGGCCATTCCGCTTCTTCTCGCGGGCCGCCCGGCGGATTCCCTTATACTCCTCCATCAAATCGTCTTCGCCGGCACCCCAGGAGGCGATCATAGCGTCCAAGTCCTTCGCCGCGGCGCGCATCGCCGCCAGTTCGGCTTTCCGGTTTCGCCTCTGTGCCGGAATGTAGAACCCAAGGGTTTCGCCGTGGCGCATGATTGCCAGGGGCGTACCGGATTCGAGGTAGCCCGCGAGGTTTTCGCGGAATTCACGCATCCCAACTTTAACCGTTTTCACATTGCGTACTCACTGTACACATTCTAGCACTTTCCCGTTCATGGCCGCGGGCAAGAGGAGTCTTTACCTCGCCTGCCGGTGCCAGGCGCACCGAGGAGCTGCGAGACACGATGGATTCCGAGCAGTCACAGGCCCGAGTTATCCTGATGATCGGCAGGCCATGACTTCTAGAAGGCGACTACTCGTCGTCGGCCCAGACACCCTCGGGTTACCCATGGGGCTGTCTCGGCCTCCGGGGCCGTGGCGGCCTCATCTTAACGCCCATGGGTGAGGTCTAATGGATTTTGATCTCTTATCGCGAGTCGCGCCAGCGGGCGGCGGAGTTCGTCGCGGAGTGGGCTCGCTCGGGCCCGGTGCTCGTGCTGGCGCCTACGCGCGAGGCGGCCGATGAGATCTGCTTCGGGGCTTGCGGCGATGCGTTGGTCAGGGTACATCGCGCGGCGCTGCGCGAACTGGTGCTCGAGTTCAGCGCAGCGGAGTTGAATCGCCGCCAACTCGTGCCGGTGGGCCGCATCGTGCGCGAGGCCTTGGCCGCGCGGGTCACCGCCGAAGCGATGCGGCGTGGCGAGCTGGCCTACCTGGCGCCCGTCGCCGGCTTCCCGGGCTTTCCGCGCGCGCTCACCGATACCTTCGAAGAACTGCGCCTCAACGGAGTGGACTTGGGCTGCCTGAGGACCTGCGGCCCGTCGGGCGCCGACCTGGCGCTGCTACTGGCGGCATATGAGCGGGAACTCGCCGCGCGGGGGTTCGCCGATCATGCCACCCGGGTAGCGATGGCGTGTGCCGCCGTGGCTAAACAAAATCATCCCTTGGCCGGCATGGCGGTGGTGGTGGTTGACGTGGCGCCTCGCCCCCGCGCCGAGCGCGACCTGCTCAAGGGCGTTCTGCGTTGGGCGCGCGAGCGTCTCGTACTTCGGTTGGGGGAAGGCGAGCCCACAACCGCCACGTCGCTCCAATCGCTCGAGCGCTACCTCTTCTCCGCGGACGCCGTACCTTTGCGCGAGCCCGATGGTTCGGTCGAAATCGTCTCCAGTTCGGGAGAAGCGCTGGAATCGGTCGAGATCGCTCGAAGCATTTCCGCGGCCGCCGGCCAAGGTTGCTCCTTCGATGAGATAGCCATCCTGTTGCGCTCGCCCGGGCGTCATCAACCGCTGGTGCTCGAAGCGCTCCGCCGGGCGGGAATTCCGGCCCACTGTACGCGCGGATCGAGCCGGCCCCATGTAGCGGGCCGGAGTTTCCTGGCGTTGCTGCATTGCGCCGGGGAAGGCCTCTCGGCCTCGCGCTTCGCCGAGTACCTGTCGCTGGGCCAGTTACCGGAAGACGAGGAGCCGCGCACGCCGGCGGTTTGGGAGCGGCTGCTGGTGGACGCGGCCGTGATCGGCGGGGCCGGCCGCTGGGAAGCACGACTGCATGGCCTTCGCGAAGAGTTTCACCGGCGGTACCGGGAGGAGCAGGACGCGCAGGCCCGCGCCGGGTTGGACCAAAAGATCGCGTCCATCGACAGCCTGGCGCGGTTCGCCCTGCCGGTGATCCGCAGGCTGGCCGCGCTGCCTGCGCAGGCCCCGTGGGGCGAGTGGATCGCGGCGCTGCTGGAACTGGCCGAGTTCACCCTGCGCGAACCCGAGCGCGTAGTGGAACTGCTGGAAGAGCTCGAGCCCCTGTCGGACATCGGTCCGGTGGGATTGAGCGAGGTGCTGCTGATTCTGGGGCCGCGGCTCAGTTCGCTGGCGGTCACCTCGCAGGGCTCCCGGTTCGGCAAAGTCTGGGTCGGCGGCATCGAAGAGGCCCGAGGGCTGTCGTTCCGCCGGGTCTTCCTGCCGGGCGTGAACGAAGGAATCTTCCCGCGGCCGCCCGCCGAGGATCCGCTGCTGCTCAAGGCGCAACGCGAAGCCTTGGGAATCGAACTGCGGGCCGAAGATACCGAATTGCTACACATCGCCGTGGCCTGCGCCTCCGAACGGCTGACGATTTCTTTTTCGCGTCTGGACCTTTTGACAGGCCGGGAACGCGTGCCTTCGTTCTACGCCTTCGAGGCGCACCGTGCGGCGGGCGGGCGCGATCCGGGCGTGCGCGAGTTCGAGGAGCAGGCGCGCTCGGCGACGCGAACGCGAATCGGCTGGCCCGCGCCGGCGGACCCAACGGAGGCGATCGACGACGCGGAGTTCGACCTCGCGACCCTGGCGCCGCTCGTCAAAGGATCGGGCCAGTACCTCAAGAGCCTGCCGGGACGCGCCGTCGCCTCCTTGCGGGCTCGCTGGGTGCGTTGGCACAAGCCGTGGAAGGCGGCCGACGGCCTGTTCATCGAACAGATCGGGAGCGATGCGTTGACGCCTTACCTGCTGACCGGGCAGGCCTGGTCGCCCTCGGTGTTGCAGCAGTACGCGCGGTGTCCCTATCGGTTTGCGTTACGCGGGATTCACGGACTGCACCCCGCCGAGCGCCCGTCCGGAATTCAACGCATGGACCCGGCAACGCGCGGCCTGATCTTTCACGAGGTGCAATTCGAGTTGCTCCGCGACCTGGCCGGCCGCGAGTCTCTGCCGGTGACGGCTGCGAACCTGGCCGCGGCGCTCGATCGCCTGGACACGATCTTGCAGCAGGTGGCGCAGCGGGCGGAGGCCGAACTGGCCCCGGCCATTCCGCAGATCTGGCGCTCGGAGGTCCAGACCCTGCGGGCCGATCTCCGCGGCTGGCTGCAGCAGAAGTCGGCCATGGAGCCGGACTGGACGCCGGAGTTCTTCGAGCTGAGCTTCGGCCTCAGAGACCCGGCGGGGCGCGATCCGCGCAGCCGCAAGGAGCCGGTGGAGGTGAACGGCGGGTTCAAACTGCAAGGCTCCATCGACTTGGTGGAGCGGCATCCGAGCGGCGTGGTGCGGGTGGTGGATCACAAGACCGGCAAGATCCCGGAGCCGCGTCCGGAGATGGTGGGCGCGGGAGAGGTGCTGCAGCCGGCGTTGTACGCGCTGGCGGCGGAGAAGATTCTGGGCGAGCCGGTCTCGTTCGGCCGCCTGGCTTACTCCACCATCGCGCAGAACTACGCCACGGTGGACGTCGCGCTCAACGATTGGACGCGGCAGCGCGCCAGGCAGGTGTTGCAAGTGATCGACACTGCCCTGCGCGACGGGTTCCTGCCGGCGGCCCCGCGAAAAGACGGCTGCAAGGGCTGCGAGTATCTGCCGGTGTGCGGTCCCTATGAAGAGGAACGCGTGCGCGAGAAATCGCAGCCCGAGCTGAAAGCACTGAAAGAGCTGCGGGGGTGGCGATGAGCACCGCCGGATTTGGGTCGGGGCTCGACCAGAGCTGCGTGGTGGAAGCCTCGGCGGGAACCGGCAAAACGACGGCGCTGGTGGACCGCATCGTCGAGGTGATCGCGGGCGGCACGCCGGTGGAGACCATCGTGGCCGTGACCTTCACGCACGCCGCCGCCGGCAATATGAAGCTGCGGGTCCGCCAGGAATTGGAGCGCCGCCGGTCGAGCGAACCGGATCCAGCAGTGCGGGCTCGCCTGGCCGAGGCGGCGCGCGCCTTGGACCGTGCCTTCATTGGCACAATCCACGCTTTCTGCGCCCAACTGCTGCGCCGGCGGCCGGTGGAGGCGGGCGTCGATCCGGTGTTCCAGGAACTGGCGCAGCCGGAAGCCCTGCGGGTCTTCGGGCGCGTCTTCGAGCGCTGGATCGAGCAGCGGCTGGCGGCGCCTTCGCCGGCCCTCGGGCGGGCGCTGGCCCGGCTGGCGTGGCGCCAGGAGCGCGACCAGGCAGAACCGATCGACGAACTGCGAGATGCCGCCTGGGCCCTGGCCGAGTGGCGCGATTTCAACCAGCCCTGGGACAAGCGCGGCTTCGACCTCGATGCGCGGCTGCGCGCGTTGCTCGAAAAAGCCGAAGGGGTCCTGGCGCTACGCAATCGCTGTGGACGGTCGCGCGACATCTTGTACGACGGTCTGCGTCCCCTGGCCGAGTTCCTCGATCGCGTGCGCCGCGCGCGCGAAGCCGGCCGGTTCGACCCCTACCTGCTGGAAACCGGGATGCTGCGTCTGCCACGCGAGATGCCCTGGCTCAAACAGGGCAGCGGGAAGTACGGCGAGGGAGTCGCGCGCGAAGCGGTGTTCGCTTCCTGGGAGGCGCTGAAAGCGGCCATCGGAGAATTCCGGCAATCCGCGGACGCCGACCTGGCGGCCCACCTGCGCGATGAGCTGTGGGAAGTGGTGGGGCTCTATCAACAGGAAAAAAGGCGCGCCGGTCAACTGGACTTCATGGACCTGCTGCTCTACGCCCGCGACCTGCTTCGGCACGACGGCGCGCGTGCCGATTTGCAGGACGTCTACCAGCGCATCTTCGTCGACGAGTTTCAGGACACCGACCCGCTGCAGGCGGAAATCCTGCTCCTGCTGGCCGCAGCCGATCCAGCCCAGCGCGACTGGCGCAAGGCGACGCCGGCAGCCGGGAAGCTGTACGTGGTGGGCGACCCCAAGCAGTCTATCTATCGCTTTCGCCGCGCCGATGCGCGCCTCTTCCGCCGCGTGTGCAGAGACCTTAGGGAGTCGGGTGTCGGGTCGCGGGAACTAAGAAGCAGCACGCGGTCGACGAGCGCGATCCAGGCGTTCGTCAACGCCGCCTTCGAAAAGACGATTCCCGATTACCTGCCGCTGGAGGGCGGAGTGCAAGGGATTGACACCCAACCGAGCGTGGTCGCGCTGCCGATGCCGGAACCCTACGGCACCCGCAACATATCGAACGCGAAGATTCTGGAATGCTCGCCCCTCGCGGTGGCGGCTTTCATCGAATGGCTGTGCCAGGAAAGCGGATGGAAGGTGCGGGACCGCGCCAGCCCGCAAGCCTGGGTGCCGATTCAACCGGAGCACGTGTGCATCCTGTTCCGGCGGTTTACCAATTTCGGAACCGATCTCACGCAGGACTACGTCCGCTGCCTGGAAGCGCGCGGGATCGCGCATCTGCTGGTGGGGTCGAAGTCGTTTCACCGGCGGGAAGAGGTGGGCACGCTGCGCACCGCGTTGCGCGCCATCGAGTGGCTGGACGATGAGTTGAGCGTCTTCGCGCTATTACGGGGGAGCCTGTACGCTGTGCTCGACGACACGCTGCTCAGGTTTCGCAACGCCCACGGGCGCTTCCACCCCATGCGCGAACTGCCGGACGACCTCGATCCGGAATTCGCACCCATCCGCGAGGCCTTCGAACTGCTGCGGGAACTGCACCGGAAGCGGAACTACCGGCCCATCGCCGACACGATTCACGAGTTACTCGAAGCGACCCGGGCGCACGCCGGCTTTGCCTTCCGCAAAGGTGGAGAGCGCGTGCTGGCCAACGTCTTCCGCCTCACGGACCTGGCGCGTAGCTTCGAAGTGAGCGGAGCGGCCACTTCGTTCCGCGCCTTCGTGGAGTACCTGGAGACCGAGTACGAAGGCAGCGACACCGGCGAAGCACCGGTGCTGGAGCAGGAGGGCGGCGGAGTCAAGTTGATGACCGTACACAAAGCCAAGGGGCTGGAGTTTCCAGTGGTCATCCTGGCGGACCTGACGGCCAAACTGACCGGGCCCCAAGGCGGCGACCGCTACAGCGATCCGGACCGGCGTCTGTGCGCCCAGCGGCTGATTGGGTGCGCCCCGTGGGAACTGCTGGATGCCGCGGAGGAAGAAGCCAAGGCCGATGAAGAAGAGGCGCTGCGCGTGGCCTACGTGGCTGCCACGCGGGCGCGCGACCTGCTGGTGGTGGCCGTGATCGGCGAAGAGCAAAGGAAGGGCGGTTGGCTGAGCCCGCTGCACGAGGCGCTGTATCCGCCCAAGGATCGGTGGCGCGCGGCGGGGACGGCGCCCGGCTGTCCGAAATTCGGAGACGCTACGGTATTGAACCGGCCGCCTGATCAGCCCGAAGAAGTCTCCGTGAAGCCCGGGCTGCATTATCCCAAAGAGGGCGGCCACCCGGTGGTCTGGTTCGACCCCGCCGTGCTGGTCCTTCGCGTGCCAAAAGCCGAGGGTGTCGAGAACGAGCAGGTGCTGAACGGAACGCCGGAACAGGCAGTCGAGGGACTGCGGCGCTATCAGGAGTGGAAAGACCGTTGGGCGGAGCGTCGTAAGAGCGGTAGCGTGCCGCGGTTTCGTACCTCGACCGCGGAGACGTTCGGGCGCGCGGAGGAAGCCGAGACGATCGCGGTGGAGACGATCACGCTGCCGGCGGCGCCGGGGCGTCCTTCCGGCAGGAAATTCGGGCGGGTGGTGCACGACATCCTGAGATACGCCGATCTGGTGGATCAGATCGAAGCGCTGGCGGCCATCTGGGGACGGAAACACGGCGCGAGCCAAGGGGAATGCCTTGCCGCGGCGGCCGCGGCCCGCGTGGCGTTGGAGCACCCCGCGATGGCTGTCCCGGCCACTGCGCAACGCTATCGCGAAACGCCCGTAATGGTGCGGTTGGCAGACGGCACGCTGGTCGAAGGGAGAATCGACCTGGCGTGGTCCGATGGTGCCTCGTGGACCGTCATCGATTACAAGACCGACCGGCGCGAGACGCGCAACGTGGCGCAGTTGCAGTTATACGGCCTGGCGTTACAGCGCGCAACGGGCCAGCCAGTGCGGGGCATCGTGCTGGAGGTCTGAGGCTACCTTGACTCAGGCGCCGCTCCAGCCCCGGCCGGCGGACAGGCGACGGGGTACGTAATCCCGAGCCTCTCCAGGTTTCGTCTGGCGATTGCCATACAGGGGTTGGCACTGAGCGCGCGGCGGAAGTCCTCAGCGGCTGATTCTGGCTGTCCCAGGAACGTAAGAGCGACCCCATGATTGTTCAGTATTTCCGGATCGTTGGGCGAGAGAGCCAGTGCACGGTCGAATTGCGCCAAGGCTTGGTCCGATCTGTTCATGGCGAGGAGCCTTAAGCCCTTTTCCACGGCGGGCCTTGAGTCATTTGGGGCCAGCGCCTGAGCTTGGTCGAGAATCCGCAGCCCCGCTTCGGGCCCGGAAGCGCGCGATAACTGGAACAGGGGGCGTAATTTCCTGGGTGAGCGCGCCACTGCCTCGCTCCACAGCGCCTGCTCCGTGAGCCAAACCTTCGTGCGGGTGAATGAGATCGCCGCCAGGCCCAACGCCAGTGGAACCACAAGCATCCTCCGGCTCATGCCCTTCAGAAGGAGCCCTGCCAATGCGGCGAAAGCGACCATAGGCAGATAGAGGCGCCGGTCCGCCGCCGTATCTGCGGCCGGAAATATCGAAGAGCTCGGCAGCAGGAGGAGCAGACCGGCTGCAAACCACATTCCATGCCGGTACCGCTTCCAGACCAGCGCCGCTGTCCCCAGAATCAAAGTCCACGCCAGCCAGCCACGCCAGTCGAGGACAGCCGGGAAATCGGGGTCAACGGTAAACCCGTACGGCACCAGCAACAGCCGGAAGTAGTGGAGAATCACGCACCCTTGCGTGCAGAGGTACGGCAGCATGGTCATCCGAAAGTAGCCGAGGATAACGCCGCCCACCTTGGCGAAGTAGGGGACGGTTGCCCCACCCGCGCTTGCCGTCGCCGCACCCGCGGCTGTGGCCGCACTCACCGCTTGAACGTGGAGGGCGGCGTGGGAGACGATCACGCGGACCCCCGCGGCCAGCGCCAGGCCAAGCATCGCGGCAGCGGGCAAAACCGCGCGCTGGAACATCCACAGGAAGAACGGAAAGGAGACACACTCTTCTTTGCCAAGAACCGCGAGCGCGAACAACCCCACGGCGGACCAGTACCGGCGGTCGAGCCATGACCTCCAACACAGCAGGCAGAAGACGGTCGCAAGCAAAGTGGCGCGCTCGAATACATACAGCACGGGCTCGCTCTGGATTGGATGGAGCGCGAAGATCGCTGTGGCAAGTATCGCCGCTCTTTCGCCCGTAAGACGGCAGAGAATGCCATACAGCAGCCAGACTGCATACAGGTGCAGGGCGAGATTCACGGCATGGTACCAGGCCGGATTTTGGCCGCCTAACTGGTAGTTGATCCAGAATGTCAGATAAGTCAGTGGACGGGTCCGCAGTGGCAGCCAGACCTGCCACCACCCCGAAGAGGATGTAACCACCGGATCGGAAAACAGAGAATAATCGTCAAAGTGAAAAGATGCTTGGAGGCCCATGCCGAAGGCAAGTAGCGTGACCAATAAAACCAGATATATCGACTTGTCCGGTGCGTTGGCGGAAGGACTCGCTACCTGGTCATCCATCATTCGATCCGTGCTCATGGGATTCCAGCCACACTAATCCGTCTACACCAACGCTCTATCTCAGCAGGACTAGAACGGCTTCGACTATGTTAACGCGCTTGCCAAGGGAGTCCGAACCGGCGCGCGGCCTGCCGCGCCGCGGGACATGCCGGCCAACACCGCCGCGACCTTGGATCAAAGACCGCGTTGGAGCGGTCAGGCGTGCGCTGGACCGAAACCACCGCCAGGCCATCTTCAATTCGCCGAAACCGCGCCGACGTGCTATTCTGAGCCCGATGATGGTGGTCTCCACGTTGCGCGCTCTCGTTCCGCTGCTTTTGGTCATTCCGGCGCCGGCGATGACCATTGACTTATCGGCAACACCAACCTATTCGGTGACGGCCGGTGGGTACGAGACATCGTTAGCACCGTTGATTCCTCTTCGCCAGGGATTATCGAACAATATCATTACCCTCTTTCAGCAGGACTATCCTGGCTTCAGCTATGCTAACGCCGATGCGGCTGCCAGTGGCACCCTGGCCATCAGCGCTTTGGCGGCTGTTCAGAATACTTTGGCCGGAGGGCTTTACATATCCGCCAGTTTTACACCAACCACCGGAAGCCACGCTCCCCACGCCTATGAGTGGATGCAGTATCTCACCATCGATCCTCTATCTACTCCATTCGCAGGCGCCGTCTCCAGCCCGTTTACGGACCCGCCGCCAAATGAGCGAGACGACAATCTTCCCTTCTACTGGACCATCCCCGAGCGAAACACTCCCGGCCTGGGATACGCGGCCGGAACGAACATCAATGACGATCTGTTGTTCACCGACGCTCCCCTCGTGAACAACCTTCGGTCGCCGGTGAAAGTGAGACTCTCTCTGTATCTGGCGGATTTTGACAGCACCAATGGTTCGGTGACCATTTACGATGGATTGCAATACGGATTCGATATCGCTGCTGCCACTGCCGTCCCGGAACCGGATACCGGCGTGTGGCTCCCCGCTGCGTTTTTGGTACTGGAAGTGCTAAAACTATCAAAGCGCGCCGCCAGGCTCCGGTCAGGCTGCAGATTATCTCGACAAAAACGACGCATTTGTCTTGAAATCTTCGACTTCCTACGCCATAATCGTCCCTGAACTCGGTTTGTAAACCTGAGCGGGAGGATTTCTCGAATGATTCCGCCACTTTCGCGCAGCCGCGTCTGTCTTGCTCTCTGCATATTCAGCCTCCTTGCAGCCGCCGCGCTGCTTATCTCGGTTAGGCCCGGTGCGTCGCAGCGGCTTTCTGCCTCGGCCTCAGCCAACCCGCGCGCTACCGCCGCGCAACGCAAGGCCATGGATGCCTTCCTGCACGCGCCGCTGCCGTTCGAGGCCAACCTGGGCCAGACCGACGCCGCTGCCAAATTCATCGCCCGCGGCATGCGCTACACCGTCTTCTTTACCCGCCAGAGCGTGCTCCTCCGCCTGGCCGACCCGCAAGTCAAGGATCGCGACAATATCCTGGAAATGAAACTCGTCGGTGCGCGGGAGGCCGAAGTTAGAGGGCTCGAGCCGCTCGCCAGCCGCAGCCACTATTTTCACGGCAACTCGCCCCGAGCCTGGCAGTCCGATGTCCCCCACTACCGCAAAGTGAGCTACACCGGGGCTTATCGGGACACGGACCTGGTGTTCTATGGACGCCAGGGGGAACTCGAGTATGATGTGGTGCTCGGCCCCGGCGCCGATCCGCGCGATGTGGTGCTGCAATTTGCGGGCGCCCAACATCTGCGCGTGAATGCGGAGGGCGACCTGGTTCTGGCCCTGTCCGATGGCCGCGAGATCCTGCAGCGGCGTCCCAAAATCTACCAGCAGTCTGGCGGCCAGAAGGCTGAGGTCTCCGGCGGCTACCGGATTCTGGCGGAGAACCGGGTGCGCTTCGAAGTGGGCGGCTACGATCGCGGCAAGCCTCTGGTGATCGACCCCGTGTTGACCTACTCCAGCTACCTGGGCGGCAGCAGCAGCGGCTACGATGCAGCGAGCAGCATCGCTCTGGATGCCGCCGGCAACACCTATATTGCCGGCTATACGGCGTCGGTGGGGTTTCCGACGAGTGCCATTCCCCCGATCCAGGCCAACCGGGCTGGTGGAAACGACGCCTTTATTGCCTCGTTGAGCGCCGACGCCAGCACTTTGCGTTATTCCACATACCTGGGCGGGACGAGCGACGATTTTGCCAATGGCATTGCGGTGGATACATCGGGCAACACCTATGTCACGGGTTACACCTATTCTTCGGATTTCCCCGCAACTCCGGGGGCATATGCCCACGTCCAGCCCGGCGGAAGCCCAAGCGTCTTCGTGGCCAAACTCGGCCCCACGGGCTCGAACCTGGTTTATGCCACATACTTGGGCTCCGGCACGGGAGCGGGAATTGTGGCGGATGTTACCGGCGCCGCCTACGTAGTGGGTACAGCCTACTGCTGTTCTTTCCCCACAACGGCGGGAGCCTACCTGCGCGTCGGCTCCGGTGCTGACGCTTTCATCACCAAGCTCAACGCGAGCGGTACGGCTCTTGTCTGGTCCACTCTGCTCGGCGGCAATAGCGCTGATTCCGGCACGGCCCTCGCGCTGGACTCCTCCCAGAACGTCTACATTACAGGCTATACTTTCTCGTCGAACTTCCCGGTTACAGCGGGCGCCTATCAGGCGGTCCTGGCCGGCAATTATGATGCATTTGTGGCCGAAGTGAATTCCTCGGGTTCAAGCCTGCTGTACTCGACGCTGCTCGGTGGAAGCAATTACGAGGTAGGCAACAGCATCGCCGTGGACAGCCTCGGATTCGCCTACGTCACCGGGTACACCCAATCGGCGGATTTCCCAACAACCGCGGGAGTGTATCAACCTTCGCTAGGTGGCTATCAGGATGCCTTCGTCGCCAAAGTGAATCAGACCGGCACGGGGCTGGTTTACTCCACCCACCTCGGTTCCTACACGAACGCCAGCGGTATTGCCGTTGATGCCTCGGGAAACGCCTACATAGCACTGAGTTACAGTACGATTCCGGTCACCAACGGCGCCTACAACGGAGGCTGCTGCGGGGGCATTACCAAGCTGAACGCGTCCGGTACGGCGTTGGTCTATTCGAGCCAATTGTCCGCCAGTTTCTCCGGCATCGCCTTGGATGTCTCGGGCAACGCCTACGTCGCGGGCTCTACCTACAGCAGCGGTTATATCACCACGCCGGGCGCATTTCAGCCATCGCTTGCTGGTGGGAGCGACGCCGTCATGGCCAAGTTGAGTGCTTCCGGGAGCACACTGCTCTCCTCGACCTTCCTGGGTGGAAACGGCGGCGATCAGGGCTTTGGCATCGCCCTCGACAGCGGGGGTAACGCATACGTCACCGGTTCGGCGGGATCGCTCGATTTCCCGGTAAACACGGAGGCAGCCAAATCGCTGACCGGCCCCTATACGCAAGCCTTCGTCACCAAATTCGCCCCCGATGGCGCTACTTTGAGTTACTCCACATTTGTAGGCGGCTCTGGCAACGACACCGGCCGCGCCATCGCGGTGGACGCAACCGGTGCGGTCTACGTAGCCGGGCAGACCAATTCGAGCGATTTTCCCATCACCGTGGGCGCGTGGCAGACCACCATCGGCGGTGGCTACGACGCGTTCCTGTTCAAACTGTCGCCGGTGGGTAGCCTGGTCTATTCCACCTTCATTGGAGGCTTGTCCACTGAGGACGCTCGCGGCGTGGCGCTGGATGCAGCGGGCAATGCCTATGTCGCGGGCAACACCAGTTCCTCCAATTTTCTCGCTACCTCGATCTTAGGATCCCCCGCTCCCTTCTCTAGTGTCTTCGTAACCAAAGTGAATCCCGCAGGCTCGGCATTTGTTTACTCAACGCTGCTGGGCGGCTCCTCCCAACAGACGGTGTCTGGGATCGCGGTCGATTCGGCCGGTAGCGCCTACCTCACCGGGAACACCTATTCATCCAACTTTCCCGTCACGAATGGAGCATACCAGGTAGCCCTTCAGGGTAACCAGAGCGCGTTTGTCGCGAAACTGACTCCGTCCGGCAATGCGCTCAGCTACGCCACCTACCTGGGAGGTCTGTCGAACGCGTCTATCAGCAACGCCATCGCGGTTGACTCTGCTGGTAGCGCGTATGTGACGGGTTATACGTCTTCCGCGAGCTTCCCGGTGTCCAGCGGGGCCTTCCAGCCGAACCTTGCCGGCTCTCAGAACGCGTTTGTAGCGAAATTGAATCCCGCCGGTTCCGCCCTCAGCTATTCCACTTATCTGGGAGGTTCGGTCAACGATTCCGGCAGCACTATCGCTGTCGATGCCGCTGGAGACGCTTATGTAGCAGGCTTTACTAGCTCGGGAAATTTTCCCATCACCAATGGCGCCACCATCATGGAAGTTGCCATACCGAATTACTACTCCTACTCCACTGCATTCGTGGCCAGTCTGAACCCTTCAGGGAGCGCGTTGCTATACTCGACGTTCATGGGCGGGTCCTCAGTCAATGGCATTGCCGCAAAGCCCGGTTATGTAGCCGTAGTGGGTACTACCTCCACTCCCAACCTGCTCGGCTCATCACTAGGATTTCAAAAGACAATTCCATCCGGTGCGACCAATGCATTTGTAGCGAAAATCAGCGATCCGCCGGCGGGATGCTCCTACAACGTGAGCCCAACCACCTTCAATGTAGCAAGCAGCGGCGGCCCCGTAACGGTGAACGTGACCGCGGGGCCTGGCTGCCCCTGGATCGCGGCTCCTGAATCTTCGGGTGCGCTTCCGTTGAACCCGCCTTCGGGCGTTGTGGGAAGCGGCAACGGGTCGGTCTCGTCGACGGTGCAACCGAACACCTATACGTTCGCCGGTGGCAGAGTACGGCTGTTTGCCGTAGCCGGACAGATCATTACCGTCGTGCAAGCCGGACCGTGCGCCATCAACCTCGCATCCAACGGCGCTACTCACGGTTCCGGCGCGGTAGTTTCCGCCTCCATCGGAGTTACCAGTGGGTCCTGTAGCTGGAGCGCATTCACGGTTGCGCCGTGGATCACAGTTTCCACGGCTTCTGGGAATGGAAACGGTACGATAGGTTATAAACTTTTGCCGAATCCGCAGAGCGCCAGCCGCACGGGCATTATTTACATCGGCCCCCAGGCGTTTACCGTGACACAACTGGGAACCGGGAGCAATCAGGCCACCATCAGTACGCCGCCGCCGGGATCCGCTTTCCCGGACTCGACGGTTACCTTTACCTGGACGGCCATTGCCGGAGCTGACCAATATACTCTGGCTGTGGGAAGTGCCGCCGGCCAGAGCAATTTGTGCTCAGCCGTGACCAGTAATACCACGGCTGTTTGCAGCAATCTTCCCACCGATGCCAGCCCCGTTTACGTCACGTTAACTACGCATTTGGCTGTAGGTGGCTCGCAACCGCCCGTGTCGTACACTTATACGGCAGCTACCGCCTCCCTGGCGCAGTTGTTGACTCCGGCGCCCGTCGTGCTTTACCCCGGGCCTCCCACTACCGTACTGGCCGGATCGCAGGTGACCTTCTCCTGGTCGCGTGGTGTGGGGGCGGACAATTACTGGCTGGATGTCGGGACGTCCTATGGGAGCGGCAATCTCTGTGGCGGACCGACCACCAACACATTTAGTACATGCAGCAGTATCCCGGTCACAGGGGTCCCAATCTACGTTCAACTTTGGACGCATTACCCTGCGACGGGATGGCAAACCCCGATCCATTACGACTATCTGGCCGCTACGGTGACTCTTGCGACGTTGACCTCCCCCACGCCGGGGACGACGCTTCCCGGCGCGATGGTCACCTTCAAATGGAATCCCGGCACGGGAGCGGACCATTATTGGATGGATGTGGGCACCGGCATTGGCCAGGGGAATATCTGCGCGTCCGGACCGATCGTGGTAACCCAGTTTACGTGCAGCGGAATCCCGACCGATGGAAGCACTGTCTACGTGCAGCTTTGGACGCACGCCTCGGGGATATGGCAGGGGCCGCCCAACCCGGCGTATCGGTACACCTTCACGGCAGCCCAGCTCACTACGCGCGCCCAGCTTACGAGTCCGGTGAATGGCAGTGCCATTCCCGGCGCTTCGACGACGTTCACCTGGAACGCCATCCCTGGAGCAGACCAATACTGGCTGGACGTCGGAACCATTCCCGGCCAAGGGAACATCTGCGCCACGTCTACGAGCGGTACCCAGTTTACCTGCAATAACATCCCGGTCACGTACCAGATGTCGACTCCGCCCCCCGGCACGCAGCTATCCAGCTCCAGCACGTTTTGTTGGGTTGGCTTGACCACGTACGCTCAGCTCTGGACGCATTTCCCCGGAACGGGATGGCAAACGCCGGTCAGATATGCGCTCGGCCCACCCGTTGCAGACTTCTGGCTGGACGTCGGGACGGCGCTCGGACAAGGAAACATTTCCGCCGGGCTTGCCGGCAGCTCCTGTAAGAGCGTGACGATTCCCAGCGGCTTGGGATTCATCTACGTTCAGGTGTGGACGCGGATTCCAGCGGGGACGGGAACCTGGTATGGTCCGGTCCGATACACCTACACTAGTCCATAACCGCTGTGCCTCGGTCACCTTCGGCTTGGAACTCGTGATGGGCGGTCTCCGTATTCACCTCCCACAGGCGGTTCCGGTCGACGCGTCCTGCAACGATGCCATCGACCGCTATCATGGCGGTCAACATGGAATGGTCCTGATTGTTGTAGCGATGCATGCCGTTGCGGCCGATCAGAAAGAGATTAGTGTAACGGTCCATGTATTCTCGGACCTCCGGGAAACGATGGTAAGTGCCGAAGTAGGCGGGGTAAGTCTTTTCCATTCGAAGGACAGTCGCATCCAGGACCTGGCAGGCGTCCACCATGCCGATTCTCGCGAGTTCTTCGGTTGCCAGGGCGATCAGGCGTTCGTCGGATAGATTCCAGATTTCGTCGGACTGGTTGCAGAAGTATTCGAGGCCCAACCAGACGTTGGACGGATCGGCCACCAGAAATGGGCTCCAGTTGTTGAATACCTGAAGCCTGCCGAGCAGGACGTCGGGCTCCTGGATGTAGATCCAGTTGTCTTTGATCAGTCTCTGTCCCTGGGGCGTGTCGTCATGGATGCGGAGCTTGCGCACCAGCAGGCCGACCGTTAGGAAGTCGCGGTAGATCAGGCCGTCCGACACTTCCATCACGTTCGCCGGAGGCGGCACATCGAACGACCGTGTGATCTCCTGTACGGGGGCTGTGGAGAAGAAGTAGTCGCCCTCGAAGGTCTCGGACTGGCCGCCTGGGCCGGTAGCCTGCAACGCTTTGACGCGCCAGCCTTCGGTCAAAATCCGTTCCGCCCGGTAGCCCATCCGGATCTCGCCGCCGCCTTCGCGAACCCGCCGCGCGACTTCCTCCCACATCTGTCCGGGCCCGAGTTTGGGGTAGAGAAACTGCTCGATGAGCGACGTGTGCGCGTCCTTCTGCAGGATGCCGCCGGAGCCGGGGCCGGACATCTTCTTGAGCGCATGGAACAGGGCTGTGCGAATCGAAACGCCTTGGATGCGCTGCGCTCCCCATTCCGCGCTGATCCGTCCGCAAGGCACGCCCCAGACTTTCTCCGTGTACGATTTGAAAAACGTGAGATATAACTCCCGGCCGAAACGGTTAGTCAGGAACTGCTCCAGAGTCTGCTCGGGTTGGATCGGGAACAAAGCGCTGCGAATGTAGCTCGTGCCGATCTTGAGCGCTCGCCAGAGTCCGAGTTTCCTCAGTGTGTCCAGGCTGATCGCAATGGGGTATTCGAAGAAGCGGCGCAGGCAATAGATCCGCGACTTGCGCGGGCGCAGCAGCATGACGCAGTCCGATTTGGCGAGGCCGGCGGACACTGGGACCGGCCGGCTCATCCCGTGATAGCCCAGGGTCGCGGCGCTCTCGCTGTGAGCGTCCAGGGGCATCATCTTGAGCCACCAGTCCATCACACGGTCGGATTTGGAAAAGAACCGATGTCCCCCGAGGTCCATGCGGTTGCCCTTGTAGTTGACGGTGCGCGCGAGCCCGCCGACGCAATCGCTCTTTTCCAGAACGATGGGCCGGATGCCGCCGCGAGTAAGCAACTCGTACGCCGCGGTCAGCCCGGCGGGTCCTGCTCCGATGATGATCGCGCGTCTTTGCCCCATTGCCTTGGCGTCTTAATGCGCAATCGGCAGTTCGAACGACCAAGCGTAACATGACCGGACTTACCGGCGCGCTACTGGGCGCCCCAATATGATCTTGTCAATGCAAGGCGGGCTTCGAATCAGCTAACCAAGACCGTTGCACCACATCCAAGCCCCGCACCTGGCTGTGCCCGTTAACACGATGGGCTATCGCCCGCAACCCGCCACGCTTCCCGACGCTTCCGTGCCGCCAACGCAGTTTCCTTACCCCACCGGAACCGCGCACGACTGCCCCAGTTTCCGGAGGTCCTGGGAGGAGTGGCCGGAATCGAGGCTGGCCGCGGCAAACACACTTCTGTTGAGCCTCGTTCACCCATCGCAGCGCACTTTGGAGCAATGGAAGCAAGGACGCCGCATTCCGGGCGGAGCCGCAAAGACGGTGATTCGGGTCGCAGAACTGCATCCGGAGATCCTACGGCAATCGCGGCCTGAAACGCCATCCTCCCGCATCCGACCGGCACTCTCCGGCACTTCGCCACTTGACGGATTCACGAATCTGTAGTCCACTAGCCTGACAGGGGGATCAATCCAGTGGTACGACAGGTTAGGTTTTGCGTTTTTCTCATCGGCTGTTGCGCTCCGCTCGCGGCGCAGTTGGCCACCCAAACGTCGCTGGTCGGGACGGTTACCGACGCCAGTGGAAAGACCGTCGCGGACGCGAAGGTCACGGCGGTGGAGACGGGCACCGCGGATAAATACACCGGAGCCACCAACGGCCAGGGGTACTACTCGCTGGAGTTCGTCCGCGTAGGCACGTACAACATCACGGTGGAGATGGCAGGATTCAAGAGGGTAACCAAGACGGGCATTCCGGTCAGCATCAACCAGATCGTGCGCACGGACATTTCGCTGGAGGTGGGCACTACCACAACCTCCATCACGGTCGAGGCCGCCATGTCGGCGATCAAGACCGACGAGGCCAGCGTCTCGGAGATCATGAGCACGCGCAGCATCGCCGAGCTGCCGTTGAACGGCCGCGACGCGATGCAACTGGCCGTGACCACGCCTGGCGTGCTCCAGGGGAGCAAGACGTCCTTCACCGGTGTGCCGCCGGGCGAGGATTTTGTGGGCGCGGGGACGCGCGAGATCCAGAACAGCTTGTCGCTCGACGGCATCAGCATCATGAACAACCTCATCACCGTCACCAACACCCGGCCGATGGTGGAAACGGTGCAGGAGGTGGAGGTCCAGACCGGCACCTACTCGGCCCAATATGGCGCCTACATGGGCGTTCACATCAACGTGGTCACCAAGTCCGGCACCAACGCCATCCATGGAGCCCTGGTTGAGTTCCTGCGAAACCAGGTGCTGGACGCCCGGGCCTTCTTCACCCTGCCCACCCCGGCCAACCCGACAGCGGCCAAGCCGCCGTTGCGCCAGAACCAGTTCGGCGTCGAGTTCGACGGGCCGGTCTTCATTCCGAAAATTTACAACGGCAAGGACAAGACCTTCTTCATGGCATCCTACGAAGGGTTTCGGCTGGTACAGCAGTCGACGTCGCTTTCGACCCAAATGCCGCAGGTCTTTTTCACGGGCAATTTCTCTTCGGTGCCAACCACGAGTATTACCGGCGGCGTGATCAAGGATCCGCGGAACGGCAATACCCCGTTCCCCGGCAATATCATCCCGGCAGGAAGCCTCTCGCCGGTCATCGCCAAGCTGCAGCCATACTATCCGGCAACCAACCTGCCCGGACTCGCCAGCAATTTCTCGGTGCCCGTGCCCACCACCCAAAGCTACAACCAAACCAATGACCGCATCGATCAGAACATCGGCGACAAAATCCGCTTGTATGTTCGTGCCCACCAGCAGAGTTGGAACGTGTTTGGCGGCAGTGCGATCCCCGTCAACGGGTCTACTACGCCCACCACCGTGAACAACTACACCCTCGGCTATACCCACACGCTGACGCCCAACCTGGTGAACGATTTCCGGTTAGGCCGGAATTTCTTAAACACCGCGACCGTCAACCCCTTTTCTTCCAGTGGCCAGAAAACCGCAGGCACCGACTTGGGTATCCCGGGGTTCAATGGGGACTCCGTTTACAATAACCCCGGCATTCCGGACTTCAGTATCACCGGCTTCAACGGATTCGGCAACGGCGGAACCAACTGGTACCAGAATGACAGCACCACGCAATTCTCGGAACAAATCAGTTGGAGCCACGGTGCGCACAACGTGATGGCCGGGATGGAATTCCGCCGGCTGGCAACCGGACGCGCCGCTGTCAACAGCGCGCGCGGGTCGTTCAGCTTTAATGGTTTGCTGACCGGATATGCGCCCGCCGATTTCGTACTCGGGTTGCCGCAGTCCTTCAGCACGCCGGGACCGGAGGTCCGCGGACGGGTCGCCGAATGGCGCGATGGCTTCTTCGTGCTGGACAAGTGGCAAGTCTCGCGCAAGCTCACGCTCAATTACGGTCTCCGCTATGAACTGCCCACGGTGCCTTATACCATCAATGGCGTGGCCACGGAGCTGAATCCCAACCAGACCGCCCTGGTGGGCGGCACGCCCGGTTACCGCTTTATCGCTCCCAACCACAACGATTGGGCGCCCCGCCTCGGTATCGCCTATCGCTTCAACGAGAAAACGGTATTCCGCGCGGGCGGCGGCATCTACTACAACCCGAACCAAACCAACAGCTATACGTTCCTGAACACCAACCCGCCCTATACCACCATCCTGAACTGCACCTGGTCTTCCGGACTGCTACCGCCCAGCTTGTCCAACCCGCTTGGTTCCCCGGGCGTTTGTCCGACGGCGCCGACCGCCGGCCTGATCGTGACAGATCCCTGGCATCAGCCATCCGCTCGCATGAATCAGTGGAGCGCCGGTCTGCAGCGCCAGTTGTGGAACGGCGGCGGCCTGGAAGTGCAATATTTGGGTTCGCACTCCTATCACCTGGACCGCAGCTTCTATAACAATACGCCTCTTCCCGGACCGGGCTCCGTCAACACGCGCCGGCCGAATCCGCTGTTTGGCCCCATCCGCACCATCAACACCGACGAGATCGCCAACTATGAGAGCATGAGCGTCATCTTCCACCAGCGCATGCGGCGCGGGTTGCAGGTGCTGGCCAGCTACACCTGGTCGCATACCCTCGATGTCACCACCGACTCCAATGGCGGAGGCACGCCCATGAATCCCTATTGGTGGAAAGCCGATTATGGCAACTCCAACTGGGACATCCGCCACCGTTTCGTGGCCACCTTCGTTTACGACATCCCGTTCTTCGCCGTGTCGAACCCGTTGCTGAAGGGCGCATTCACCAGGTGGCAGGCGAACGGGATCGTGACGCTGCAGACCGGCTTGCCGTTTAACGTGTCCACGTCAACCGATACCGCCAACACCGCGTCGAGCGGCACCTACCGGCCCGACCTGGTTCATGCACCGTCGGACACCTGCGGACGCGGCCATCTGGTCGGATGCATCGACGCGACCGCTTACACCGTCGCGGATTTGTACCCCATCACCCCAACCAACTACGCGTACGGGAATGAAGGCCGCAACCTGCTTCACGGACCGGGTGCGGAGACCGTCAATCTCTCGGTGTTCAAGAATTTCCCGATCAAGGAGCGGCTGAAATTCCAGTTCCGCTTCGAGACGTTCGCGCTGTTCAACCATACCAACTTCGGCAACCCGTCGGCGACCATCAATACGTCGTCGTTCGGCAACATTACCGGCGCCTCCGGCAACCGCAACATCCAGTTGGGAGTGAAGCTTCAGTTCTGATGCGGGGAAGAATCGGAACGTTGAGCCCAGGCGGTAAACTGGAAAGGACATGCGGGTCCTGGCACTGGCTGTCTTCGTCTGTTTTTCGCTGCGCGCGGAAACGGCCTTGGTGCTTCCCTTCTTCAACCACTCGCAGACCGCCAACCTGGATTGGGTGGGCGAGAGTATAGCGGAGTCTGTTGGCGACTCGCTCGCGTCCGAGGGTCTGCTGGTGCTGGAGCGCGAGGAGCGGCTGGAAGCCTGCCGCCGTCTGTCGCTGCGGCCCGGCGCCGAACTGACCCACGCTTCCATTATCAAGATCGGCGATTTGCTGGACGCCTCGACGGTGATCTACGGAACCTTCGAGTTGCTTCCATCCGACCCGGGGAACACCCAATCCAAAGGCTCCCTGCGCATCACGGCGCGGATTCTGGACCTCAAACACACCCACCAGAGCGGCGGCTTCGGCGAGTTGGGCGCGCTCGAAGATCTGGGCGGGCTGCAAGTTCACCTGGGGTGGCAGATGCTGCAAGCGGTCAGCCCCAAAACGGCCCCCTCCGAGCAGGAATTCGTCAGAGCGCGGCCCGCGGTACGCCTGGACGCCGTGGAGAGTTATGTGCGCGGGCTGCTGGCAACGGCGCCCGAACAGCGCCACCGCCTGTTCACGCAGGCCGCGCGCCTGGACGAGCACTACTCCCAGCCGTGCTTCCAGCTGGGCAAAACCTATTGGGAGAAGAAGGACTACAAGGTGGCGTCGGGCTGGTTCGAGCGGGTCAACCGGGCCGACCCGCATTATCGGGAGGCACAATACTTTCTGGGCCTGTGCCGCTTCCACAATGGCGAACTGAAAGGCGCCGAGGAGTGCTTCCAGTTGGTGGCGGCGAGCATGCCGTTAAACGAGGTCTTCAACGACTTGGGGGTGGTGCAGGCACAGCGCGGCAACCATACGGCCGCGGCCGCCAGTTTCCGCAAAGCCCTGGAGGGCGACAGCGCCGACCCCGATTATCATTTCAACCTTGGCTACATCCTGTGGCGTTCGGGCCAGTACGCGGCCGCCGTGGACAGCCTGCGGGCGGCCGTGGAGCGCAACCCCAACGACACGGAAGCCACCACCCTGCTGGGCCGTTCGCTCAAGCGTGAGGGTCCGCGGCCGGCAGACCAAAAGGCCGAACCGCGTCCCAGGCTGAAGATCACGTACGAAGAGGCGGCTTACCGGCAGTTACAGGCGGAACTGGCGAAGTAGCGGGCAACGCGCAGGCGGCGTCGATTCAGTATAAAATAAGCTGCTCGGCGGACCTCGGAATGAAGCTGCGACTGATTCTCTTCCTGATGGCGGCTGGGGCATCGGCGCAGACGGCGCCGCGCCCGGCCGGCCTTTACGCCATCTTCGACACCTCCGCGGGCGGGTTCACCGCCAAGTTGTTTGAAAAAGACACGCCCCTCACGGTGCGCAATTTCGTCGCATTGGCTCAGGGGAAGAAAGCGTGGCGGGATTCGGTCACTCGCACCGTGGTCATGCGGCCGCTTTACCAGAACATCACGTTCTTCCGGGTGACGCCCGGGGTGATGATCCAGGCGGGCGACCCGAGTGGAAAGGCCGCTTCCAATTGCGGCGTCACCATCCCGGATGAGTTTCTGCCGGGGCTGCGGTTCGATGGCGGGGGCAAGCTCGCCATGGCCAACACCGGCAACCCGGATTCCGGAGGCTGCCAGTTCTTCATCACCGTCGACTCCATGTCCCAGTGGAGCGGCAAGTACACGATCTTCGGCCAGGTGGTGGAAGGCCGCGAGGTGGTCAACAGGATTGCCAAGGCGCGGGTAATCGATGAGACGCCGGTCGACCCCGTGAAGCTGATCCGCGTGACGATCGAGCGCTCGGGCCCGGAGCCCAAATCGAAGAAATAGCCCGAGACACTCCAATTGCATTCGGGCTAAAATGGGGAACTCAATGGAGAATCAGATGAAACGGTTGCCTTTCCTTCTTCTTACGATCGCTGCGAGCGGATTGGCCCAGGCTCCGCCTGCCAAGGCGCCGGCGCCCGCCGCCGCTGCCCCGGCACTGGAGCCGGGCCTCTATGCCATCTTCAATACTTCGATGGGCGCCATCACGGCCAAACTCTTCGAACAGGAGACACCCATCACGGTCAAGAATTTCGTCGCTCTGGCGCGCGGCACGAAACCGTGGAAAGACCCCAAGACCAACGCCATGGCAGCCAAGCCGTTGTACAACGGCATCACTTTTCACCGCGTGATTCCGAGGTTCATGATTCAAACCGGCGATCCCACGGGTACGGGTGCGCACGATTGCGGTTTTACGATTAAGGACGAGATCGTGCCGGCACTGAAATTCGACCAGCCGGGCCGCCTCGGCATGGCCAACATCGGCTCTCCCAACACCGGCGGCTGCCAGTTCTTCATCACGGAAGTGCCCTACCCGTCGCTGAATGGCGGCTACACGGTATTCGGGCAGGTGGTGGACGGTCAGGATGTGGTGAACAAGATCGCGCATGTTCCGACAGCCGCCGGGGACAAGCCGGTCACGCCGGTGAAGTTGGTGACGGTGGTGATCAAACGCGAAGGGCCGGCGCCGGCATCGGCAGCGCCCGCCAAGAAAGCGACCCCGGGCGCAGGTACGGCCCCGAAGAAAGCAGCAACGCCGGCGAAGCAATAAAAGAGACGCGGACCCGGACAGCCCTCCATCGCGATCGCTCCGCCCCGCTTATCTCAACAGGTCCTTCGGATCGATCTTTACCTTTTGCCGTGCCAGGGGAGCGTTGAGAAACTCCAGGAACGGCCGCATCGCGCGGAATCGCTGTACGATGCCCGCATGGAGCTCCTCGCCCATCGCCAGATCTGGCGGCAGTTCCACGTAGAGGAGGAATTGCTTGTACCGCAGCAGATCCGCCGCCGGATGGGCGGGGTCGAACCCCTTGGGCACCCGCGCGAGCTGCTCGCCCTGCATGGCCCCGAACCACTGCTTCACGGCGCGCGCCCCGCAGATCCGCCGGAACTCCGGGTAATGCTCCGCCACATGGCCGCGAATCGCGCGCAGCGTCTCCGGCGCGGGCATATAGATGCCGCCGCCGATGGCGACCTCCTTGTGCGACACCGCAAAGTAGTATCCGGCGCCGCCCGCCGCGCCGCGCCGCGGAAAACTGGCGGCGATTTGCGTCTTGTACGGCGTCTTATCCTTGCTGAACCGCGTGTCGCGATAGATGCGGAAAATGGCCTTGTCCGGATCGGTCACGTATTCCGGCGCAAAACGGCTCATAGCCTCGTTCACCGCGTCCACCAGTTGCCGCATCGGCTCCTTCACCTGCGCGTCGAAAACGGCTTTGCGCGGCTGAAACCATTCGCGCCGGTTGTTGCGCGCCAGAGATCGCATGAACTGAATTCCTTCGGGCGGAAAGCCGGCAAAAACGGATCGCATGAGAATGCCCCCCTTATAATTGAGGTGATGCCCACCACGGAAGAGACGCAGGCGCGCCTCGCCGAGATTCCTAATTTAACTGTTTCGCGCGACACTCCGCTATCCGCGCATACCCGGTTCGGCATCGGCGGACCGGCCGACCTCTACGCCGAAACCGCCAGCCCCGAGGCCTTCATCGCGGCCCTGGCCGCCGCGCGCTCGAGCGGCATTCCCACCATGGTGATCGGCGGCGGCACCAACCTCATCGTTTCCGATCGGGGCTTCCGCGGAATCGTGCTGCGCTACCGCGCCCAGAACCTGTTCGCGGCCAACCACCGCGTGATCGCCGACGCCGGCGCCGCGCTCCAAGACCTGGTGGATTACACGGTCGCCCACGGGCTCAAGGGATTGGAGACGCTGGCCGGCATCCCGGGGTCGGTGGGGGCGGCGGTGTACGGCAACGCGGGAGCCTATGGCCACTCCCTCTCGGAACGCGTGGTCAGCGTCCGCTTCTACGATGGCGCCACGGTCCGCATCTTCGACAACCGGGAGTGCGAGTTCCACTACCGCGAGAGCGTCTTCAAGCAGCACAAGGACTGGATCATTTTCTCCACCCAATTGCTGCTCGAACCGGGCGACGCCGGGTTGTTGCGCCAAACCGCCGCCGGCATCGTCAACCTGCGCGGCGAAAAGTTTCCCGTCACCATGAAGTGTGCCGGCAGCATCTTCAAGAACCTGTTGTTGCAGGACCTGCCGGCCGATGTGGCCGCCCAGGTGCCCGCCTCGGTGGTGCGCGAGGGTAAGGTGCCGGCGGCTTGGTTTCTGGAGCAGGTAGGGGCCAAAGGCATGGCGCGGGGAGACATTCACGTCGCCACCTATCACGCCAACCTGATCTACAACGCCGGCGCCGGAACCGCGGCCGATCTTTGCGGCCTCATCGGCGAGTTGAAAGTGCGCGTCAGCGGCCGCTTTGGCATCGATCTCGAGGAAGAGGTGCAGTACGTGGGCTAGGCCGCTACCGTTCGCTCTTGCCACCCTGTTCGCCGTGGCCCGGCTCGCTGCCGCGGACCTCCACCCGGCCGTACAGGCGGGCGACCTGGAGGCTGTCCGCCAGGAAATCGCTCGCGGCGCCGACGTCAATCAGCGCGACCGCCTGGGCGCCACGCCGCTCCACGATGCCGCCTGGAGCGGCCAGCTCGCCATCGCCGCCTACCTGATCGAACACGGCGCCAACGTGACGGCGCGCCATGCCGAAGGCGGATCCCAGCCCATCGCCTACGCCGTCATCAAGAACGACCGGGCCATGGTCGAACTGCTCCTGGCCCACGGCGCGGATGTGAAATCCGCCGACAACTCTGGCGCCACCCTGCTCCATCTCGCCGCCGATCGCGGCTACAGCCAGCTCGTGGACTTGCTGCTCGCAAAGGGCGCCGGCGTCAACACGCGCGACCGGGCCGGCTCCGCGCCGCTCGATGAGGCCGCCCTCCGCGGCTATCGGGAGATTGCCGAGGCCCTGCTGGCGCACGGAGCGCGCGCCGACGAAGAGAATCCCGAGACCGGCGCCACACCGCTGAACGAGGCGGCGTCCAAGGGCCACCGCGATGTCGCCGCCCTGCTGCTGGCCCGGGGCGCCGACCCCAGCCGGCGCGACCGCAACGGCGCCACGCCGCTGCAGAACGCCACCCGCGGCCGGCACACCGAGGTGGTCGAACTGCTGGCGACCCCGGCCGCCGCCGATGGGTCGGGCGCCTTGCTGCACGAAGCTGCCCTAAAGGGACAGACCGAAATTGCCGATCTCTTGATTTCGAAGGGCGCGAACGTCAACGCCCGGGATCAGTCCGGCGCTACCCCTCTGCACCAGGCGGCGCTGAAGGGCAAGGTGGAGATCGCCACCCTGCTGCTGAATCATGGAGCGGAGGTGGATGCGCGCGATAACGGCGGCGCGACTCCGCTCGCCGTGGCCGCCCTGAGCGGTTTCCGCGATTTGGTGGCCCTGCTGCTCGATCACGGCGCCGCCCTCGAGGCCCGCGATGAAGAATCGGGAGCCACCCCGCTTCACCATGCGGCGGCATGGGGGCGGACGGCAGTGGTCGAACTGCTCATTGCCCGGGGCGCCGATGTGAACGCGAAGAACAAGACGGGCGCCACCCCGCTCGAGGCGGCGGAAGCCAACGGATTCGTCGAGGCTGCCAGGGTTCTGAGGGGGCACGGCGCGAAGTAAAGTGGCGCAGGGCCTCCCGGCCTGCGCGGCCCTGCGCGGGCAGGCCAGGAGGGCTACCCACATTATGAACGAGCAACCTTTCACCCCACCGGCGCGCCGCCACATCAGGCGGATGCTGCGGGCTCTGGCGCCCGCGGCGATCCGCGTGGAACGCCGCTGCCGCACGCTCCTGCTCGGCCGCCCCTATGACACCGCTCAGATCCGTGCGCTTCTTGCCATCCTGCCCAGCGCCGCTGCCCGGCTTCGGTCTCTGAATCAGTTCCTGGAACAAGTCGATTACCACGGCCGCCGTCTGGCCAAACTCAACGTGCCGCCCCCCGAGGTGCAAGAGGTGCTGCGCGAACTGGGAGCCGTTCCCGCCGAGGTCCTGGGCGGGAGGTTTGAACCGGCCCGCGAGCAATTGCACCTCGCCACCATCCTGGCGCTGAATCAGGCGTACTACTGCGTCCGTGAGGCGGAGAGCCAGACCTTCTTCGGGCTCTATCGCGCCGAGCGGGAAGCCGCGGATCTGGACGACCTGCTGCGGCGCTTCGTGGGTATCCTCACCCAGGCCTTTCAGGCGCGTGCCGGCCGCCTGCTGCTGCTCGCCCAGCCGGCCGCGGGCAAGCTGGCGCGCCCCCTCTACATCGAGCGCGGCCGGCCGGAGGAGCGCCTGGTTGCCGACGCCGGCATGCGCGGCCACCATGCGTCGTATTGGTCCTATCCCATCGGTTCGGAGGCCCTGATCCAGCTCGCTTTTCCGGTGCGCTATCCCTGGCTGCCCCGCGAACTGGCCTTGTTGGTGGCTGCCGCCGAGCGGTGCCGGGGCGCCATCGAACGCATTCGCCTGGAGACGGAGATTCATCGCTTGGGAGTGCAGGCCCGCCGGGCCGAAGAGGAGGAGCGCCGCCGTATCAGCCGCGAACTCCACGATGAAGCCGGCCAGTCCCTGCAGGTGTTGCGCCTGCAGTTGGAAATGCTCGAGCGCGACGCGCCCGAGGCTTTGCGTCCCAGGCTGGCTGATGCCCGCGGAGTGGCCGAGCACACAGTGGACGAGTTGCGGCGGATCGTGGCGGCGCTGGGTCCAGGCGCCCTGGATCGCCTGGGATTGGAGCCGGCGGTTCGCCATTTGGCCGCTCGCTTCGCCAACTTGCGGCTGGCGCGTCTCCGCACCCGGATCTCGGTACTTTCCGCCGATCTTCCCAGGGAAACTCAAGAGGTCATTTACCGGGTCACGCAGGAGTGCTTCGTGAACATCGCCAAACATTCTCAGGCGACCCACGTAAACCTTTCGCTGATCGCAGCCGATAAGAGAATCAGGCTGAGCGTTCGAGACAACGGCGCCGGCTTTTGCGCGGAAACGGCAATCAGGAAGCCGCTGGCATTCGGCCTGGCGGGCATGCGGGAGCGAGCCGCGCTCCTCGGTGGAACGCTGGCGGTGCGGAGCGTGCCCGGAAAGGGCACCACCGTCGTCCTGGAGTTGCCCCAGATCTCCGCACGGGTGGCAAGAAATGTCTAAGATTCGTGTACTTTTAACTGATGATCATACGCTGTTCCGGCAGGGCATTCGCACGCTGCTTGCGGCCGAGCCCGATCTGGAGGTCGCCGGAGAGGCGGCCAACGCGGACGGCTCGGTGGCGCTGGCCCGGCAACTGCGCCCCGATATCGTCCTCATGGATATCGGGATGGCCGGCATGAGCAGCTTCGAAGCCACGCGGCAAATCCGCAAAGAGCGGCCCGAAACCCGCGTGATCTTGCTCTCCATGTACGACGACGAAGACTACCTGGCCGAAGGCGTCGAAGTAGGCGCCAGTGGCTATATCCTGAAGGACAGTCCCGCCGACCAACTGTTAACGGCCATCCGCGAGGTCCATCATGGGGGCAGCTATCTCAGCCCCCGTCTGCTCACCCGGCTGGTGGACGATTTCCGCAACCAGGGCCGCGGCGCCGTGCGCCAGCCCCGCTTTGGCACCCTCACCAAGCGCGAGCGCGAGATCCTCAAGATGCTGGCCGAGGGAAGGTCCGTCAAAGAGATCGCCGCCGGCTTTGACCTCAGTGTCAAAACCGTGGAAGCCCACAAGTTCAACCTCATGCGCAAGCTGGATATTCATAACAAAGCTCAGTTGGTGCAGTACGCCATTCAGAAGAAGATCATCCGTCTGCAGGAATTCGCCATGGCCGAGCTATCGTAAACACGCCACTTCCTCAAAGAGATTCTGTCCTGGGTATCCTCTGCGTGGTCTACTGTTACGCAGGTGTCCCGATTGCACGGTTACCGCTCTGCCGGCCGCTACCCGCCCGCGCTCCTGTTCATGGTGGCCTTGCACGCCCAAACTTTCGAGCAGCGCGGATTCCTCGAAACCACAGCCGCCGTCTACCCCGATACCGCACCTGGCGACAGCAGCCACGCCGTCGGCGAAGTCCTCTTCCGCTACGAAGCCTTCTATAAACCCATCCCCAGCCTGCGTTTTGCCGGCGCCATCGACGCGCGCACCGATACTCACCTGGAAACGGAGCGCGCGGCCGGCCTCTCCTGGTGGGACCGGAGCCGCCAGCGGCCGGCCTTCGCGGTCCGCCGCCTCAGCCTCGCCTACACCCACGGCAAGCTCACCTTCGAAGCCGGCAAGCAGTTCATCCGTTGGGGAAAAGCCGACGTGCTCAACCCCACCGACCGCTTCGCCCCGCGCGATTTCGTCAACGTCATCGACACCGATTTCCTCGGCATCACCGCGGCCCGCCTCACCTACGGCACCCAATCCGACACCATCGACGTGGTCGTTTCGCCGCGCCTCACGCCCAGCCGCGGCCCTCTCCTCGACCAGCGCTGGGCCGTGCTGCCGCCCGGAATTCCGGTTCACGAACTCGACCCCGATCTTCCCGGCGCCGCCCAATACGGCGCGCGCTGGAACCACATCGGCCGCGTCGCCGAGTACTCGCTCTCCTTTTACAACGGCTTTGATAACCTGCCGCTCTACCGCGCCCAGGCCAACCTCGCCCTGCTGCGCGCCGACGTCCAGCGGTACTATCCGGAAATGCGCATGTACGGCGCGGACGCCGCGCTTCCGCTGGGCCCGGTCACGCTGAAGAGCGAGGCCGCCTACTTCACTTCCACCACACCCCAGTCCGATGAGTACCTGCTCTACGTGTTGCAACTGGAGCGTCAGGCCGGCGAGTGGAGCTTTGCCGGCGGCTATGCGGGCGAGGTGGTGACCGCGCACGGCAACGGTCTGGCCTTCTCTCCGCAGCGTGGCTTTGCCCGCTCCTTCGTGGCCCGCGGCGGGTACACCATCGACACCAACCGCAGCCTGGCCCTGGAAACCGTGGTTCGCCAGAACGGCAACGGCTTCCTGATCAAGCCAGAGTACAGCCAGGCGATCGGCCAGCACCTGCGTGTGACCGCGGGCGTTGCTCTGGTTCGCGGCGGCGAGGGCGACTTCATCGGACGGTATCGCCGGAACTCGCACGCCATACTGACCCTGCGGTACAGTTTCTAGCCTGACCTTCGCACATGGCGTGGTGCCGACCGCCAAAATCGGTGATCGCCGTGCGGCAAGTGTTGCGGCATCAATAGAACATTTCCGGAATCGCTTGTAGTGCAGACCTACCCTCTATACAAGAGGGGGAAAGCATGGCATTCTGCACTGGACATGTTCTTGCGATGCCACCGGAGGAAGAAGGACGGCAAGGAACACCGCTACTACAGCGTGGAAGAGAGTCGGCGTCTGCAATCTGGTAAGGTCGTGCAACGGCGCGTGCTGTATCTGGGAGAGATCAACGATAGCCAGCAAGCAGCGTGGCGCAAGTCGCTGGAAGTGTTCGACGAAAAGCAGCAGCGTGCGACGACCCTGAGCCTGTTTCCAGAAGATCGGCCGGTGCCGGCCGATGTGGTTGATACCATCCGAGTCAAGCTGAGTGAAATGCAGTTGCGGCGTGCGCGGCCGTACGGCAACAGCTGGTTGGGCTGCGAGTTGTGGCAGCAACTGGAAATGGATCGGTTCTGGGAACGGAAGCTGCCGCGAGGGCGCGAGGACGTGAGCTGGCCGCAAGTCTTGGAACTGTTGGTAGTGAATCGGCTGATCGACCCCGGCAGCGAGTTTCGCCTGCATCGCCAGTGGTTTGATCAGAGCGCGATGGACGTGCTGCTGGGGGTGGATTTTGCAGTGGCGGAAAAGGACCGTCTGTACCGCTGTCTGGATCGAATCCTGGAACACCGGGAAGAGTTGTTCCAACATCTGCAGCAGCGTTGGAAGACCTTGTTCGATGCGCAGTTCGACGTGCTGCTCTATGACCTGACCAGCACCTACGTGGAAGGAGAAGCCGAACTCAATCCCAAAGCCAAGCGTGGGTACAGTCGCGATGGGCGGCCGGACTGCAAACAGGTGGTGGTAGCGCTGGTGATCACGCCGGAAGGCTTTCCCCTGGCCTACGAGGTGATGGACGGCAACACATCGGATAAGACGACGCTACGGGGATTTCTGAAAAAGATCGAAACGCTGTATGGGCAGGCGCGGCGGGTGTGGCTGATGGATCGAGAGATTCCGACCGAGGCGATATTGGCGGAAATGCGTGCCAGTGAGCGGGAGATGTTTTACCTGGTGGGGACACCGCGCGGGCGCGTGGCGAAGTACGCAACGCAGTGGCTCGACCTACCATGGCGCAAGGTGCGTGACTCAGTGGAAGTGAAGCTCTTCAGCCAGGACGGCGAGTTGTATGTGCTGGCCAAGAGTGAAGGGCGGCAGGCGAAGGAGATTGCGATCCGGCGCAAGAAACTGGCGCGGCTGTTGCGGAAACTGCGCGCCATGCGGCATAGCTGCCCGAAGCGGGACCAACTGCTGATGCGGGTGGGCGCCGCGAAAACCGAAGCCGGCCGCGCTTTCGGATACGTGAAGATCCAACTACCGCCAGCCGGCCAGGCGGTGACACGTCAGGCGTTCACATTCCAAGTCGACAAAGCCAAGTTGCGGGATGCACAACTGCGCGATGGTCATTATCTGCTGCGGACCAACCTGGTAGCGGAAGATCCGGCGGTGCTGTGGGATCGGTACATGCAGTTGGTGCAGGTGGAAGCGGCGTTCAAATGTTTGAAAAGTGACTTGGGCATTCGGCCGATCCATCACCAGTTGGAGCATCGTGTGGAAGCTCATATTCTGATCGCGTTTTTGGCGTACTGCCTGATAGCGACATTGAAGCACCGCTTACAAACGCACGCTCCCGGCTTGACTCCTCGCGCTGTACTGGAAAAGCTGGCGGCGATCCAGACGCTCGACGTCTGGCTGCCGACCACCGACGGTCGCCACCTGGTGATGCCGCGCTACACCGAGCCGGAAGCAGACTTGGCAGTCCTCCTCCACAAACTGAAGCTTGTCCTCCCCAAACAGCCCATTCCACGCCTCGTCAGCGCTCCGGTCGCCGCCGCGCCTTCCCTCAAAATGTAGTGCAGACCTTGGCTGAGGCTCCACTAAAAACAAACGAGTTCTCTGTGGCAAACTGCTCCAAGTGCGAAAGTCGGGCTAGTGCTGCCGCCCTCGCTGAACCATAACGCCACGTGAGCCGCAGCACGGACGCATCACGCCACCACTCGGCATGCCAAACACGGGGATTACGCTCTCTCCCTCGCTGCAAGCAGCGTATGACTACCGGTCACAACGCGATGCTTGCGCCCGCCATGAAAGCCATGCTCGAAGTTCGCCGTCCGGTGGCACGCTACGCTGCGTGTTGGCGCTTTGGAAATTGTGCCAACACCAGATCCGGCCTGGGCCGTACCACGATTCATTTGGGAGCGCCTGCGCCTGCAGGAAGGGTGGGGCAGGTGCGTTCGTAAGGGATGCCCTCGCCGATGTAAAGGCGCCACTCCTCCATCGACAGATTCCGCCAGACACGGCTGCAAAGGTAGTCCGCGGCGGCAGTCCAGATGGGCCACAGCCGCACGGTCCGGTCGTCGCTGGCCGAGGCGAGGCGCGTGCCATCGGGAGAAAAGGCCACCGAGTAGACAGAGGCCTGATGCCCGGACAGGACCTGGGGCGCGGCCTGGAGCTGGCGCAGGTCCCACAGCCGCACCGTCCGGTCGCCGCCGGCCGAGGCGAGGCGCGTGCCATCGGGAGAAAAGGCCACCGAGAGGACAACGTCCTGATACCCGGACAGGACCTGGGGCGCGGCCTGCGGCTGGCGCAGGTCCCACAGCCGCACCGTCTGATCGAAGCTGGCCGAGGCGAGGCGCGTGCCATCGGGAGAAAAGGCCACCGAGCTCACAAATTTCTGATGCCCGGACAGGACCTGGGGCGCGGCCTGGGGCTGGCGCAG
>Ga0209698_10000129_pt1 | contig 74869 bp, 61 predicted proteins | sample LitLauG_LLR_2012_FD_187203 | JGI IMG/M metagenome (GOLD analysis project Ga0209698, IMG submission 187203) | Freshwater sediment microbial communities from Pennsylvania, USA - Little Laurel Run_MetaG_LLR_2012 (SPAdes) (version 2) | ecosystem: Environmental > Aquatic > Freshwater > Creek >... | reverse complement strand
CGGGCCAAAGGAGGTCTCCGCCTTGATGACCGTGGCATTGATGGCTTGTCGCGCGGATGCAGCCTTGAAACGGGTGCCAAAGAATCCCACATGGCTAGTCTTCAGCTCCAGTAGAAGTTCGTTCAATGCCTTCTCGAACCGATCTGGCGCCGCGTTGACGATGGCCTCTCGCCGCTGGTTAACGAGGCTCGTCCAGTCTACGCCGTTCAGTTGAGGGTCATAGAAGCGTTTACGGACAACCTCTGCGACACGATCCAGAATCTCCGACCGATCGTGCCTTGTTAGTTCAGTGTTTGACTTCATATGCGTTCGATAGGATCCGAAGCCCGTCACCGACGACTATGAAACCAGCCCACAGACGCGGCGGGGCCGCCTTCCCATACCTCGCGGTAATTCGCAATTTTGCTTGCGTAAGCGCGGAGCCCACGTCCAAACCAGCATCGAGTTGGGTGTAAAACTCCTTCATCAGAGTCCTTGTAAAGTCGTCGTCGGCATTCCAGAGATTGGCGACGACTGCCTTCGCGCCAGCAACAAGGAACGGCCGAACCAGGGTTGCCGATCCTTCTTGACCATTGATTTTGCCCGTTCCAGTGTCACAGGCAGACAACGTGACAAGGTCAGCTTGAAGGGGCAGCGTTACAATTTCGCGGGCCTGCAGCAATCCGTCTTCGCGGCCCTGCGGATCAGCGCGAAACACGAGCGCTGATCGGTCCGGATATCGAGTGCTAATTAGGCCGTGGACGGCAAAGTGCAGGATTCGGAATCGTGATAATGGCTGCTGCTTGAATGCAAATTCTGTTGCTTCGGCTCCCTTGAGTACTACGGAGTCTCCGCCCACAATTGAGGCAACGGCCTTGGCCTCTTCCTCGGCGGCGGGCAGCGGGGGAAGTTCCGCTCCATCCAGGTCATAGATACCGCGCTGAACCCTTAAGGACGCTTGCGTGGGCAGGCCTTCCCGGCGTTCAGGACCGCCGGCGGCGACGGCTAGTGCAGATACCGCGCGGTGATCGGCTGCGGGGCTCTCCCGCAGTAGTGCGAGGACGGTGCCCGAAGTGGCGTAGGAAACGATGTGCGACTGCAACAAACTCTTGCCCGACGGGGCGATGAGTACCTCAAACGGAAGACCAGCCAGGGGACTGTCAGGTACAACGATCAGCCGCTTCCTAAGACCCATCTCGGGAACGCTACCCAGGAGATTCTTGTAGACCTCGGCGGCCAGATGAGTCGCGTAGTCGTTTTGGCGGATGTTCTGCAGGAGAGCTTCAACGGAACGGCTGATGACGGCCTTGCCGGGTAGAGCATTCAGGCGCAGGCTCTCACGTGTCGCAACCAAACAGTACGAAACAGGTTCGGCGAGGACGTATTCGATGAAAACTTCATCGGGACGCAGACGCGCTCGCAGCGCGCTCGCGGCGACCGGTTGAGAAGTACGCATCCATTTACGGCTATTGGCAGCCTCGGCTGGAGAGATGGACTGTTCGGCTACCAGGATCCGATCGAGGATCTGCTGCCGCTGTGGTTTGTTCGTTGTTTTCTGGAGCGCCAGTTGCAGCGTGGAGATTTGTCTCGCCAGCGAGGACGTGCCTCTGGCCAACATCGCGCTTGTGGTGGGGGCCAGCTTCAAAAGATCTGCCACCGACCGGCCGCGAGCACCTTCAATGACGGAGAACGCTTCGGTCGCGCTTTTCAGGTCTCGCGCTGCGAGAAGGAAATGGCCGACGTAGAGCTCATCCATGACGGAAATGAGCGAGCTCTTCGCGGTGGCGCTCGAAACGTTAGCGAGCATGCCATTCGCAATATCCGTTGCTTCCTGGAATGTATCGTCAGCTTGACCGTACTGGCGGCGGGCAGCCTTTATCTCGGCATAGGCCGCCAGATAGCGAGGCAGCGTGTAGCGGTCACCGGCGTTTCGGGTTGCCTGGATTCCGCCGGCCAAAGCCTGTTCGGCGGGTTCCAACTGGCCGCGCTCCCGATAGATGTTCGACAACTCCAGTGCAGCTTGAGAGACCAGGCGGCGGGCGTCGACTTTGTTGGCTAGCTCGAATGCCTGTTGAAGCTGCTCAACAGCAACACTCTGGCGGTTGGCCTTCAGAGAGAGCCTCGCCATCTGGATTAGTAGATCGGCTTGATATCCATAGCTTTGGCGCTCGACCGCAGAATTCAGCACGCTCTGTAAGATCTTGGTTGCTTCCGGCTCCTGGCCCGAAGCGGCCAGGGCGCGCGCCTTCTCTGTGTATGTCATGACTGGATCCGCTAAATCCGGAGTGGATGCCACGACCTTCAGCGCGCGGTCCAGATAATCGAGCGCCTGCTCAGGGCGTCCGAACTCCGTTAAGCCACTTCCGATCAATGTCAGGTATCGGATCTGTCCCCCAATATCGCCGCTCTTGATCGCATGGGATAACGCATTACCGATGCTCATGACTGCGCCGGAGTGATCCCCCTGCAGGAAGCTGATGATACCCAACTCGCCCGTCGCGCGTGCTTCCCAATCTGGGTCCTTTAGGGACTTCGCCAACGCCAGTGCCGCGGTCCAGTCCTCCTGTGCCAGACCATCATCGAAGTCCATATCCACGTCACCCTTCACGACGAGACAGCGGAGCTTTAGCTGGGTGTCGTTCTGAACGATCGGGGTGCCGAGATAATCGGAGAGAGTTTGAGAGACCTCAATGAGCGGCAACTGCGGAAGGCGGCCTCTGATGGCGCTGATCCTGGCATACAAGGCATTCCGCTCGTCGCCAGCCGCGGTAAACATCTCCTCTGCTTTTGAAAACAGGGGCTCAGCTCTCGACCAGTTCTTCAGCCAAGCCAAACGGTCGGCCTCGGCTAGCAGATCCGCAGCGGTCTGGGCTTGGGCGTTCCCAATCGCAGAAGTGAAAAGGACCAACGCAATCGCGAGTCTGGTGATTCCATGAATCCCAGCCGTACGTCTTACTCCGGGCCGAGGCGAAGCTCGCGATTTGGTGGGCCAGTCGAGCGGCAAACCTGCCACGCGATTACCACGAACTTGATGTCTCATGAAGAAGCAGCCCATTGTTCCACCCTTATTAGTCCAAAACGACTGCGTACTCGCGCCAGGCGGAGGTTCCGCTGCGGACCGCCAAGACGTAATCCCCAGGTGGCAAGTTGCGGAGATCGACCGCGACAGCAAGAGTCTCTGCAGCTCCATCCCATGCCGCGGTGCCTGTGGCGTTAACGACAGATTGACCGACCTGGTTTCGGAACTGTACAGAGTACAGGCCGTCCTCCGTGCCAACGGGAAGCTCGATGCTGAGGTCGAGCTGTGCCCGCCTCAGGTGTGGGGCGAATGGCTCATTGGGTAACTGTTTTCGGTCAGACCTCTCTGCCGTTCTGTTCCGGAAGTCGAGCACCGACTTGAGGGCTGTCGGGGGGATTTGTGCAACAATCTCATTTCGAGGCCGTGCGGGCGTCGCAAAGCGCCAAATGAGCCCCGTGAGCAGCAAACCCAATACGCAAAATAATGCCGTTCCGCCGACGAGGCGCCGTCGTGATCTCCGCCGAATAGCGTGGTACTCGAGGAAGCAGGGTGAACATGTCGCGATGTGGTCGACGATATCCTCGGCCTCAGGGAACTTCAGATGTCGCCCCGCGATTGATTTGAGGGCTTCCGATCCGGGACAACCGAGGCGCTCTGGGTTCGGAAAGCCAGACCTGACATATTCGGACGCCAGCTCTAGGATCTTCCGCTCTTCGCGGCGGGTGAATTGGTTAGGGGCGGCCTTCTGGTTCATCATTCCGGATCCTCACATTTTCGTCGCTTCGCCTGGTTCTCAAGGAGCGTCTCGTAGGCCTTCTGAACGCCGTAGTAAAACCTTGATTTTGCTTGTTCTACCGTGACGCCCGCGAGCCGCGCAGTCTCTTTCCAGGAAAACCCTAGCGTGCGGAAGTTGAGCATGTGCTTTATCTGGTGAGGAAGATAGGAAACGAGGAAGTCCAGAGCTAACTTCGTTTCCATCGCCGCAACCCAATCCGGCGCTCTGGGCTGGTGGTTTTCCTCGAGTTCGTAAAGGAGACCCTCGTACGCCAACCGACTGTCTCTCAAGAGTTGAGAGCGCACGCAGTGGTGGAACGCCGTAATCAAGTATCCGCTTAGGTTGCGTTCCACTTCCGGCTCGTCGCGAAGCCGAGCAGACACCTCCATCGCGACTTGCTCCAGAAGTTCTGCGGCGCGCGCGCCATCGTGCAACTCGATTTCAACGTGTCGATAAGCCCACGGCCAAAGCTTCCGCGAGGCTTCGAGGAGGCGTGCGTCAAGCGGACTGCCGCGCCTATCCTGGGGCCGGATCCAGAATTCTGGTATCCGGTCGGAGCCTCGGTCCCGTTTCCTCCGCTGTGCCTCTCCCATCGCTTTGGCCCGCGCGAACAGTCGTCGGCAGAGGGTTGAACATGGATGAAATCGAACGCGAGCATCCCCTCTACTTAAATAAGCCATGGGCATGGTAAAAAGTCAGAAAGTTTTTGCGAAATTTCGCTGTCCAGAGCGTTCATTGGTCGAGATCTCGTACGGTCTAGTACGATTTATCGCCGTAAACGAAGAAGCCGATGCCGGCTATGGGCACCCTGGCACCAGACGGCACAGCAACCCGGCGGCGAAAAGGTCCAAACAACGATCAGGGTCACCGTTTCGAGAGCCGACGTGAAGTTCCCCTACGGGAGCTAGTCGTGAAATTATGACAAGCGGCTTTCCGATCCGGCGACGGACATATCTGTTCATCAAACGGTGGCGGTGAGTGTGATTAATTTCATGGTTTGAGGCAGATCCAAGTCTGACTTTCCTGGCCGCGAACTGCTTATTTCAGTAGAGAGCCAATCTGGAGAAGGTCGAAACTCGGCGGCGGTTCGAGGGGTATCAAGCACTACAAGGCAGCACCAGCGGGCGGGGAACAATATGAAGGCAGGCCGGAGGAATGGCCGGAAGGTTGGCAAGCCTAGGGGCAAAACTTGCCGCTGGAATGCGGACTTGGATGAGGTTCTAAAGACCGCCTGGGCCCGTGGAGGCCTGCGCGCCGCCCGGCGGGCCATCCGTCAGCACCAACCCGCGTGGTCCTGGTATTCAGTCAAGAAACGTGCGGCATTCTTGAAGTTGTGCCGGCGAAGGGCGCCACGCTGGACGGAGGCGGATGAGAACCACCTGCTCTGGTCCATCGACAGCAATGCGTCGCTGGCACTGATTGCGGAGCGGCTCGGCCGCACTGTTGCGGCTGTCCGGAAGCGGCTTCGGGATCTCGATTACACGGCAGAGAGTCTGGGCGGATTCAAAGTCAAGGATGTCGCCGACATGTTTGGGGTCCCACCGCCAAGGGTTCAGTATTGGGTTGCCGAGAAGCTGCTGCTTACGAAAGGTGGCCGCATCACCGACAGTTCGGTCTCGAAGTTCCTCGCCGACCATCCGGAGAAGATTCCATTCGAGAACCTGAGCGTGGACATGCAGAACTGGCTTCGCGAGACGGGATACCCGGACCGCGCCAAGCAAAAAGCAGCCGGAGTGGACAACGAATGAGGTTTAGGCGCTTCGAACCACACAGTAGTCGTCGGCAGCTGCAAGCCATTCGGAGAACGACGGGTAGGACTTCGGACCAGCTTGGGACCACTCATCATGGCACCGCTGATTGTAATGAATGAGCCGTTGGTAACGAGGGTGGTGAACGACCTCGTAGCGCAGTGCCGCGTACCATCCTTCGGACCGCGCCGCGCTCCGCCAGTTCGACTCGCCGGAACGAATGAGGCTATAGAAAAGAGATCGGATCCACAGAGGGCCAGGACCGGAAGCGGGCAGAAGGTTGGGGCATCGGTCTCGCAGTTCATTCGCTACGGCTTCATGAAGGGGTTGCCCCGGTTTGGAGACAGCGTCGATCCAGAGCGCGAATGCTCGCGATTCGAGCAGTACGGTGACGGCTTGGTTGAGGCGCGACGCTTCCACCGCTCCGAGAGCGTGAACGGCGCGAGCCTTCTCGGTTCCGGGACAGGCCAGGCTGCGGGTGGCAAGAACTTCCGACGTCCAGTGTTCCGGCGTCGGCCATCTGACCGGCGCCGTCTGGTACCAATCGGCCTTGGTGCGCTCCCACGTCGTCCAGGCTTGCTCGGTGCGGAGATCCTTGTAGGCGTAGTACATCAGGGCATCAAACCAGCCCTCGGCTCTTGCCGTCGCGAATTGGTGAGCGGTGACCCATTCTTCCAAAGATTTCCAAACGGGAAGACTGTCCCTCTGTTTCCGGCTCTGGCTCTCCAAGAACCCGGGGCAGCGAGACTGCAGGGCGGCGCGCACGATTTGTGGAAGCTGCTCTGCGGCTTCAGTAATGACCCGCACCCACAAAGTGATCAGGTGCCATTCCGCGAATGCCTCTGCGCCATCAGCCAACTGCCGCCAAGGCACCAGGAGTGCCCCCTGCAGTGCTTCTTGTTTTCTGTCGCGCCGAACGTTGAGAACGAGGTTTGCGCTGTCTCTTTTCGCCATCCACGGCTCATTTCTGGGGGAGGCCGCTTGGACTGCTGGTCAAAGCTTTTTTACTGTACCAACTCCAGTGCTTCGGTGGAAGAGCGAGAAATCGACCAACGCATAGTCGCCTGCACGACGTCGCCGCTCGTCGCAGGAGGGACACCAGGAAAACTGTGATGCGGGGTTATCAATGATCTTCAACATCGGCGAATGCCGGGAGGTCGTGTTCTGGGTGTTGCTGCTCGGCAGTTGGCAGTTTTTGGCATCACCAGGGGGCAAGACCGGCATCATCGGTGCCGTTGGCGCAACAGCATTCCTGGTTTACGCGTGGGCAAACCTCGATCGATTGAGAGGACTCGGCCTCGATCACGCGCGCTGGCGGTCAGCCGCCCCAACAAACTGGGTGCTCGCCGCCGTGAGTGGCATTCTGGCCGGCATCATTGTCTTCGCGATCGGAACTGTTTCGGGCCAAAACATGAGGCTGGGCGACAATTGGAAACTCATCGCCCTTCAGGTGACGCTGGGACCGGTGCTGGAGGAGATTGTGTTCCGCGGTTACCTGTTCGCGTTCCTAGTCTGGTTGTTGAGCAAAGCAGCCAATGACGCTGGTCGGGGCCGGTCGGTCGTGGTTTTCGCGGCTGTTTTCTTTGCTCTGGTTCATCTCGCGCAGCCCGGCGTCAGTTGGGTACAATTGGCGTGCATCACCTCAACAGGAACCCTCTACGGCTGGATCAGGTGGCGCTCTGGATCGGCGGCTCCGGCGGCCCTCTCACACGCTGCATACAACCTGTCCCTTTATGCGATCAGCGGTGCCGTGTTGCTCGGGGAGAAGGCCTCGCGATGAATTGTTTGTTGTCGTTCTAGATTGACAGCATATATGTTGACACCAATGATTGTCCCTGATATGATGGAGGTGGATCTTGATTCCGGCGTTTGATCCCAGCACTGGCGGGTTGCCACCGGGGAATCATCAGGCAACGTTGGAGCAGATCGGCAAGCGTCTCGGTTTCACGCCCCGTCGTCGATGGTTATTGAAGAGGCTCCGCGCCGCCGTCGAGGTTTTTTGGGCGGCCGGTATTGAAGAGATCTATATTGACGGCAGCTTCTGTACGGAGAAGCCAGATCCCGGTGATATCGACGGCTATTGGGTTGAGCCCGACGAGGGCGTCTATGATCGTATCGATCCCTACTGGATCGACTTCGAATTGGTCTTGGTGCCGCTCGTACGGAAGTGGAAGTGGCGCATGTGGAGCGACTATGGGGTTGAGTTCTTCATTCATCCCGCGATGCAGGCAACTCCGGAATTGGGATTTCCGGAGTTCTTTCGACAGGATCGCGACGGGCAACCGCGAGGCTTGATTCGGGTGGTCAAAGCGGAGAGAGCATGATCAAGAGCGATGCGCAAAGAGAAAGGACAGTGGCTCAGATCGAGGGCTTCCGGCGGGCACTCACCAACCTGGACAAGGAGATTTCCGGCAAGCGCTCCGTGGCGGTTCGTGGCAGCCACGAAGGTATGATCCGGCAACTCGAAGACGAATTGCGAGAGTACGACCAGTTGAAGTCGGGTGAATTGGGCCTGCCGTATGTAGAACGGCTCGATCAGCTCGCTCCGTTCATCGTGAAAATCAGGATCGCCAAAGGCGTTTCCCAAACCGAATTGGCGCGGCGACTGGGCGTGAGCAAACAGGTGGTCAGTCGCTATGAGGAGAGCGAATACCAAACCGTGGCGATCACCCGGCTCCAGGAAATCCTGGATGCGATTGGGATCAAGACTCTTGTGACCCTGAGCGCGTAAATCCGAGCTGCAAGGCGGTCTGAGCGGCAGAATCGCGGAGACCTACCAGCGGGGCGTGCAAGACCGTTTCAGTCCTCTTTCAGAATGGGCCTGTCTTGCTTCCCGCGGGGTTGGGAATTTGATGACACGAACATTATTGTGCTTCTGGTCAACTCCTGAAGTGGCTGGACCGAATCAGTACTTATTTAGTTAACATATTCTTTTTCAGTCACTTAGGGTGTAGCGTTCCATGCAGATCAGGTGAGCTGCTTGACTTCACCGATTAGTTCCTTGATCAACTTGGCGTATGACCCGTCCCTGTCGCCTTGAATGACACGTTTGAAGTATTCGGCCGACCTTCTTCGATCACCGACCACGTAGTAGTACTGCCCGAGCTGGAATAGGCTAAACAGGTCATTGCCATCAAGGGCGAGGGCCTGATTGTAGTAGCTTAGCGCCAGCCGATCACTTCCGTTTAGGGAGTGCGCCCAGCCGAGTTTCGTGTAAACAACCACGGCATCTGGGCGTTCCTTTTGCACAATCTCCAAGAGCGCAATCGAACGTGGGTAATTTCCGTCCAGTCCGTATGCGATCGCGAGCCGGAAGCGAGCGTGCGGTCGATTACAAATGCGACCGAGTTCCTCGTAAACGCGCACCGCCCTTCCATATTGCTGCTGCTGAACATACAGCTGCCCCAGTCGCTCGAGAACCTCACGTCTTTGTTCGACGTCGACCGGATAGCCGCGATCATACGTCGAAAGCAGACTCTCGTACGCTTCTGCTGCCCTTTGGTGGTAGCCTAGTCGAAGACAGATCCCACCAAGCATTCGAACGTACTGCGGATGTCTATCGCTTCGGTCAACGGCGGATTCAGCAGCTTCCAACGCGCCGTGGTTATCACCCTCCTGCAGCTTGTGTTTGGCAAGTTCGAGATAGTAGAGAGGGCTGGATGACGGCGGTCGAAACCCAAGCTCAGAAGGCGAAATCCGCGCCGGCGCCTTCTCCTTCGCTTCGGACGATTCAATGAACGCAAGACAAGCTTCCACGTCACCCTTCATGCTTGTGCAGTCTTGATAACGCCTTTCAGGAAGCCTGTCCATCGCGCGCAGAATCAACGCCTCAACGTCCTGCGGAATGTCTCGATTAATCTCGCGAGGGCGAGGTATCGATGCGCCGACCAGGAGCTGGTGTGGGCTGGAGTAGGGCAGTCGGCCCGTGGTCATCTCGTAGAGCAGAACTCCAAGAGAGTAGATGTCACTCACGTGTCGCCCACGCTTCCCATCAAGGGCCACCTCGGGCGCCATGTACGCTTCAGTCCCATGCCGTTTGGTCCAAACCCAAACATCCTCTAGACGGCGGCTTGATCCGAAATCGGTGATCTTTGCTGAACCAGATCGCGTCTCAATTAAGATGTTCTGAGGCTTAAGGTCATTGTGAGACACGTTGGCCTGATGTATCACCGCCAAACCGTCAAGGATCTGTAGCGTCCACTTGAGCATCTGGCGAAAGGTCAACGGCGATTGTTGATCAACTCCGTCGAGGATCTCACCCAGATTGTAACCGTCGACGTATTCCATCTCGATAAGGAACAGCTCGCTAATGTTGTGGTATCCGAGGATTTGGACAACGTTCGGATGATGGATGTCCTTGATGATCTCCGACTCTCTTCTGAGAACCTCTTCACCTTTTTCCTGATCCTTAGGAATCTTCAGAGCGACCGTGCAGCCGTCGGACAATCGACTCGCACGCCATACCTCGCCAAAGCTGCCTGAGCCGATTTCGTTAACTAGTCTAAACCGCTGACCCAACAATTCCCCTTCACGTCCTCGAAACACAATGATGGCCACTATCAATACCTCCGCAAGGCCAAGGCCTCGTTTCGAAGATCCCGCAGAAACTCTCCGAACAGAAGCCTGTTTGCGACCGGACCGTCCCTCATAACGCATTTGACGATCATCAACGGGCAAGTCGCGGGCGGGACGTCAAGTCCATTTCGGCGAAACCCATCACGATAAGTTGCGACGACGCTATCCATACTGCGCGGGGTTGAGCCAGACCTCACCCAATAGATGAGCACCACCAACCGCAGCGTGCGGAGAGCAGTTGAAGCGATCGCGAGATTCTGGATCTTCCACTGGAGCTTCGTCTCATCCCCGCGCTCGAACCGCTCAAACTCAGCAGCCACCACTGCCTCGCAAGATCGAGGATCAAACCAGATCGAATCCGCCCGAACATCCCCAGGACGGATCGATTCCGGGGCCCAAAGAACCGGGCAATCGGCCACGGCCGCGAAACCTAAATTCTGTCCAACCGTCACCAAAAGACTGAGAAAGTGGGAATGGACCGTCAAACCGATGTCTCCCACTCCACATGTCATGAGCATAGGCAAGTGCTGCGCCATCAACGCAGTGTTGCTGAGCCCTGCGAAGAATCTAGGTGCAATGTCTTCACTTTCATTCGTCAAAGCTGAATTGCCCCCATCTTTCACAGACACGCGGCGACTCGCCCCCATGGATCAACGCCTTGGTCCCGACCTTCACAACTAGGGGGGCTATAATCGCCCTGCCACAAATCAAAGCTTCGCCAGTGGACAGGGTCGGCAGTTCCGCCAGATCCGCAGCGGAGAAGTAATCGGAAGTCTTCTCTATAAAGCGTTGATCGTCCGGGTTCTTGATTCGCATAGCGATGATCGTATTGCATTGACTTGTCACATCTGCATCCAGTTTGCTGGGACGCTGGCTCACGATCGCGAAGCCCACACCGAATTTCCTGCCCTCGGCGGCAATCCGTTTGATGATGTTCTTTGATATAGATGCCTCACCGTTTGGCGCGAAGTTGTGACCTTCCTCGTAAACGACAAATACAGGGCGGATAGGCCGTTGCTTATCGGCGGCTGCCTTCATTAGCTCGCTCGATATGAGTGCGACAATTACTTGCCGCGCCGTGGTCGATAGTCCCTGCAAATCGACTATGCAGAGTGCCCCCGTCTGGCTCCCGTCGTCGCCGACCATCTCATGCACATCAAACGGCTTTGCAGCTGCCCTGCTGAAGAAACTCTGCGCCTCATTGATCATTCGACGTAATCGAATTGCAGCGATGTTTGCGCTCCCTCCTTTCAGTGCGCTCGCCTCGCCGGGGCTCCCTGATTGCGCAACCCAGGTCTTCAATCGGTCCAGATCATCGAGTACCCCGAACAGCTCGTTAATGTCGCGTGGCTCCTCGAAGTTCTCCTTCCAGTACCGGAGGGCGACATCCAGCACGCGTTGCTGCGGCTCCGTCAGGCCGGGCAAAACTCCAGAAAACTCGTCGACGTCAAAATGGTCCAGTTGTAGTGCGAGATGAGTGTTCTTGTGAGCGTATTTATCGTCAAAGCTTCGAAGTTGCGGTGTATACACCCTGATGCCGCCTCCCCTCTCTTGGAGGATCGTCAGCCTGCGCTGGATCTCCGACAGTTTCTCGCGGTCTCGGAGATCCTCGATCTGGTCGAGACGCTCGTTGAAGTTCAACCTCCCGCCTCGAAATGCCTTGCCATACTCTCCATGTGGGTCGAAAACGACAACGGAAGCGTTCAGTTGGGCAACTAGGCGTTCGATCACCCTGCCCACCGTGTAGCTTTTTCCTGAGCCGGTCATCGCCAGCACAGCAAGATGCTCAGTGACCAGCGTATTCGCATCGAGAAAGACCGGGACCACGTGCTCACCCTTTTCATAACCGACCAAGTTGCCAACGTGGATGCTCGTATCTTCGGCGAAGTCGTAGAAGGTTGACAAGAAGCCGAAATCGACTCCGTAGACCTTGGTCCCGGGTGTCAGCGGTCGCCTGGGAATTCTGATCTCACCCGAGTGGGGGTCCTTGTAGCCTACTAACTCAACCGTGCCATATACCGTTTCCCCGGACACCCGAGATTGAGGGAGCAGCTCTACCTCGCTAATTCCCTCTCCCAGGGCCTGGCTGAAGAGGATGTTGGACCTGGCCAGAGAAACGATTCGACCGAGGACGTCGAGCTGAGGATCACTCTCCCGCTCTTGGTGAGGAATACGAACAAACTCACCGCGCCTAGCGGAAAAACTCGTCCTCAGCGCGACAGTGAGCTTGTTGGGCTGGCCGGTGTTGCCAACCAATTTGCCCAGGAAGGTGTCATCGTTCTTGAACATTGTTTTCTCCCTCATCCATAGCGTCTATTCCTTCAAGCCAAGCGCGATCGACAGCGCGATCCTTCAGCATATCCAGCGTGGAACGCAGATAACTTAGCAGCACTTCGCGAGGCATCCGTACGAGTTGTTGTGCGTACCACAACGGGAGCGGTCTCATCTGGGGATTGTCGTGCGGTGTGAGATAGGCGACCATGCTCGCGAGATCGTCAAGGCGGTCCCGATCCCATTGCCCAGCAGCGCCGACTGTTTCCAGCTTCCACATTGCCGTGCGAAGGCCGACCTGGAGGTGATAACCGATCAAGCCATGGCTGGCCACAGTCTTAGGTTCGAATTGCCTCATCTGCCTGCCCAATGCCTCATAGTAGTACGCTGCGGTTCTGTGTCCGGCGCGCAGCGTTCCCCGGAGAAAACGCAGGATTCCCACCCGCCTCAGTTGTCCCCATTCCGCTTGGATCATCTGCACGGTTTCGGGAGCGATCGGTTCAGGAGACCCGGACGCACCCTTTTCGCGCACAGCATTGAGAACGGCAGCGTTCAGTTCTTTCTTTGTCTGGAGCGATACCAGATACGGACCACTGGGATCATTGGGGTAGACCGCGGGAAGGAATCGGCGCCAAAAGGTCTCCATCACGTCGCACAGTTCCTGCCATTCCTCCTGAATGTCTGGTTCGCCCAAGCTGAGGCTCTGGTCTGTGCGGGGCACCAACAGAGGGATGTCTGTGAGGATGATGCTCGGGCGCAGGTCAGAATCCATCAGATCCGTCAAAAGGCGGTAGACGAGAATGTACTCCTTCCACGTAAGGCGCTCAGCAGCATCCAGGAAGTTCATGTCATTGATATCGACACGACTATCCTGAAAACCCTCCTTCACCTCGGCTCCGTCAACGAGGATGTCGTGACGGAGGGCAGCAGCTCCGTACAAGACACCGCCTAAGGCGGGCATGCTCCGACTTTTGGAGGAAACGCCAACTGCATGCACCCGGTCAAAGCGCTTGGCCTCGATCCTCCGGATCAACCCTCCTTCGACAAAGAGAGGCGCCTTGTCATCGATATATCTCATCTTGTTGGCAATTTTGCCCACCGTCCCTGGCAGGCGAAGGCTCATCGCCGAGGCCAGGGCCCGAGACAACTCGATACTCTTCATTCTTGCCTCCCTCGGGACGACTGAACCATCTCCTCTAGTTCACGCGCATAGGCGTGCAGGCCCAACGCCTCAAGCGTCCGTTGGAGTTGATCGTCATTGATGCCGCATTGCCCCTCTTGTGCGGCGACTGTAACGCCTTCACCGGCCATGTATTCAAGACCAAGCGCTAAACGCTCTGGACTGGGCGCAGCTCCAAAGATACTCTCCAAGAACGACTGTAGCTTCGTCACGTCGAGTGTGCGAGTAGCAGCTAGGGCCAGAATCACCGCCGTCACCTCCTCGCGGGTCAATTGACCGATCCCGACACTCGAGGGTTGATTGGTCTCGGGCAGGTCGTGCCAGGGATTCGTCCAACCAAGGACTGCGGAAAGAAGGGCTTCACGGTCATTTTCGACAGAGAGAGCCGTATAGGACAGAAGTTGAACTGTGCTTATGAAAACGGCGCCCGCGGTGTTCCGCGGCTGGTACCGCAAGAGCACGGTCTTTGAGGAGCTATCGACTGCTAACAATCCGGCCACGAGGGAAGTTTCGAGGAATTGGTCGGATCGGATCGCGAGGTCACTTCCTAACTTTGCTTGCCAATCAGAAGTGATCAACCTCACCTTGGAGTCCGGAGGACGGCGTACGATGCGTATCGATTCGCGAGTATCAAGATACTTGTGCAGATCGAGATCGCCGAATGGCGGAACCAGCAGCATAACCGTGGTTGATCTGTAAACCGCTGCGATTAGCCTGCGAAGAACCTGCTCGCGGCCTTGAACTAGAGCACGCCCAAGGAGCACGACCGGCAGATCTAGATCTTGAGACTCCATATCTTCGAGTTGTGATGGAACGAGTTGGGCGCACTGCTCCAGTACGCTCATCTCGAACGACTCTAGCTGCTCACTCCAGACCCTTACCTTCATAGCAGTTCCAGCTTCGACCTCAACAGTTTCATCGCTTTCAGTTCGCGGATCGCATCGGCGTGGTCCGAGTGTTGGTCCTCGTCGTACGTGCCCGCCTCGAGCGCAGAACAGATATCAACCCACAGCGACCACCGGGCCTTCTTTCCGCCGTCCTCGAAGAACCCTCGACCTTCGGCAACTACCTCTCCATTGAAGGATTCGTATGCCTGCTTTGTAGCTTTGTATGTTTTCGCCGGTTGCGGCTCTGGTTTGGATGCTTGCGCATTTGCACGGCGCACACGGTTAAGTGCGATGAGCTCGTTTTTCGAGAGCACTTTACGGAGGTCGCGGTGCAGCCCCTCCTGCCGATTTCGGGTATCTGCTTCAACGCCAGGCAATCCCGCGGAGGCAGCGTTGACCTCGGTCGCCATGCGGTCGAGCAATTCCGCTTCCGAGACATCCTCACACTGTGCTTGGACCTGTTGCTTCAACCCCCCTTTGATCAGACTTCGGAATTTCAGGACGGTGCTTTTCAGACTCGCCAACGTATCCGCGACCTTTGCCGGGGCGTCTGCAACGAAGGCGGCAAGTTCGTTCCACGCAATATCCACCCGCTTGAAGCTCCGCACCACACCGGCCCACTGTCCGTGAAGTTTCTGGAATCGAGCAAAGAAACTGTCGGGGCGGCCCTTTTCCACTAGGCCTCGAAGTGCTTCCATCCGTTTCCATGCATTGTCGTACTTCGAGCTCACGAGGTATTGATCTATCAGCAGCGTGTAAGGCGCCGCCGGAATGGTAGCCATCCGCGTCTGGCTGCCTTGTGTCGTACCCTTCACGGTGTTCTCAAGTTCGTTCTTGATGGCCTTCAGTGGGAGTGTCACCGGGCCAATTGGGAACGGTTCGCCATCGACGGTTTCAAGCGCCGCGGCTTCAGCCAGCAAGTCGTCGATCTCCTGAAGCAGTTCGTCCCGGGCCGAAAGGAAAGTCTTCTTCAGCCATGCGAGGAAGGAGACCCTTTCCCATAGCGAAAGGCTGGTGTATCGAGTTTCGAAAGTGGGTATAGCAACGGGCGAGCAGTCAAATCGCTTTAGGGACTGCTCTCCAATCTCAAGCGGGCATACGGACAGGATTAAGCGCTCCGCGTCGGCAATATCCCGCACCAATCGGCGGAAGCGATCCTCCACCTCTGCGCCAAACGTCGTTGCTTCCAAAACGCTGAAGTCTATAGCTTTGATCTTCGCCTCAGCCTCGCTAACCTTCATCCCGGCCTCGGGATACGCAGCTTGCAGCAGAACATTGGCCTGAGTTGGGAATAATCCCTCCAACTCTTTGATCAAGCCCTTGCATTCGGTCTTCAGCCAACTCGATGCCGCTTGTCGGCGGGAATCCAGGACATTCTGCTCCATCGCACGGTAAAGATCGCCATTCTTTTTGGCAACGCCGATTCCGACCAGGAGATCGAGAATCTGTTCGAGTTGTTGAGTAGCCTTCATTGCGCCGTCCGGAACGGCAAAAAAGAACTTCTTGGAGAGAGTCGCGACGGCGGACTGTGTCTTCAGTTCCCTCAGAATCGCAAGGAAGCAGCTCGGGACGGTGGGGGTATTACTTCCGTCCGTTGCAAGCACGCCCAGCAGGTCGCCGTGCTTCCAGGCCGCGGGGGGATCTAGGTTCCTTTTCGCTGCCTGACGGCAGTTTTCGAATTCAACATCATTCAGTGGGCCACCATGGTCCGCGTGAACGGCATCTAGCGAGCAGCGACTGCCCAGCATGTGGCGGTATCCCTTTGCGAAGTCGGCGGCATTGACTGTTTTCGCATTACTCCAGACTGGAGCCAGGAGATAACCCGATTTCCGGAGAGCGTTCGCCCATTCTCTGGTTCGAGACTGCCAGTCGTCCTGATAGGTCTTGAGCAGACCATTGGCGGTCTTGCTGAGGCGGGCAATCTGCGGGTCAAAGGCGGTTCCCCGGCCCGAGTACTTCAGCAGGAAATCTTCCTCCTGACTCACCAGACGCCGCGAGATCACGCTCCGCTTCAGAGCAGGGAGGGATTCGAGTGCTGCATCGAAGGCAGCGACGTCGATTGTGGCGGGGAACAGTATTAGCAGTGGATGAACTCGTTCGACTCCGATCAAGGACTTCAATCGATCGACGGTCTTGTCGACGTCTAAGCAATAGGCAATTGTGACGGCTCCATCAGATGTGACACGGAGGCCATCAAATGAGGGTGAAAGAAACTCCGATGCGATCTGTTGATGGGGCACCTCCCGCAGCGCGGAGGCTTGCCGTGACACAGAGAGTTTGTCGTCCAGGAGTTTTGCCAAGCCCAGACAGATCGCGCTTCCACGTTTCTGCTTTGTCTGGGATTGTTCCGCGATGTACTTCTCCAGAGCCGCCTCATGCTTGGACTCCTTGAAGAACCGGACTGTCTCTCCGGCCGACACCAGCAGTTTGTTGAACTCTCTCCAGAGCTTGAACGACATGCCGACGAACCGGGAGCCCTCGACCCGGTATTCGCCTTTGATAAAGATCCGGTGCAGTGCTTCGGCCGCAAATTCTATGCCCTCGCGGGGATAGAGTGCGCTCACTTGCTCTACCCACTGATCTAGGTCAGCGTAAATCACGAAATCCGTCTCGCCGCCGTTCTTATTGCCCAAGGTGACCGAAAAGGCGCGCAGTGCTTCGAGCAGTCCCACAACCGATAGCTCGCAGTTCGCTGTGAAATACGTGTCGGTCTTGCCTTCCTTCGCTTTGAATCCAACTTCGGGCTTGGTCAGCTCATCTGCGAGGGTGCGCTCGTCGATATGGATCTGCGCAAGTTCAGCAAATGCATGGCCGCGTCCTGCGATCTGATGCTTTAGCAGGCCATCAGCCATGGGAGGAGTGAACGCCGCGGACGACGCACCGCCAACAGCAGCCGGCAGTTGACCATAGATTAGGCGTTCGATGTCCTTTTTGGGAACTCCTTGGACACTGCCGATCAGGGGCAGGACGGCTTGGTCATTGAAAATGTGCTTTGCTCGCGCATCAGTTTTCGCGAACTCCCTGAGCAGCTCCCATCCTTCGATGGACTCCCCCTTCTCCTTGTGGCGCGTGAATGTCTCGTGCACTGAAGCCATCACCACGTTGAGCCAGCCGAAGTTGCGGTTCGCTGCCAGGAATCCGCCCTCTAGAGTTCCGATTGGATATTCCACTGATTCTGGGGACGCCAGGGACTTCTTGATGTGGTCAACGTAGGAGCGGACGTCGGTCACCTGGTTGGGTTCGATAGTGACACTGCTGGCGCGGCGGAGATTCGGACCGATGTTGACTTGATCTTTCATCCCGAGTGAGCACAGCAACAAGAAGTTCACGTTGGGATAGAGATTACGCCAGTTCTCATGCTTAATTACCTCCGACACCATCAGGAGGTACTCGTCCTCCACGCGAGATGGTGTGTCCTCGCGCAGTCCCTTCTTCAAATCCCCAGGAGTCTCAACTTCATCGACGATTACCCAAAGGTGCTTGACGCCGGCTTCAGCGAGACTCTTCATCGCCGCCTTGAGCCGCTCGTCGCAGGATCGGGCAGCATCACGGACGATTCCAAGGGCTTGGAGATTGACCCCCTTGGCTTGTAATGAGGCCTGCAGGTCCGCGTAGAGCTCAACTGGGCCGCCAGCAGTCGGGGAGGCGTCGAGCGTGTGTTGAAGCGCTTGAACTGCGAGGCGGGCCACCCAGTTGGGCGCATCCAGGTCTCCGTCGCAGACGCTGCTATACCGGATATAGAGAGGCAACACCCCATCTTTTAGCGCGGGCTCCAGCACGCGCGCCTTGGTGTCAGCGCGATGAAATGGAGCGATGACGTGCTCATTTCGGTTGAGGAGCCATTCGTCGACACGCCCCGTGGCTTCCGCAACCAATTCATAGCCAAGCCTTGTCTTTCCCAGCCCCCAGTCGCCGAATGCGACAAAGAAGCCAGCTATGTCATTGCTGGTCCCGTCCCAGAACAACCGACGGAACTGGTGGAGCGCATTGAAGACTTGGTTCTGCCCGACCATGCAAAAGTTCGGAGGGTAGAGAGCTACGCCCTTCGCCGCCCACGGTTTTGATATTGTCATCGTTTTTCTCCTGGATCACTGTTGCCGCCTGATTGCGGCGGTTGAGGCGTACGCTCGGCGAACTCGCCCGTCGTTGCCACATGAAAATCGATTCGTACACGCCGGCTGTCGTTCTCGCCGAATAATCCCCGCCCCATTCGTGGCTGACCTGCATGTCGTTCCAGAACACGGAGTCGATCGTCGTACATCGCAGCCCTGACAAACTGGTCCAGGGCAAAGGGACGATCGCCACCCGGAATCCCGAGCAATCCACCAAAGCTTTCAGCCACCCGACTAACAATGACGAAACCATCGGGATCTTGCAGCTCCGCGAGCGCTCTGGCGAAGGCCTGGTCCGGGGGGAATTCGATTTGCGCCGGCGGCGGTGCGATGCCGAAGCCGTCAAGCACATCACCGCCGAACGTGCCTTGGACATCCTCTGCATCCAACCGCCACTCCTGCCCATGTCCAGTAAAGAGTCCGATGTGGAACAGAACCGCCAGCGATTTTTTCAGGGCCACTGGCAAATCGTTCAAAGACGGTGTCCCGCCCTGAACGCCCTCCCAATGTACTGGCCCGAATCCTCCGCCCGATGCAATTTCATCCCTCCAAGATGGCCCGAGCGCCACCTCGGCATTGGCTGCCAACAGGTCGTTAAACACAATGCAATCGCGAGACGGAATTGGAATTGCTGCACCGTGCGTGTCGACCAGGCTGAGATTACCTGTTGGGGTGGTACCAACGACGGAGACTTCCAGCGAGTATCCCTTCAGGAGGAGGCTGATAAGCAGGCGAGTTCTGGGCTCGCGCACCAAGATCTGTCGGGCAAGGACAATCACCCACGCTTTTCCGGCGGGATCACAACGGAACTGTTCGCCCAGTTGCAGGCCTGACTCTGTCGCCTTCAGGCCATTACCTTGCCGTCTGAGCAGATCAATTCCGTTGATTCGAAATCGATCTCCACTGCGCTCCAGTCCGTACGAGTTCACGACGCCATCAGTGCGGCGGCCACGAGGCGCTCCACCTTTGAACTCCAGCGTGGGGACTATGTCGAACAACTCTCGCTCAACTTCGAGTCGTGTATAGATCCGCCCAGCCACTGCACGGGCGAGAGCCGCAGGATATTCTTGAATCCGACTGGTCTCACTCCAAAGGAAGAGCTTCGGCAAGGCTATTCGGACGCCGTTGGGCGTCATCGGTTCCCTCCCTTGAGGCTCTCGAGAAACTGCAATAGCCGCACTCGGAAGTCCTTTTCTCCTCGGTTCTGCGGGTGTGCGGGATGTGCCTTGATCCGGGAACTGAAGTTTTCGGTAACGCGCAGGCACCCGGCAGCGGGTTCCAAAACGCCCACAGTCTGAAGATTCTGAAGAGCGACGGTGACCGCCGCCTGCCACTGACTGTCATTCGATGAGCCGCACACCGGCCAGTAACCGAGGTCCACCAATAGCTTTCTGCACACAGGCCACAACGGCGAGATCTCACCCCACGGGAGATCCAGGTTGCATTCGCCAGCATTGCTTATCCTAAGGCCCGCCGCCAGATGATCCGATAGTCCTGCCATCATCCGATGGACCTCGATCTGGATGATGACGGCATAAAGTGGATTTTCAAGGATCCGGTCAATCAGTGTATCGAGTTGCAGATCGAGTCCATCCGAGAACTCGTCAGGTGTGCAGAGAGGAAGCCCCGCAGTAACATACGTTCTGGTAAGGACCTCGGACTCGGGCAGTTCACCGATATGCAGCGCCCCATCTCGGATCTCAGGTAATAGAAGCTGCGACAAGAACAGTGGCCGCCTAATACCTGTTTTTAATTGACGACTCAATGGACCGAGAGCCAGCTTCCCCGCAGCCTGTGCACTCCAAGCCTGCTGCTCCACCAAGAAGCTCGTATCGCGAACGAGTTCACCGATGACTGACGATGGGAGTTGTGCGAACAGGTCCAGGCGTTCAGATGCTCTCTGATCCGCCGGCTCCGTCGCCGGGCCACTCAGGTAGCCGTGCCATTTCTCGTCGCCGGCGTTTGGCTGTCGGAGGTGCCATTTGCCGAAGTGCGCCCAAATGTACTCCTCCAACTGTTCGAGTGGCGCCTTGACAGCCTTGTGAAAATGGTCTCCCATGAGCCTCACGGCGAGCTTAGTAATGAAGGCTCCGGCGGACAGATCGCCTTCGCACAGCGCAAAGAAAAGAGGCGAGACGATCTTGGCACCCGGTCGTGCTACCAGGAGAGCATCCAGCCAAGAAGTCAGATCGGCAGCCGATGCGCCCAGCGTTTCTTCTTCGGTGCCGGTGATTTCACCAAAGCTGGCCAAATGAGCGAGGACTCGCCGATGCCGTTCGAGCAGGGGCATCTCGACTTGCGCCTTCTTCGCGCGACGCACTTCGGGAGCTCCCCCGACCTCCGAATCGAGCTCGTAAATGGGCGGCAGGTCCACTCCGGGCCGGTAGAGTCGCAGCCTGCTCCAATCGCCAGACTCTCGATATAGCAAGTCGTGGTCGGGAGAGGCATTGTAGTGAACACGGCTCCGGAAGTTCGTCGTGTACTTTTCGATGTGGCACTGAACCGTAATTGGCTTGAATAGCGGATAGTGCTCTGTGAACCACTCCATGATTCGCGCTTTCGGGTACTCACCACCAGGGCTGAAATGCTCACGGACGTAGTGCTCCAATAGTTGTCCGCACGTCTGGTCATATAGCTTCCGTCCACGCGCCCTCTTGGTCGCCCACTCAAGCACGGCGTCTGTCGGCATGATCGTTTCTGTCGTGGGGAGGAGGGGTTTCAGCAGAGCCCACTCTGTTGGTGAGACGGTGAAGTTTGTGCCGTTGGGTTGCCGCAAGATCATCAAGTTTTGCAGGCCAGGCTTCCCAGTAATGTCTGCCCGCGGCACCGCGTTGGCAAGGAACTTGCGATTAAGGGATAGCACGACTCGAGGCCTCGGCTCCGCGGCGGCTTCCGTGTCGACCCAGAATTCGGCATCTGGGCCATTCGAAACCCGCATGGCAACACCCTCCGTGACCGTTGCCTGAGCATAGATGCCGGCATGCTTCCCTGACACCCACACGAGGACCATGTCGCCAACATTGACATCGTCCTTGTATCGGCTTACAAGGAACGTCATCTTGTCCAGGACCTGCAAGGCCTCGATGATTCGGTAGTATTCAGGATTCGACTGGAAGATCCATGTTCGAGAAGAGAGTTGCCTCGCATCCGATGGCTGGTGCGCTTCGGGTTCCGGAGTGGTTTCCATAGGGTGCATCACCTCTTTGCCTGCGGCAAGCTCAAGAACGCCGTGCGGAGAGTTGGGTTGCAGGGTGCCCGCCTTTCGAAGTCTGGTTGCTGCCCACCGGCATCGATAGGTGAAGGAGTCTTCGTGTTCGTGTCCGGGCTGCGGTTGGCGGTCGGCGTCCGTCAGCGGCTTTGAATTCTTGAGATCCTGGACCACTTCGCGGAACCTTGCGACGCCACCTCTCAGGTGGAGTGCCTCCTCCATCCAAGTTTCGAGAAAGCGAAGGGGTGTGCGTCCGGTCTCGTCCATGGCTTAACCTACCTGCGCTTTCTGTTTCGCCTGCAATCCCTCGAGCATTTGCAGTAGTTTTTCTTGGAATACCTTGCCTGGCCTGAACAACGTTCGGAGGCGGTGACCCATGAGGCTGGACTGGAACTCGGGGTGAAGATCAAGGCGATCCTCGAAGGCGACGAGAATCTCATTCGCCGTCAGGTTCTGGAGTACGTTGGCCATCAGATCGGCAGGAACAAGCCCGCCCTTGAGGCCGCGAGGGCAGACGCCGAAAGCTACTACTAATTTGCACAGAACGTCTCTCAATCGTCCGACTTCACTACCGCCGACGACAATGATCACGTCGTTGGGTTCTGCGCCGGCCGGGACATGGAGTTCAATCGTTGGAAGTCCTGCTGCCGGGGATCGCCACGAACAGATCGCGAGCTGAACTACAGCTTGATAGAAAGGTTGCACCAGCAGTGCGTCCTGAACCGACGAAGTCAATGTTGTGGAGTTGGAGGATGCGAAGATCGGGCGCCCATGTTCATCGAAGAGTGGAACACTTCCCTGAATTCTGACCCGTCGAGTGCTCCATGACTCCGCCCGACTCAGCACTTGCGAAGAGAAGCCGTCGGCTGCATTCAGAGGTAATGGTTGGAGCACCACGACTTTCGCGGCGTCTCCGTCTGGTACCGGCAGGGTGGCCACAGGGGCAAATCGCCGCAGTGCGAATTCAAAAAGATCAACAGGCCGAGAAGTTTGCCCCAGGAACAACTGGTCCCACTTCGAGAAGTTGTTAGAGCGGCTGGGTATGGCCGCAAACCGGCCGCGAATCTCTTGGAGAGCCAAATCAACCAACCTGACTCCGCCAACCTCCAAGGAATCCAGGACATGATTAATTTCAACCAGCAGACTGCTCAGTTCCTCGCCAGTCCAGCCCTCGACTCGATCCTGCATTCCCGCTCTTGCCGCTGTCACCATGCCTTCCGCAAGGATGCCTAATAAGTATTCTCGGTAGGCAGGGATCTGAAACCCTGCCAGCTTAAAGCTGCTGACATGATCGTGATCTAGGAGACTCATGCCGCCAGCCGTTAGCGACCAGGCCGCGGCTTCTTCGCCTGCATAGATCGATTCCACAAGCCCCGACTGGGCCAGGGTCGTAACGGCGAGTTCACCGTCTTGGATTTGGTGAATCTCCGCAATCGACACTTCACCCCAGGTTGCCAGGTGCCGAATCAACGGCTCCGCAAACATCGGGTTGTGAAGTGGGAAGCTCACTTTATGATGCCTCTGCCACCATTTCTGCCGCTGCCCGAATGCTCGGTGCCGCTGTCCAGCGGCGGAAGCTGTCCCTGCCGGTCCGAGATCTTCGAATGATCCAATCGCCACCAGCACTTGGTTTGCAGTCTGGCTCGATCCGCCAATCCCAACCCCGCCAACCCGCTGCGAGCGTAATCTGTTCGTCCGTTTTTGTGAGCCAATTCGGGAACGAGAGAGCCTCCAGTGCTCCTATGAACTCAGAAGCAGTTTGGTAACGATCGTCGGGCGAGGGAGCAGTGGCACGTCGAATTACTTTGCGAAGTGCTTTGGGTTCATGCGGCTGCTGAGGGCCCAGATCCAGGAGCCGATGCTTTGATGACCTCCGAGCAATCGCTCGTTCGACGACCCGGCAGGCCTCAACGCAATCCATCTCCTTCAAACTCGAAGCGCCGGACTTCTTGATTTCGACGAGTGCTTCGCGGTCCAGATGGGCGACTGAGTCATACGGAAGCGCACCGTTCACCATCTCATGCAAGACCATTCCCACCTGGTACAAATCGGACCTCGTGCCGTAACAGCTCGGTTGAGCCCATCCCTCAGGTGGGACATAGAGTGCACTGTGTCGAGAGGCGGAAACCGTGGCATTCGGCGAGGACAGCCTGGCTACGGAGCCAAAATCCCCCAGTTTTGGCACCCAGAGATTGCCCCGACGGGTCAGGAGCACGTTGGCAGGTTTGATGTCCCGATGAACGAGCCCCGCAGAGTGTAGTCGCGCAACACCGTGGAGCATTCCGACGGCGGATCCGAGGGCATCCATCAGGCCAAGTGGTCCGGGCGCAAGTTGCCGGAGAATGCTCCCACCGTCTACATACTCCATAGCCACCAGGACGTACAGGTCACCCAACAACTCTGCGTCGTAGATTTCGACCAGGTTTCGGTTACGATCTCCCGCCGTAGTGGCCTCCACCAGGAAGCGGGGTTCGCGAAACACCTCAGCGCTCTCCGTGTCTGCGTCATAGACCTTGAGAAAAACGTCCTTATCTAGCGGGCGATGGCGCGCAATGAAGGCGTAGGCGTTCATTCCTTCGCTGTTTTCGTCACGAAGTTCGTACTTGCCAGCCGCTTGGATCAAGGCGACTATCTCATCGCGAGTGTTGCTCATGCCTCTAGCCCCACCCACGCCACCAACACAGCGTCGCGCCACGGCTTTGGAACAAAGTCGTCGCTATCATTGAACACTGACTCCGGCGTCCCACCGGTTTGATCAGTGAACTTCTTCTCCGCCGCGCGGAGTGTCTGCGGCGGAACGAGCTCCGTTGGCATGGATAGGTCGGCACCGACCAGCTGAAAGATGGCCTCCGCCTTGATGCGAGCAGAAGAGGGCCCTCCAAATTTCGAGTTGCCAGCCTGCAAAACGCAGACCTTTTCCACGCTTTGCTCCTTCAGGAAGGTCGACACAAGCCGATATAGGCCCTGCAGAACCTGGCATTGATCCTCGTCGACGGGCAGCTTCTGGGTCTTGGTTGGTGTGGCGACCAGAGTCGGGCTGCCGCGTTGCCCCTCGACGATGGCCCACTTCAGGTCGGTGGATGTCGGAACTACGCCCAGAACTCTCATCGAACCCCCTTGCCAGCCATAGTCTTGACCAGCTCTTCATAGGTCGGCGGCTTCAACCTGCCGGAGAGAATTGCCGCTGTGTCGAGGGTGCCCTCGATCAACGCATCAACGTTGGCCTTCGCTTCGGAGACGAAGACGCGCGCCTTTTCCAGGAGCACGCAGGCCATTCGGAAGTCGTCCTCTAGGCTGGGGAGAATAGTGGCAGGCAGCTTCGGAAAGCGGAATTTTAGGAGATCCTCCGGGTAGAGGTGCTTTTGCCGGACACCTTTACAGAATCGTGTAGTTTGCCACTGGCCCAATGGCGAGTTCAGCATCGCTGCGAGCAGATTTGGGTAGGGGAAAGCTATCTGCAACCCGATTCGTGCAATGTCGCCGTTGACCGCAGATGGCAGATGGAAGTCCTCCACAACCACCGCTTCCCCGAGTGGCGGCCCAGTGACAGTAAGTAGCACCTCGTCTGGATGAATCCTTGCCCTTTCGTTGATTTCGAGCCACTGCTGAGTGACCGCCTGGGTTGCGTTCCTACGATCGATTACGAAAGGATCGATGTGGGTCACGGTAAGTGCCGGGATTCCACCGTCCGGAGTGTAGGCCGACTGGATTCCCTTTGCGGGAGAGTGGATCAGGTTGCGCAAGATCCAGCAGTCGCGCTGGTCGAGCTCATCGGCAACATAAAGGTGCCATGGTTGGTAGAAGCCGGCGTCCCACCGATCGCCCAAGCGAGCGGCCTGGATTGTGTGCGCCTGCTTCTGCGCAAGGCGGGCAACGTTTTCCTCCAAGCGATCTAGATTCCACTCCTTCCGCAAGGCAGCCGCTGCCCGATTTCGAAGGTGGATGGCCTCCACAGAAACTCGGTTCGCCAAGTCTACCGGTGCACCTAAGTACTCCTGGACACGGCGATCAGGTACCGGCAATCGAAAGCGGGCGACTTTGTCGACGGAGAGCTCAAGGAGTCTGGTGCTTCCTGTGGTTCCCCATTCCGACCACGCTTTTCCCGGTGAGGCGTTTAGGAACGCGCACACATATTGTGGCAGGAGACGGTCGCCTTTCAGACGGATGATGGAAACATGGTTATCGACAGTGGCAGCTTTCGACGCTCCCTTTGGACTAGACCCGTAATAAAGAGCGGCCCGTCCGATTGTGCCGATACCCGACGAGGTTAAGACTACATCTTTCTCGTGCAGGATCTTCTTCTGAGGGCACGCATCGGCAAAGGCTTCGGGTGAGTCGATGACGAACTCGCAGACCTCTTTCGCTTTGTAGACTGCGATGCTGTTTGGGGTGGGACGAGAAGCTCCTATACCTCGGGCCAAGAACAGGCATTCTGGCTTGCTACCCAGTGCCATTGTCCCCTGCGGAAACGCTGCACACTTGTCGGTGAGGGAGAGCACCCATGGTTTAAAGGCACGGGCATCCAATCTATCATCGAGTCGCTTTGGATCAATCCAAGAAAAGGCGACGGCCCGTGGCATTTACTTGATCTCCTTGGGGCCTGCGAGATAGTTCGCAGCGATGTCAACCAAGTCATTGCCTTCTGGATCTGGAAGTTCGCTTTTTCCCCGAGTCAAGTATCCGACATGTTCTGCCAAGGCAAAGAATATGGGCGTCTGGGGATCCGCGGGGTGCCGTTTCTTGCGGATGTAGATGAAGCTCGTCTTTGCGTCAGTTCCCGCGAGTGAAAAGGTGCGTTCGGTCAGACTCACGACCGCTCGCACAACGGCCTTACCGCCCAGAAACTCACCAGTCTCGGGATCCTTGGTCCCCATTATGTACTCTCGGATATAGGCGTCACTCGAGTTGGAGAGAATTCCATCTGGCAGGACGATCAGAAGGCTGCCGCCAGGCTTGAGGAGCTGCAGGTTTCGGTCGATGAACAGCCCGGCAGGATCTGCTTTGCTGAGTTCTTTGCGGCGGCTTCGATCTCCTGCCGGCCATGACCAGCCAAGGCCAAGGCCGAGGTCCTCCCTTCTCATACGAGCCAGTCCTTTAGGATCCTCGTACTTTCCTGAGCCGAAAGGTGGATTAGTCAAGAGGAGATCGAACTTGCCGGCAAGTCGATCGATGTGCGTGTCGGTCAGCGAATCATCCACTTTGAGCAGTTGAGTGTGATCTTCTCCGTAGAGGAGCATGTTGATTCTGGCCTTTTGGATAGACCCGATCGCTTGATCAGAACCGAACAGGCTGTGCTGCTTCATTAGGGAGAGCCACTTGAGCTTGTCGTCATCAGAGTGCCCGACGTGTTTGTCGTCGAGAATGCGCCGCTTCATCTCCCTAAGCGCACCCACCAGGAACCGGCCTGTGCCGCAGCAGATATCGCCACATAAGAAGGCCGGCAAACTCGCTTCAGCCCCGCCCTTCGGGTTCCAACGCTCCCGCTGATCTTTATCCCCACGACGCGCCCAAAGATCGGATTCGGCAATGTCGCCAAACGACATCCGCGCCATGCAATCTACAACCTGACTCGGGGTCAGATAAGTTGCCAGGCCTTCATCGCTCGCGTATTTTCCGCGCAAGAAGACGTCAAAGGCCCATCCCAAGAGGTCTTCGTGAATCAGGTGAGATCGCAAGACCCTTGACCGCCGCCCATTACCGAGAAGTTCGCGATCAGGAACCGATAGACGGATCGGATTGCCATCGCGATCGCGCAATTCCAGAGCTTCAATGGCCAAAGCAAGAATCTCTGGGTTTTCCAGCCGGAGCGGTTCATCGTACGAGAAGATGGTGTGCTCTTCACCTGTAATGTCTTTTGCTCGATACTGCGCCAAGTTATTGATCTCGCGAAATGCGTCCTTCAGCTCCGGAATGGCCGCCTTTCCGCGTTTTCGAACGTATTCCGCCGAGTAGATGTCCGAGAAGCGCTTCCCCTTCGCCAGGCCGGTACTCAGGGTGTACCCCGATGATTTCTCCAGGTGGACCTTCAGGAAGAGGAGCTTCCCGAGTTCGTCAATGGCTGCGTTTGTCGGCTTGACGCCGCCTCGAGAGTAGATAGCCTCGTGGAGTTCGTCGAACTTGCGTTGTATGGTGCGGAAGTCGCCTCGGTGGTACTCTGCGGACACCTCCTGAACTAGACGCGTTCGCGAATCCGAGATTGGACGGGCGGCACTGCGCCACTTGGCGCCGGTAGGCAACGATGGGATCTGAGCATCCTTTTCGAGGTCGAAGAAGAAGTCGTTATCACTGTCCCAGACCCAAACGAATCGGAATGGTTTTCCCTTGGCGGCTCCGAGCCCTGCTCTGAACTTCGCGTCGTCTTGCACGGGTGCCTTGGCGGCTTCACCTCTTGCGGCTGATGCGAACAAGATCACCGGCTCGTCACCGTCGAGAGCGGCCAATTCCGCAGTCGCGTTCATACTGCCGTCGCCCAGCGGGTCGAAAAGGGGGAAGTCTTCTACGATTCGTTTGTATCCGAGTTCCTTTAGCCGCTCTCGTGCCTGATCCGTCAAGGTTGTGGAAGTCTTCTTCTTCGCCATGTTCAGTCTTCTTTCTGCTTGCGCCGGTTGAATATGTTCGGTCCCTGCACCAAATAGAGCTCTGCCAAGATGCGCTTGACCTGATCGACGTTCAAAGAGGTCCGCTCCGCCAGCACTTTGGCAGCGCTTGACAGCGGTGCTCCTGCCCGACCGAGAGCGCGAAAGTACTCCTCGGCTGCGAGCCGGACCTTCCTCTCATCAGAGAGCGTTTCGCTCCTGGTGGTCCACAACCCGGCGGCTGTACGCTCCAGTTGCGGATCAAGCCTGATCAACAACTTCGCCCGTTCCGACCCGCCAGAGGCTTCGAGTTCGGGAATTGCTGCAATGACCTGTTCGACCGAGGCAGTACCGCAGTTGAGCAAGAAGTCCCGGATTCGGTCCGTGATCCTGGCGCTCATGAGTCCAAGCCCTTTCGCACGAACTCTTCAGCGACGCCGAGAAGGCGCGTCCGGGCGGCCAAAGCGCCGCGCCGGCGCTGCATTGCTCTCAGCAGCCGCGTTTCGAAGTCCTCTCGCCACACGATCCCGAGAGACGGGACAAGCAACTCATCCAAGTCCCGCTTGTTCACGAAGCGCTGAATCGTACCGGCGGAAAGCAGCTCAAGTTGGCGGCGCACGACAGGATGTGACAAAGCAATTGCGTAGAATCGCGGCGTCTCGCGGAATCGCAGAGCTGTGAAGGTGGCGCTACCCAAAATCGGAATGCCCCGCGCGGTGAGGGCCTCATCAAGATAGGCGATCTGCTGCCCTGACCCGGTCGTGCAAAGGAGCACATCGCCAGCGGACAAAGGTTGCCGCATTCGGGCGGAGAGATCGGCCAACTTGTGTGTTTCGGCGCCTTCGACTAGGAAGGTCCATCTGTTCACGTCCTCCGCATGTATGCCCCAGACGACTTCGTCCTCATCGATCCCTCGAAGGCTGCTGGGAACACAGCGTGCCAAGTCCAGAATCGGGATCATTAGGGTGCTTGCGAGTTGGGTGCGAAACTGCCGACTCTTCACGTACGAGACGTCCCATCGATCCTGCAACGAAGAGCGGCGGACGACCATCCGGTGGCTGGGCGAGTCCGGGAATTGCGCACGGGTGTCAATTTCCCGATGTACTGAGCGGACCACGCTCGACATTTCTTTCTGCGCCTGCATCGAGAGCAGCACTGCCTGGTCGTATGCGGCTCCGATCTCCTGTTGCACGCTCCGCGCGGGCAGGGGGATCGGCAGTCTCTTCAGGTCGGCTGTGGTCAGACGCTGGAGCGCCGAGCGCCGGCCTTTATAGGACAAATCGTTGAGCACTCGGGCATAGGCTGACGTGGATAACACCGCTGCCAAGTACTCGGGCAGCACCGCGGGCAGGGGCCGAAGAACTGCGATTTCCGACGAGACCGTGAGCGGGGATGGGCAATCCGGTTCGACGACGGCGGCGCGGAACGGCGAGGCGCTTCGGGCGAAAACGACATCGCCAGATCGGACCTTCGGCCACGACTCACCAGTGTCTCCCTGGACGTACCCAAGGTCATTGAAATCGATATCACAGGCACGGAGGTTGCTCAGCCGGAGGATAGGGATTCCGCTCTGTGCGGAGGGCAACCTCGCGCCATCCAATACTTCCGAGACCAAGTCGCCAAGTGAAGCGTGCGCAGGAGCATCGGCGGAGACCAAACTCTCGATGTTCCCCTGCTGGAAGTGAAAGGACGGATCGAGCCGCCAGTGTGGACCGTCCAGCCCGGCTCGAGGTAGGAAAGTCAAGCGCAACGCTGCATCCTCCCCGCCACGGCGTCATCGACTGCGTTCCGGAGCCCATCGATCTGACCGTCATCCAGAAGGTCTTCCTCCTGTAATTCGGCAAAGAGGATGGAGTAGTCTTCGGGTGGAGACGCCGCCTTTCTGATGTACAAGAGCGAGCATCGGACCGAAGTGCCTCTGAAACAGCTACCCGGCGGCAGACTGATGACCGCCAGCAGTTGGGCCTGACGAAGGAGCCACTCCCTGAACTCAGAGTTGCCTACGCTCGCGAGCAGCCCCTCTGGCACTACCGCCATGATCACTGCACCATCGACTGATGTGCGAAGAGCATGCTCGATGAAAAGCGTCTCGGCGCTCACTCCGGCGAGCCGTTTGCCGTCCCTTTGTCCGAACCGTGAACGCTCCAAATGCTGCTGAGCGGTTATGCGGGAACCAGGCGGCGGCACGACGATCAGTCGATCTGGCTGTTCTTCTGGGGACCAGTCCAGGAACTCCGTCTGGACGAAAGAGGAGGACGGAAACAGCCTTCGCAGGAACTGGAAAACCACTTCGGACATCGTTGGAAGGATTGCGGTACTTCGGTCGGCCTTCGTGAGAGCGAGGAGGTAGGATCCGATCGAATGGGCCGTCACGGCCAAACCCTTCGCCCTCGCCCACTCTCCAGAAAATGCAAACGCTAAAGAGGGCGGCAGGCCACCCGAGAACACGCCTTGCGTCAGCCGGGAAACAAACTCCAGCAGGACTGCAAGTTCGTTAGGACTGGTCGGAGTCAACCGATATCCGGCCAGGAAGGCAGCCGCGGTCTGGACGTTGTCCGCGCCAGGACCGGCCCCAACTTCTTCACCGAAAAATCCGTGGAGGAAGTCCGTCCGTTCCTCAAAAGCAAGAGTGGCCCGAAAGTCGTTGGTCCCTTTCCGCTCATCATCAAGCTTTTGTCCGATCAGCCGGCACCCTAGCTCTAACGCTTCCGATTCAGACCGCGCCGCCTCCGTCAGGAGGCGAACCACAGCCTCCAGAACCTCAGCATTGGGATAACCGGCGGGCGACTGGATTGGCAGGGCCCGCAGACGCCTCGGAGCCAGTCCCGGTCGCGTGAGATCCCAGACGATCGGCGGCTCCGGGCCATCTACCATGACGAAGCCGACCTGTTCTTTGGCGAGGATCCCCAGATACCTGTCCGAAATCTCGCCGCGCCTTGGGCGGAGGACTAATCCACGCAAACCATTGATTTCAAAGTCTCCACTGATCGTCAGTCGGCCGATTTTGGCCGGCCGTTCTTGGAAAGCAATGCCGAGGCTATGGAGATAAGTTGCGCAGTTCATTATTATGTTTCACGTACTCACTTCGCCATAAAAAGATCATAGTTCTAGTTTGGAGCCGCTGTCAATAAATTTCTCATGCGCTCATGCGTCCAATATTGCCAGTAGCCTTTTCGCGCAGAGGTCGTACTTGGCTAGTTTCGCGGAGTGATGCGAGATCGGCGGCAAGTAGTTCGAGAGACTACCGGAACGGGAGAGGGGGCGACCGAGCGAGTACGACGATCTCGCCGCAGACTTGATTCAGGAGGACTTCGACGGGTCTTGGTCAATCGTAATGGGGCGTGCGTCGATTGGAGCGCGGTGTCGAATGTCGCCATTGTCACCGATGACATGGCTGATTTTCTCCGACTCTCCGCTATCCTCAAACCCCTACCGCGACTGGAGCCTGGCGATGCCGCTAACGAGGTATCCGGAAAACATCCGGGAGACGATCCCGATCTCCGGTGAGATGTTGGTTCCGGCTAACGTACCGTTCTTGCTTCGCGGCGCGGCCGGAGCTGTCAAAGATTCTCCTGGGTCATCGGATCCATCGGGGATGCAACCCAACGGTCCGAAGGGGTCGGGAAGTCCTTGCCGAACTCGCAGTCTCGCACTTATCCAGGGGCGCTGCAATTGCGCGGTACTTCGCCGTAGTGTTTGAAGAGGAGTCCGAAGAGTTTGGCGGCGCAAAATTGGGAGTTCACGGAGAGTCACTCGCGCTCCCGCCAATTGTCCATGATTTGCTCCAGGGTCGAACGGTTGAGGAGCTGAAGGCCGACAGGCTGTTCTTCGTTTACTACAACAGGGGGCACCTGGACGAGACCGACAGGCTTTGGCATGACTTGGCCATCATGAAATCGTACCGCTGCCTTCCCGTATACCGTACTGCCTTGCCCAAAGCGAAAAACGTCCGGGTCGTGGCCTCCTGCTCTCGTAATGCTGCCCTTGCTCGATGAGAGATCCGCCGAAACGCACAAGCGCTTGCTCAGGAAAGTGCGCAGGGAGCTTCTGGAAATCCTCTCCGCGGACGAGAGTACGGGGGGCGGGCACGCTGTCTGACCTTGAAGTAACAACGGAAGACCTCGTGGAGAAAGTTGGGGAATCGCCCGGCATGGGGCTCAAATTGTATATGCTGGCGTTCGACTACGAAGGCGCCAGGAGAACGCACGCCGCCATCGTCATCGACTGATACACGCAGCCGCTGGGCACCTAACTGCTGAACCGGTGAAACGAACAGAGTGGCTGCGTCTGCAACGGTCATTCCGGCGGTCGAGCGGGAAGTCTGTCACGGAGTTCGGCGAGGAGCAAGATGACCACTGGATTGGGGCGTTCTTCATCGGTCTCGCGCTCCGCCCTTTCCAAATGACGGCGCGCTTCGTCGAATCGTTCCTCCGTGATATCCATCTGCGCCAGCATCGCCAGTGTCATCGGCAAAAAGAAAGTGTCGCGGTGGTCTCCCACGAGACTGAGGATCTTGCCGTAAGCCTCGCGCTCTTCGTTGCGTCTCTTTGTCTGTCCCATGAGCTGGGCGATGCACCACCACGATTCAATCAGACCATCCCGGTCTTTGACGGCCTCGAATGCTTCGAGGCCGCGGCGATAGCAGGCGAGGGCACGGTCATGTTGCTCCAGATCCTGGAGCGAGTGTCCTTTGGAGAGTATCAGCCGACGACGCTCACCGGCCGATTTGGCAAGAGTGATTTGTTCGTCAAGGATATCGAGAACTTCCCCGGAATATCGTTCCAAATCCTCATCGTGCCCCGTCGCCTTTGCGGTCAGGCAGAACATCCGCAAGATATCGAGCCGCTGCCCTGACGCGAGCCAGCCTTCCGCCAGCAATTTCTGATAGATGGCATTCGCCTCTTCAAACTCATGCAGTTCCCCGAGTTTGCCGGCATAGCGGAACCAGAACCACGCGGCACGCTTGGGATTGTTCTGGACTGACGCTATTAGCGCGGCCCCCTTGAAGTATTTCTTGGATTCAATGCGGAGCCCGCGCTGATCGAAGAGCTCGGCGATGGCAAGCGCGCATTTCGCCCTCATGTAATGATCCTTGCGCTTCGTGAACAAGTCGAAGGCAGCCTCCAGATCCTTCCCCGCCAACGCGGGATCGTCCGCTCTGGCGTGAAGCTCTCCCCGAAGGAACAGAGTGTCGGCAACATCCCATTCGCTGTCCTCACCCATCTCCCTGTACAATTCCAGGGCGCGGGCATACTCAGCCATGGCGTCGTCGAGGCGGGTGCGATCATAGACCTCAGCCCGCCACGAATGACACGCCGCGAATCCATCCCTTGCTTGGCGCAGGCTTCCCTCATCCCCAGCGGCGTAGACCGCAGAGAAGCAATCATAGGCCTGCCGGATCAAATCGAGCCTCGATCCTTCCTCCGGGTCGGTACCCCGCGTCTGATCGAGAGCCACCAAGGTGAGCAGGACCCACCCCTCAACGCACCTGTCTCCCTCGGAACGCGCGCAATCGAGCGCACTGTTCAAGAAGCCGCGCGCCTGGTCGGAGTTCCGTTTGTGGCGATGAATCTCCCCCATCAGTTGAAGGACCCGCGCTCGCTGCCTGCCGAGGTCAATGTTGGTCAGATCGTTCAAGCATCCTTCTGCGGATTTCAGGGCTTCGTCCGGCTCGAACTCATCCTGCAACTGAAGAGACGCCTTCTCCAGGCGGGCGCGAACGGAAATCCTGCGGTCGTTCAGTTGATCCGCCAGCGCGTGGATCTCATCCCACAATTGCTGGGCGAGCGGAAAATCATGCCTCCTGCGCGCCACCCGCGCGCGCTCCATTCTCTCCTTCAGCTCGGGGGGAATAGGGAGGTCTTTCGACGCACTGGTGGCTGTCGGTTTGGAAGCATACATCCCCGACAGCCGCGGCCAGTACAGTGGCGCGATCTGTTTGAGCAGCGGCTCGCGCCGGTACAACTCCGGCCATATGTCATCCCAGGACCAGATCTCGACTGTGAACAATCCCTGCTTCCTGTGCTCTTCTGTCAACGCGCGGGCGCGCTGCTGAACGGCCGCGTCTCTCGGCCCGGTCGTGGCCAGGATGAATCCAAAGAGCGGGGGGTCGAATCTCTTTGCGGCTGCAACTTCCTCGTCCAACTCCCTGGCCGTGACCCTGCGACGCAGCAGGCCGTCTTTCTGCTTGCATTGCACGCCTATCCATTTGCCCAGATGCTGGCCAAAAACATCAATGCCAGCCTGGGGCTGTCCGCTCCGTCCGTTCTTCTGCGCGCTATCCTGCCAGATATCCCGCCAGAGATCGAGACAGAGCGACTCGAAAGCTGTTGGATCATTGGGCGGGTCCCATCTCTCAATATCAGCGCTCATGGTTTGACGCCTTCTTGTACCTTGTCAATCTATCAGCCCGTGACAGCCACCGCGCGGTGGCGGCGATTGACGGGAGGCGCAGGCGCCCGTGTGGAATGGGCGGAATGGGCCAAGGTTCGCGGCGGCCTTCGTGCAAAACGGGGCGAATTGCCTCAGGCTGCGTGTAAAATCGGAGGGGGCAACGATGCCTCACGTGACCTAATGGCGCGCTATTTCAGAGAGCAAGAGCGCGAACAACTTCTGTGGAAGCTCGACGAGTTGTGGCGCCTCGCGGCAGCCCTGGATGAGGCTTCGAGCTGGGGCAAGGGAGAACTGCGAACGAAGATGTCGCAGGATGCCTTCACTGCGGCTCTTGAAAAGGGCTTGCGCTATGCACTGCGGGGAAGCGCCCGCGCCTGGGGCTTGCCGGAGGCCGGATCGGACCTGGATACGGCCCTTGCGGTCCTGTTCCGCTGTTCGGACCAAAAGCATCCCCGGCGGCAAGCGCTGCTCGGGCAATTGCGCGCTTACTTCCCGACGATGGCCAAGCTTCCTGCGGCGCTGGGATTCGAGCGCTTTGTTACGGCCGGGGAGTTCAGCTCCGTCATCGGTGATGAGAGGCTGGACCCCTCGACAATCGAGTCGTATCTTACCTCCCGAAGCCTGGATGCCTATCCGCAGGTGCTGGAAGCCGCGGTGTCACGCGATGCCGCCTTGTGCCATTTGTTCCCTCGCTATGCCAGCCCATCGTTTCCCTGGGCTCGGACGCACCCCTCGCTGGTACGGTCGATTGTGGGCGCGATGAAGGATCGGATCGCCGAGACTCCGGCCGAAGATCTGGAGCGGTGGAAATCGTGGCTCATGCGTTGGCTTGAAGCGCGTCCTGACGATGTCCCGATGCGCGACGAGCCCTTCGAGCCTTTGTTGAACCGGCTCCTTTCGGGGGACGAGATCGCGTCGGTCCTGATCGATGCCCCGGCGCGATTCCTGAATCTCTGGAATCAGTCATCGAAAGGATTCGAGAAGAAGATCCTTCGCGATCATTTCTGGCTGGTGATCAGGTGGGCCATAGAGACCCTCTGCGCAGACTACGATGCCATCGGCGGTCTGTTGCTCCTCCTGAAAGCCGGCGGAACGTCGAGGGAATTGAGATCGAAGGTGAGTGAGGCGGCGCTGACCGCGTGGCTGTCCGCCTGGTTCCGGGGCCGCGTGCTGAGCAAGAAGACCGCAGAAAACGACCTTCTGGCGGATGTTGCCGTCGAACTTCTGCCACGGGATGCTTTGACGGGGCTGCTGGCGGAACTGGACCTTGATGGTCTGGTGCGACTGATCGGCCTGGTCAAGCACGAGGGTTTCGCCCGGAGGCTCGCGGAGGACGGTCTGGCCCGGATAGCGGAGGGATCTCTTGAAATCTGGAACAGGAGGCGATCCGCCGAGCGGGAGAGGCCGCGCTGGCCTATCAGTACGGTCATCTCGGATGTCATAAAACAGTTCGGATCAAGCATTCTTGTACACAACGAACTCTTGCTGGGCTACTCCCTTGGCGTTCTTGCCTCCCAGAACGGGCTGGGCGTCGATCAACCGGATTATTGGCGATCAAACAGAATGTCCGTCATCGGCATTTCGGATATCCCGTCGCTTCCGCCGGAAGTGCTGAGCCAGGCGCGCCTCTGGTACCTGCTGCACCGCCTGGGCGACTACCACAAGCACTCGTGGGATCATCGGACCGAAATCCTGGGGCTGAATTCTGAGCTGACCGCCCACGCTTCGGCGCACCCCGATTCCTGGGCTCTCGCATTGCCCTGGATACTGGAGCGCGCGGATCTGCTCAACGGCCTGGCAGAATCTGTGACCGTGCTACTGGCAAGAGAATTCATGTGCGTGTCCGATGCGCTCGAAGCCATCTGCTCGGGGTTGCTGCCGTCCGCGGAAAGAGACCGTGCCGTGGGGATCAGGGCACTCGGCCGCGGCCTGGAGGCTCCCAACAAGGCGATGATGCGCGCCGTCATGGACACCATCACCAAGTGGGTGGACGGCGCTGCGCTCTTCCCGCATCCGCTGGAGCTGCCGTCGGCGACATGGCTGGCGTCGCTCGGAACCGAGGGCGTCATCCGCTCTCTGGTTGAGAGCGCCGAGAGCGAATTCCGGGATTTCTTCAGAACCAGCGCGGGGCTGGATGAGGACCTTCACACGTCGCGCCTCCTGGCTGAACTGGAACGCGCGATGAAGAATGCCGACCTGGCGGTGCGCGGGCTGGCGGCGCGGCCAGGCAAGGGGCCGATGGCGGTGGTTTCGCACCGGCAGGCACCCAAAAAACCGGACGAGGCACGTTACGGGTTCGATCTGGCCCTGATCGTAAAGGGATCGGTGCGCGACCAGTTTGCCCTGGAGATTGCGGAGTTCGTGCAGGTCAAGAAGCTGCGAAGGCCTGGGACCGGGCAGAAGTTCGGCGACGACTGGTCCATCGACTTGGTGCAGTTAGAGAAAATCCAGGCGGCATCGGCAAGCGCCGGATACTGGCTGATCGACAGCGCGGGCAAGCTGCTGGCGGTGCCGGCGAAATTGATCTCGGCGATAGCAGCGGGGCGGAACCAGAGGGGATCTTCACTGGCGCTGTCCCATCACGAAATGCGCTCGATGGCGATTCCGCTGTCGCAATTCTTCGTCGATCTTCTGGTGGGGGCCTGGATTGGTAATAGCGATGCGCGAGCCTTGCGAATCGCGCGCGGCGAGGATGATCTCATCCGGCCGAGACACATTGTCGAGATCGAAATACGGTGGCATCAGGAGTAATCTGTCTGTCGGGAGTAGAAGATCGTTACGCGGGCATAGCGAGGCTTCCGATTGCCCTCTCCTCAAAATTCAGAGGCGAATGAGGATTCAGACCGTGAAATACGCGATGGTGGATTCTGAGCGAATCGAAGCGCAACCGAATATGAAGGGGAGTTGCCCTTCGTGCGGCAAGGAAACGGTTTCCAAGTGCGGAAAGATCCTCATCTGGCATTGGGCGCACAGGCCCGTCCGCCATTGTGATCCGTGGTGGGAGGGAGAGACCGACTGGCACCGTGAATGGAAGGGCTGGTTCGCGCCCGAACAGCAGGAGGTGATCCATCTCGACCCTCAAACCGGCGAGAAGCATATCGCTGACGTTAAGACGAAGGACGGCGTGGTGATCGAATTGCAAAACTCGCCCATGGATCTCGACGAAATGCGATCACGCGAGAAATTCTATGGCCGTATGGTGTGGATCGTGAATGGACAGAAGTTCAGGGACAACTTTCACCCGTTGTCGAAGCTGCCGCCGCCGGAATCGGAACTAGCGAAGAAACTGGTCATCTTCCGGCCGCCCCGGTTTCCGTTGGACCCGTCGCAGCCCGGCTACAAGTTCACCAATAGCCCGCACTTCCTTACGACAGAACATGTCAAGCACATCGACCTCGGCGAGGGTGTGACGGTCACCACCTACGACTCCCTGACTATCGTGTCCAACGAGTATTCTCAAAGAACCGGTATGAAGAGTCGCTTCCCGCATCGGGAAGCGGAAGAGCAGATTGAGCAGGAGTTCAAGGGCCACTACTACCTGGAATGGATCAAGCCCAGAGCCGTCTGGCTATCCGCCAAGGCACCGGTGTTCGTTGATCTGGGAGTCGGTATCCTTTTCCATCTGATGCGATTCAAGGACAATCATCTGTGCACGAGAGCGTATTCGACGCGCGCGTTCCTCCAGGCCCATGACGCCGTCAGTTTGCCTTCGCCCGTGAGGTCCTGAGACACATGCCCCCAGCAAAGTTCTCGACGGGAATTGTGCGGTCGCAAAAGAAAGGCGGCCGGTTCGCCTGACAAGTTTGCCCGCGCTTTTGCCCCTATGTATCTACATTGTTGACACCCGCGTGGATAGATGGCACAATGTAGATACAAGGTTTATACAGGGAGGCGGCCATGAGAGCGACGGTGAAGAAATGGGGCAACAGCGCGGCGGTGCGGATTCCGGCTTCCGTGATGCAGGCCATGCATCTTGATCTGGACGAGGTAGTCGAAGTACGGGAGGAAGCGGGCCGGATCGTCATTGAACCGGTCCGGCAAAAAGCCTACGACCTTGACGAACTGCTGCGCGGGATCACTCCGAAAAACCGGCATGAGGCGGTTGATTTCGGGCCTCCGGCGGGCAAAGAGGTCTGGTGATGCCCAAGCGCTATGTGCCGGACGCCGGGGATGTGGTGTGGCTGAACTTCACGCCCCAGGCAGGGCATGAACAGGCAGGGCACCGGCCGGCCCTGGTGTTGAGTCCGGCCGCCTATAACGACAAGACGAGCCTGATGATCTGTTGCCCCCTAACCAGCCAGATCAAGAGTTATCCCTTTGAAGTCCTGATTGCCGGGATGCCGCCAAGTGCGGTCCTCGCCGATCAGGTGAAGAGTCTCGACTGGCGCCAGCGACAAGCGTCGCGCAAAGGCGCGGTATCGGCGGAGGAGCTTGCCGACGTTCGCGCGAAAATCCACGCGTTGATCGGCTGAGGTCAGGCTGGCAAAATGGTCGGGGATGAGAATGTGGAATCTTGGTGACTCTGCGATCCAATCGTTACGGGACCTGCCGGAGACCGGCATGGGGTTTCAACTCGTGGAAGGGATCATCTGGGGGAACGCCACACCGCTGCTGGTCTTCAATTCAGAACGCGCCGTTGACCTGTCGCAGATCGGGCTCGTGCCTGGCGATGATCCGGCGGTCATCCTTAGAAACGGGCTGCGCGTCATCGAGGCCCTCAAGAGCGGCGTTGTCGAGACAATATTCGCCGCGCCCGGCCCGCATTCCTTCAAGCTCCTGAGTTCACGAATCGCGGCGATGCCGGCGGCGGCCGGTTCTGCGGCCGGCGTGAGCACCGCGCTGCCCAGCAGCCTTGTCAAGCACGTCTCGCTGGCCGCCAACCGGATGTTTCACCGGTTTTCCGCCTTCAATCCGGACCGCCGCGTTGATCCGGTGACCGGCAGCTTTCTGTCCGGCACCTATGCGGCGCCTGAATCGGAGGTGCCGTTCGTGCCGACCGGGTTCGTCGCGGTCGGGCGGTTCGCGCTGCCCGTGAACCTGCCGGCGTCGTATCACTATGAAATCGAGGCACCCGCCGGGACGTCGGTTGATTTCGGCACGGTCGCCCCGGCCTTCGGGCAGGCCGGGGGCGGTGTAGAGGCCTATTTCGCGAATGCGGTAGTGAATGCGAACGTGCCGCCGGCGTTGCATAAGCCGTTGCCGGATGAATGATATGCTCTGGCACAATACTCAAGGAGATCCATGGCCTCTCTGCGGTTTCAAGCGCGGTGCGTAGGGGCGGGCGGTTGTGGACAAGTGCGGGCGGGTGGCCTGCCTGCGGCGAGCCGGATGGGAGGCCCGGATGACGATGCACTGGGACACGCCGAAGGACAGGGTTAGATCCCGGATGGAGGACGTTCGCAGGCAGTTGAGCGCGCTCCGATTCACGATTCCCGACTCCGTGGTGCATGGGGTGCCGGATGACCCGCGTGCCCATTCCGTGGTCGATGCCGTCGTTCAGCTTCAGCGGCAGATTGACGATTTGACTTCCGAGGAATCCGTTCAGGGCACGTTTTCCCGCTATTTCAGAAATCTGGACAACAGCACGAGGGGCTTTTGGGGGGAGTTTGCGACCCGCGTTTTCTTGCAGACCCAGATGCTCGTGCCGTACAACGCGATCCAGCACGACCGCATGACTTTTTCAACGCCTTTCGGCGGGCGGAGAATCGATTGTTATGTGGCGGACAACAAGCTGGCGGTGGAGGTCAAATCCGCCTATGTCGACGGTCGAGGGAGGAACCTCGCTCAAATCCGGAAGGACTCTCATCTCCTGGCAACAGGAGATATCAGGAAGGCGGTTTGGATTTTGCTCGGCAATGGCGCCGAACGGCTGAAGAGTTTGCTGGCGCGCGGCGGAATCGAGGTGGTGCTGCCAGCCGACCCCCGCTTGCAGCCCGTTTACGATCTGTTCCGCATGATTACACTCACGGACGCGTCAGAGTCCGAAGTAGTGGCAGTCATTGACGAGATATTCGAGGCAGGTCTGCGGTCCCTGATTGCGAAGCAGCGAAGCTGAACGACCCGGCTTCGCTCCGACGATCATCATCACCGAACGCTGGAGGTCGGGATCTGCGCGGTAGAGCGCGCAAGCTGGGAAGAGCCAGTATCGCGGGACTCGCTGCGCTCCCTTCGGGAGGTGCGCGCGCCGCCTTGATGGGGCGGCTTTGGTTTGTGCGCAATTGCGTCGGTAGGTATTTTGTGGGCGATCTGCGGGCGCTGTCGGGTCTGCTCGGCACCATTGCGAAGCAATGGATGATCGCTCGGGCCTTATTCTCGACGTCACGCGTCCGGCGATAGCCGAGTTTCATTTCAATCAAGGGAGCAGTTGCCCATCTTGTTCGGCGTATGATTAGGAGACCGTCAGATTGGAGTTGACCAATGTCGATTTTCTCCAGACTCTTCGGGCAAAGCCCGGCGGTGCAAAACGAAGGTCCTTGCGAGTGGATGCGATCGAATCTGCATCGGGGACTTTCGCCAGAGGAGATTGGTTCCCACATCGATCGGTGTCCCATCTGTGGTCCGCTCATGGCCGCCCGTCGGCGGGCACGAGGCGAACAGCCGCGATTGAGCGTGCCTACGGATAAGGTGCCAACAGCGCTCATGATCGGCTTGGAAGGACCGCTTGATCTGCAAAGCCTCCTCACCTCCGCACGACAGGAGGACAGAGAGGTGATTGCGATGGGGAGCAACAGCCCTGCCTTCACTGACCTGAATGTGCTCGTCCGTGAAATGTCACGCTTCACCGACGATCCTTCGCTCGTGCTCATCTTCGAGAAGTGGCCGAATCGGGTGAACCCGTTCTGCATGGACCCGTTGATCCTCGTGCGGCGCTCGTTCTTTCTGGCGGTAGGACCTTCTCTGCAGTCCTCCACGGCCGGTGAGCTCGCGATTCGGCTTGCCATGGCAGCGGGAGAGCAGCACAAGGGGGTCGGGTACATTTGAGCAGGGCGTTTCGCATCGAGAGCACCGGCGACAGGAGGTGAGGCCCGCGTTCACAGACATCCTTTTCTCAGGGTGTGTTGCTGCGTTGTTCACAATCCATGCCGGTTGTCCCCTTCCACGACGACGGTCTGCGTCCATATCCGTTGGCCATCGCCGACGAGGCAGTGCAGGTGCTCGTTGTCGTCCCAAATTATTGACGAGTTCACCACGAGGCCGCCGCCCAGGTGGAGGTCCACGCCGTTGCACCCGAGAGATTGATCTCGGCCGCTGCCGTGCCAGGCGACGTACGCGAGGATGGTGGAGTCTGGGCTGAAGCTCCACGCAGCGGGCGGGAGGCCGCTGTATGCCCAACGGACCCGCCCATCGATTGCGACTCCTTGTTCGAGGTGCTGTTCTACGCCATAGGCTAGGTGTTGCGAGTCGGGACTGAAGAGGGGAGGTTGATTTAGGATGCGGTCATGGGTGAATGGCCGTTGCGTTCGCGGGAGCACCACGGCGACGGCCTGGTTGCCGAGTTGTGCGGCGTACGCGATCCGTCGGCTGTCAGGGCTGAAGGCAATGGTGCCCATCTTTTCGTGATGGTGGAGTGGCGGTTTGCCGTCCGCTCGGGTTTTCCAGCCGGAGAGTAACCCATCGTAAGATCCGTGAACCTGGTCATCCACCACTACGAAGCTGGCCCCGTTCTGAAGTCCGGTGTAGACGAGGCGCGTCGCATCCGGGCTGAAGTAGAGTTCACCGGAGAGTCCGCTTTGCCGGGTGACCTCGTCGACACGCCACGCTCGTCCCGTCACCCCGTTGACCACCGTCGCCGCTTCCCCAACGAATGCGGCGCCAGCTCGATGACCGCGAAGGCAGCCGACGTACGCCACTTTGGCAGAATCCGGCGAGAAGCTCAGACTGCGCTCCGCGATGGTCGGAAACGCGCGATCGTCCACGCCATCCACGACGGCATGCCATGATTCGCCTTGTTTGACCACGTAGGCGTAGCGAAGTGAGTTGGGCGAAAAGAGCACGCCGCCTGGACCGAGGCCCTCGTACGGTCCGCCGACCACCACGCCATCGATGATGACGTACCACCAGTTCCCGCGTCGAGCACTATAGGCGACGCGTCGCCCGTCGGGACTGATCACGGGGCTGCTCCGGCCTATGTCGTCCCAAACCTCGTCTTCCCGTTCATTGAAGACGACGAACATGCGCCCTTCACGAGCCGCTCCGTATGCTAACGCTGCATTTGCCAGTTCGAGTCCAAAGACACGATCGTAGCGGCGAAAGGGACGGCCATCGAGTTCGACGTGCATCCCTTGCGCATCGCGAACAGCATACGCCACGTGACGCGAGTCGGGGCTGACGACAAGACCGATCTCCGGACTCACGCCGTTGGGTAGTGCAAAGGGATTCGCAGGATCGAGCAATCGGAACACCGGGGCGGCTGGCCCCACGGATGCCGTGTCTGCTTCACGGGCAGTTGCCTTCAGGGTCTCCCATGTGAAATCCGGTTTCCGCTCCCGCGCCCCGTGCGCGTACCAGGGCAGTGGCCGATGGTCTCCTTCGCAGATGAATGCACCCCAGTGGTATGGGTGCTCAAAGGGACGGGCGTCGTCTGGCAGCGCCGTAAACTTGTTGAGGTACTGTCGCTGTCGTTTGTCACCGCCGGCGAGCTCTTCGATGATCTCCGGTCGTAGCCAATCGCCACGGAGGTCGCTGATGGTTGTCTTCCTCACGTGGTCCTGCGCGAGTTGCAGCGCGTCGCATCGCCCGTAGCCCTCGCGCAGATGCTCGTAGAAGTGCACCATGAGGATCGCTGTGGCGAGATCGGGTAGTTTCCAGAGACTCATGACCAATGTCCGGGCGCCAGCAACCAAGCACGACCGGCGTAAGCCGAACACGCCCTCGCTCCCGTGCAACTCACCAAGTCCCGTGTCGCAGTCGGAGAGCGTGATCAATTCCGTGCTTGAGAGATCGAGTCCCGAGACTTCTTCGGCGGTGAGTAGTCCGTTCTCGGCGTCCGGAGGGAGCGGTGCCTTGGCGAGCCAGGTGTTGGCGCCTGCGAGGGCCAAGCCGGACCGGAGTAAGGGACTCTCCATGCCGGGTCCTTGGAGTGATCCGGCGAAGTCCCCGGTGATTTGGTGGGTTTCGTGCGGGTTTGGTGGGCTCCCTTCCCCTGCATTCCGTTGCTGGTCTGCGAGGAAGAACCCGTGTGTGGCGACGTGCAGCACGCGCGGGGACCGACAGCGGCGGACGCGGGATTTGAGGGCTGCGTCACCTAGCCACGGTTCGACGCCGAGTAAGGTGCCGACGCGCTTTCCTTCCAGGCGGGTGCCGGGAAGGGGGTTGAATGTCAGGTTCCTGTTGTGGAGGTCGCGGGAGTGTCGGCTGGATGGTGGTTCGCCTCCGGGTTCACTTGCTGGTGATGTCGTCGGAGCCCCTGCTAGTTCGCCAGACGTACTGGGCTGCTGAGAGGAACGGTCTTTGGTGTTCCTTTTCCAAAAGCTGAGCACGGTTCGCAGCGAGAAGGCCTCTTGGTTCCTGGTGACGGGCGGGGCGGAGGTTTTCAGGCTGAAGTCTGGATCGGCGATGACGATTGGATCGCTTGAATGATTGCCCGTGCCCGCCGTGGTTGCGAGGCGAATGGCGTCTCTCCCGGCGCTGAAGTACCCGATGTTGAATGCATCGGTGAGGTAGTGGTGTTCGTCGAGTGGCAGCACCTGGAAGGGGAGGCGTGTGAGATCGCCGATGGGAGCTATGAAGAGTCGTCTGTGGTGTCTGATGGCGTCGTGTATCGGATCGAGCAACATGCTGCGCAATTCGTCGCCGACGTTGCGGCCTGGATCGCCCGTCGGCCATGCGGGCTGCTGCGTGCTGGCATGCTTGGTCTCCTCGCCTCCGTCTGAGAGGAAGCTACGAAATTTGGCGATGCGTTGATCGATGGGCCATGTCTCGCCGAGGTCGACCATTTGGAGTTCTTCTGGTCTTTTGGCAGGGAGCACGAATGCGAGGTAGTGTGTTGGACCTCGCGCGGATTGCGTCTGAGTTGGTCGAAAGTGGAAGTCGATGCTGTCACATTGTGCAAACTCGACGAGCACTGCCTCTGCTGAGAAGGCTGCGGCGACCGTTTCAGTGTTGATGGTTTGGAGGAGTGTCGTAATGTCGGTTTCGGCAACCTCCTGTGCGACCTCCATTTCGAGTCTTTCCGTTCGTGACCGGAGCTCTTCCACTCGTTGTTTTTGTGCTCCCCATGCTTGTGTTTCTGGGTTTGCCCATGAGTCTTCGGCGATGCGTCCCTTGAGTTCAGACAATTCGCGGAGTTTTGCCGCGACGGCGGGGTACCTGCCGAGGAAGATGGCTGTTCGCTGGCTGGCGAGTGCTTCTGCGGTAATTCCCTTTCGCCGCAGGACGAGGTCGAACGCGACGCGAACCGCCACGGGGTCACGTGGGAAGTGCTGCGTGACCAGTGAGAGGAGACAGGTGGCGCGGTCCGTTACTTCCCCAAGGTAGTTGAGTCGCTGACGTTCTGAGGTCATCGAGAAGATTTGCCCGAGCTGCCGTTCGGCGATAATCTCAGCCGCTGTCATGAGCTTGAGTGCTTCACCTGGCCGTTCGGTTGCGGCGTAGAGCATGGCGAGGTTATGCTGGATCGTCGCGTGGTTGGGATGGTCAGCTCCGGATGTCGCCAACTGGATCGTCAAGGCTCGCTGGTACAAAGCTTCGGCTTCGTGGACGTTGCCCTTGTGCTTGAGTACTTCGGCGAGATTGTTCAGTGTGGCGGCGAGGGGCGAGTAGTTGTCGCCCATGGTTTCTTCGATCTCCGCTACCTGGCGGAATAGTGATTCGGCTGCATCAAGATCTCCTGTTGTGGAGCTTAGCTGCGCGCGCTTGACCAGGCTACTGAGGGAGTCGTCTGGCTGCCCACGTGCGGTGCGAATGTGCTGCGCCTGGGCGAGCACCGCCTCGGCCTCTCTTCTCTTGCCCATTTCCGTGTAGAGGGAGGCAAGCTGATCGAGGGTTCCTGCGACACGGATGGTTCTGCCGAGGGATGCGTGTTGGATTTCTAGTGCCTCTCGGTAGAGTCGTTCCGCTTCCGTGTAATCGCCAATGGTCCGGTTGATGCTTGCGACTTTGCAGAGGGTATCCGCGAAGAGGTGGTGGTTTCTCCCCATGCTTGCATAGATGATGTCGAGGGCTCGCCGGAGTAGGCGCAGGCTTCCGGCATGCTGGCCCAAGGCGTGCAAGACCGCTGCCAGGTTACCCAGGTGCAGGGCATAGACGAAGTGCCCGGTGCCGACTGTTTGTTCGTCGATGCTGAGCGCCCGGCGTAAGAGGCGCTCTGCGTCAGTGTATCGGCCCTGCCGACCGTAAATCTGCGCGAGATTGCTGAGGCTGTCCGCAATTGTCGGATCGTCCGCCGGGAGCGTCGATTCCAGTATCGTCAACGCTTGAGCGTGGAGTGCTTCTGCTGTCGTATCGTCGCCGGCGTCGACGTATAACTCGGCGAGGTTGTTGAGGGTTCTGGCGTAGAATTCGGTCTGTTGCGTGCCGGTGGTTTCGTGCAGTTCCAGGAGTTTCTCGTAGACGTTCTTTGCGTCCTGGAGGTGTCCCATCCATTTGAGTTCGACGGCGAGGTTGCCGAGGCTGACGATGGTAAGGGGGTGTGTCTGGCCCAACTGCTTGCTGGCGTACTCTACTGTTCGTGTGGCGAGTGCGAGGGCCTCTTTGTGGTTTCCGTTGTCATGGAGCGTTTTTATCCGTTCGTTCGCGCGGGCTACTTCTCCGCTTGCATCTTTGCGTTCGTCGAGCATTTGTCACGCTCCGTCTTTCCGGACGCTCGTGGTGCCGGTGCGGCGTTTTCCCGAAGGCGGCGGGAAATCTAGTGGGAGCCGGTGCCCACGGCTAACGAGTGCCGCGCTCGATTAGTTTCTCACAACGGAGGATCGGGAGGAGGGTTCGGGCTACCCGCGAGCGCGGCGCCCGTCCTGGGTCGCTTCTTTGGCGGTACAATGGCGGCGATGCGGTGCCGAAGCAGCGTCTGTCGTTTTGCGATTGGGAGCGTGCACTATGGATCTCTCCGCCTTCTTTTCTGAGGAGCAGCCGCGGCGTGCATTCAACGAGCTGGTGACGGGTATCTTGCGAGATGTCGCCCCGGAAGAGGTGTTCCAATTCGAGACCACGACCGGCACTCCGGACGACCTTGCGGAGGCTGTTCAATCCACTGGCGGTGGGCGTACGAGAGGTCTTCCCGGAACGATTGAATTGGGCGTGGTGTGTCTTCATCTGGTGACTGGGACGTTAGCCGTCATCGAGAGCTACCGGCAACGGAAGGAACGCTCGGAACGTCAGGACGTGGAGCGTGATATCACGCAAGCGTGGCAGCACGCGTTGATCGAGGCTGGCATGTCGCCGGATCTTGCGAGGTTGATACCGGTCAAATTCTCTCCAGATATGATTCGTTTCCTGATGACGCTTCGCTTGCGCGAGAAGGAACCGGAAGGGCAGACCGGGAAGGGTTCTACTCGCGGCTGATTTGGTTTCGATCGACTGCATACTCCCCGAGGTCAGATTGCATGGCGTACTGCCTAGCGGTGCGCAGAGATGGTGCACGGGTCGGACGGGAGTGTGACAACATGCACCTTGAGTGAGTTCCTAGACGACTGCGACGTTCGATTCCTTGGAAGGTTCGTTCTGTTTCAGGTGATGCCGAAGTCGCTCGCTTCGTCGCGCGAACGCTTTGTGTGCGCGGTGGCGTGGTTCCGTCATAGGCCGCGCTGGTCCTGCGCGCTCGCTCTGGCTTTGACGGGTTCCGCTCCACCCGCGACAGGCTGGTCTTTCAGGGCAGGGGGCGCAGGTGTGGGGCGTGACCACACGTTGTGACGCCACTCGCGCCACCTGCCGGTGCACGGTCTCTCCGGCCCTCGTGACGCCGCTCTGACGCATTCGTGACCGTTATGCGAAAACTGGGTGAACGGCGTAGACTTCGGTGCTCCTCAGGAAACGCTATCCTCTTTCATACACGATCTTGGAGCGTTTTCCCAAGCTGGACGGCGCGGGTTCGAGCCCCGTCTCCCGCTCCAAAATCCCTCAGAACTAGTAATTTACAGCCGTTTCTTTCGTTGCGCGGAATCCCGAGACTACGCAAGACTACAAAGTGCTGTTATAGCTTCCTGAGAAGTGCTCTCGTTCGCTGGTAATCGGGATCGTCGTTGTTCCGGCATGGGTGCAGGGTGGGGAGAAGATGCCAGGTGCGGCTCACGTCGCCGATCATGCCCTTGATCACCCACCAGTCCTCGTCGTCGAGCCACTGACCGAGTGTCTGTCGTGGTCGCGCGTAGTGCAGCACCCATTGCTGCTCATCGTACTGCTTTGGCGACCAGCGCTCGCCGGTAGCGTGCTTCGTGACGTCCGTGACGCCGAGGTCGAAGAAGAAGCGGAGGAGGCCGTGCTCGGCGACTGACCCGAGTGCCAGGATGCGGTGAGCCGGGGTTTGTTCTAGGCGTCGTGTTGTCCAATCGCGCTGTTTCGTGCTTTCGACGTACCTCGTGAAGAGTTGCCGCGACGCCGTTGCTCGGCGCTTGCCTTCCTGGCCGCTTCCCTTGGGTGGTTTGAACGTGTATTCGGCGGCGCGGTCGAGGTCGCGGTTGGCGCGCGTTCCGCGTATGGTGAAGGACGCTCGGCAGAGGTCGAACAATGCAATTCCCGCGGCACTCTGCTGGTCCTGGGCAAGCTGGGCGATCTTGCCGTAGTAGTCGGCATCAGGTCGCACGACGCCCTGCAAGAATGACCGGAGGAACGGGTCAGAAGCAGTGGTCAGGTATGCTGCCACGGGGAGCGTGGCATCGCGTCGTGAGATGCCCTGGAGAAACGGCGCGTACGCGGAGCCGACAATGATGATGCTCTCCGGTTCCCGCCATCGTTGTCCGAGCACGTCTGGGACCCACGGCAGCGGGGGGGCGTCAAGCATTGCCTGTTGGGCGCCGATGCTTCCTGGTGCTCGGAGCGTTGCTGGGTCGCTAATCAGGAGTTGTTCGGCCGGCGAATCGTTCCAGATATCGTCGTTGATCGTGTCCGTGAACTCGATGTGTTTGTCCGCCCAGAAATCGTCAAGCGCCGGTGCGCTCATGGCTTGTTCGTCTCATTGAGGAAGAGTCTCCACCGCCAGTACCGCAGTATCTCGCCGGCTAGGTGCCAGTCGACGTCCGGGGAACCGATGGGGTGCCCGCGCTCCTCCCAGAGCAGGTAGGCGAGTGCTCGCTGGTCGTCTTCGGCGAGTGGTCCCCTGACAAAGTGCTCGTACAGGAGCCATGTTTGCTCGTTGATGCGCAGCCACGTGTCTTGTTGTTCGTGGCGTAATGCGCGCCCGAACGCCACGAAGAGCTCTTTGAAGGTGCCGTCGTGTGCTTGGAGCCACGTGTCGTGCCCGTTGACGGCCCAGTTCGTCAAGAGGACGTGCAGGGCGATCGCGTACGCTGGTTCCTCATCGTCGTGAGTCGCGTAGCTAAGGATGCGTTCGAGGCGGTCATAGGGGGGTGGGTGCGTATCCGATTCCTGGGTCGGCGGTCGTCGAGCGCCGAGGAATCCGAGCGCGATGCTGGCGCCGATGAAGAGCTTGCGCCGCACGAGGGGGTCGGTTGTTTCTTCGAGCAACCATGTTGTCGCGTGAGCGTCCGCCTCCCATTCGCGGGCCTTTTCGAGAATCGTGTAGTCGATGGGGCGGTGCAAGAGTAGGTGACCGAACTCGTGGTGGAGCACCCATGCCAGCGCGACCAGGAAGAACTCTGTGGCATGTCGCTCGGTCGAGTCCTCATCAGCGACGGTGGGTTTTGGGGTGTCCGCGGGCCACGGCGCGTCGTCTTGTTCGTGCAGACGATTGAGAAACCAGCGATACTCCTCGATCGCGCGGCGTGCCGCAGGATGCTGGAGGGTGACGGGTTGGAACTCTCCTCCGCGTCGCTGCGCTGTGCGGTCGTTGTACAGGAGGGTGTAAGAGTACGCTGCCCACCAGAGCGTCTCCACGGAGGCGTACGATACTTCCACGTGCTTCTCGTAGGCGCGAAACCAGAAGCCGTGCTCGGCCACCATCACTAACGGGTGCTCTTTGGACAGCGCCGCCCACAACTCCCGAGCTTTCCCTGGCGCGGAAGCAAATGGCGCAGCAAAAATGTGGCGTTCTAGGTCGACGAGCGGCGATGACGGCATACTGCCTTCCAGAATAAACGGTCAGTCAGTCCGCTGTTGGTCATGTCCGCGCTGCCCCGGCGCGCTTCGCTAAACGAATTGGCTGGTTGCGGCATTGCGTGGCTCCCATTTTTGCGTGTCGCCGCTCGTTGGAACGCCGTGGGTTCCAAGGGCAGTCATTGTTGCGGACGTGCGAGGGCCGGCCAACGCCTGGCTTGCTCTGGTATTGGTGGAGGGAGTACGCTGGGGCGGGTGGATTACGACGACTTGCTGCGTGGTGCTCCTCTTGGGGAGTACGGTGTGGTCGCGGCGTTCTTGATTGAGGAGTTGCCGTACGCGTGGCTTGACGCGTATTGCTTGATGACGCCGCGCGAGGTTGCGGTTGACCGGACGGCGTTAAACGGGTTCTCGTACGTCTTCGATAACTACACGATGCGGGTGGCAATGGGAGAGGCGCCACCCAGCCCCGTCGAGGATCGCCTCGTGGGCGCCATCGGCCGCAGCTCCGCGCCGATCCGCAAGCGGGAAGCCTCGCGGCTGCAAGGCTGGGTTGGACCGACCGAGCGGTACTTCGGCAAGGAGCGGGATAAGGGACACTTCATCGCGCACACGATCGGCGGGCTCGTCGACGGCGTCGAAATCAACGTGTTCGCACAACGACGCGACCTCAACCGTGGCTGGAGCATGGCGGGAAAACGCTACCGGATCATGGAACGGCACTGCGCAACGAATCACGGCACCCTGTGCTTCAGCAGGCCACTCTACGAAGACGAGACGTGCTTGCCAGCCGCCATCGAGTACGGAATTCTCCGACCAGACCTCACCTGGTGGATCGAAGAATTCGACAACCGGTTACCCAGAGGATAGTCCTCGTGCACTGCTGCTGGACTGACGCGAACGGTCTTCTACTTTTTCCGGAGGACGCGCGCGAGATGTTCTAATACTCTGGGGGGCCGTTTCCTTTGAGTGACTCCGCACCGGTTTGTCGGGTGATCGACGAGCATGCGGTTCGTATCCCGAGAGAGTCGGGGCTCCTGCCGTGCTTGTACGTGCCAGTCGCCGCACGAGACCAGCGTGCGATCGAGACATACGTCGGCACGATCACGAGGTCGCTTGCGCACGACGGTTCGACCAAGGCACTCCTCGTTGCGGCGTACGATCCCGGCGTACTTGATGAGCGCTTGGCCATCTGGGGAGTGCCCGACGCGGCAGTCCTGCACGCGCGCACGCAGGTATGGGTCCACGTGGACTACACCGCGTACCGGCGAGCATACCGCCGCGCGTTTCCGGACGGGGCGCTTGCGGATCTCGTCTTGGACCATGTCATGAACCGACGTGTCGCACGCCTCAAAGGATTCCAGTACCTGCGCATCGTGCCAATATCCCGAGGGACCAACTCCAGCCACGGCGGGCTCAGTGAAGGATGGGGCGTGGCCTACCACCGCACGCCACGAATGCGCGAGAAGAACCAGGCATCGTTGGCGGCAGTACAGTACGCGGACATCGCCGACATCGCCAAAATACTCAACCTCCAAGGCGGCGGGTCGCTCATGGACGGCGTCAACGAAGCACAACAGCTCGTCGACTTGCCCGACGACACGGGACAACGGCGAAAGTCAGCCACACGACCGTAGGAATCGGTGTTGGACGGAATCTTCTGTGAGAATGCCGGCGTGGTGCTCTCCTGGTGTGGCAAGCGGGGTATGCGATTCGCGCTGGCGAATCGGCACTTACCCCTTGCGGAACTGCTTAAGCTCCGCATGGCTCAGCAGGGCTACACGGTGTGGATCGATTCTGACCGTCTCGGCCCCGGCATTGACTGGCGCGAGGAAATCGACCAGGCGATCAAGAAATCCCGCGCTCTGATTGCCGTGATGTCGGTCGAGGCGCGGGCGTCGGAATACGTGACGTACGAATGGGCCTTTGCGTGGGGTGCCGGTGTGAAGATCATTCCGATCATGTTGAAGGAAACCCCGCTGCACCCACGCCTGGCTACTCTCCAATATCTCGACTTCACCAAACGGACCGCGCGCCCTTGGGACCGCCTGCTTGCCGCTCTCGCGGACATACAGAACCGAAGCACCCGGGCCGCGCCGTCAGGCATCTGGAGCCAGTAGGCGCAGTTCGCTGTTCAGGACCGTTACGCGATCACCATGATGCCGGTTTCACCCTCGGGCAGTTCTTCGGCGGGGTCGCAATTGAAGACGTCAATGAATTCCACATTCGTCTTCTCGGCCTTCATGACAACACCCGAGGCCGCCAGGTCAAGACTGACCCCGGCTTCATCGGGCAGGCTGGCCACAAAGGCTTCGTAATCGAGGCGCTTCACAAATACAACGTCCCTCTCAAACAACTCGCCGAGCTCGGGACTCGCGTCCAGAACTTCTTTTGGCAGGCTGAGAATGTGGCCGCAGTAAGGAATCTCGCCCTTCACTTTCAGGACGACCGGGTGCGCGGGATCGAGGGCCTCAAGGTGAACCTTCTGCATGTTTGTGACGTGATAGCCGCGGGCGTGCAGGAAAGCGGCTCTTGCCCTGGAATCGTCCAGGCGGCCATACCTCACGAAATCGATCGTGGTGTCGTAGTACACCTTGTTCTTTTCCGGCGCGCGATTCCTCAGATTTTGAAGCGTGGCGACGAGGTCTGCGCTCTGCCGCGCATTCCACCGCGTCACCCAATCCAGCGTCAGGTACGGAAACGTCAGCTTCATCGCCTCTTTCCGGTGCTGGCAGAAGAGAGGTACGACCAGGCTTTCGCTGATCGCCTCTTTGACGCCGTTGATCATGAATCCGCTGCCGAGTGTGGCGCCGATCCAGCGCTGGTGTTTTTCTATCTCATTAGCTTCGACGAGCGCCTCTCCGACGAATGTGTTCGCCGCCTTGTTCATGATCGCCTTTCCGAGGCAAACGCTGCCCCTGAGCGGCATGCCGATTGCCAATGCCTCACAAATCAGGTCGGCGCACTTCGCCAGGAAGGGGGACAGATGCGTCAATCGAGCCATCGTCCACAGGAGGATAGTGTCGCTGAAATAGCTGTAGCTCACGGGCGCGTAAAAGCCGCCGAGCCCGTATTGGTTCTTGCCAACCTTGATCCTGCCAAAACCGGTGTAGCTGGTGTTCGCTACCGCCTTGTTGATGAGGTCCTGGTAGGTTCCCAGCAAAGCTGTCGCACCCTTCTCGGCAACCAACGCGGAAAAGCCAAGCACGTCGAACAGCCCGATGACGTAAACACGCTCTTCAAGAGTCTCCGGTTCCGGCTCGATCCGGGAAGGTCGGTACAACTCGTCGGCCCTGACCGGCCCCGCGGCTCTTTTTGGCTGTCCCGGAGCCGGCCTGGCAAGCAACACCAAACACTCGATATCCGTCTTCTTCTCGAATCCGTGTATCGGCGATTCCGTAAGTGCGGAATCTATGAAGTCAACCTCGGCGCCATCCAGCCCGAAGAGCTGTGCAGCCGTCACCGGCTGCGAGAAATCCACGATGACCTTTCGTTCATAGGTCGGGTCGTACTTGACCCTGTTCCACGCCCTCTGGCACTTCTCGATGTACTGGGGCCGCGTCAAGCCACGCTTTTCGTAAGTCTTGTTGGTGAGATAACGCTGGATGAGGCTTTCTGAGAACTGTCCGACCGTCTTTTTCTTGGGCTTCTTCTTGATCCTCACGCACCAACCTCCATTGCCTGTCCTGACCTCCAAGGGCTCACGATCATGTCGGGCCGGTTGGATGATGTCGCCCCACTGCCGCAGTGTCGTCTGATGCACCATTCTATGCCAGGTCGCCCTTTACCTTGCATGTCTCGTCTCCACTACACTGAAATGCGTGGCGACGGAAAATCAACGCCTTGTCTACCGAGATCAATTTCGCAGCCTCTTCAGCGAGGCGTTTCAGAGTTGGTTTGAACGACTCGCGCGGGCACTGCACCCCGTGGGCGAGTTCCAGGCCGTTCGCAGGACAGCCGGAGACGGCGGTCTCGACGGAATCGCTATCAACGCTCAGCTCGTCTACCAGGTCTTTGCTCCCGCACGAATCGGCGAGCTACGCGACGGCGAGACGGCAACTAAGATCAAGACCGATTTCGCCAAGGCGTACCAATCGCTCGGCGGATCGCTGAAGGAATGGGTGTTCGTACACAACCATCCCGAGGCCAAACTCGGACAGCTCAGCGCGGGCGCTCTGAATCAGCTCAAATCAACCCACCCGCACATTGCCATCTCGGTTCTTGATATCGATTCACTATGGGCAAAGCTCGCCGAAGTGCCCGCCGCGCGCCGCAAGGAACTGTTCGGCGCCGAGGCGCGCAGCGAGAACCGCGTCAAGCTGATTCGCGCCAGCGAACTCATAAACTCACACGAGGTCGAGGCCGCTCACCAGCTTTTTAAGGAGGTATCGCTGTCGGCGACGGGCCCGGCTGGAACCGAAGACCGGGTTACCGCATTACTGGGACTTGCTACCATTTCGGCCAATCGACGCGATTTGGGCGAGGCGCAACAGTACCTGACTCAGGCGGAGGACGACTTGCCCGCGGTCAAGGACGCTGGCTTGAGAATTCATGTTCTTCGCCTCAAGGGTAATCTGCTGAAGGACCAAAAGCGCGACGACGAAGCCGAGGCAACCTACCGCTCTCTCCTCACGATCCCGTCCGACGGGGACAGCTATCTCGACGAGGCGCAGTTCACAACCAGGGTCGACCTTGCATTGCTGTACTGCCGGACGAGACGCTACGAACTCGCAGAGCCGCTTATTCGGGAATCCGAAGCCTTCGTTGAAAACCGCACGACCAAACACGATGAGCTCCTTCTGGAGCACGTGATGGATGCTTCGTTGTCTCACGCCCTGTGCACTCACAACCGGCCCGCGGCCGAACAAGCCGTCCACAAGCTTGAAGCCAAAGCCGCCACGCAACTCTTTGCCCGTCGCTTCTCCGAGCTGCTTCAGCGTCTAGGTCTGCGGGCAGTGCACCTCAAGGCCTACGATCTGGGCATCCTTTGCTGCGAGGCGGCGGTGCGCCTGGCTGACAAAGGCAAGGACGACGAGGGCGTGATCGCGGCTGAACACACGAACGCGATATTGCTCTACGAAAGGGGCGATCTTGAGGCCGCCAAGTCAAAATGCCAGTTGCTGCTTCAGAACACACAGAGCAATCCCAAGAACCACATCCGTTACGCGTTCATTCAACTCCTCTCGATCATTGCCAACAAGCTGGGCGATTACGACTTGGCCCTGGAGACGGCTCAAGCCGCGCTCGCCGCCGCCGGAGACAACCTCACGGCTTCCGTGGTTGCCCGGCAAAGCCTCGCCGAATCCCTGTGTGACGCCGGCCAGGTGGCTCAAGGCCTGCGCGAGGCGCAGACTGCCTATGGTGTGGCCAAGAACCTGACGGACATTCCGGACCATCTCTGTTCGGAGCTCCTGTTCCTGATTGCCCATTCTGCCTGCCTGCTGGGTGAGTGGAGCACGACGGAAGATGCCATTGCCAGCCTTGACCGCATTCCCAATGTCCCTGATGGTTCGCAGAACCGCAAGGATAACCTGTTGAAACGCATCAAGGCTTGCCGTGATGTTCGGGATCGTTACAGCCTTCTTGCCCATGACCCGTCGCCATTGGCTGCAGCAGGTACCGATCGCAGCTCCGACATACACGAAGCAAACGCCTCGGTTATTTCACCACTTCTGGATTGGTGGACGACAGCGCGCGCGTCCTCATTGCCCGAAGCCCGTGATCGCAATCTCGCGGTGTTGTACGACTATTGGGGGCGTGGGAACCTGTTCAGGATTCTTCTCAATCTTAGGGGTTATAAGCACACTTTCAACTTGGTGCTTGAGGTCCACAGCCTTGATGAAGTGCGCCGTGCAGTGCGCATGTTCGCCATGCTCACGGATGTCCTCGTCTTGTTGTGGAAGGGGCCCGTTTTTAGTGGAAGGGTTTTGACTATCGTACCCGCGTTAAATGGAGTGCAAGGCGGAAGCGGCTACGTCATCTCCGGTAGCGCCTACCAAACTCCCACGAGCGAGGACTGGTTTCTCGCGACAGCCTACGGCTCATTCCTGCCGAACGAGGTGATCGCGTTCCTGACCGGAGAGGCCCTTCCTTTGCTCAAGCTTGGCCGGCTGCTCGTGGTCCCGGCTGTCGGCGTCGCATGCGTCTCGGCTGGACATGGGCCGATCGAAAGCCTGTTTGCCGAGGTCTGTAACGCAACGCCCATGCTCGGCCACAGCAAGAACGAGTTTCCCCTCGGCTACATACCCTATTTCCCCGATGCGCCGATCGAGGCGATGGCCGATGTCATTGCCGGCAACGAAAAGACGTTGCGGCGATTGCAATCGCTTCTCCTTCGCCGAACCCGCGAACTCAGCCCCCACCGGGATGAGAGTGGTGCCGTCCGCGAGCTGGAGTTCGAAATCGTCGATGCGTTGGCGGAACTCAAGGATCGTCAGCGTCGCACCAGCCGAAAGGAAGGGTGGTCTATCGCAGACGAAGCGCTCAGCGGATCATCTGTCAGCTTTAATCGCGAAGAGCTTCTCCGGGCCGCCTGGCAGAACCAAGCGGGAACTGGTCTTTACTCATATGGAACGCCCGATCGCGCGATCACAGCCGCCGAATGGATGCCGGTTCTGACCCTGGCTTCCCTCGGACATCAATGGATGGTTACACCGGCATACGCTGACAGAACGCCGATAAGAGTCTACCGGGGTCCAGATGCGACTGACATCGTGGGAACCTGGCTCGCGCCGCCGGGCGAAAGTGTGAGCATCCTGGTCTACGCTGATGAAGGCGACCGAAACGATAGCGGATCATCCCGACCAGACTCCGCAAGCCTGACGTGCCCCGGTCCAGTCGGCGAATGATTAACAACACCTTCGCAAACCAGCTTTCAAAGATCGGCACGGCGCGGTCCGTTCCGCCGCCCCGGCTCGCTTTGCATTTGCATCTGTGTCGGCCTCAAGGCCGCGAACGGCTGAGCAGCATCAGCCCAGGCTGGATCGAGATCTTCTAACATCGCCGACCTTATCAAGCGTCGACAGCCAAAACATAATCCATTGATTGTGTTATATTTACATGAGTCGGCCCCTCAATTCTTTCGAGGTACTGCACGTGGCGCTCTCGGGCTAAGTCTGCGTGCCGGTTGCCTCATGGCTACGCCTATGAAGCCGAACAAGATCCTCAGCTATCTCGTTCCTGTCGGCAAGGGCGAGGAGGAACCGGAAGACGTCACCGGCACTCCCGTACCGTTGTCGGGCAGCATGTTCTCGATGCTGGCGGAGGTCTTTGAGAAGGCCGACGATGAATGCAAGGTGCCAATCCGCTTCATCACAGCCGGCTCGCAGCAGAACGACGTCCGTGACGAAATCTGTGGAATTCTCGCCAACCCTACACTCGCCAGGGGCAGGAAGATCGCCGAACGTCTGCGGGACGTCTCCACCGGGAAATCAGGGCTTGGCCTTCTGTTTCTCGTGATCGGCGAGGACAGTGGGACGCACAAGATCGTCCTGTCGCGCTTTCCGGCGGACCAGGGAGTCCTCGCCGAGCGCAAGAAAGGCGCGCTGCAGGTTGAATTCGTGGAACGCATTTTCATGAAAAGCGCCAAATCCTACAAGGCGGCGCTCTATAAAGGAAAGGCGATCGATTCAGGTTTTTGGCACGGCAGTGTCGTCGACAGGCAGATCGCGTCATCCCAGGATCAGGTCGCTCGTTACTGGATACGCGACTTCCTGCTGTCCGACTTCATGACGACATCGAAGGCCGGCAGCAAGCGCTTGGCCGTCGCGCTCAAGGAAGCCTCCAAGGCCGTTGATACCCTGCCGGCAAAACAGGAAATTCTCGCGGCGATCGCGCTGACACGGAATTTCTATGGCAAAACTGTCTCGATTCGCGACCTGTCGAACCGCCTCAATCTTTCTGCACCTGCTCGCAAAGCGATCGAGGATCAGGTCGGCAACGAGGCCCTGCTCTCCGACACGTTCGTCCTGGATTCGGACGAGTTTCAGCACAATGCCGCCTACGCGACCGTCGAACTCGATCAGGGCGCCATGCTCACGGCGCCCGCCGACCGATTCGACGAATGTTTCACGAGGGAGCCGGTCGGAAACACGGGGAGTGAAGAACGGTTCCGGTTTGTTACCGAAGGACGGATCGTCGATGAACGACTCAAGAGCCGCAGATGACGCCGCCGCGCTGAAAGAGCGCTATCGCCGGCGCTACGAGCGCGTGCTCGTCCCGCTGAGCGGCCGTCTTGACGCCTATTTGCGCGGCGTCGTGAAAGACTACAAGCGCGTCGACCGGATATCGGTCAGGGCGAAGGCCGTTGATCGATTTGCCGAGAAAGCGACGAAGTTGGACGGCGGCGAGCCGAAATACACGGACCCGCTGAACCAGATCCAGGACCAGCTCGGCGCGCGCGTGGTCACCTTCTATCTCTCCGATGTCCGCGAGCTCAGCGCACGGATCGAGGATTTCTTTGGCTCAATCGAGGTGAAGCACGTCATTCCGGACTCGCCGCGCGAATTCGGCTATGAGGGCAAGCACTACATCTTGTTCATTCCGCAAGATGTCATGAATCCGGCGGACGCCGATGACGCGCCGACCTTCTTCGAGCTCCAGATCAAAACACTGTTCCAGCACGCCTGGGGCGAAGCCGACCATGACCTTATCTACAAGCCGCTTGGCGGCCTGACCGCGGACCAGCGCCGCCGGGTGGCGTTCACGGCCGCCCAGGCCTGGGGCGCTGACCGAATCTTCGACGAATTGGCGCAGGAACTCGCAGCGCCCCCTTCCGCCCTGGTCTGAAAGTCAGATCTGCCTCGGACGCGTAAGAGAGTTGGGACGCTGAACCGACGCTCGTGCGCGATGCGAACGCCGGCACGAACCTGGGTCGTGCCCGACGGCCCGGATGGCAACCTGTTATTTCTTTTCCTGCTGCTGATGCAGGCCGCCAGCGGTGTCTGGCCGCCGCGAGCATCGACCCATTCCTTACCTGCGCCGCTTCCGGAAACCGATTTTTCATTGTTAACTCGAAGCCTCCCTCGGCGCGCCCGCGATGGATCGAACCAGTTCCGGCAGGTCGCGCGGCAGGGCATTTATCTTGTGTACCACGCGGGCACCTGATTGCTCGGCAGCGGAGAGTATGCCCGTGTCTGATACATTTGTCAGGACGATAACGGGTACCTCAGGCCACCTTTTCCGAATCTCGTCCAGCAGAGCGATTCCCGTTCGAAGTCCGTCACGCGCGTTTGCCAGGTCTCCCGGCGGCATCATCACATCCAGCAACACAGCATCCGGCGTTTCCGACCCCTGGATGAAAAGTCTCAGCTCAGCCACCGTGGTGGCTTGAGCCACCCGGTATCCGCTGAGTTCCAGTTCATCGACATGCGACGCCATGCGTGCCGCTTCGTCGTCAACCAGCAGGATCATAACGGAATCTCGATCGCGAACACGGTAGGTTGGCGCGGACTGATCATTTTCAGATCACCGTTATGCATTCGCAGAAGCTTGCGGGCCGTCACGAGACCGCTGCCGAATCCGAGCACCGCATGTCGCCGCGCATTTTCGGCCCTGATGCCGCCGAGAAAAATCGTCTCCGCCATGTCAGGCGGCACGCCGATTCCGTTTTCAGTGACGCTCAGCACGACATGAGTCGCCGTCCGCTCGCCCTTCACAATGACCGGCATCTCTTCTCCGGAAAACTTCAGTGCGTTCTCGACGACACAGTATAGCGCGTGCTCGATCAGATCACGGTCCACCTCGACCGTCACCGATGAACCGACCGCCGACATGTCGATCTGAATCCGCTCACTCCTGCGAAATCCCCGGCTGACATGCTTTACCAGGTCCGCCACCCGGACCGCTTCGCGCCGCAGGGGCGTTTCCTTCGAGGCGTAAAACCGTACCGTATCAAGGAGGCGCATGAGCACAATCATGTCGGCCTCGATATCCCTGAGCCTGGCGTCGCGCTTTTCTGCGCTCAAGACTGTCCACCGCTCTCGCAAGAAACCGGCGTGGCTCATCGTGCCGACGATGGCCGATTTCATCGAATGCGCCATGTGAAGCCAGAGCAGATCGATCTCCCAGAAGCCCGGCATGTGCGCGTCGATAAGTTCGATCAGCCGGTTCCTGTCGACGAACCGGGTCGTCTTGTGAAGATTCGATTTCGCAAGCTTCCCGCGCACGCTCTCGACGGCAGTGTTCTTGATCTCCCCGCTGGTGATGACCCAGCACTCGTCAATCGAGACTTCTTTCAAATCGTAGACGTCGGTGTAAGGCTCGTTGAGCGCCTGCTCGACCTGATAAAGGACTTCCGACCCGCTGCCGCGCGCTGAAACCGCCCCATGCAGGTTCGTTGTCTTGACAACGATCCCGACATAGCGCCGCTCACCCAAAGGCCCGGCGTAGTAACACAGAATATCCTTGCCCTTTTCGGCGGAACCTCCGTGATACTCGATGACCCCTTGCATTTCCAGGTGCCGCAGCAGCGGCACGAGAACGATACTTCGCAGCTGTGCTTCATCCAGGTTCGAGAGGTACTCGTGCTTGGATCTGTCGCCCGAATTCTTCCCCTCCGTGAAGGGATTACCATTGCTGGAGTTCACCGCGACTGCACCTTGGCCTTCCGTACGATGAATTTTAGCGCCCTTTGCCCTGGATCGTGGCGGTCAAGGCGGTTGCAGGTGTCCGCTCGCGCCCCGTGAACAGGGGACATCGGAACTCACCCTTTACACAAGCCCCCTAAGCTCGGCATCTTCGGGCTGAGATACCAAGTACGATGCGCAGCGCTATGATGGTGCTCACGCGCGCACAAGACTGTCATGGCGAAACGACTGCAGACCGCGCAAACAGCAAGCAAGGCCGTAGACCTCGTCAAGCAGGTGCTCAACGAACTCAACTGGTTCTGCAATCCGCTCATCGAGGATTTCGGCATCGACTTTCATGTCAAGGTCTTTGAATCCGGCGGCGAGCGCCGCGCGCTGCCCTGGGAATTCTATATCCAGGTCAAGGGCACGACAAAATTGTGTCGTGAGGCCGGGACCGTGTTGTTCACGATCGACACGCCGCATCTCCGTGACTGGTCTGAGTCCCGCCTCCCCGTGCTCTTTGTTGTTTGCGACACCGTGAGCAATGAGGGTTTCTGGCTGTTGGTGAATGAATACCTGGAGCCGATCGACGATGGTTGGGAAGATCGCCCGAAGATGACGCTGCGCATTCCGCAGGATCAAGTTCTGACCCGCGAAGGCCTGCTGCGCGTGCTGGCAACTGTACGGCGGTCAAGTTTTATCCATGAGGCTCCCGGCGTAATAGCCTTTATGGAACGTCCCCGTGAACCCGATGATCCCATTTGGGGCCCGCACTTCTGGATCAGCGCCGATCGACCTGATCGGCAAGCTCTTCCGCCGCCGGAGGATTCAATCAGGGACCTCGCCCTCGCCCGCTGCATAGCCTGCGAGAACTATTTCTGGATCGACGAGACCCTAGCGGAGGGCCAGGACCGGTTTTCGCCAGGCGACGACGTTCCGGAAAATCCTCACTTCACCCAGATCTACGGCCCGCGCGTCCACGAGCCGGCGGTCTATAGCTGCGATTCCCCGGATGAATTCTGCGTATTTTGCACGACCGGCAACGGCGCGCTGCTGCAGTGCAGGAGCTGCGGGAGATACAACATCCCGCCCGTTCAGGACCTCGACGACTGGGACGACCCCGATGTTTCGAGGGAGGAGGCCGAGGAGCACTGCGCGGAATGTCTTGAGGGGCTGCGGTGTGCGCGATCGGGCCGAAAGAAATGAGGCCTTTGATCCGGCACCACGTGCGACGGTTATTCCTCGATCTCGATCGTAATCCTTACGCGCCGGCTCTTCCGCGCCCGGAGTTTTTCGACGATGACGGCGGCGATCACGGCAAGCGCGAGCGCGGTGTACACTTCTGGCATCGTGGGCATATGTTTTCTTCTGCTGTGACGGGCAAAACTCAGGCGGACGCCAGGCGGCGCCGACCGCAACGCGTTTCGCGGACCGGACCGGCGCGGGCGAGCCGGGGAGCCAGGCTCTGGCGGAGTTTCCGGCGCGCCCGCACCAGGATGTTCTGGGTGCTATAGACGGTCAACCCGAGGACACGGGCTGTCTGGGGAATTGACAGGTCTTCGACGTGGTGGAGTATGACGGCATTCTGTTCCACCGGCGTGAGTCCGCCAAGGGCCGCGCGAACAACCTGCCCGGTTTCGCGGTCGATAGCCTCCTCCTCCGGCGAAGGCGAGTCGTAATAAAGGTCAAAATGCATGGCGATGTCGTCAAGCGACGCCATCGCCGGCTGACGGCACCGCCGCCTTTGGATATCGTAGGCGGCGTGCCGGACCGCCTGGTCGAAATAGGCTCCGAAATTCTCCGGTACGTAGGGCACGCGCTCGGTCTGGATCAGCGCGTTGGCAACGGCTTCGTCCGCCTCAAAAGGATCGAGCAAGATGGCGTTGGCGATCCGCTGACCGCGCGCGACGTGGACAGGCAGTTCGATGCGCATCCACACCGGGTCGCGAGGAATGAGGTGCAGCGCGATCCGGCGATCTAGGCTCTGCTCAACGGCGTAACGCCACCAGTGTGGCGTTGCCGCCTCGACCAGGGGTCCGAAGATCGCGCCGAGCTGGCGCATCCCCTCAAGTTGTTGCCACATGAAGTACTCGACCATCGTGTGAGCCCTTTCCGTGGTTGTTTCCACATTATCAAAGACGCTCGCCAAGTGCTTTCCCATTAAACGCTGTGAACTTTCCGCGCCCCGATATTTGCGTTTGAACGTCGCGGCCGCGCGGAGCGGGCGCACACGCGACACGATACGGCGAAAAGAGACTGGTCCATCGCCCCCCGCTCGCCTACACTGGTACCGTGAACGAAGAGCCGACGGTAGTCTACGCCGACATTCTGGGATTTTCCGATCTGGTGATGGCGATGCCCGGTGCCGTCAGGCTGCTCGACGGGTTCTATTACGCCAATATGTCCCTGTCGCAAATGCGCCAGTCCTTCACCGAAGAGCCGGTGCCCGACCCCTTGACGCGGACCTTCGCGGCGTTCCACCGCGCGCTGGATATTCGCGTCTCCGAACTGATGAATGCCGACCCGCTGCAGTCCATCGTCTTTTCCGATTCAGCATTCGTCGTTTTTCGCGACATGAACACTGCGCTTTACTTTGCTCAGGCCTTCATGCGCGACCTATCGGCTTCCGCGTTCCGGCGCGGATGGGGATGGCGCGGGGCACCTTCCGCGGGCTGCGCTGACCACCGATATCTCCGACGAAGTCAGGCGCCACAGCTCCCAGTTCCTCGGCACCGGCGTCATCCGTGCGCACCAGGCGGAGTCATGCGGCCTGAAGGGACTCCGCATTTTCATCCACCCGGATTCGCAGATGAAAGAGGACTGGCCGGGAGATTTGTGCGCTGTCGTCGACGATACGCCCCAGCCGAAGATGCCCAGGCCCGTGACGCACGAACTGAATTGCCTGCACCATGATCCTGACTTTACGCCGCGGCCCGGCGGCCCGCAGACCACGAATGACGCGAACGACGAACTGGTCGCGGCCGTTAACGCCATGATGGACGCGGCGCCGGAGCGAGCCAAAATTCAATACCGGCAGACCCTGGCGGCCCTTGCCGGGATGCGCGTGGCCTATCAGCAGGGCGCACACAGGGCAGGCCAGCGCTAGCGGCGCGGCATCGCCATCTATTATCGCCCGATGATGCTGCAGTCACTATCTTGAGTACAAGTGACCTGACCTTCGGCACCAACTGTAATTGGGGAACTAGTCAGTGAATCGGCGCTGCGATTGCGCTGCGATAAGCGGCCGGCAGTGCGGCGAAAGGCCTCCAGAGCGGCTCATGCGGCCAATACAATCAACAACGTAGAGTGGACACCCCGCTTCACACGCAGGAGGTCACAGGTTCGAGTCCTGTCGCGCCCACCATTAGAATCAATAAGATACAGGCGGCCAGTCTGACCGACTACCTAGCGCGCAGGCGATCAGCCAATCAGGGGCCAATCGAATCTGTACTTTCCCCGTCCGGGCGCGAGCAGAAGGACGAAAATCCCCGCCCAAATCGACTCATCCGAGGAAGGCGATCACCCTACCTCGATTGGATGTGGTGTGAATGCTCAAACCGGCGCTCTCCCGGGTGCTGCCATTGAGCGCTCCAACTTGCACCTGACGTAGCGCGGCGCGAATCGTCTCGCACCCATCCCGTCTGGAGCACTCCCTCGGTTTGTATCAGTGTCCCGCACCGAACCAAGTTCCAGCCGAGGTCGATAGAGGATGCTGACACGGTCCAAAGGCAGGGAACCACAATTCTCCATGTACGGTTTTAGCGATCAGTGCCGGAAATGCCGAGAATTGTTGACCTTCCCTGGAGTCTGTGCCAGCATGCGTCTCGAATTCGATTCGTATCTTAGGCGGGAGAACCCCGACAGTAAGATCTGGGACTTGAGCCATGTGCTGAAGTGCGGTCCGCGCAGTTGGCGCACGAAAACGGCCGCCGGCAGTGCACAGTGATCGCGGGCCGGCGCGATGGGACGAAATCGAAAAGGAAGAACCCTTGATTGATCTACTTGGGGACTCTGTCCCCAAACCCCTGGGATTTATCGCTTTTGCGCCAGAATGGCCAGCTTCTTGTTAGTGCCGATATAAAATACCCGCAGGATTGGTGGCTTTGTCCCTAGAAAGGCCCGGTGACAGGCGCCGCGAGACACACAAAAGCGCCGGCGGCGCCGATGGCACGTCTGAGACAGCGAAGACGGAGGGCGAAGCGGTTAGCCGATACCCGACCCTCCCGCGCCGTCAGCAGGAACAGGAACATTGAAGCACCGAGCGCGTTTGGTGTTCGGCCGGACCGATTCGATCACCAGGTGGAGTCTGTCGGCGCTGTTGACCTTACCCGCCATACGGTGCGCCTGATCAGGCGGAAGTCGGTGGGGTTTGATGAAGTCGTACAGACGACGGACACGCTGTGGGTCGCGGTCCTGCATCAAGAACACCGCGCACGTCCGATACGTCGTCCGCGAGAACTCGACCAGTTGGCGCAAGCTCGATGGTAGCGCGGGCACCGTTGTTCAGCCAAGCAGAATTTAGAATCTCGTGTAGAGTACCTACCGCGTCCCCGCCCAGGTGAAGGTCGGCAAAACCGGCAATCCTGCGGGTGTTTTATCCCGGCACTGACAAGCTTCTGGGGCGGCTCGACGCCGCCCCGCCATTCCGGCACCTGGGTCGGCGCTCGGGTCGCATCCCTGCGTTGCCACTATCCTCCGCCCAGGCAAAGCCAGTATAGCCGGGATGCCCATGCTCGGCCACTCAAATCAAAAACTTCTTGCCGCGGCGGCCTCCGGCGCGGTACAACAACCACATGTCCTGGCCGCGGCCCTATGGCCGGTTTTGAGGTGACCCTCTATGGCCGGATTTGCGGTGACCGCCGAGGCAGGTGGTGTTGATTCATCCATCCGGAAACGGCGATTACCACAAACCGGAACGGACCGAGAACTCCCTGGGTCTTCAAAGCCCATTATCCCGAGTCCGGGGCTATGGTAGAGAACCGCCGCAGATTCATACAGTTCCAGTATTCGGGCCATACGGGATGATCAGCCAGAACATGCACGTTTGTCGAAGCAGGGGATAAAATGGCTCTTCACGCATTTCGTGAGAGAGAGAGATTCTGGAGGGTCTTCTGCGCCACGTCGGCGCTGAGTCCCCACAAGAACAGACTCAGGTAATCGAAATAGCCTTCGACTCCAAAGGTCGCGTTCTTTACGTATGAATTGTAAAGCCCTACAGAGGCCAGCAGAACAAGAAGCAGAAGGAACAGGAAAGGACGGATGTACGTATAGAGGAAGCTGCCGTCCAGAGGCTCCGATCCTGACAGCCACGATAGGCTCCTCGCTAGCGGATTCCGTTTGGCTGGCATCACAGGGATAGAGGCCGGGGCCGCAAATTCCATCGCTGGTGAAAGAGTCCCCCCAGGCAACTGATTGTTGATGTTATCGAGATCTTTCTCTGCATTCGCGAAGTCTGCCTTCGCGAGTTCTGCCCTAGCCGAGGCGAGCAAAGCAGTCAGGTGGGTCTTCAGTTCCCCATCCTTAAGATGCTGAATTCTCTTTTCCACTAAGTCCAGTTTTCGTGAGTCGGCCGCCAACCGCAGTATGATATCCAACTGGTTGGAGAGATCCGCTTCGCTGCGGGCCATCGCGCGAATGTCTACCATGATCTGATCGAGACGGTCTTGGAGCGATTCCCGGATCGCGGGGGAAGTAATTCTTTCCACTGAGGCGGCAACCAACTGGAACCGGTCCATTAAGCGCATCTGAGCCTGGGCGCGCGGTGAGTTCGTTGATTGGATCAAGCGCCCCAGCACGATGCCGGCCAGCAATACGACAATCGGCCACACGATCCCATCGCGGACGTCGAAACTAAACGGCACAATGATAGGATCGCCGTCTTCTATTTCAATCCGGTATTGCCCCTGATAATGGTCGGGCTGGATCTTCGCGCGATCAAACTTGAAACTCGCGTAGGTCGTCTTCTTCGCTGCCAGCTTTGCCGAATTGCTCCAATCTACCCAGTTTTCATCGTGCCAGATCCTTACTGTCAGGTCGGAGATCGGGTTTCCGCTCTTGTCGCCACGGAGCGTGACCGCACTGAGTATCCAGTCCACATCCGCAGGTGTCTGATTGAACAACTGCCAAGAACGCCAGTCATTTCTTAGTTCCAGGGGAAGTACAGAATCCGAGAAGCGGCAGGTCACCCAGCTTCCGCAACGGGTTGCTTTGAAGGCGAAGGTGGAGGGCACAATCGTGACGCTCGATTTCGGAGTGAGCCGAAGAACAACAGGCACCCTTGCAACTTCTTTCGGACCGGGTGCCATCGACAGTACCAAGTCGCCTTTGAACTCGCCTTGAAACAAGGATGTATCGACCGAGACCAATAGCTCCTTCTGAGTTCCGTTCTCCAGCGCAAGAGAATTAGGATTCAGGTGAATCGCCGACAACGGAATCGTGCCGCCCGCACCTTTCAACTCGTGTGGCAGAATCTGTAGCGCCGCAATCTTGTCATCCGCGCTGATCCAGATCGAGTTCTTGTACGTAGCGGGCTTTCCGTCCGCGGTCCCAAGGATTACAAGTTCCTGGGAGGATAGCGAAATGGACACAGCCGCCGAGAGCGGCAAGATCAGATGACACAGAAGCAGCAATCGAAAACGGTTGGCGGCAAACTGCATCCTCGCTCCGTTCACTGCCGAATCAGCACCGAGTTGCCATCTGGCACGGTGCTCTGCAGTTTCAAGAGGCCACGGCCATCTTTGGCGATCCATGCCTGGGTCTGGCACTGCTCGTCCGATCCACTCAACAACCATACCGGAGTTGGAACCGATGTGCCGCCGACAGGACCCCAGTCCAATGAGCCATCCGCCATCGATACCGTTACAGGTATCTCGCGGACCCAATTGATCGCAGTTCTTGGACTAACCAATCCGGGTCGTCCGAACTTGCCAGCGACGGAGGCATTCAGAGGAGAAGCGGCGAACCGACACACCCAAAATTCGTCGAAATCCACCGGGATTGCAGCCCGAAGTAATGTACTGTTTTGGTCGCTTGGCTGGCCGTCGAGGCCGACGGAAGCCGTGATCTGACCGGGCGTGACACTGAAATCGACCGTTTGGCGCACGACTCCGGTGGCGTAGTATGCCGCCTGGTCACTCCGCACAGGTTGGAATGATGTGTCGTCGTACTGCGCCCAGGAGTCGGTGATCTTATTGCCGCCTGAATCTGAAATCGTGTTCCGGACCTGCCATCGTCCCCCCGCATGGCTGAACGAGACGCTCGCAGTGCCCATTGCGGTCGAGTGTGACGTCTGGGTAGTGAGCGCGAACGTTTGCGTTTGGCCGTCAGTCCAGGTCGGATTCGGTAATGCGAGCGTTGGCACAAATGCGGAAGCGGAGTACTCCGGGAGGGTAATAGCGCCGGGATAAGGCGGCGTCGGCTCCGGTTGTGGCGGCGGCAACGGCTGGACCGGTTGCGGCGGCGCGGGTATCGGTAGTCCCTGATCCTGAAACCAGAGATCGGCTTGCAGATCGGCATCGCGTCCGTTGTCGAGCACCTCGATCTGCGCGCTCTTCACGCTAATTCCCATCAGTTTCACCAAATCAGCCTGATTGATGTGGAACACGTTGAAGGTGGGCGCTTGTAAAAAGAGCAAGATAACCCTTCCAATGGTGTTCACTATGACTGTCAGGATTGACGAGATGAAGAAGTCCAGTACAGCACCGGTCAAATATCCAATGACATCGGCGGTCACGTCGATCACGCCGCATACGATCCAACCAAGGATTGGGATGTTGCAGAAGTTGTTCCCGATCAGTTGATTGGCTGCGTTGTGAGCTGCGTTGCGAAACGCGTTCGCCAGATAATCCCGGTAATCGGTGACGACCAGAGCGTACCAGTCCTGAAAAAAACCGGTCTCCGGCGTCAGCAACAGTTTCACTTGAGCCCCTGAGGTCGAAGGATCGTCCACCTGGAGCGATGGAACCACTTTACCTGCGTACTGTGTCAACGGATCGATCGGGATCGGAACATCGAATTCAAGATTGCCGCCGAAAACCGGGATCGGAATCTTCACATGCAAATTGATGAGCCCGGACAGGTGGACCGCGACAGGGACCTCCGTAGAACCCGCGTTCAGCTTGAGGTCGATCTCGGGAATCGAGAGATTGCTGGTCAGGTGGAGCGTGTTGTTTACCCCGCCCACTTCCAATGGAACCGGCAAGGGCAGGAGTGCATTCACGACCCGACGCAGACCCGTCTGGCTCACGCCGATTCTTAAGTCCACGGGTGTTGCGGGAGAACCAGGAAACGCCGCAGGTGTTCCGAGATCGTTTCCGATGTCGGAATAGAAAGCCTTGTTGCGAATTGCGAGTACGTCGACCGGCAACGGGCCGAGCGCGCCAAAGCCAGTCAGCTGATTGAGCGGTGGCACGGGAAATTGAGTAACTGCTTTTTCGAGAGCCACGCTGAGATACAATTCCTCGAGGTAATTGACCAATGCCTTGAAAGTGCGGCCCAGCGCGCCGTCGTCGCCAGGAGCGGCCAGGGTAACTGCGGCGGCGGCGGCCGATTGCACAGCCGCCGGCCGGGCGAGCGCGGCCAAGTCGGGCTGCTCTCCGCGGATATCCGTCAGCGTGAAACTCAACACTTTGAGCGTGCCTACGCCGTTCGAAAGACTAATGCTGGCGGTGGATTGAAATGTGATCCCCACGCGTGTAATCGTGCCGAAGATGCTATCGGTCAGTGCGAAACTGATGTCGCCCTGCACCAAGAGACTATCCTCCGGCAGCGTCGGAAGACCCGCGACGGGGTACAGGTTGAAGGAAAATGGCTTATCAGCGACCGCATAGACCGTTAGAACGTGGGGCGGGACAGGAGGGGGACCGGGGTCCGCAGGTTTTACCGTAATGTCCGTGGAGTAGCTAAATAGCTCCGGCCGGCTAATGAAAAGACCGGCGCTGATCAGGTTGAAGGCTGCTTCGTCCAGAGCAACGCCAAACTCGTAGTGCCATGTAACATTCGTAGCCATTTATTTTCCCTCTCATTCCTTCCGAACTATGCAGAGCCCCTGCGAGATACCAATAATCAGCGCTTCACGATAAACCGAACCGCGACAAATGGCGGGATCTGGGATGCCGGTCCGGTCTCCACCGGTTGCGAATCCTTCGAGGACGCTGTGTGAGTATGGGCCGCGAGTGCCATTGCCGGAGCGTCACCCCGCCGCACTCCCGTTCCTGCATCGGCCGGAGCCGTCACGGTTACGGTGTGCGTCATAGTTACCTTGTGTGTATGGCTAGCCGAGCCGAAGGTCGTTCCAGCTGGCCTGTCCGCCGTCGCTCCCACTGGAAACTTGCCGCTCACGTTGGTCCCGCTCTGTAGCGTCCAAGCTGACCAGCCGCCGGGAATCGAGTCGCCCGTAAACGGGATAAGCGCCCCGGCAGTCATCTTCCGTGCAGCAGGTGTCGCCTGGATGAATGTTACGGAAATGCTTGGTGGACGTGGAGGAGCGGTGTCAGCATCGGTTTGTCCAACCCATCCGGTCGGTTCACTCCCCGCATGCGTGTGGGTTAGAGTGGCGATGTTGAAATCGGATTGCGGTACAGGGGCCGGACCGCCCCAAAATCCCCAGTTGGTACCCACTTGGGGGTCGGTGACCGCGACTCCCCAAGTGTGGCTGTGACTTGCATCGTGCCGCGGCGCGTTCTCTCCCTGCTGGGAATCCGTCCGCTGGTCCCGTCTCAACATGAGGTAGAGCCCGCGCAGGTCGGGCGATCCGTTGTTTCCATCGCAGAGCTGCCAGCCCACGGGAGGGGCGGCTCCCGTGAAGCCTACAATCATGCCCGGTTTCACGTGGCGGAACGCCTTCCGTGCGATGAAGCCGAGCAGTTCGCGCGAGGGCGGTATGTTGGACGCCGGCCCTGTCTGAAGCGCGGATTGGGATTGACTCTCGATCAAGTGAACGTGCGTCGCGCTGGCGCCGGTGTTGGTGAGGCCGAGCGGCCTGTCGGAGGCAGTGGCCGGACCGGACGTGAGGGTATGCCGATGTGCAAATGAGTGACTGTGCGACGCCTCGCCTCCCGTTGACGGGACACCAGCACCAATCTGCAGGATGCGGCCGTCCCAGTCGACGGGGATGGGCCGCACCTCCTTTTCAGCGTGAGGTGGCGGCGCAGTAACCAAAAGCAGGCTCTTCCGCGGAACCGCGCACGCGCTCGTAAGAACAATTGCGCCGGACAGAAATCCAAGCGCAACGAATCCACCCCGAATTTGTGGTCTTCCCATAGCCCTTCTTCTGGATAGGCGGAAATTTCGACAGATAGAGGGCATTTATATCATAAAAAGGGGGCTCTGAGCAGGAATTCGATAAATCCGCCAATTGGCGTGGGTTTGAGCGCTTCACCTTTCCGTCTGTGACCAGCGCGGTTCGGCGGTTGTGAACTGCCCGGCGGGGAATCCCAGAGGTGCCGCCGGATCTCGCGTTCTCCCCCCGCAAATGTGGTGCGCCAAGGCCAGGAAGATCTCTGTGCCACCCCTGGAACCCGCTTATTCTATGAGGTTTAGAGGCTTGACTACCCTGGGAGATGCAGCGGCGAGGGCTCTGGTACTCGGACCCCGCCCGACTCCGCGCCGTTGGCGGGAAAGCACTCGCCCTTGGAACCGGACCGGGATAGGGAGTCGCTCGGCACGGTCCCGGCCCCGGCCCCTAATGAAGCCCTGACGCCTTCCCAGGGACCTTGGTTCCATTCAGACCCGCGCCATCATTGTCTTTGGGGGATCGCGCCACAGCCGATTAGGGCGCAATTCGGCGTCGACTGGGGCGCCATCGTGGCGGCGATCAACCGGATTGGAACCGCGATATCCACCACGGTCGTTCCAGCGCTGGCAGCGATCAACAAGACCCTTGGAACATTGAACAGCCTGATGAGCGCTATCCAGGCGTTCTTTGCCAACATTGTGTATCCCAAGGCCGCAATAAGCCGCGCTCAGGGCTTGGTCGGCGTGATTCAAGGCCTGTACACGCAGATTCAGGCGATCTCCCGCATGAACGTGGCAAGCGCCACCTTGTCAAACCCGCGGCAGCTTGAACAGCTTTTATTGTCCCGGAATCCGATGAACGTCCCGGGTGTCACGGCGAATTACCAGACGCTCTATCAAACCGTGCCGCTCCCCCAGAACGCCTCGCCGCAGACCCGGGACCTCATCGACATGAGTGATGCAGTAGCTCAAGACGCGATCAAGAGAGCCATCGCGATTGACGCCATTGCCGACACCGAAATGCAGGCTGCGGACCGGATCAACAGCGAACTGGCGCAGGCGGCACCGGGCACCGCCCCGATGGTCGAGGCTGAGGCAGCTGCATGGCTCGTGCGAGCGAATGCGTATACGCAGTCGGCTCTTGGAGACGTAATGCGGTTGCGGGCGGTCACGTTGGCGAACAGCGGGGCCCAACTGAAGTTCAACGCAAGCAAGGGCGCACAGATCCGGCAGAACGCGATGGATTCGTTGAAGTGAGGTGGCGCGATGTTCTATTTCCAGAGCATGTTTCAGCAGGTCTACAACGGAATAACAGGTTCGGCGGTGTTACCTGCCGTTCAGCAAATATTGGCGGGGGGTAAAAGGCTGCTCAGAAGAGGCGGTTCAGGCGCTGGAGCAGCATGCGTTCGCCAGGTGACCGCGATAGCCGTTACGTTGTGGGCGTGCGACTGGTACGCCGTACAGGAAGCCCAGACGCAATGCGCCGCGTGGGCTGGCGCCGCGGAGAAAGAATCTGGAGAACTGATTGCCTCGGTAGCCAAGCTGTTCGCCGACATCGTCCGACCGAGAAGAATCACGATCCACTGTTCCGACGAATTTCAACTGACTCGCGGAGGCGTCGATCAGCGCACGACTTGATAGCGTCGCACGCGGCGCCCCTGCCCACCGGGGCCATTTGCCGTTGTCGTGCGCGACAACGCATGTCGTCGTGGCTGTGGCCACGTTACCCGCGGTGTCCCTTGCGGACGCCGTGATCGTATACACCCGTCCGCTGCCCGTACCGAGGCGTTCCGCGCGCACCGTTACGCTTCGCGGATTCCCGCTACCAATGAGGATGTCAGATTCTCCCGGAAGCGCCGGCTCGTTGCTCAGAACCGAGACATCGAAATACCTCAAACCGGACCCAAAATCTTGGGCGCCGAGGGCGGCTACGGTCACCATCTTGTGGTCCGCCGGTCACACGGAACAATTCGACGGAATACCGGTGATCACGGGCGGTGTGGAATCCAAGGAAAGGCGGCGGATGACATGTTTGTACCTATCGGCGAAATTCAGGTTTCCTGCATGATCAAGCTTAAGAGAAGCGGGAAAATCAGTCGTTGACTGGATGGCAGGCACGCCTTCGCCGAAGAATCCGGGCGTTCCGTTTCCAGCGATGGTCGAGATGATGCCCGTGGCGCCGTCAATCCGGCGAATGCGGTGGTTGTGCGTGTCTGCGATGAAGATATCGGTGTTGGTGGCAATGCCGACGCCGAGCGGGCCGTCAAAGGCTGCTGTAGTGGCAGCGCCGCCGTCGCCAGAGAACCCATTCCCCCCTATGCCAGCGATGACAGAGAAGGTCATTGAGGATAAGTCCATAAGTCCATGCGCCATGAATTCGCTGGTCCGGACTCGATGACATAGAGAAAACGGCCAGTTGGATCTAAAGCGATTCCGGACGGCGCGTTTAGGCCAGACATCAGGGTCGTCATCACCAAAGTCGCGGCATCGAAGCGGTAGACTCAGCCGCTCCACCAATCGGTGACGAACATGTTGCCACCGGCATCTGCGGCAATGCCGACCGGCCCGGCCATCCCTCTGGCGATTACCGTGACGGTATTAGCGGAGTACATCTATCCGGTAGCTGCTGGCCATGTTGAAGCATCCGGTCGCAGTGCCGCATCGATTGACGACGAGAAGCCGATCTTGAGCGTCGAATGCGAGGCCTAATAAGTACGGTCCGTTTCCACTCCCCAGGCTTGGGTCAATATCCGTTGCGGTTTTGAACGTTGTGATGTTGTGAGTTTGAAATATTGCGTGGCCAGTTGCACCGAACTGGCCGTGTCTTCACCGAACACGCCCCATCATACCATGGGGCGCAGAATGTGCTGGATCTCCTCCGAGGAGAGTTGATCTTGATACCCGTAGGCTTGGGTCCAATTTGATTGTTTTAAATCGCTACTGCCGAGGTGGGCGTGCCGCATTGGCCTGCTGAAGCATGCGGGTCATGGCCTGATTCATCTCCCCGAGTTTTGCCTCCACTGACGCCATGCTAGTCGAGATGCTTTCAAGTTTAGTATCGTGCGCGTGAACCCGGCAACCTGAGAGCATCCCTTTCGAGGGTGCCGCCGAGGGGAGTGCTTTGACGTTCAGCACTGCTGTCTGCATGTCATCGAGAAAAGGGCCACCCGCAGCATTCATGTATCGCCACACTCGGTCAGGGATCCTGAGATTTCGATTGTTGTCGGCGAACGAGTCTAAGAACTCCATTGCGGCCGCGGTCTGAACTGATGTGGCTCTTGGCAACTCGGCGGTGCAAAGGGCAAAAAGGATGGAAGCAGCACTGCCAACTACTCCCACAATGTCCCCAATATGCTGGACGGTCAGGTCTTTGCTGAGTTGCATCCCCGTTCCAGCACCTTGGATAGTGCTTCCCAAGTATGCATTGAGTTTCTTGTAGCTCCGGAAATTGTTTGCCTCTTGGTCGAGGGTCGCGATTCTTATTTGTAGGTTCGCGTTGTGTAAGCGGAGTAGCGTGAGATTGGTCTCGATCTCGCCTCGGTCCACTGCAGCATGGATCTTTTGACCTCCTGCACGGTACAGATCAGCCGGTAAAACGCCTGGTTCCGTCGACAGCGTCGACGGCTGCAAAGCCTGTTTGAGGTCCGGACAAACGCCGAGGGCAACCGCCACGGCGTTCACATTGCGGTCTCCAGAACCACAATCCCCTGGTGAAGTGTTTTGTGCAGGAAGTGCCCCCTGACACAAAATCAAACACATTGAACTAAACGACAGATGGAACAACAATTTGTAATTCATGGCTTCAAAGTGTACCAAAGATTACATGCAAACAACTTGATGGCGTCGGACAACCATACGAAAGATCTGAACGACCAGGCCGATGTTGTCGGAATTGTGAGCAGAGGCGGCTACGAGGCTGCTGACTATCGCGACTTTACGGGCGATGGCTGGATTCAAGCCACCTGTCCACAACTTTCGCGCGAGATTCCCGTCTCGCTAGCCGCCTCCTAATTATCTGGTTGCTTCAGCTACCCCCAACCGGTTGTGGTTTGAGATCTCTAGCTCCTCGGATCTGCTCGTACTCGGTTGATTTGCGGCCGGTACCGAGACCAAGGAGTGTCTGAAATGCGGCAGCCGGCGTCTTGCGGCGATTGTGCCGAAAGACGAATTCATCGAGGTATACCTGGAGTTGGGCCTTGCTC
>Ga0209698_10000128_pt1 | contig 74991 bp, 72 predicted proteins | sample LitLauG_LLR_2012_FD_187203 | JGI IMG/M metagenome (GOLD analysis project Ga0209698, IMG submission 187203) | Freshwater sediment microbial communities from Pennsylvania, USA - Little Laurel Run_MetaG_LLR_2012 (SPAdes) (version 2) | ecosystem: Environmental > Aquatic > Freshwater > Creek >... | reverse complement strand
GCGCGGGCGTGCCCGTCCCCCTTTAGCGGGCTCCGAATCGCGGCGGCCGCATTGGACCAAGGTCCAATTACCGGCGGTCGGTCCGCTCGCTATCGTTGCCCGCAATGAGGGAAAACAAGCGGGTCAACGTTTCGCGTCGCAAGGAGGTATCAAGATGATCAAGACGGCAGTAGCGGGCAAGACCCTTTACGTGCTTGCCCTGGCAGCGCTGCTGGGCGGGTGCGCGGAGCAATACAAGAAGCAGGAGGCCGCGGTCCAGGCCATGCCGGTCAACTGCGCCACGGCGGAGGGTGACCTTCGCACGCTCAATGGCGAGAAGGCCAATGTCGCGCAGCAGATCGGCATGGGCGTTTCGACGATCGCTCCGATCGGACTGGTGGTCGGTGTCGTGACGGGAACGGAAAAATCGAAATACAAAGTGGCGACCGGCGACTACAACAAGATGATCGATGCGAAGATCAACGAGATCAAGACGACCTGCTCCATCTCGTAGCCCGCATCGCTGCCGAACCTCGAACGCCCCCGTCGCGGGGGCGTTCGCGTTGCACTCGCGTCACGAACTCCAGGAGTCGAACCTGAACGCACGCCCGCAGATCGTGCAGTTCCAGATCGCGAAGCGGGCTTCGGCCACATTCGGTGCGATCTCGAAATCGTGATCGCAATCGACGTCGCCGTCGCACTCCCGCATCGAATGGAGGCAATAGACGTCGCAGTCGAGCACGATCTTGCGCGGCTGGTACCGCTGGTGCTCGGGGAACTTTCCCATCGCAGTCTTATCCACGCTCTCACCCTCCGTTTCCTGCTGTTTGCATGAACCCTGTGAGTCCAGCGCAGTGGCGCTTCCAAACCGGCGCATGCATCGACAACGCCAGCGCGATCGAAATATGCCGTTGAGCGGGCGCTCGTTCAAGTACGAGTTTTCCCTGCTTTCGGTTAGCCCGTCGGGCCTCGGACGTCCACGCTAATCGAAGCAACCGGCCGTTGACCGACTCATCTTTGCAGTCGATGTGCGCGGTAATTTTTTTCGACAGGCACAAGCGCACACAAGGGTCTTTGACGTCTCATCGGTTTACCCCCTTCGCGTGCGGAATCGGGTTGTGATTTCTTCGCACCTCGCTCATAGTGACGGCGTAGTGCAAGCGAAGATCGCTCGTTGCGCATCAGCAGGACAGAGCGACCAGGATCGAACGAAGGCAGCTGTCACCGCCTCTTCGATCGTTTCATCGGGGCGATCCTTGTGACGAGAAACGCAGGCACGCAGGAGGCCTGGCAGGGCCAATGGCCGATGCGCCAGGACTCCGGGAGCTACGACATGGACTTTGCCGGCGCTTGATTCCGACGTCGGGGCGACCCGACCGCTGCGCGCAGCAGTTGCCGCACCAGATCCGCTTCGAACCGCTTCAGAAAATGGCGAGGGCTCGCAAAGGAGCCGCTCACTGGAAAGGCGTATCCATGAGAGCCGCGATTTGTCCTACGCACCTTCACTTTCGCCGGCTGGCGCGTCATTTCCTCGACCTGACAGCCGCCGACCGGTTCCTGCGATTCGGGCGGGTGATCGGCGACGTTGATATCATCACTTATGTCGAGGCCCTGTTCGTCCGGGCCGCCATCGCGTTCGTGGTCGTCGACCCGGCACCGGCCATCGCCGGCGAGGCGCACCTCGAATTCACGGACCATGGCGCGCACCTGGGGCTGAGCGTGGCGGAGCCGGCGCGCGGCAAGGGCGTCGGAACATTGCTGCTCGAACGGGCCGCCCAGTTCGCGAGCACGCGCGGCGTCAGCGTCCTGTCCGTTCGAAACCTGGGTTTCAACACGGCGCTGCAGCGCCTGGCAGACCGCGTCGGCGTGAAGGTCGTGTGCGCGCCGCAGGCCCGCTCGGCGCCGGTGAGCCCGCAACCCAACACCCACCCGGACCTCGATTCGCGGTCCGTGGATTGTTCAAGACCGATTTCATCTTCAGGAGGCAATTATGTCCAATACCCATACCTGCACCAATGAGGCCAAGGACACGCAGGCGCGGGATGCGTCGTATGTCTCGCTCGTCCCGCTGTCGACCGCCCTTCTTTTCGTCGCGCTCGTCAGCGATTGTGTGTACTGGAGCAACGGCAGAGCCATCTTCTTCCAGGCGTCCGAGTGGCTGCTCGGCATCTGGCTGGCGACCGGATTGGTGGGGGCCGCCGATGCCCTGATCCACTACATCGGCGCCGGGTTCGTTCGACTGTCGAGGAGCTGCTGGTCGCACGTGGCCGGCACGGCCCTGACACTGCTGCTGTCGCTGTCCAACCTGGCCTACCGCCTGATCGAGGGCGGCGGCCATGTCCTGGCGCCCGTCGGGATCGGCCTCACGGGCACCGTTCTGTGCGTGATCTTTGCCGCGGCCGGACTGGACCGCAGAGCGGCAGCTGACGCGCCGGAGGAAGACATCGACGACGAGCTGGAACCGCTCTGGTGACGGTCCGGGACCCGGTCCGCCCGGATCGTCCCGGCCGCCGGATACCTGGGTGGAGGCCGTTCGCCGCGGTCTGACAAAATAGGCGCCCCGGTTCAAAGGGGCGGTCCATGACGTGGCAGGCGCACCTGGAAGACTTTCCGCTGCGATCGTTCGACAAGCTGCGGTACGGCGACACCGACCGGCAGGGGCACGTGAACAATGCCGTGTTCGCGACGCTGCTGGAAACCGGGCGCGTGGAAATGGCCTACCTCGGAGGGACGCCGCTGATGGACCCGGGTTGCGCGTTCGTGATCGCGCGCCTGGAAGTCGATTTCATCGCCGAGACGCTGTGGCCCGGCCGCATCGACATCGGCACTGGCGTCAAATCGGTCGGCCGCAGCTCGCTGAGCCTGGAGCAGGCGCTGTTTCAGAACGACCGGCTGGTCGCCCGGGCCGAGTCCGTGCTGGTGCAGGTCAGCGAATCGACCCGCAAGTCACAGCCTCTGTCGGAGGACGCGATCGCGCGGCTCAAGCCCCTGCTGCTTGCGACCGGAAGGGGCAAAGCCGGCGCCAACCCGAAGTGACCGGGGCCCGGCCCACTGCGATCCGCAAGGCCACGATGCAGGATCGGGCCGCGATCGAAGACCTGATCGCCCGCTCGACGCGCGCATTGACCTCCGGCGTCTACTCCCCGCGACAGGTCGAATCGGCGCTGCGCGCGCTCCTTGGCGTGGACACCCAGCTGATCCGGGACGGCACCTATTACGTCGCCGTCGCGGGCGGCGTCCTGGTCGGCTGCGGTGGATGGAGCCGGCGCCGCACGCTGTACGGGGGCGATGCCCGCGGCGACCGCGACGCGGCCGAGCTCGATCCGCACAAGGACGCGGCAAGGATCCGCGCTTTCTTCGTCGACCCGGATTGCGCGCGCAAGGGCATCGGCCGCGCGATTCTGGAACGCTGCGAGTCGGAAGCGCGCCGCCGGGGCTTTGCGCGGTTCGAACTGATGGCGATGCTGTCCGGCGTCGATTTCTACCTGGCGCACGGCTACGCGCCCGGCGCGCTTGTCCAACATGAGCTGGAGCGCGGCCTGGCGATCGGGCTGCTGCCGATGAGCAAGATCGCCTGATTGCCAAGTCCCCAGCCGTGAACAAAATCGCTAAAGTGATCCGTGGCTCACTCTGGCGAAGGTCACGGTCATGCTCAAGCAGGTCGCAGCGGGCGTCTTGAACGTCGCCTATCTCGAAGTCGGGGACCGCGCCGGTTTCCCGGTCGTGCTGCTGCACGGTTTTCCGTACGATGTGCACGCCTACGACGAAGTCACGCCGATGCTCGCCTCCAAGGGGTGCCGCGTGGTCACGCCTTACCTGCGCGGCTTCGGGCGCACGCGTTTCCTGTCGCCGGACACGCCGCGCTCGGGGCAGCAGGCCGCGCTGGGCGCCGACCTGCTGGCGCTGATGGATGCGCTGGCGATCGAACGCGCGGTCGTGGCCGGGTACGACTGGGGCGGACGCGCGGCCTGCATCGTGGCGGCGCTGTGGCCCGAGCGGGCGCGCGGCCTCGTATCGGCAGGCAACGACGGCTACAACATCCATGACATCGCCGGGTCGATCAATCCGCAAGCGCCGGAGTACGAGTTGCGCTACTGGTACCAGTTCTACTTCCATTCCGAGCGTGGCCGCGCCGGCCTGACCCGGAACCGGCACTCGCTGTGCAAGCTGCTGTGGCACCTGTGGTCGCCGAACTGGCGCTTCGACGACGCGACCTACAACCGCAGCGCGGCGTCGTTCGAAAACCCGGATTTCGTCGATGTGGTGATCCACTCGTACCGGCATCGCTACGGCATCGTCGCCGGCGATCCGGCGCTCGAGGACGTCGAGCGGCGCCTGGCGACCCAGCCCGCCATTGCGGTGCCGACCATCGCGCTGCACGGCGAAGCCAACTCGGTGCTGCCGGCGGGCGGCCCCGAGCTGCGCGGCCGGCGCTTCAGGGGGTCGTATCAGCGCCGTGTGATACCCGTGGTGGGGCACAACGTTCCGCAGGAGGCGCCGCGCGAGTTCGTGGATGCGGTGTTGTCGCTGCTTTGACGCCGTACGCCCTCGCCCCCAGCCCTCTCCGGCTGCGCGGGAGAGGGGAGAAGGTCTCTCATTTCATTGGATCGCGAGCGCACAATCTGGTACAATGGCCTTCAGTGGCAATAGACCAGCGCCCTCGTTTCCCAACTTGGGCATTGCCACGGTCAATCCTGACTCGTTGTACTTGAATCGTTCGTCTGCAATTCGCTGGTCGATGAACGCCACGCTTCCAATTTGAAGCGCCGGCAGACCAACTCTGGAAAGTTTTTCAAATGACATTTGCAAGCCTCGGCTTGTCCGATGCGCTGTTGCGCGCGGTCGCCGACGCCGGCTACACCCAGCCGACGCCCATCCAGCTCCAAGCCATTCCCGCAGTGCTCGCCGGCGGCGATCTGCTGGCGGGCGCACAAACCGGTACCGGCAAGACGGCCGGTTTCGTACTGCCCATCCTGCAGCGCCTGTCCGCCACGCCTCGTGCGCCCGGCCGCGGTGCCATCCGCGTGTTGATCATGACGCCCACGCGTGAACTGGCGGCCCAGGTCGAAGAAAGCGTCCGCACCTACGGCAAGCACCTGAACTTCACCTCCACCACCGTGTTCGGCGGCGTCAATATCAATCCGCAGATCGCCACCCTGAAACGCGGGGTCGACATCCTGGTGGCCACGCCCGGCCGCCTGCTCGACCATCACCGCAGCCGCACCGTGGATCTGTCGGGAGTCGAAACGCTGGTACTGGACGAAGCCGATCGGATGCTCGACATGGGCTTCATCCCCGACATCAAGCGCATCCTGGCGATCCTGCCCAAGCAGCGCCAGAACCTGCTGTTTTCCGCGACCTTCTCGGACGAGATCCGGGAGCTCGCCAGCAGCCTGCTGCGCTCGCCGGCCCAGATCCAGGCCACGCCGCGCAACTCGACCGTCGAAGCGGTCCAACAGAGGGTGCATCCGGTCGATTCCAAGCGCAAGGCGGAGCTGTTGATCCACCTGATCAAGGAGCACCAGTGGTTCCAGGTGCTGGTGTTCACGCGCACCAAGCACGGCGCCAACCGGCTGGCCACGCAACTCGAAAAAAGCGGAATCGCTTCGCTCGCGATCCACGGCAACAAGAGCCAGGGTGCGCGCACCCGGGCATTGGCCGAGTTCAAGAGCGCCAAGCTGCAGGTGCTGGTGGCCACCGACATCGCGGCACGCGGACTGGACATCGAGCAGTTGCCGCACGTGGTGAACTACGACCTGCCCAACGTGCCGGAGGACTACGTGCACCGGATCGGCCGCACTGCGCGGGCCGGCGCGACCGGCGAAGCGATTTCGCTGGTCAGCCCCGACGAGATGAGCTACCTGCGCGACATCGAGCGGCTGATCAAGCGCTCGATCTCCCGCGCGGTCATCCCCGGCTTCGAGGCCGGATCGCGCAGCCGCATCGAACCCGCCGCCGACAGCGAACGGCCGCAGCGTGCTGCCCCGCGGCCGCACGCGCCGGCACGGCGCCCGCAGCCGCACGGGCCGCGCGAGGCGGCGAAGACAGGTCAACCGGCGGCCCGATCGGGCTCGAAGCCGGCGCGTCCAGCGTCCAAGCCGCGGCCCGAGCGGCCGGCGCAGCCCGCCAGCGCGGCCAAGCGCCCGTCCGCCCCGGCCCGCACCGATTATTCGCGCGGGCGCCGCAATCAGGCACCGCCCGACCCGCTGGTGCGCGCGCACCTTCCGCCGGGCTGGTCCATGAAGAGGACGTGAGTCCCCCGGCTAATTCGCCGTTACCCCTGCCTATCCGCTGTTACAAAGGGACGCACTCGGCGCCGTGACCCGGTCATCGCGCGCCGCAGCTGCACCGTTCTTGGTTCTGAGTCCTGTCGCGTTTTACACGCGGCTGGCCTTACCTGAGATCTGCATTGATGACCTCGGCGCAAGCCATCGCGCTTCGACGCTGAGGTCCATGGAGAGGGGTTCATGAAGAAGCTGCCTTTGGCGTTGCTGCTGCTGATCGGTGGATGCGTGGTCTACCAGCAGCCTCCTCCGTATACATTACCGCCCGCGCCGCTCGAACCGCCGCCGGCGGCGTACCAGCCACCCCCACCTCCCGTCGAGCCCGCGCCAATCGGCTACTACCAGCCGGAACCGCCGCCGCCGGTCGTCAGCGTGTATGTGGAGGCGCCGATCGAGCAGCCTGCTCCGATCGCGTGCCCCTGGGCTCCCCCGCCGATGCTGGTGGAAGCGCCGCCGCCGCCGCCGTTTGCGGAAGCGGTGTGGATCGGCGGATTCTGGGTCTGGCAAGGCACGTGGGTGTGGGACCACGGCCGCTGGGCCGCCCCGCCCCGCGTCGGCTACCTCTGGGTTCAGCCTTATTACGAGCACCGCGGCGGCGCCGTGATCTTCATCACCGGCCATTGGGGCCGCGCGGGCGCCGTCTTCATTCCGCCGCCACGCGAGCACCACTTCGAGGTCGAGCGTCCGATGGAAGGCGTGCGGGCCGGCCCGCCTCCGATGGGCCCGGAAGGCGTGTTCGTGCCTCCGCCGCCGGGATCGCGACCCGGCATCATCGTGCCAGCGCCGATCGGTACCGCGCCAGCCGTGGTCACCAGCGCGCCGGCGGTCGTCAACGTCGGGATGCGGATCACCAACAACGTGACCAATGTCACCAACGTGACCAACATCACGCACGTGACGATCATCGCGCCGGCCAGCGCCACCGCGTCCGGGCAGGCCGTGACCGCGAACGTTCCCGCGCAGGCGCACCTGGCTGCCGCGCTTCCGGCCGCGGTGCACGTTGCAGCGCCTGAACCGGTGTCGCAACGGCCGATCCCCGCGTTCGTTCGCGGCAGCGCCCCGGTCGCTCTGCCGCCGCCGCAGCCGATACATACCGCCGTTCCGGCCGCGCCCGCGCCGAGGCCGCCCGCCGCTGTCTCGGAACCCAGGGCACCGTTCGAACGTCGTGAACCGGTACCCGAGCCTCGTGCGGTGCCTGCGCCCGTAGCGACCCCGGCGCCTGCGCCCGTGCCCGCGCCCGCGCCGAACCCCGCCGCTGCGGCCGGCCGGGCCAACGTGCCGGCCGAGCCGCGCGAGCACCCCGCCGGGCAGCCGCCGTCGAATGCGCCTCAGCCGGCCGTTAACAACATGTTGCGGCCGGCCCCGCCGCCCAAGCCCGCACCGGCGCCCGCGCCACAGAACGCGCAGAGCGCGCAGAACCCACAGAATCCGCAGAAAGAGCAGGCGGCCGCGCCGCCGAGCAAGGAAAAGGCGGCGGCGGCGCCCAAGAATGGCGAGCAGCACAAGGCGCCCGAGAAGGAAAAGCAGAACGAGAAGCCCCAGGATCACGAGAAGGACAAGGAGCGCGTCGAGCACTGACGGCGGTCCGCCGCAAGGCAGACGCTTCTGCCGATGGCGCCGGGATTCCGGCGCCGTTTTTTTTTGCGCCACCGGCCACCCCGCCGATGCCGCTAACCTATGCGGCGAGGCGACCAGGAGGAGAACAACGATGAGAGCCTGCGAAGCTGCGGCCGCAAGGCGTCCGAAGGCGGCCGTCCTGTCTGTCGCGATGTGCGTTGCGTGCGCGATCGCGCTCGGTTGCAGCGCGCAGGCCGCTTCGCCGTCCGAACGCGGCAAGGCGCTTTACGAGCGCCATTGCGCGGTCTGCCATGGCGCCGATGGTCAGGCCGATACGCCGGTGGGGCGCCTGCTGAAGCCGCGCCCGCGCAACCTGGCCGATCCAGTCGAAATGGCGCGCCTGGACATCGACCGCCTGTATCGCAGCATCAAGGAGGGGCGGCCGGGCACCGCGATGGCGGGCTGGAAGGAGCAGCTTACCGAGCCCGAGATCGCCGACCTGATCGACACCATTCGCGAGCTGCCGTCGGCCGCAAAGGCACCGCCGATGTCGCCCGAGGCGGTGAGCCTGGAGGACGGCCGCCGCATTTACGAACGGGAGTGCGCGAGCTGTCACGGCCGGGATGGGCGCGCCGATACCAAGGTGGCGAAGGTCCTGGACCCGCCGCCGCCGAAGTTCTCGGACCCGGTCACGATGGCGCGGCTGGACGACGGGCGCATGTACCAGGCGATCTATCGGGGTCGGCCGGGAACCGCGATGGGCGGTCACGGGGAGCTGCTGGCACCGATGGAAATCGTCGACGTGATGCGCTACCTGCGCACGTTGGCGCGCCCGCTCCCCGACGGGATGACCCCGGCCCAATTGGACCTTCGGGTGGGCGAGCAGATCTACGGGCAGCAATGCGCCGCCTGTCACGGTGAAAAGGGCGACGCCCGCACAGCCCTCGGCCAACAACTGATGCCGCGCCCGCGCGACTTCACCCGGAGCGAAGACATGGCGGCCCTGTCCGACGAGCGGCTGGAGCGCAGCATCCGGTACGGCGTGTCGGGGACATCGATGGCGCCATGGGAAGGCGTGCTGAACCGCGAGGACGTGCAGCGCGTGACCCTCTACATCCGCCGCAAGTTCGGGCACCACTGAGGCCCCGGCGGGGCATATCGGCCCGGTTTGACGCCGATCAGACCCGGTCTCATTTCCCGGCCGACAATCCTTGTGCGCCTCGGGCGCGCCGGCGCAAGCGCGGCCCGGAGCGGGTTCGGTTTCAGTCATCGCAGGCAAGGGAGAAATGGCCATGAAGTTGAACGCTGTCGCTTTGGGAATCGGCGGTGTGCTGGCGCTGGGCGCAGCCACCGCGAACGCGGCGCTGGACGACGCGAAAGCGCAGGACCTGATGAAGTCGGGCGGTTGCTCGATCTGTCACTCGGTCGACAAGAAACTGATCGGCCCGGCCTACAAGGACGTGGCCCAGAAACACAAGGGACAGGCCGACGCCGTCACAACGCTCGAGAAGTCGGTGCGCGCCGGATCAAAGGACGTCTATGGCCCGATCCCGATGCCGGCCACGCCGGCGTCCAAGCTGAGCGACGCGGACCTGCACCAGCTGCTCGAGTGGGTGCTGACTCGGTAACGCTCCAGTTCGCCGGGTCTCGAACGAAGCCGGCCGCTTCAACCGCAACGGGTTAGTGGGAATACGTAAGGGCCGACACGCGGGTTGGACAACCGCCGGCTTCTAACGTATGCTGGAATTTGCACGTTAAGGTTTCGTTCGACCACCTGATCCCTGTGCCGGCCAAAATTTTCCCCGGTCCGCGCCTCTGCTCCTCCGGTAAACGTACTTGACGCTCGCACGTCCAGGCACGTGCCTGGATGAACTTCACTCATTCCTCATTCACGCTTCAAGGAACGGCAAATGGCACAAGGCACGGTCAAGTGGTTCAACGAGTCCAAAGGCTTCGGCTTCATCACCCCGGAGGACGGCGGCAAGGATCTGTTCGCGCACTTCTCACAGATTCAAGGCACCGGCTTCAAGACGCTGCAAGAAGGTCAGCGGGTGGAATTCGTGGTCGCGCCGGGCACCAAGGGTCCCCAGGCGACCCAGATCCGCGTAATCTGAACCCGGCTCGCTGACCCGGTTGCGGTCGCGCGAGCTTCCAGAAGGGTTGCTAATTGGCAAAGACTAATTACGCCTTCGAAAAGCGCCAGCGCGAGCAGGCGAAGAGGAAGAAGCAGGAAGCCAAGCGGCTGCGCAAGGCGGGGTCGCAAGCCCCCACCGACGCACCCGAAGCCCCTGCTCCAGCGCCAGCGCCCGCAGCCGACCCCAGCAAGCCAGACTGATCCAGTTCTTCCTTCCCGGGCCTTCCGGCCGAGGCCGGAAAGCTCGGGGAGCACGAGGGGACCAGCCGAGTCCCCTTGTTTCCTTTTCCTGTCTCTCGCTTTTATACGTCGGGACCGCAAACGGCTCCCGCCGGCGGCGCATTGTGCGGCTTGGGATATATTTGCAGCCAAGCTGTCCGCCGCCCACACGATCCTGGGCGGCGCGGTCCGGCGTGCGCCGGTCCGGGAGTCCTGATGGAAAGCGAATCGCAACCGAGTCCGACCCAGCAGCGAGCACCCGCCCGGGTTGCGGTGGTCGACGACGATCCGCTGTCCAGCGCGATGCAGGCGCACCTGGTGTCGCTGCTCGGGCATCGCGCGATCATCGAAACCGATCCGGAACGCGCGATCGAGCGAACGCTGGCCGGGCACTTCGACCTGGTGCTGCTGGACCTGGGGATGCCGGCCCTGAACGGCTTCGAGGCCTTGCAGCGGCTGCGCCAGCGCGAGGCGGCCGCGGCGCGCACGCCGGTTCCGGTGATCGCGGTGACCGGCTACGCCACCGAACCGGACCGGGTGCGCTGCCTGATGGCGGGCTTCACCGACCATGTGAGCAAACCGGTCCACGCCGATGCGTTCGAGGCGGCGTTGCGGCGGGCGCTGCGCGATCCGGGCGACGGCTCGAGCGCCGGCGAGCCCAGGTCCGACGCCGATCGCCTGCGCGCGACGGTGCGGCGCCTGTCGGACGTCAGGCCGCAGGAGCGCAGCTTTGGGCCGACCGTGATGGAGTCGTTCGCGCAGCGCTCGCAGCGATTGATCGAAGCGATGCGGATGGCGCTGGAAGAGCACGACGCCGAGCAACTGGCCATCAACGCGCGCTCGATGAGGTCGTCGGCCGACCTGCTCGGAGTAAGCCGCCTGTCCGCCATGTGCGCCCAGCTCGAGCAGATGATGCTGTCGCAGCAATGGGGCTCGGCCGAGCAGGTGATGGACGACATCGAACACGAAAACCAGGCGGTGCTGACCGTGCTGTTCGAGTCGGCCCGATGAACACCGCGGCAGGCCAGCCGGCGCGCGCCGAAGACCACCCCGCACAGGCCGCCGCAGGCGCCGAGCTGCTGTCGCATCTGGGTCACGCGCTTCGCTCGCCGCTCAATTCGATCCTCGGTTTCACGCAGATCCTCGCGCTGGATCGGATGAACCCGCTGTCCGCGGTGCAAAAGGAACGGGTCGACCAGATCCAGACGGCCGGCTGGCAGCTGCTTCAACTGATCGACGACATGGTGGACCTGGCCCGCATCGAAGCGGGCCACTCGAGCATCGCACGCGCCCCGGTAGCGCTGGAGCCGCCGATGCGGGAGAGCCTGGCGCAGTTCGCCAGCCAGGTCGCCGCCGGCCGCATCCAGCTCGATCCGGGCGCGCACCTGGACGGGGTCGTCGCCGGCGATGCGGCCCGTCTGCGCCAGGCGCTGGTGAGCGTGCTGGGTGGCGCGCTGCGCTGTGTCCTGCGCGGCGGCAGCCTGCTGATCGGCGCGCGCCGACAGGCCGGCGGCGGCGCCCTCGTCTGGATCCGGGACAGCGCGCAGTCGCTGCCGGCCGGGCAGCTGGAGCGCACGTTCCTGCCGCTGGGGCGCCGGCCGCTCGACGATGGGCCGGGCCAGGGCGTCCAGATCGGGCTGGCGCTGGCGCAGAAACTGATCGAGCAGATGGGCGGCCGCCTGCGGGTCCATTGCGATCCGCAGGCGGGCTCCGAGCTGCAGATCGAGCTCGCGGGCCCGGGCGGTCCCAAGGAGCCACCGTTGCACCGGGCCAGCGGATGAACGAACGGCACAGGCCCGGGCCGACCCGATGACGGCCGCCAGAAGGCCGGTACTCCGCAGCGACTACCTGGCGCCGGATTTCCGGATCGAGCGGATCGCCCTGTGGTTCGACCTGGCGATCGAAGCCACCGAGGTCGAGGCGCACCTGCACGTGCAGCGCGCGTCGCACGCGCCCGGCGCGCCGCTGCGGCTGGATGGCGAACGCCTGCAGCTGCTGTCGCTCGAGCTGGACGGGCGCAAGCTGCGCGACGGCGACTACCAGGTCGACGCCGAGGGCCTGTCGGTGAACAGCGGCGATGCGAAAACCTTCGTGCTGAAGGTGCGCACCCGGGTGGAACCTGCCGCGAATTCCGAACTGCTGGGCCTGTACCAGTCCTCCGGCATGCTGCTGACCCAGTGCGAGGCGCAGGGATTCCGCCGCATCACCTACTTTCCCGACCGCCCGGATGTGCTGGCGCGCTATACCGTCTGCCTGCGTGCCGACCGACACCGGTTTCCGGTCCTGCTGGCCAACGGCAACCTGGTCGAGGAAGGCATCCTTCCGGGCGGGCGCCACTTCGCGACCTGGGTCGACCCGCATCCGAAGCCCTGCTACCTGTTCGCGCTGGTGGCCGGGCGGCTGCAGCAGCGCGAATCGCTCCATACGACGCGCTCGGGCCGCGCAGTACGGCTGCAGCTGTGGGCGACCGACGTGGACGCGAGCCGCCTCGAACATGCGCACCACTGCCTGGAGCGCGCGATCGCGTGGGACGAACGGCGCTTCGGCCTCGAGCCGGATCTGGACCGCTACATGATCGTGGCGGTGCGCGACTTCAACTTCGGGGCGATGGAAAGCAAGGGCCTTAACCTGTTCAGCACGCGCTACCTGCTGGCCGACCCTTCGATCGCGACCGATGCCGACTACGCCGAGGTCGAGGCGGCGGTCGGACACGAGTATTTCCACAACTGGACCGGCAACCGGGTGACCTGCCGCGACTGGTTCCAGCTGTGCCTGAAAGAAGGCCTGACCGTATACCGCGAGCACGAGTTCGTGCGCGACATGCTCGAGCGCGCCGTATCCGATCCGGCCTGTGCGCAATCGGCCCGCAGCGTGCCGCGCATCGAGGCGATCCGCACGCTGCGCGCCTCGCAGTTCGCCGAGGACGCCGGGCCGATGGCGCATCCGGTGCGTCCCGATTCGTACCTGGAGATCAACAATTTCTACACCGCCACCGTCTACCGCAAGGGAGCCGAGCTGGTGCGGATGCTGGCCGCGCTGGCCGGCGAGGCGGCGTTCCGCCGCGGTTTCGACGCTTTCATCGCCCGTCACGACGGCGGCGCAGCCACCTGCGAGGATTTCGTCACCTCGATCGCCGGCGCCGCCGGGCGCGATCTGAGCCAGTTCATGCGCTGGTACACGCAGGCTGGAACGCCGCGCGTGGCGGTGAGCCCCCTGTACGACGACCACACGCGGTCGCTGGAGCTGACCTTCGTCCAGAGTTGCCCGCCCACGCCCGGGCAGATCGACAAGGAGCCGTTCCTGATTCCACTGACGATCGGGCTGATCGGGCCGGACGGAGCGCAGCTCGCGGTGCGCGCCGCACCGGATGCCGCGGCGGGCGACACCTCGCGCGTGCTCGAGCTGAGCGAGCCGGTGCACGCGTTCCGCTTCCACGACGTTCCGCCGGGCGCGGTTCCGTCGCTGCTGCGCAACTTTTCGGCGCCGGTGATCATCGAGTACCCGTACCGGGACGCCGACCTGGCGCTGCTGGCGCGGCACGACGCCGACCCGTGCAACCGATGGGACGCGCTGCAGCGGCTGCTGCTGGCTCACCTGTCCACCGCGGTCGATGCGCTGGAGGTCGGAAACGCGGCCGAGCTGGACCAGGACCTGGTCGCGCTGGTGCGGCAGACGCTGCTCGATGCGACGCTGGCGCCGGGTTTCCGCGAACTGGCGCTGCGGCTGCCGGCCGAGTGCCTGCTGGCCGAGATCCGCGCGATCGTGGTGCCGGAGGCGGTTCGCGGAGCGCGCCAGCAACTGCAGCAGCTGCTGGGACGCGAATTGCACGCGGACCTGTCGGCGCTGTACCGCTCGCTGCACGCCGGCGAGCCGTATCGGCCCGATCCGGCCGCCTGCGGGCGCCGCGCGCTGAAGAATCTCGCGCTCGAGTACCTGGTGGCGAGCGGCGAGGCGGCGGCGATCGAGCTGGCGCGCCAGCAGCTGGCCGGCGCCGACAACCTGACCGACCGTTACGCGGCGCTGGCGACGCTCGTCAACAGCCCCTCGCCCGCGAAGGCCGGACTGCTTCTGCAGTTCGCGCGCGAGTGGCACGCCGAGCCGTTGCTGATGAACAAGTGGTTCAACGTGCAGGCCACCGCCGTGCGGCAGGCCGGCGAGCCGCCGGTGCTGGAGCGCGTGCGCGCGCTGCTGCGCCACAACGCCTACAGCGAGCAGGATCCGCAGTCGGTCGATGCGCTGGTGGTGGCGTTCTGCACCGACAACCCGGCCGAGTTCCACCTGGCCGACGGGTCGGGCTACGCGTTCTGGGTCGAGCAGGTCGACCGGCTCGACCGCATCAACCCGATCGTGGCGGCGCGCGTGGCCCGCGCGCTGGCGCGCTGGCGCCGGTTCACGCCGGACCGCCAGCAGTTGATGCGGCACGCGCTGCGGGAAGTGGTCACGCGCCCGGCGCTGTCCTGCGACGTGCGCGAAGTGGTGGAGCGGGCGCTGGCCGCCTGACCGGGCCGCAGTAAACTGCCTCGAACGGAGGAGTTCGTCGATGCCTTCCCTCGGAATCCTGATCGCGCAGGGCGGTGGACCGACCGCGGTGATCAACCAGTCGCTGGCCGGAGTGGTGTTCGGGGCCCACCACTCGCCCGCAATCGAGCGCGTGTACGGGGCGCGGCACGGCGTGCGCGGCATCCGCAACGAGGACCTGCTGGACCTGTCGCGCGAGACGGCGGCCAACCTGGAGGCGGTCGCGCAGACCCCGGCCTCGGCGCTCGGGTCGACCCGCGACAAGCCGGACCTGCCCTACTGCCAGGAGATGCTGAAGGTCCTGAAGGCTCACGAGATCAGCCATTTCTACTACATCGGCGGCAACGATTCGGCCGACACGGTGCGCATCGTCAGCGAGCAGGCGCGCGCTTGCGGCTACCCGCTGCGGTGCATCCACATCCCGAAGACGATCGACAACGACCTGGTCGGCAACGACCATACGCCGGGCTTTCCGTCGGCCGCGCGCTTCGTGGTGCAGGCCTTCATCGGGGCCAACCTGGACAACGCCTCGCTGACGGGCGTGTACGTGGCGGTCGTGATGGGGCGCCACGCGGGCTTCCTGACCGCGGCCTCGGCGCTGGCGCGCAAGTATCCGGACGACGGCCCGCACCTGATCTACCTGCCGGAGCGCACCTTCGAACCGGAGCGCTTCGTGGCTGACGTGAAGGCCGTTTACGACCGCCTCGGCCGCTGCGTGGTGGCGGTTTCCGAAGGCGTGCACGACGCCTCCGGCACGCCGATCATTTCGAAGCTGGCCCCGGGCGCCGAGCGCGACCCGCACGGCAACGTCCAGCTGTCCGGCACCGGCGCGCTGGCCGACCTGCTGTGCGCGCAGGTGCGCGACCGCCTCGGCATCAAGCGGGTGCGCGGCGAGACCTTCGGCTACCTGCAGCGGTCGTTCGCCGGCTGCGTATCGGCGGTGGACCAGCGCGAGGCGTTCGAGGTCGGCGAGCGCGCGGTGCAGTTCGCGCTGTACGGCGATCGCGACGGGTCGGTCTCGATCAAGCGGGTCGGCGATTACGCGGTCGACTACGAACTGGCGCCGCTCGAAACCGTGGCGGGCCAGACGCGCGTGATGGAGAACGAGCTGATCGCCGCATCCGGAACCGACGTGACCGACGCCTTCCATGCCTATCTGCGTCCGCTGCTCGGTGCCGGCCTGCCGGAAGCGCACCGGCTGCGCGGCCGCCCGGTGCCCAGGCGTCTGAAAAAATAGCGCCCGGCCGGCCCGCCCGGGCTAACCGCCCGGCCTGGCCGCCTCGACGATCGCCGCGTGCTTGACCTGGGCCACCACGGTCAGCTCGAGCGGCGGCGACTGGGCCGACGCCAGCTCGCGCAGTGCAGGCAGCTGCTCGGGGACGATCGCCACGTAGACGCGCGCGCCGGGCACCAGGCCCGCCAGGCGCGCCGCCAGGTCGGGGGCCGCTTCGGCGGCCCCGCGCGAGTAGAAGCGCAGCGACGCCGGCACACGCCGGCCCCAGTACAGCAGCGCGCCGGGCTGCGTCGAGCCGTGCTGCCGCCAGGCCGACACCGGCTGGGCGTACGAGCTGCCGCTGGCGCGCAGCGGCGCCCATCCGATCGCGCCCAGGCACAGCAGCGCGACCGACCATCCCGCCACCCACGTCACGCCGCGCCGCCACGGACCGGGCTGGGCCGAGCGCCGTGCCAGTTCCACGCCGAGCAGTACCGCCAGCGGCACCAGTGTCGGCAGCACGTAGGTCCAGATCAGGTTGCGGGCGAACGTGAGGACCAGCAGCGGCAGCAGCACGGCCAGCAGCGCGAACAGGCGCGCGTCGTCCTGGCACAGCGCGCGCGCGCGCGCCAGCCATCCGGGCGCCGGCCGCACCAGCGCCAGCACCGGGAGCGACCAGAGCCCGAGAGCGCCGGCCAGGTAGGCCCAGATCGTGCCGATCGGCTCGCTGTGCGCGTTGCCGTACAGGTCCCCGCTCCAGCCCGGCTGCAGGAACCGCATCACGTGTTCGCCGATCAGGAAATACTTCAGGAAGCCGGGCGTGCGCGCTTCGGCCGAGGCGTACCAGGGCAGGCTGATCGCCGCGAACACCAGCGTGCCGCCGACCCACGGCAGCGCCTGCCAGGTCGCGCGCGACTGCCCGCGCCAGGCCGCCCACACCGCGATCGGCAGCGCCACGTACAGGAAGCCGACCGGCCCCTTGGCCAGCATGGCCAGGCCCGCAGCGACGAAGAACCCGTAACGCCACAGCGCGCGCTTCGAGCCATCGATCACGGCCCGCTGGAACGCGACCATCATCCACGCGGTGGTCAGGCCCAGGACCGGATCGGTCATCACGGCGCCGTAGGCGATGAAGAAGAGCGTGGTGGTCGCCAGGATCAGGCAGGCGAGCAGCGCTGCACTGTGTTCGCCCTCACCCCCGGCCGATGCGAGAAAACTCCCCTCTCCCGCTTGCGGGAGAGGGGACGGGGGTGAGGGCGTTGGGCGGCGAGCGAGCGACTGCGCCCAGACGAAGCACAGCAGCAGCACCGCGCATCCGCACAGCAGCGACGGCAGCCTGAGCGCGAACTCGTCGATACCGAACACGTAGGTCGATGCGGCGCTGAGCCAGGCATACAGCGGCGGCTTGGCCCAGAACGGCGTGCCGGCCGTCTCCTGCGGCGTCACCCAGTTGCCGGTTTCCCGCATCACGCGGGCGATCTCGCCGTAACGCGCCTCGCTCGTATCGGGCAGCGGGTACGTGCCCAGCGTGAGCAGGCGCACCGCCAGCGTCACGGCCAGCAGTGCCAGCAGGCGGCGCGCGCCGGAACGGCCGGCCGCAGCCGAACTCACGGAATCAGGACGCAGGAGCCGGTGGTGCGGCGCCCGGCCAGATCCTCGTGGGCCTGTGCGGCCTGTTCGAGCCGGTAGCGCCGCGTCACTTCGATGCGGATCTTGCCGCTCTGGACCATCCGGAACAGTTCCTGCGCGCTTTCCTCGTAGCGGCTGCGCGGCGTCAGGTGCGTGGCGAGCGTGGGCCGCGTGACGTACAGGGACCCTTTCTGCGAAAGGATCCCCAGGTTCACTCCGGCCACCGAGCCCGAGGAGTTGCCGAAGCTCACCATCAGGCCGCGCGGCTGCAGGCAGTCCAGCGACTGCTCCCACGTGTCCTTGCCGACGCTGTCGTACACGACCGGCACCTTGGCGCCACCGGTGAGCTCCAGCACGCGCGCCACCACGTTTTCCCTCGCGTAGTCGATCGTCTGCCAGGCCCCGTGCTCGCGTGCCAGGCGCCCCTTTTCGGGCGAACCGACGGTGCCGATCAGCTTGACCCCGAGCGCGCGCGCCCACTGGCACGCGATCTGCCCCACGCCGCCGGCGGCCGCGTGAAACAGGATCGTCTCGTGGCCCTGCAGCCGGTACGTCTGCCGGAACAGGTACTGCACCGTCAAGCCCTTGAGCATCATCGCCGCGGCCTGCTCGTACGAGATCGAGGCCGGCAGCTTCACCAGGCTGTCGGCGTTCAGCACGTACGCGCCCGCGTAGGCCCCGAGCGGGCCGGACGCGTAGGCGACGCGATCGCCCACCTTCAGGCCCTTGACCGCGCTCCCCACGGACTCGACCTCGCCGGCCCCTTCCATGCCCAGGCCGTGCGGCAGCGGCGCCTGGTACACGCCGCTGCGGAAGTAGATGTCGATGAAATTCAACCCGGCCGCATGCTGCTTCAGCCGCACCTGGTTCGGGCCCGGATCCGGCACGTCGATTTCGACCAGCCGCATCACTTCGGGCCCGCCATGCTGCTCGATTCGAATCGCCTGGGTCTTCATCGCCCCTCCGCGCCCGCGCTCACCCTGCGCACCCTCGAAAACGTCCCCGATAATACGCGCAGCCCGAGCGCCGCTCCCGGCCAGCCACCGCCACACGGAACCCAAATGCCGCGCATCTCCGTCTACATCATCGCGTTCAACGAAGCCGACAAGATCGAGGCGGCGTTGCGCAGCGTCGGCTGGGCCGACGAGATCGTGGTCGCCGATTCTTTCAGCACCGACGCGACCGTTGAGATCGCGCGGCGCCACACCGACCGCGTGATCCAGGTGCCGTTCGAAGGCTTCGGCAGGCTGCGCAACGCGGTACTGGCCCAGCTGACCGGCGACTGGATCTTCAGCCTGGACTCCGACGAGCGCTGCACGCCGGCAGCCGCCGAAGAGATCCGGCGCGTGGCGGCCGATCCGCTCGCGCGCGACGCCTACCTGGTGCCGCGCCGCAACTTCGTGTTCGGCCGCTGGATCCGCCACTCGGGGTACTACCCCGACTACCGCCAGCCGCAGTTGTTCCGGCGCGGCCGGCTGCGTTACACCGAGGACGCGGTGCACGAGAGCTACGTGCTGGACGGCTCCCTGGGGATGCTGCGCGAGCCCATCGCGCAGATTCCGTTCCGCGACCTGAGCCAGATGCTGCACAAGATGCAGCGCTACTCGACGCTGGGCGTGCAGCGGCTGCAGCGGCGCGGCGTCAGAGCCTCGATGTGGCGCGCCCTGCTGCACGCCGTTGCCGCCTTTCTGCGGCACTACCTGTTGCGGCTCGGCGTGCTGGACGGCTGGGCCGGTTTCGTGATCGCGTTCGGCACGTTCGAAGGCACGTTCTATCGATACGCCAAGCACCTCGAGGCCGAACGGCAGCTGGTGCGCGAACCGCCGCTACCGCATAGTTTTCTGGAGTGAGTTTGCGGCCGGGCCGATCGGGGGATAGCCCCCCCCGATCGATAACTCCCTTAAGGCGGCGAGGGCACGTGTGATATCGATTTGGACGATGTGCAGGTACCATTTTTGGGTTACTTTGACACAACCGCGATGGGATAATCGAAGACCAAATGGTGTCGCACGCGCTCGCCACGCAGTCCTATGAGCCTTCGGCGGCGATGCCCGCCGCCCCGAGGCAAATCGGACGTTTCGAAGTCCGCTCCGAGATCGGGCGCGGCTCGAACGGCGTCGTGTATGCGGCCTTCGACCCGGTGCTCGGGCGCGAGGTCGCGATCAAGGCCATCCCGCTCGCCACCGACAACCAGGTCCGGCGCCGCGCCGAGGCGAGCTTCCTGCAGGAAGCCAAGAGCGCCGCCAGCCTGAACCACCCGGGCATCGTGACGGTTTTCGATGCCGGCAAGACCGAGTCGGTGGCCTACATCGCGATGGAGCGCCTGTACGGCAGCGACCTGCACGACTGGCTTTCCTCGCGCAACAAGCTCGGCCCGAAGGCGATCGCCTCGATGATGGCGCGCGTGGCCGATGCCGTGCATTACGCGCATCGGCGCGGCCTGATCCACCGCGACCTGAAGCCGAGCAACATCTTCCTGACGCGCGACATGAAGCCGAAGGTGCTCGATTTCGGAGTGGCGCTGGCGCAGTACACCGACACGCCGGCCGCCGTCCGGCGCCAGCTGATTGGAACCCCCAACTACATGTCGCCGGAGCAGGCGCTGGGGCGGGCGCTGGACGCCCGCAGCGATGTCTTCTCGATGGGCGCCATCCTGTACGAGCTGCTCACGTCCCAGCGCGCCTTCGACGGCAGCCAGGTCGAGGAAACGCTCACCCGGGTCGCGTCTCAGCCGCCCACGCCGATCTACCAGCTGAACCCGGACGTACCCAGCGAGCTGATCGAAGTGGTCCACCGCGCCCTGTCCAAGGACCCCGCCGAGCGCTACCAGAGTGCCGCCGAGATGCGCAACGACCTGGTCCAGGTGGCGGCGCGCGAGGACGGCCGGCGTGCCACGCTGCCGCCCGAGACGCCGGTGCCGGTGCTGAACCGCCGCAGCGTGCGGTTCGGGGTCGCCGCGCTGGCGGTGTCGGTGTCGCTCGTGATACTGGCGCTGGAGCAGCAACCGCGCCAACCGGCCGCCGTACGGGCGCTGCCCGCCCTGTCCGCCGACGCCGATACGGCACCGCCGCCTGCGTCGCGGGCAAACGGGGTCACCATGCCCGGGGCGGACCTGGCAACCCGGGTGGCGGCCAGCCAGGACATGATCGTCAAGCCGGTCTCCGCCCTGCCGCTGCCGCCGCCGAAGCCGGCCAAGGCCAAGGCGAAGCGCCCGACCGTGGTCGCCCAGGCCGCGCCGCCGATCCAGCCGGTCGAGGCGCCGGCCGACGGATCGGTCACGCTGGGAATCGCGCCGTGGGGAGAAGTGATCGTCGACGGCAGCTCGCACGGCGTTTCGCCGCCGCTGACCCATCTCACGCTGGCAGCCGGCGCCCATACGATCGAGGTTCGCAACGGCGCCGCCCCGCCGTTCGTGTCGCGAATCGACCTGCGGCCCGGGCAGTCCGTCGAGGTCCAGCACCGGTTCTGACCTCGGCACCACCGGGACCGGCTACAGTACACGCAGGGGCGCTGCCGCCGGGGGCGGGCTGCCGCCGGCCGCAGCAAAATCATCCATGTCTCAATCGATTCCCGCCAACCAGAAGGTCATCGGCCGCTACACGATCCTGCGCGAGTTGCGGCGCGACCGGCACAGCGTGTCGTACGCCGCGGTCGATCCGGTGATGAACCGCGAGCTGGTGGTCAAGGCGGTGCAGATCGTGCCGGCCGGGCCGCCGATGCGCGCGGAAGCGCGGCGGCGCATCGAGCAGGCGTTCGTGCGGCAGGCGCAGGCCGCCGGGCGCCTGCACCATCCGAACATCCTGACCGTGTTCGATGCGGGTCTCGGGCATGAATTCGGCTACCTGGTGATCGAGCGGGTGGCGGGCCGCTCGCTGCAGGACCTGCTGGGCTCCGGCGTCAAGTTCAGCGACCTTCAATGCGCCGGCATCGGCGCGCGCGTGGCCGATGCGCTCGAGTATGCGCACGGCCAGGGCGTGGCGCACGGCCAGCTCGGGCCGCAGCACGTCTACATACTGGCCGACGGATCGCCCAAGCTGAGCGGGTTCGGCGGCTGGATCGATGCCGGCGGCGAGGGCGACGATGCGCTGACGCGCACCGAGCAGTTCCTGCCGTACTTCCAGAACGAAGTCACCGAGGACACGCGCCGGCGCGACCTGCGCTCGGTCGCCTCGCTGCTGTGCACGATGATCCAGGCGCGCCCGCACGCGGTCACCGTGTCGAACCCGGACGCCGCCGTCGGCGCCACCCAGCGACCGAGCGCGATCCCGGCGTTCTCCGCGCTGCTGTCGGACGCGCTCGATCCGAAGTCGCTGACCGCCCCCAAGACCGCCGCGGAGTTGCGCGACGCGCTGATCGCCTTCGTGTGGGCGGAACGCTCCAACCGGCCCGCCACCTCCACGCTCGGGGTGTCGCTGTCGGCTTCGATTTCGGCCGAGGCCGCGCCAGCGCAGCCCCAGGCGCCCGCCGCGCCGCGCGCCGCCGCCGAGCGGCCCGACCTGATGGCGCTGGCGCTGGAACGGCTGAACGAGTCGCTGCAGTCGGCGCGGGCCCGCCTGAAGCGGATCAGGCCTTGGGCGTGGCAGCATCGGCTGGCACTGTCGCTGGCCGGCGCGCTGCTGGTGGCCGGTCTGGTGCTGGGCAACCTGCTGGTCCAGCTGCGCCCGGCCCAGGTCGCCGTGCCGGCCGACCCCGGCGCGTCCTCGACGGCCGATCCCGCCGGCGGCAGCGGCGCCGACCGGGCCGCCGCATCGCCGGTGGCGTCGACTGCCGGGCCGGCTTCCGGTACCGTCGTGTTCCGCATCGACCCCTGGGGCGAGATCCTGATCGACGACAAGCCAACCGGCGTGTCGCCTCCGCTGGTCCAGATGGCGCTCGCCTCGGGAACGCACCGGATCGAGGTCAGGCACGGCAGCGACACGCCATGGATCGTGCAGATCAACGTCGAAGCGGCAGTCCCGGTCACCGTGTCCCATCGCTTCCCGTGAGCGCCGGCGTGCTGGCGCGCACCGTATGTCTGCTGGCCGGCGCGGCGGCGCTGGCGGCGTGCGAGTCGACGCCCCCGACCACCAGCATCGCCCTGTTGTACCAGCGGCCGGCCGAGCGGGCGCTGATCGACGGCATCCGCCTGTACGACAGCGGCGAATTCGAACGCGCCGAGGTCCAGCTGCACGTCGCGATCGAGGGCAACCTGACCGATCGCCACGACGTGGCGGTCGCCTACAAGTACCTCGCCTTCATCGCCTGCGCCTTCAACCGCGGCACCGAGTGCGCGCTGGACTTCACCAGCGCCTTCAACGCCGATCCGAAGTTCCAACTCACCGATGCCGAGATCGGCCATCCGCTGTGGGGACCGGTCTACCGGCGCGTCGCGCAGGCGCTGGGACATCCGGACCGCCGCGACGGCCCGGTTCACGAGGGATCCGGCAGCGGCCGCTGAGGCGGGCGCCGCCGGCGCACAATCATTTCAACACCTGGGAGGGGTGACATGAGCCTGACGACCGAATTCAAGGAATTCGCAATGCGGGGCAACGTGATCGACCTGGCGGTCGGGGTCGTGATCGGCGCCGCTTTCGGCAAGATCGTCTCGTCCCTGGTGGAAGCCGTCATCATGCCGGTGATCGGCATCCTGACGGCCGGCAACGACTTCAGCAAGCTGGCGCTTCAGATCGGCCAGAACAGCAAGGGCGAGCCGCTGCTGCTGCGCTACGGCGCGTTCATGCAGTCGATCGCCGATTTCGTGATCATCGCCTTCGTGCTCTTCATGGCGATCCGCACGATCAACCGGCTCAAGAAGCCCACCGCGCCGGCTGCGCCACCGGCACCCCCGCGCCAGGAAGTGCTGCTGCAGGAAATCCGCGACCTGCTGGCCAAACGCTAGCAGCGACCCAGCTGCTCCGGGTCAGCCGAACCCGATGCGCGAGCGGCGCGCCAGGCGCTCGTCCTTGACGTCGGCCGCCAGCACCTCGTGGCGGTCGTCGATCTTCGCGTGGCCGAATGCGGCCAGCATCACGCGCCTCATCTCGCGCGGCTTCAGCAGGGCCAGCCGCTCGAGCGCATCGGGCTGCAGCTCCTCGGGGAACAGGCGCCCCCAGCTGTGCTCCGAGCGCAGCTCGCGATAGACCGCCTGCGCGATCCGCAGCGATCCGGCCTCGTCGGGCGGCTCGATCTCGTACACGTTCATCCGGTTCAGGATCGGCTCCGGAATCGTGCTGGCCTCGTTGGCGGTGGCCACCCACACGACCTCGGAGGCGTCGATCGGCACCTCCGCGAACTCGTCGATGAATTCGCGCGCCGTTTCCGATTCCAGCAGCGTGTACAGGCTGCCGAGCGGGTCGTACTGGCGATCGCCGCTCGCCTTGTCGATTTCGTCGACCACGATCAGCGGGTTGGCATAGTCGCCGTTCACCAGCGCCTCGAACACCTTGCCCGGCTTGGAGTTCTTCCACTGCGCCGAGGCACCGGACAGGATCCAGCCGGCCGTGAGCGAGCTCATCCCGACGAACCAGCAGCCGGTGCCGAGCAGGCGGGCCAGGCGCCGCGCGAAATGCGTCTTGCCGATGCCCGGATCACCCAACAGCAGCATCGGCTCCAGGTCCAGCGCGTCGTCGCTCGACAGGCACAGCGCCAGCTGGCGCCGGATGTCCTGAAGCGGCGCCTCGAAGTTGGGCATCTCGTCGATAAGCCCGTCGATGTCGGGCAACGCCGACGGTTTGATCGCGAAGCGCTGGCCGCCGAACTTGATCATCCGGACGTAGGTCGAGCGCAGCGCCTCGCTGGCGCCGCTGCCCAGGTCCTGCAGCCCGTTCAGCGCCTGTTCGACCCGGGGCACCTGGTAGATGTCCTTGAATCCGGCGATCGAGATCGGGCTCTTCGCCGGGGCGGGAAGCAAAGCGACATCGTTCATCGGTCCATCCTTGTTGCGATGCCCTGATCGCTCCAATCCGGGGCGGCGCCCCTTGTCCCACTTGTTACTAGCAAATCCCTTGCCAGCATGGCGCAAAAAGTGCCGGAAACCGGGCGTAACGCTGCTGAGTCGCACTGCGGATGACCGGCCGGCGGCGGGACCGGGGCGACCCCGGATCGTTGCCGTTCCCTTGTCCTAGATCAGCGCTGCCGCAGGGCACCTAAGTTACGGTGCACGGGATCTTGTGCGCGCGAGGGCGGCGGCCGTGACGGAGCTGGATCTGCTGGACTTCTACTCGCCCACGGCCGGGTTCGACCAACCGCTGGCGGTCGTGAAGGCGTGCCACGAGCGCGTGCGGCGCATGGTCGAGATGCTGGTGCCGCTGCGCGAGCACCTGGACGAGCACGGCACCGACCGGCGCGCGATCGTGTCGGCCGGCGCCATCCGCCAGTACCTGGAGGAGGCGTGGCCGCGGCACGTGCAGGACGAGGAAATCGACCTGCTTCCCCGCATCAGCGCGCGGCTGCGCAACTGCAATGACGACGGGCCGTACGAAGATCTGGCCGAGACGATCGCGGCCGTGAGCGAGCAGCACCGCGCGTTCGAGCCGCTGTTCCAGCGCGTCCTTCCGCTGCTGCGCGCGGTGGAAACCGGCGCGGCGCAGCGGCTGGACGAGCCGGCCGTGCAGGCTTTCGTGGAGCTGTTCCGCATCCACATGGCGCTGGAAGAGGACATCCTCGGACCGGCCTACGCGCGCTTCCTGACCCCCGAGGACCTGCGCCAGATCGGCCGCGCGATGGCGGCGCGCCGCGGCGTGGCCTGGCCGGCCGCGGACGCAAACCCGGCGTAGCGAGCCGCAGGCTCGCGGGGCCGGGCCGATGATAGACTCGCGGCCCTTCGCGACCGCGCATCCAAGCACCTTTCCCGACCCATGGCCGGCCATTCCAAATGGGCCAACATCCAGCACCGGAAGAACCGGCAGGATGCCAAGCGCGGGCTGCTGTGGACCAAGCTGATCCGTGAGATCACGGTGGCGGCCCGCGAGGGCGGCGACCCGTCGATGAACCCCCGCCTGCGGCTCGCGCTGGAGAAGGCCTCCGGCGGCAACGTGCCCAAGGACACCGTCAACAAGGCGATCCAGCGCGGCAGCGGGCGGATGGAAGGGGTGAGCTACGAGGAGATACGCTACGAAGGCTACGGCGTGGCGGGCGCGGCGATCATCGTCGACTGCATGACCGACAACCGCACGCGCACGGTGGCCGAAGTGCGCCACGCCTTGGCCAAGTTCGGCGGCAACCTGGGAACCGACGGGTCGGTGGCGTACCAGTTCCGCCACTGCGGCCAGTTCGTGTTCGCCCCGGGCACGCCCGAGGACCGCGTGATCGAGGTGTGCCTGGAAGCCGGGGCCGAGGACGTCCAGAGCGCCGAGGACGGCTCGATCGAGGTGATCTGCGCCCCGGGCGATTTCGAAAAGGTCCGGCACAGCTTCCAGGACGCGAAGCTGCAGCCGGACGTGGCCGACATCACGATGAAGGCGCTGAACGAGATCCCCCTGGCCGGCGAGGACGCGCAGAAGATGAAGCGGCTGCTCGACGCGCTGGAGGATCTGGACGACGTGCAGCATGTGTACACGTCGGCGGCGATCGAGGAGTGACTTGTGGGCGCACCGCCCTCACTCCCGGCCCCTCCCCCACTGCCGTGGGAGAGGGGGAAGTTCTTCCTCTCTCCCGCTCGCGGCAGTGAGGGCGCTCGACTCCGACATGCAGAAATCCGTTAGTCGATGAAAGTCCTGGTCGTCGGAGGCGGCGGACGCGAGCATGCGCTGGCGTGGAAGATCGCGCAGTCGCCCCGCGTGCAGCTGGTGTACCTGGCGCCGGGCAACGGGGGCACTGCGCGCCATCCGGCGTTCCGCAACGTGCCGCTGTCCGACCCGCCGGCGCTGGCCGATTTCGCCGCGTCCGAGGGGATCGACCTCACCGTGGTCGGCCCCGAGGCCCCGCTGTCGGCCGGCATCGTGGACCTGTTCGCCGAGCGCGGCCTGCGCATCTTCGGGCCGTGCCGCGCGGCCGCGCAGCTGGAAGCGTCCAAGGACTTCGCCAAGGCCTTCATGCAGCGGCATTCGATTCCGACCGCGCCCTCGCGCACCTTCTCGGACGCCAGCGCGGCGCGCCAGTACGTGCGCTCGCGCGGCGCCCCGATCGTGATCAAGGCCGACGGGCTGGCCGCCGGCAAGGGCGTGGTGGTGGCGCAGACGCTGACACAGGCGCTGGGGGCGATCGACCAGATGCTGGTGCGCGGCCGCATGGGCGCGGCGGGCGCGCGCATCGTGGTCGAGGATTTCCTGGAGGGCGAGGAAGCCAGCTTCATCGTGATGTCGGACGGCCGGCACGCGCTGGCGCTGGCCACCTCGCAGGACCACAAGCGGCTGCTCGATGCGGACCAGGGGCCCAATACCGGCGGCATGGGCGCCTATTCGCCGGCTCCGGTCGTGACCCCGGAGCTGCACGCGCGCGTGATGCGCGAGATCATCCTTCCCGCCATCGCCGGCATGGCCGCCGAGGGCACGCTGTACACGGGCTTTCTGTATGCTGGCCTGATGATCGGCGCCGATGGCGAACCGCGCACCCTGGAGTTCAACTGCCGCCTGGGCGATCCCGAGGCGCAGCCGATCCTGATGCGCCTGCGCTCCGACCTGGTGGACCTGCTGGAGCATGCGATCGACGGCCGGCTGGACCGGGTCGAGGCGGGCTGGGACCGGCGCACCGCGCTGGGCGTGGTGGTGGCGGCGCAGGGCTATCCCGAGGCGCCCCGGCGCGGCGATCCGATCGAGGCGCTCCCCGCCGACGCCGACGACTGCGTCGTGTTCCATGCAGGAACCCGCTTGCAGCGGGAGCAACTGCTCACCGACGGCGGGCGCGTGCTGTGCGTGACCGCGTTGGGGGAGAACGTGCGCGCGGCGCGCCGCCGCGCCTACGACGCGCTGTCCGAAGTGCGGTTCGCGGGGCTGCAGTTCCGCACCGACATCGGGCAGCGCGCCATCCGGGAGGCATCGCGCTGACATGGCGTACGCGGTCGAACAGCACATCGAACTGCACCGGCTGACCGAGCTGGCGTGCGCGCCGGATGGCAGCTGGCTGGCCGTCACCGTGCAGCGGCTGGACCGCGAGCGGGCCCGCTACGTGTCGGACCTGTGGAAGCTTCCGCTGGACGGCTCGGGCGCGGTGCAGCTCACGCGCGGCGACAGCCGCGACGTCTCGCCCTGCTTCCGGCGCGACGGCGCGCTGGCGTTCCTGTCGAACCGCCAGCCCAACGAGGTCAAGCCCGACGAGGAAGCCGACAAACGCATGCAGGTGTGGGTGCTGGCGGCGCAAGGCGGCGAGCCGCAGCAGCTCACCGACGAGCCGCTGGGCGTGTCCGCCTTCCGCTTCGCGCGGGCTGCCGACCGGCTGGTGGTGCTGGCCCCCGTGATACCGGGCGTGGCACCGGATCAGCAGCGCCAGACCGCTTCCGACCAGCACAAGAACGGCCCCGGCGCGCGGCGCCTGTTGCGCCAGCCGGCGCGCCACTGGGACCACTGGCTCGATGACGGCGCGAGCGGCGAGTTCACGCACGTGGTGGTCTATCGCGCCCCCCCGGGCGCAGCGGCCGTCGACCGCGCCGACCTGACGCCGCAGGCGCGCCGCGAGTTCGCGGTGGAGCCGGATTTCGACGTCAGCGCGGACGGCCGCTGGATCGCGATCACGCGCGCCACCGTCGCCCCCGACCGCTGCGAAGACTCCGACGTGCTGCTGCTGGACGCCGACGGCGCGGCCAGCCGCACGCTCGGCACGGTTGCCAGCTCAAACTGCCAGTCGCCGCGCTTTGCGCCCGACGGGCGCACGCTGTGCGTGGTGCGCAGCGAGCGTTCCGCGCAACTGGCACCGCACCCGATGCTGGAGCTGATCGACGTGGCGACCGGCTCGCGCGCCCCCTGCGCGCCCGGATGGGACCGCTGGGCGGCCGAGCCGGTGTGGTCGCTGGACGGCCGCCAGCTGCTGGTGTGCACCGACGAGCTGGGACACACGCCGGTGTTCGCGGTCGACGTGCACAGCGGGACGGTGCGCTCCTGCCTGCCGGCGGGTTGTGGCGGAGCGCACGGGCCGGTGGTGGCGCTGCCCGACGGCGGCGTGGCCGGCCTGCGTTCGAGCGTGCTGCACCCGCCCGAGGCGTTCGTGCTGGCGCCCGGCTTCGGCCAAGAGCCGCGTGCGCTCGCCGCGCTGTCCGGATTGGCGCCGGCGTCGTGGGCCGTGCGGGAGCACCTGCAGGTCGCTTCCAGCGACGGCGCGGCGATCCATTGCCTGCTGGTCAAGCCGGCCGAGCCGGCCGGACCGCGGCCGCTCGTGATCTTCATCCATGGCGGGCCGATGACGATGAGCGGCGACGGCTGGCACTGGCGCTGGAATCCGCTGCTGCTGGTGGCGCAGGGCTACGCGGTGGCGCTGCCCAATCCGCGCGGATCGACCGGTTTCGGCCAGCAGTTCGTGCAGGGAATCTGGGGCAATGTCTGGGGCGACCAGTGCTACCGGGACCTGATGGCAGTCGCCGACACGTTGTCGGCGCGGCCGGACGTCGATTCGAAGCGGATGGCCGCGATGGGCGGCTCCTTCGGCGGCTACATGGCCAACTGGATCGGAACCCAGACCGCCCGCTTCCGCTGCCTGATCTCGCATGCCAGCATCGTGCACATGGCCGCTTTCACGGGCGCTTCCGACCATCCGCCCGAGTGGTACGTGGAGATGGGTGGAGAGGATCCTTACGGCGATCCCGAGCGGTTCGACCGCTTCGCGCCGATCCGCTACATTCGCCAGTGGAAAACCCCGACCCTGGTCACTCACGGCGAGCGGGATTACCGCTGCCCGATCGGCGAAGGGCTGACCTTGTTCGAAGCGCTGCAGCACCTGGGTGTCGCGAGCGAGCTGCTGGTGTTCCCGGACGAGAACCACTGGGTCCTGAAGCCGCGCAATGTCGTGGCCTGGTACCAGGCGGTACTGGAATTCATCGGACGGCATCTCGCATCGTGACGATGGGCGAGACGGTCGACCCGGCCCGCGTACGCGCCTACCTGCTGGAGCTGCAGCTGCGCATCGTGGCCGAGCTGGAGCGCCTCGACGGCGCGCCGTTTCTCGAAGACCGCTGGGACAAGCCGTCCGGCTCCGAGCTGGCCGGCACCGGCATCACCCGGATCCTGGAAGGCGGGCAGCTGCTCGAGCGGGCCGGCGTCGGCTTCTCGCACGTGACCGGGACCCGGCTGCCCGCCTCGGCCAGCGCCAACCGGCCGCACCTGGCGGGGCGCGGCTTCGACGTGATGGGGGTGTCGCTGGTGCTGCACCCGCGCAATCCGTACGTGCCCACGGTGCACATGAACGTGCGGTTCTTCGTGGCGCGGGCCACCCACGCGGCCGACATCTGGTGGTTCGGCGGCGGCATGGATCTGACGCCGTACTACGGTTTCGAGGAGGATGCGCGCCACTTCCACCGCTGCTGCCGCGATGCGCTGGCCCCCTTCGGCGCCGACCTGCACGCGCGCTTCAAGCGCTGGTGCGACGAGTACTTCTTCCTGAAGCACCGCAACGAGGCGCGCGGCATCGGCGGCGTGTTCTTCGACGATTTCTCCGAGCTCGGGTTCGAGCGCAGCTTCGCGATGATGCGCGCCGTGGGCGACCGCTTCCTGGCCGCGTATGAGCCAATCGTCGAGCGCCGCCGCACCATGGCGTACGGCGAGCGCGAGCGCGAATTCCAGGCCTGGCGGCGCGGCCGCTATGTCGAGTTCAACCTGGTGTACGACCGGGGCACGCTGTTCGGCCTGCAGTCGGGCGGGCGGGCCGAGTCGATCCTGATGTCGCTGCCGCCGCACGTGAGCTGGCGCTACGACTTTCGCCCGCCGCCCGGATCGGCCGAGGCCGGGCTGGCACAGTTCCTGCAGGCGCGCGACTGGCTGGCGCCGGAAACCCTGCCGGCCCCATGACGCCGGGCGATCGCGGACCCGTCGGCCTGCTGGGCGGAAGCTTCGATCCGATCCATGTCGGGCATGTCCAGCTGGCGCGCGACGCGCTGCAGCAGCTGGGGCTGGCGCAGGTGCTGTTCGTCCCGGCCGGGCTGGCGTGGCAGAAGGGCCCGGCCGTGGACGGGGCGCACCGGGCCCGCATGATCGAGCTGGCGATCGGCGCCGAGCCGCGCTTCGCGCTGGACCGCCGCGAGCTGGCGCGGCCCGGGCCCAGTTACACGGTGGACACGCTGTGCGAGCTGCGCAGCCAGATGGGGGCGCTGCGGCCGCTCGTGCTGCTGATCGGCGCCGACCAGCTGGAACGGCTCGACACGTGGGACCGCTGGGAGCAGCTGATGGACCTGGCGCACGTGGGGGTGGCCGGGCGGCCGGGGCACGGTGGGCGCCTGAGGCCGGAACTGGCGGCGTGGCGCGACCGCCACCTGGGCAGCGCCGCAGAAGCGGCGCTGCAGCCGTCCGGCCTGCTGGTGCCGTTCGCGATGCACCCGGTCGAGTGCTCCTCGACGCAGGTTCGCGCGCTGCTGCGCGACCCGTCCTCGCGCCCGGACGCCGCGGTGACCGCGCTGCTCGCTCCGGACGTGCTCGCCTACATCACCCGCCACGGGCTGTATTCCTAGGACGATGCAACTGAGCCGGCTGCAACGGATGGTGATCGACGCGGTCGAGGACGTCAAGGGCCAGGACATTCGCGTCTTCAACACGACCGAGCTGTCGGACCTGTTCGACCGTGTGGTGCTGGTCACCGCCACTTCGAACCGCCAGACGCGCGCCATGGCCTCGCACGTGGCCGAGAAGGCCAAGCGGGCCGGCGCCAGCGTGCTGAGCGTGGAAGGCGCGGAAGCCGGCGAATGGGTGCTGGTGGACCTGGGCGATGTGGTCGTGCACATCATGCAGCCGGCCATCCGCGCGTATTACGCGCTGGAGGAAATCTGGGGCGGCAAGCCGGTGCGGGTGAAGCTGGCGGCCGCGTCCCGTCCCGCGCGGCGGGCACCCGGTGGCCGATGAGGATCACGATCGCGGCGGTCGGAACGCGGATGCCGGCCTGGGCCGAGCAGGCGGTGCAGGACTACCTGGCCCGTTTTCCGCGCGACTTCGAGGTGGACCTGCGGCCGGTGCGGGCCGAGGCCCGGCTGTCGGCCGCGGTCGCGGGTTGCGACCGGCTGATCGCGCTGGACGAGCGGGGCGTTGACTGGACCACCGCGCAGCTGGCGCAGCACATCGGCCGCTGGCGGGACGCTTCGCAGCACGTGTCGTTCCTGATCGGCGGGGCCGACGGGCTGCCCGCCGAGCTCAAGGCGCGCGCCCAGGCGCAGCTGCGGCTGTCCAGTTTGACGCTGCCGCACGCGCTGGCCCGGGTTGTCCTGGTCGAGCAGCTGTACCGCGTCTGGTCGATTCTCGCCAATCACCCTTACCATAGGGGGTGAGCGATCGTACGATCGTCCTGGACAGGCCCGTCAACGTCCCCCGATGACCGACATCTACCTCGCCTCGCGCAGTCCGCGCCGCCGGGAACTGCTGCACCAGATCGGCGTTCGCTTCGAGACGCTGCTGCTGCGCGTGCAGCCGCGCAAGCCGCCGGACGTGGAGGAACTGCAGCATCCGTCGGAAAGCGCGGAACACTACGTCGAGCGCATGGCGCTGGAAAAGGCGCTGTGCGGACGGCGCGTGCTGCAGGTGCGCTCGCAGATCTTCCGGCCGGTGCTGGCCGCCGACACGGTCGTGGTGCTGGACGGCGAAGTGCTGGGCAAGCCGGACAACCGCCAGACCGCCGCGCGCTTCCTGCAGCGGCTGTCCGGCCGCACCCACCAGGTGCGCACCTCGGTGGCGCTGATGACCACGCTGAACACGGGCGTGGATCCGATGGTGGTGACGTCGGTGTCGCAGGTCACGATGCGTCCGATCACCGCCGAGGAGATCGAGCACTACTGCGACAGCAACGAGCCGCTGGACAAGGCCGGCGGCTACGCGATCCAGGGCCGCGCCGCGATCTTCGTGGAAAAGCTCGAGGGGAGTTTTTCGGGCGTGGTCGGCCTGCCGCTGGCCGAAACCGCCACGCTGCTGATACGGGCCGGCATCCGCATCCTGTAGCCGCGCGCCGCCGTGTCGACCGAAGACATCCTGATCAACATCACGCCGCAGGAAACCCGGGTTGCGGTGCTGCTGGGCGGCGTGGTGCAGGAACTGCACATCGAGCGCGCCGCCACCCGCGGGCTGGTCGGCAACGTCTACCTGGGCCGGGTCGCGCGGGTGCTGCCCGGCATGCAATCGGCCTTCGTCGACGTGGGGCTGGAGCGCGCCGCCTTCCTGCACGTGGCGGACATCTGGGAGGCGCGCCAGCTGCCGTCCGAACGGCCGCCGCCGATCGAGCGGCTGCTGCGGCAGAGCGACGTGACGCTGGTGCAGGTGATCAAGGATCCGATCGGCACCAAGGGGGCACGCCTGTCGACCCAGATCAGCCTGGCTGGACGGATGCTGGTGTACCTGCCGCAGGATCCGCACATCGGCGTCTCGCAGCGCATCGAGGACGAGGGCGAGCGCAATCACCTGCGCGAGTTGCTGACGCGGCTGCTGCCGCAGGACGAGACCGGCGGGTACATCGTCCGCACCAGCGCCGAGGAGGCGGACGAAGACGACCTGAAGGCCGACATCGATTACCTGCGCAAGCGCTGGCTGCAGATCCAGGACGCGGCCGGCAAGGTCCCGCCCGAGACCCAGCTGTACCAGGAACTGTCGCTGAGCCAGCGCGTGCTGCGGGACGTGGTCGACGAGGAGACGGCCACGGTGCAGATCGATTCGCGCGAGAACTTCGTGTCGCTGCAGGCCTTCGCGCAGCAGTACGTGCCCAACGTCCTGGGCCGGCTCACGCACTACCACGGCGAGCGGCCGATGTTCGAGCTGTACCAGATCGACGAGGAGATCGAGAAGGCCCTGGCCCGGCGCGTAGAGCTCAAGAGCGGCGGCTACCTGATCATCGACCAGACCGAGGCGATGACCACGATCGACGTGAACACGGGCGGCTTCGTCGGAACCCGCAACTTCGACGACACGATCTTCAAGACGAACCTGGAAGCGGCCCAGGCGATCGCGCGCCAGCTGCGCCTGCGCAACCTCGGCGGCATCATCGTGCTGGACTTCATCGACATGGCCGGCCCGGCCCACCGCGAGGCGGTGCTGGCCGAGCTGAAGAAGGCGCTGGCACGCGACCGCACGCGGATGACGGTGAGCCAGTTCACGCAGCTCGGGCTGGTCGAGATGACGCGCAAGCGCACGCGCGAGTCGCTGGCGCACGTTCTGTGCGAGCCGTGCCCGGTGTGCAAGGGCCGAGGCATGCTCAAGACCGCGCGCACCGTGTGCTACGAGATCCTGCGCGAGATCCTGCGCGAGGCGCGCCAGTTCGGGGACGCGCGCGAGTTCCGGATCCTCGGCGCCCAGCCGGTGGTGGACCTGTTCCTCGAAGAGGAATCGCAGTCGCTGGCGATGTTGTCGGACTTCATCGGCAAGCCCATCTCGATGCAGGTCGAAAGCGCCTACCACCAGGAGCAGTACGACATCGTGCTGATGTGAGCGGCGCTGAGGCGCCGGTGGCCGTCCCGGCGCCCGCGGGCCACCGGATCAGCGCAGGGGGTCGATCAGCTCGCGATACGCATGCCAGGTTGCGTGCCCGACGATCGGCGCGGCGACCACCAGCCCGACGAAGCGCGTGGCGAAGCCGATGCCGATCAGCACGACGATCAGCAGTGCCCACAGCAGCATCGGCGCGGGGTTCTCGAGCAGCGCGCGCACGCTCGTGATCGCCGCCACGATCGCGTCGGTGCGCCGATCCAGCATCAACGGAATCGAGACCACGCTGATTGAAAACACGATCACCGCGAAAATCGCGCCGATCGCGAAGTAGGCCAGCACGAAGTCCCAGTGCTCCAGGCTCAGCACGCGCCCCAGCAGATCAGCGACCGAAGGCAGCCCGCTGCTGAAGTACAGCGCGAACACGATCAGCGAGGCGCGCGACCACAACAGCATCAGCACGGTGAGCACGATCCAGAAGACGCTGAAGGCGCCCACGTTCGCGCGCCAGGCGGTGAGCGTGGGCCGCAGGCGCACCGCTTCGCCCGCTTCGAGGCGGCGGCTGATGTCGTATAGCCCGGTCGCCAGGTACGGGCCCACCAGCAGGAAGCCCCACGTCAGCCCGTAGGCGTACGCGTAGGCGAACCGGAACACCAGGTAGATCAGCCAGCCGGCCAGCGCGAAGGCGAGCCCGTAGAACAGGCTCGGCCCGGGGGCCGCGCGCAGGTCGCGCACGCCGGCCCGCACCCAGCGAAGCGGAGCGTCGAGTCCGACCCGCAACGGCACCGGAAACGGCGACTCGGCGGAAGGCGGCGGGGCGGCGGGGTCGGTCCGAGAATCGCTCATCACATGCGCTCGCGCAGTTCCAGCGCCATGTAGGTCACGCCCGGCACCGGGTTCTCGTAGTAGGCGGAGACCTCCTTGAACCCCAGCTTCGCGTAGAGACGGCGCGCCGCGGTCATGCTGCCGAGCGTATCGAGCAGCATATGCCGGTAGCCGATGGCTTGTGCCGCATCGATCGCCGCCTGCGCGAGACGGCGGCCAAGGCCGCTGCCGCGCCAGGCGTCCCGCACATACAGCCGCTTCATCTCGCAGGTGCCGGCCGAGATGCGGCGCACCCCGATACAGCCGGCGGTTTCGTCGCCGGCGCGTGCCAGGATCAGGCAACCGGACGGCGGTCCGTACATCTGCGCCAGCGTCTCGAGCTCGGCGGCGAAGCCCTGGAAGCAAAGATCGACGCCGAGCTGGTCCGCGTACTCGATGAAGAGGCCCCGAGCCAGCGCGAACTCGGGATCCGATCGGGCCTGCCTCAGCGTGACTGCGGTCATAATGGCCGCCTTCTCCCGGCAAAACGCACTGAACGATTATGACCGCCGACGAGGCCATGTCGTTCGTTCGAGACCATGGCGCCGTGCTCGTTTCGGCGCGGGGGCCGGTCCCGCGCCTGACCGAAGCGATCGCCGGCGGGCCGATCAATGGCAGCTGGTGGGGTCACCCCAAGGGCCGGCAGATCTACGCCATCCTGGAGAAGGTCGGCGACTCGCCCGAGATCCTCACCTGCCGCCTGGTCGACGGACACGTGACGCTGGTTCATCGACGCCTGTGGCCCGCACTGGTCCGGATGGCGGACCTGTTTCCTCGCGAGCGCCTGGCGCAGGTGCACCAGGAACACACGCCGTCGGGCCACCATGTCAACCACGAGACCGCCTTTCCCGACTGGGTACCGCCCGAAGTGCTGGAGGAAGCGCGGCGCCTGGACGAGCGGCAGGCCAGAAGCATCCTGGGTCCGCTCGCCGGCCTGCCGGCCCGTCACTCCTGATCGCCGGGCGCTTTCGGCTCCCTCAGCACGAGGCGTGCGAAGCGCGCCGAGTTCAGGATCAACACGAGGGCGAAGGCGATCTGCGCGACCGCGACGGCGAATCCGAGCCAAGCCAGGGGTGGTCAAGACTCAAACCGGGCTCAACGCAAGGACGCGAATGTAAACCCCGCCCGATCCGGCGTGAAGTGGGCCGCTGTAGCGGCCCCAGCGCAGAATCCGCTTAAGATCGCCGCATGAGCGCCATCGTCGTGCGACTGCCCAACCACCTGGGCGATGCCTGCATGGCCAGCCCGGCGCTGGACCTGCTGGCCGCGCGCGGCAACGCGCTGCACCTGGTCGGGCGCAGCTGGGCGCGCGACCTGTACGCCGGTTACCCGTGGCCGATGCTCACGCTTCCGGACGGGCGGCTGGCGCGCGTGCGCGCCTTGCACGGGCTGGCGCGCGCGCTGGCGCGCGCCACGACCGCGGTACTGCTGACCAATTCGTTTTCCTCTGCGCTGGAGATGCGGCTGGCACGACTGCGACCGGTCGGCTACGACACGGACGGGCGCGGCTGGCTGCTGGCCCGTTCCTACCCGGTGCCGGATCGCTGGGCGAGCGACATGCACACGGCCGAGTATTACCACTGGCTGGCCCGGTGCGTGATCGACCGCCCGGTGCCCGCGCCGACCCGGATCGAGTTGCGCCTGGCGCCCGCGGCCTACGTGCACGCGCGCTGGGTGCTGGAGGCGGCCGCGGTCAGGCCGCCGTTCGTGATGCTGTGCCCGGTGGCCACCGGGCTGCACCACGGGCAGGTCAAGGCCTGGGACGGCTTCGCGCGCCTGTGCGCGGAACTGCGCCAGTGCGGGCACACGGTGGTGGCCTGCCCGGGCCCCGGCGAGCACGACGCGGTGGTGGCAGCGATTCCGGGCGCCGTGATGCTGCCCCAGACCGACGTCGCCGGATTCGCCGCGCTGCTGGCGCAGGCGCGGCTGGTGATCGCCAACGACAGCGGCCCCGGGCACCTGGCCGCCGCGGTCGGAGCGCGCCTCATCAGCGTGTTCGGCGTGACCCAGATCGAGAAGACGCGGCCGCTGGGCCCCAACGTGCAGGTGCTCGGCGGCAGTCACGGGTGGCCCGGCTACGAGGAGGTGCGTTCGGCCGTTTTCGACGCACTGGCTTGAGGCAGCGACGCGACCGGCCGGACGTTCGGGCTCGACAGGCTCAGAGCCAGGCGGTCACACGTTCATAGACCGTCTGCGGTGTCACCGCGATCGTGCACGAACACGGCCCTCCGTCGAGCAGGCGCTTGCAGTGCGTGTCGCCGGGACAGGATCCGCGGGACTGCACCGCCTCGCCCTTCGGTCCGAGCGGGAACCAGCGCCACGCGGTCATTCCGGCATGTCCGGAATAGATGCCGAGCGCATGGATGCCGAGCACGGCAGCAAGATGCAGCGGCCCGGTGCTGGCGGCGACGAGGCCGTCGGCGGCGGCGATGAACGCCATCAGCTGCGACAGGCCGAAGCGGCCGAAGGCGTCCGTCACATTGGCTTGACCCCACAGTTCGGGACAAGCCGCGCGAACGATTTCGCGATCCGCCGCGGTGCCGGTCAGGATGAGCTGCACCCTTTCGCTTGACAGCATGCGCGCGAGCGTCAGGAAATGCCCGAGCGGCCACTCACGCGCGTTGGCGTTCGTCTTCGGGTGCACGATAAGATGGAACCGGTCGGGCGCCAGCAAGGATCGATGCTCCGCCGCCAGCGGTTCGATCCGCGTGATGCCGGCAAGCCTCGCCATTTCCCCGATTGATGGAGACAGCCGCAATCCCAGCGACCGCAGGTCGCGCAGGTTGAGCGCGGCTTCGTGCAAACCGCTTCGCGAGCGGCCGTAGAAAACGAACCGATTGCACCAGCGCACCCGCGCGCCGCGGCGAAGATTTCCGACACGCACCGGCACACCCACGCGCGCGGCGCTCCGCGCGATATCTATGTAGGGAAATGGGTTGAGCAGGACGTCGAGGCGCGCCTCGGCGAGGATCGTCGAATCGTCCCGCGCCTGATCGGCATCGAGGACCGCGTCGACATGCTGGCTCGCCATGGCGACCGGCGCGCTATAGCACCTGCAAATGAACGAGATATGCGCGCTCGGGCAGGCAGCCTTGATTGCGCCCGCCATGGGGAGCGCAGCGACGACGTCACCGAGATTACCCGCGTGCACCAAACCGATACGAATGCCTGGACCCAACATCGATCGCCATCCGAATATGGATCTCCCAGCTTGATTTCCTGGGTGAGGCTCGCTTGGGCCGGGCGCTCCTCGCTCGAGTCGCGACTTGGGCGTATCAACTGGAGAGTCCGAAAAGACTAGCTCACACCCGACGTTCTGTCAAAGATCGGGGACCGCTGCTCGATCGGGATCGTGTCCCCAGTAGCGATTCCACAAGGCGCTTGTCGCACACGAAAGGCTCCTCATGGCGGCTCCTTGGCCGCAATCCGGCGACAGCCCGACGATTGGTTGAGAAGACTCAACCGGCTACGGTGCGAACTTGACTGAGGCGGTCATCCGGCCTTGCCTTGAGCTTTGCCAAGCACCATCACGCCCCTGGCGATGAAATAGATCACGAGTGCATGGAATGCCACCGGCACCCAGTCCCGGAACCGGAGGTAGATAAGCGCGTCGAGGCCATAGGCTGCCATTCCAGCATAGAACGCCCAAAGCTGGCCTCGCTGTGCCTGCCGGCCCATCACCAGGAAGAAGGCCAGCACAATGACGTCCACGGCGAAACCGACGGGATTGGCAGGGCCGAGAACGACATCGGACAGCAAGGTAACGCCGAGTCCGACAACCATATTTGTGTGAGTTCCCGTCTTCAACAGCACGGTGTTGATGATCGATAACCCGGCGATCCACCAGAACCAGCGCGCCGCCGATTGCACGGCGGGTGAAGCTGCGGCGGCTTGCAGGCGCGAGGGCGCCGCGGACGGGTTCGACTGTCCGGCAGGGTCGGAATCGGTCATGTCAGTGTCCTTTGGTCTGGCTTCACGCCGCCACCGTGTGGTCCAGCTTGGCGAACTGGATCCGGTACAGGCTGGCGTACAGGCCGCCGCTGGCCAGCAGCTCGGCATGGCGTCCGACCTCGGCGATGCGGCCGTCCTCGAGCACCACGATGCGGTCGGCGCCCTCGATGGTGGACAGGCGATGCGCCACCACGAAGGTGGTGCGGCCGCGCATCAGGCGCTCCAGCGACATCTGGATGTAGCGCTCGGACTCCGAGTCCAGGGAGGAGGTCGCCTCGTCCAGCAGCAGCACCGGGGCATCCTTCAGCAGCGCGCGCGCGATCGACAGCCTCTGGCGCTGCCCGCCCGACAGCTTGACGGCGTTTTCGCCGATGCGCGTTTCGAATCCGTGCGGCAGCGATTCGATCAGCGGCAGCAGGAAAGCCGCCTCCGCGGCCGCGCGCACCTGCGCCATCGACGCGCTGCGGCAGGCGCCGTACGCGATGTTGGCGGCGATCGTGTCGTCGAACAGCACCACGTCCTGCGACACCAGCGCGAGCTGGCGCCGCAAACTGCCCAGCCGCAGCTGGCCGATCTCGATGTCGTCGAACAGGATCTGCCCCGAGCTCGGCCGGATGAACCTCGGGATCAAGTTGATCAGGGTCGTCTTGCCGGCTCCCGACGGCCCGACCAGGGCGATCGTTTCCCCCGGCGCAACCGCCAGATCGACACCGTCCAGCGCCGGTGCCGCGATGCCCGGGTACTGGAACACGACGCGCCGGAATTCGATCGCGCCGCGCGCCCGCTCGATCTCGCGCGTTCCCTGGTCGGCTTCCTGCTCCGAATCGATCATCCCGAACACGCTGTCGGCCGCCGCCATCATGCGCGCGATCGGGCTGTTCAGCGCAGCGAGGTGCCGCAGCGGCGGCAGCAGCAGCAGGGCCGAGGTCAGGAACATGATGAACTCGCCGGCCGACAGACCGCCCGAGCGCGCCTGCCAGAGCGCCTGGCCCATCACGATCGAAAGGCCGGTGGCGGCGATGAGCTGCGTGGCGGGCGTGGTGGCGGACCAGGACACCTGCATCCGCATCGCGAAGCCGTGCAGCCGCTCGTTGATGCGGGCGAAGCGCCCCGCTTCGTAGTCGTGCCCGTCATACACCTTGATGACCCGGCTGCCCTCGTGCGCCTCCTGCACCACGCGCGCCATGTCGCCGAGCAGAAGCTGGTTCTGGGTGTTGAGCTGGCGCAGCCGGCGGCTGAACAGGCGCAGCACGATGCCGATCAGCGGCGCGACGATCATCGTCAGCAGCATCAGCCTCCAGTTCAGGTAGCACAGCACCACGAACAGCGCCGCCACGGTGAGCGAATCCCGCACCCCGGTGGTCAGCACCTCGGCGGCCCAGCTCAGCGCGTTGCTGGCCTCGTTCAGGAACTTGGCGATCACGATCCCGGAAGGCGTGTTCTCCAGCGTGGACTGCGGCCAGCCCAGCAGGCGGGCGAACATGTCGCGGCGCAGATCAACCAGGACCCGCTGCGACACCCGGCTCACCAGGTACGAGCTCGAGAAGGTCGCGAGGCCGCGCACCAGGAACACGCCGATGAAAGCGAACGGCGCCCACACTCCGGCCTGCGCGTTGCGCTCGTAGAAGCCGCGGTCCAGCAGGACTCGCGTCAGATAGGCGATGGCCGGATCGGTGGCCGCCGCAACCGCCATCGCGACGATGGCGCTGCCGAGCATGCCGCGATGGCTCATGACCAGGCGCACCATGCGACGAAGGCCGGGGTCGCCGAGAATCTGGATGCGCAGCGGACGTTTTGACATGTGGCGGCAACGCGAAGCGCTTGCCCGATACAATCCGGCCCGGCGGTTGTCCGAGCTGCCGGTAGTTTATGCGAACGCGCCGCGCGCCGTAACAACGCCACCCTTCTCCGTTCGAATGTCGAATCAAGCCAACATGCAGCCGCTCGGCGCCCGCACGATGGTGCAAAGGGCGATCGACCCGGCCGCCTGGCTCCTCGCCAGCCGCTGGCTGCTGGTCGCGCTGGCCGTCGCGATCCCGATCTCAACGGCGCTGACCAACGTGTGCTTCGCGCTGATGTTCGCGTGCTGGCTCGCCTCGGCCGACTTCGCCGACAAGGTCCGGCGGATTCGAGCCAATCCGGCCGCCGCGGCGAGCGTGGTGTGCTTCGTGCTGGTCGGCGCGGCGTGCCTGTACTCCGCGGCGGCGCCGCAAGCGGCCGTGACGCACTGGGTCGGGTACCGCAAGTGGCTGCTGATCCCGATCGGCGTCACGCTGGCATGGGAGCGCAGCTGGCAGCAGCGCGTCCTTGCCGCCTTCGTCGCATCGGCCGCCGCCGTGCTGGTGGTGTCGTTTGCGATCGCGGCGACCCGGGTCCCGTTCCTGGGACAGGCCGCGCTCACGCGCCGCGCGTCCTTCGAATCGCAGGGCATCTATGGCGTCGTGGCGGACAACCCGACGGTGCAGTCGCTGGTGTTCCTGGCGGCCGCCCTGATCTGCGTCCATGTGGTCGCGGCCGGCTGGCGCGATGCCGCGCGCCGCCGCCGGCACCTCGGGCTGATCGCCCTGAGCGCCGCCTTCATCCTGAACGTGCTGTACCTGTCCGGCGGCCGCACCGGCTTCGTGCTGTGCCTGGCGATGCTGCCGGTGCTGGCCTGGCAGGTGCTGCCGCGGCGAACCGCCCTGCTGGCGGCGGGCGTGCTGGCCTGCGCGGTCCCGCTGGTGTGGCTGTCGTCCCCGCACCTGCGCATCCGCACCGCCGCGGTGATGCAGGACGTGCAGCGCTACCAGTCGACCGGGCACGCCGACCTGGCGAACTCGGTCGGACTGCGCCTGACGTTCTACCGCAACGGCCTGCACCTGCTGCGCGCGCGCCCCTGGTTCGGCTACGGAACCGGCGGCATCGAGCCGGCCTACGCCGCGCTGCTGGCCGGTCAGCCCGGCGCGGGCGACGTGGTGACCGCCAACCTGCACAACGAATACTTGAACATGGCGGTGCAGTTCGGGCTGGTCGGCCTGGCCGCCTTCCTGGGCTGGCTGGCCAGTCAATGGCTGGCGGCGCGACGCGTCGCCCCGCCCTGGCGGCCGGTCGCCCAGCTGTTGATCGTCGCCTTCGCGATCGGGTCGCTCGCCAACAGCCACTTCACGTCGTCCCACGAAGGGCACCTGTACTGCCTGCTGATGGGCGTGCTGCTGGCACGCGCCGAAACGCAGCGCACGGCGGACGAGGGAGGCGCGGCGTGATCAGCGTCATCACGGCGGTGTACAACCAGCTGCCGGTCAACCGGCTGTACGTCGAGAACCTGAAGCGCTACACGCACTTCCCGTACGAGCTGATCATCATCGACAACGGCTCGGACGACGGCAGCGCCGAGTTCTTCGAACGGTCCGGCGCCACCGTGATACGCAACGGCGCCAACTACTCGTATCCTCACTGCCAGAACCAGGGCATCCGGGCGGCGCGCTACGATCTGCTCGCCTTCCTGAACAACGACCTGATCGTCGGCCCGGACTGGGACCGCCTGCTGGTCGAATCGATGCGGGCCAACGGGCTGGAGGCGGTCACCGGGTGCGGCGTCGAGGGCGGCGGCGACCGCAGCGAAACGCGGCGCCTGAAACTGCGCTGGAGCCGGATCAAGAACCTGGTGAGCCTGTTCGGCCAGAGCTACACCACCCTGAAGTGGATGCACCAGTGGATGTACCACGGGCGCTGGGAGGAATTCTGCCGGGAACGGGCGCACCGCTACCACGGGCAGGTGGCCGAGGGATTCGTCGGGCATACGGTGCTGATGACGCGGGCCTCGCTCGAAAAGGTGGGGATGTGGGACGAAACGCAGCAGGGCGCGGATTACGACCTGTACCTGCGCACCAAGGAGCGGTCGATGACGGTGGGGGACATCCGGCCCCTGCACTACGCGCTGGACGTGTTCGTTCACCACTACATCCGCCTGACCTCCAGGAAGCGCCCGCCGCCGTTCGTCGACCGCGCGAACCTGAGCTCGATCCGCGCCAAATGGGGCGCGGAGAAGGAGCGCTGGGCCGATGCGGTCAAGCAGTAGGCCGCGCGTGATCGAGGTCGTCGAGCCCACGCTCGTCACCGAGGCCGGCCACTGCGCTGCGCTCTTCGCGAGCCTGCGCGCGGCCGCGCCCGAGTTGCCGTACCGCCTCTGGATCGACGGCCACGCGCAGCTGCCCCGGATCGAGCGGCAGGGCGTGCCGCTGCAGCGCTTTTTCCGGCGGCGCTGGCGCAAGCCGCAGGCCTTCTGGCTGTACCGGCGCCTGCTGCGCTCGGGCGCGCCGATCCTGGTGCCGACCGCGACCTGGTTCGATCTGCGCGCGCTGGACCTGGCCGCGCCAGGGCGCATCGCGCCGCAGCGGGCGATGCTGTACTTCCACAAATGGCGCGCCTCGGCCGGGCGGGCCCAGGCGCTCAGGCACCTGGCGCAACGCCAGCCCGACCTGGGCCTGTTCGGCACCTCGGAGGCGATCGTGCAGGCGCTGCGGGCGGCGGGCTTCGCGCGCGTCGAGCAGGTCGTGCCGGTGCTGGGGGCCGACCTGGCGGCGCGGCCGGCCGCCTCGTTTCGTGCGCTGCTGTCGGCCGGAGCGGCGCGGGCGGACAAAGGGTTCTCGCACGTGGTCGACCTGGTCGAGCGGCTGGCCGCGACCGGCTCGAAGCTGCCGATCGAGGTGCAGGCCTCGGGCGATCATTACGGCCGTTTCGACGAGCGCACGCGCGCCGACCTGCAGCGGCTGCGACAATGCCGCTATCCGCACCTGGCCGTGCTGGCCGACACGCTGGAGGCGCAGCAGTACCAGGACCTGTTCGCCGGCGCCGTGTGCCTGCAGCCGTACGGGCGCGCCGACTATGCCGACAAGATGAGCTCGATCACGTTCGATGCGCTGCGCAACGGCGCGCCCATCGTCACCGTGGCCGGCACCACGATGGCGGCGATCGCCGAGCGCAGCGGCGCCGGCCGGGTGGTGCCGGAGCCCACGGCGGCGGCGCTGCTGCAGGCCTGCCAGGCGATCGTGCAGGAGTACCCGCTGTTTGCGGAACGCGCGCGGCGCGCGGGCGCGCAATACTCGGCGGCCTCGGCGTGGCGGCCGATGGTCGAGCAGCTGCGGTTCGCCTGCGCCCCATCGCCGAAAGGGACCTGACGATGAATCTGGTGGAGGAGAGGGTGAGGCAACGCAATGGAAAAGCTCACGAGCAATTTCGAACGAATCGCCGTCAGCGCCCTGATCGTGCTGCTGATGGCCACCATCGTGTTCGGCACGGCGGTGGTGACCTGGTCGCTGATCGTGGACCTGGTGCACACGCAGGAGCTGGTGGCCGAGCCCAAGGTCCTGTTCGACATATTCGGACTGTTCGTGGCCGTGCTGGTGGGCGTCGAACTGCTCAAGATCCTGCGGCACCTGCTGGTGGCGCATGAAGTGGACACGGCCCTGGTCGTGCAGACCACGCTGATGGCGCTGTGCAACAAGGTCATCACGATGAACCTGTCCGACGTGACCTGGACCACACTGGTGGCGGTGGCCGGGCTGATCCTGTCCCTGGCCGCGGCGATCTACGCGCTGCGGCACGCGCGCGCGTAGTCAGCCTCACCCCCGCCCTCTCCCGGGGAGAGGGCGAACACCTACGCCCGGTCCTTGTGGCGAACGGCCCGGCCAAGGCCCCGCACGTGCTGGGCGATCATCGACATCCGGATCGAAAGGCCGCCGCGCTCGGCGCGCACCTGCTCCTCCCGGCGCGAAATGGCACCCTGCCCTTTGGTCGACCGGATGATGCTGGGAGCCTGGCGCGTGATGCCGATCGGCGCACCGATGGTTCGCTCGTCGAATGCGCCCGGCACCAGCGACCGGGCCAGGCGGGCGCGCATCGCCTCGATGCGCGAACGCTCCGGGTCCCAGTCGGGCTTCTGCATGATCAGCACGCTGTCCATCATCTCGGTGCCGCCGCGATAGACGCGGCGCCACTGGGTGTGGACTTCCAGTTCGCGAAAACCCAGCGTCTTGCACAGTGCCGAAAAGCCATCCGGGAAGTAACGCCAGCAGTCGTACGGGTGCCGGTGCAGCGCGCCCCCGGCCGGAGCGATCAGGCAGGCCAGGCCATTGCGCTTCAAGACCCGGCCGATCTCAAAGATCGTCACCCACGGATACTCGATGTGCTCGAAGGCCTGGCTGCTGATCACGACGTCGTAGTCCTCGTCGCGGACGTTGTGCCAGTCGTAGGGCCGGTCCAGAACGATATCGACGTTCGGGCCCGCCGCGATATCGGCTCCCACGTACATCCAGCCGGGCCGATCGAACATGGGGCGGTGCGTGGCGTGCGCCTGCGCCACCGACATGCTGCCAACGTCCAGGATTGTCAGGGGTTGCGATTCGTAGGGGCGCAGGTACGCCTCGACGAACGCCTTGGCCTTATCGAGCGCGCTTGGATGCATTTTCAGGAGTCCCCGACCCGGAGCGACCGCGCCACACCAGCAGCGCCAGATAGCCCACGATCAACAGGTTGCCGACGAGCACCACCGCGCCGTCCAGCGACGGCCCGTGCACCAGGTGGTGCAGCTCGAACGGAATGTACAGCCCGCCGGACAGCGCGCCCAGCCATTCGCCCCAGGTGAGCTGGTGCCACAACCCGTAGGCCTCGGTGAAGCGCAGCAGCACGTAGCCGGTCGCCAGCGCCACCAGCGAGCGAAGGTCGGTGCGTGACAGCACGTCTGCATAGTGCAGCACCACCGAAGGATAGTGTTCGCCCGGGTTCAGGCCGAAATGCTCGATCAGCAACACCGCCAGGTGTCGCAGGTCGTGGTGCACCAGGCTCAGGAAGCCCAGGCTGGCGGCGAGCGCGATGACGCCCTTGGCGGCCTCGAACACCGCGATCGTGCGCAGCGCGCGCCGCTGGGCGACAGGATGCGCGGTGCGAACCGCGCCGACGGGTCCGGTGTCAGGCGTAGGCGAACTCGGCGGAGCGCACGGTCGACTGCGCCCGCAAATCGTCGATCAACCGGTCCTCGCCGCGCACCCGCCACGCATCCGGCAGCGGAATCTCCACCCGCGCGGCGCCGTTCGAGTACGCCACCACCACCCGGCAGCCGGCTTCGCCCAGGGCCCCGCCGTGCGTGCCGTTAGCGGCTGTGCCGCCGGCCCCGCCGTTGGTGCCGCCGTTGGCCCGGTATGCGGCCAGCACGTCCCGCAGCCCAGCCGCATCGTGGCTGCCGCGCACCTCGATGCGCAGCGCAGCGCGCGCCCCGCAGCGCGCCTGCGCCAGGTCCATCAGGTCGTCGGCGGTCACCGCCAGGCGCTGGGCGAACTCGTCGAAGCGCGCACGCCCGGTCACGAACAGCAGCGCATCCTCCTTCAGCAGCGCGCGCCGGCGCTCGAACAGCTCCGAGAACACCGCCACCTCCAACTGCGCCGAGCCGTCGTCGATCAGCACCGCGCACATGCGTCCGCGCCGCGTGTTCTGCTGTCGCACCGACACCACGATGCCGCACACGCGCAGGCTGTCGCGGCTCTGCTTCAGGTCGGCCAGCCGGGTGGGCGCGATCCGGCGCGCCTCGTGCTCGAATTCCGAGAACAGGTGCCCGCTGAAGTAGAAGCCGAGAGCGACCTTCTCCTGCGCCAGGCGCTCCCGCTCGGACCACGGCCGTGCCGCCACCGGCTCGAACTCGGGTCCGCTCTGCCCGCGCTCCGATCCGAACAGGCTCACCTGCCCGGCCGTGGCGGCCGTGTGCTCGGCCATCTCGATCGCGCGGCCCACCGAGGCCAGCAGCGAGGCGCGGTTCGGATCCAGCGCATCGAAGCAGCCCGCCCGCACCAGCGCCTCCAGCACGCGCCGGTTCACCACGTGCCGGTCCACCCGCGAGCACAGGTCCAGCAAGCCCTTGAAGGGGCCGGCCCGCCTTATGTCCACGATGTGCCCGATGGCGGCGGCGCCCGTGCCCTTGATGGCGCCCAGCCCATAGCGGATGGTGCGCCCGTCCACCGGCTCGAAGCGCCACAGCCCGGTCGCGATGTCGGGCGCGAGGATCTGCAGGCCATTGGCCCGCGCATCGGCGATCAGGTCCTGCACCTTGTCGGTGTCGTCCATCAGCGCCGACAGGTTGGCCGCCGCGAAAGCGGCCGGATGGTGCGCCTTGAACCAGGCGGTCTGGTAGGCGACCAGCGCGTAGGCGGCGGCGTGCGACTTGTTGAACCCGTAGCCCGCGAACTTCTCCATCAGGTCGAACATCTCGGCGGCCACGTTCTCGCGGACCTGGTTGGCGCGGGCACCGGCCACGAAAATCGAGCGCTGCTTGGCCATCTCCTCGGGCTTCTTCTTGCCCATGGCCCGCCGCAGCAGGTCGGCCGAGCCGAGCGAGTAGCCGCCGATCACCTGCGCGATCTGCATCACCTGCTCCTGGTACACCATGATCCCGTAGGTCGGACCCAGGATCGGCTCCATCCTGGGATCCAGGTACTGCGCACGCTTGCCGTTCTTGCGCTCGCAGTATTCCGGGATCAGTTCCATCGGCCCGGGGCGGTACAGCGCGACCAGCGCGATCAGGTCGTCGAACCGGTCCGGACGGGCCCGCTTGAGCAGGTCGCGCATGCCGCGCGATTCGAACTGGAACACGGCCGTCGTGTTGGCGCGCCGGAACACCTCGAAGGTGGCCGGATCGTCCAGCGGCAGCGCATCGAGCGCCAGCGTGCTGCCCGGCTGCATCGCGCGCACGTAGCGCAGCGCCAGGTCCAGGATCGTCAGCGTGGTCAGGCCGAGAAAGTCGAACTTGACCAGCCCGATCGCCTCCACATCGTCCTTGTCGAACTGGCTGACCGCGGCCTCGGTGCCCTGGGCACAGTACAGCGGGCAGAAGTCGGTCAGGCGGCCCGGCGCGATTAGCACGCCGCCGGCGTGCATGCCGACGTTGCGGGTCAGGCCCTCGAGCGGGCGGGCCAGCTCGACGATCTCGCCGGCCTCCTCGTCCGCCGCCACCGCGTCGGCGAACGCCGGCTCATCGCGCAACGCGCGGTCCAGCGTCCAGGGGTCGGTCGGGTTGTGCGGAATCAGCTTGGAGAGCATGTCGCACTTGGAGTACGGCAGGTCCAGAACGCGTCCGACGTCGCGCACCACCGCCTTGGCGCCGAGCGTCCCGAAGGTGGCGATCTGCGCCACCGCCTGCGCGCCGTACTTCTGCTTCACGTACTCGATTACGCGATCGCGCCCGTCCTGGCAGAAGTCGATGTCGAAGTCCGGCATCGACACGCGCTCCGGATTCAGGAAGCGCTCGAACAGCAGGTCGTAGCGCAGCGGATCCAGGTCGGTGATGCCCAGCGCGTAGGCCACCAGCGATCCGGCCCCGGAACCCCGCCCCGGCCCGACCGGGATGCCGTTGTTCTTGGCCCAGTTGATAAAGTCGGCCACGATCAGGAAGTAGCCCGAAAAGCCCATCCCGGCGATCGTCGCCAGCTCCTGCTCCAGGCGCGCCAGGTAGACCGAACGGCGCTGCTCGCGCCCGGCCTCGTCCGGGAACAGCTGGCGCAGACGCTGCTCGAGTCCGTCCAGCGACAGATCGCGGCAGTACCGGTCCAGCGTGGCGCCGGCCGGCGTCGGAAACTCCGGCAACCGGGCCCGCCCCAGCTCGAGCTCCAGGTTGCAGCGCCGGGCGATCTCGACCGTGTTGGCCAGCGCGGCGGGCACATCCGCGAACAGCTCCGCCATCTCCTGCGTGGACTTGAAGTACTGCTGCGGCGTGAATCGCCGCGGCCGCCGCGTATCGGCCAGCGTGTAGCCCTCGGCGATGCACACGCGCGCCTCGTGCGCGCGGAAGTCGGTGGGCGCGATGAACTGCACCGGGTGGGTCGCGACCACCGGAAGGGCCAGCTCGCCGGCCAGCGCGAGCGTGGCCCGGCAGCACGCCTCGTCGCCGTCGCGACCGGCGCGCTGCAGCTCCAGGTAAAGGCGCCCCGGGAAAAGGCCCGCCAGGCGCACTGCGGCGGCGCGGGCGGCGGGCGCCTGGCCGGTGCCCAGCAACGTCCCCACCTCGCCCTGCGGTCCACCCGACAGCGCGATCAGTCCGTCCGATCCGCTCTGCCCCAACCACTCCAGCCGCAGCTCGCCGCGGTCGCGATGGCGGTTCTGCAGCCACGCGCGCGACAGCAGCTCGCACAGGTGGCGATAGCCGCCCTTGTCCTGAACCAGCAGCAGCAGGCGGAACGGGCTGTCGCGGTCGGATTCGTTGCTAACCCAGAGGTCGCAGCCCAGGATCGGCTTGATCCCGCTGCTGCGGGCCTGCGCATAGAAACGCACCGCGCCGAACAGGTTGGCCAGGTCGGTGAGCGCCAGCGCGCCCTGCCGATCGGCGGCAGCCGTCTGCACGGCGTCGTCGATCCGTACCAGGCCATCGACGACCGAGAACTCCGAGTGCAGGCGCAGATGTACGAAACGTTGCGTCATCGGAAACATTCTACGGGGCGCGCCCTCACGCCCGCCCATCTTCCGCCCTTCGGGCGGAAGATGATGGAGGAGGAGAACGAGGGGGCTGGGCTGGCCCCCTCGTTGCTCCCCCAGCCAATGTGAACGAGTGGAAGCGAAGCTGGGTTGGCCCCCTCGTTGCTCCCCCCCAGCCAATGTGAACGAGTGGAAGCGAAGGTAGCATCACGGCTCGATTCGCGACGCGGAGGGCAACCCGATGAAGATCGATCTGGCGGGCAGGACGGCTCTGGTAACCGGCTCCAGCGGCGGGATCGGCCGGGCGATCGCGAGCGGCCTGGCCGCGGCCGGTGCGCGGGTCTTCGTCAACGGGCGGCGCGAGGCCGCCGTGCAGGCGGCGGTCCAGGCGCTGCGCGCCGAACTTCCCGCCGCCGCCGTGCAGGGCGTTGCGGCCGATGTGGCCACCGCACAGGGCTGCGCAACGCTGGTGGGCGCGGTGGCGGACATCGATATCCTGGTGAACAACGCCGGCATCTTCGAGCCGAAGGACTTTTTCCAGATCCCGGACGAGGACTGGACGCGGTTCTTCGAAACCAACGTGATGTCCGGGGTGCGGCTGGCGCGCGCTTGCATGCCCGGCATGCTCCGGCGCAACTGGGGCCGGATCGTGTTCATTTCCTCCGAATCCGGCCTGCACATCCCGAAGGAGATGATCCAATACGGATTCACCAAGACGGCGCAGCTCGCGGTGTCGCGCGGGCTGGCCGAGCTGACCGCCGGCACCGCGGTCACCGTCAACAGCGTGCTGCCGGGGCCGACGCGGTCCGACGGGGTCGAGGAGTTCCTTCAGGCCATGGCCCGACAGACCGGCACCTCGCCCGAGGTGCTGGCGGCCGAGTTCGTCAAGCAGCATCGCCCCACGTCGCTGCTGCAGCGCTTCGCCAGCGTCGAGGAGGTCGCCAACATGGTCGTGTACGCCTGCTCGCCGCAGGCCTCGGCGACCAACGGCGCGGCGCTGCGGGTCGAAGGCGGAATCGTGCGGACGATCGCGTGACGGCCGCGCCGCCGGCTTCAGCCGAGCGCTCGCACGCCGATCAGCGCCTCGTGCAGCCAGCCGGCGAACACGAACCACGCGACCGCCCCGATCACCAGCGCCAGCGCGTCGCGCACCAGGTTGCCCGCGGGCCGCACCAGGCCGGCGGCCCGGTCGCGGCGGCGCGCCGACACGAACACGGCCACGGCCCAAACGAGGAACGCCCCGAACAGCAGCAGGTCGGCCAGGCTCCCGGCCGACAACAGGTGCGCGAAGGCCCAGGTCTTGACGCCCGCGGTCATCGGGTGGCCGATCTTTGCCTTGATCTGCGTTCCCGGAACATAGGCGGCCGCAAACAGCACGAACGAAAGCAGCACCAGCACCGCGGTCACGTAGTGGAACGCCCGGGGCGGCGACCAGATCACGGGCGCATTGACGCGCGCCAGCGAAAAGCCCCAGACCAGCAGCACGAACGCGCCGATCGAGGCCACCGAATACAGTATTTTCCAGCCCATCTCGCCCAGTGCGGCCCGCTGGCGCGTGCGCCAGGGTTCCGCCACCACGCGCACCGAATGCAACCCCAGGAACGCGATCAAACCGAGAATCAGGATCGCCATCCGGTCCTCCTCCGATCGGCCGAGCCAATCCATAGTATGGCCCTGGAAGGTGGCCTGTACGATGCTGCGCGTCACACCCCACCGACGCCAACATGCGCTACGGCCCAGGCGCACGCCCGGCTTTCAGGCGGTCGCTCACCGCGTTGTTCGCGTGCGCCTTCGCCGCCTGCGGCGGCGGCTCTTCCGGACCCGCCCGTAGCCCTGCGCCCCCGCCCCCGGCCGCCCCGAACGCGGGCGACGTGCTGACCTGGCACAACGACGCGGCCCGAAGCGGCCAGTACCTGACCGAAGCGAATCTCACGCCGGCCGCCGTCAGCGTCAACACCTTCGGACGCATCGGCACCTGGCCGGTGGACGGGCTGGTGGACGCGCAGCCCCTGTTTGCGAGCTCGGTCAGGCTGTCCGACGGCAGCACGCACGACGTGGCGATCGTCGCCACCGAGCACGACACCGTGTACGCGTTCGATGCTCAAAGCGGAGCCGTGCTGTGGCAGCGGTCGATGCTGGCTGCGGGCGAGAGCAGCAGCGACTCGCGCGGCTGCGGCCAGGTAACCCCGGAGATCGGCGTCACCGCGACACCGGCCATCGACCGCACGCTCGGAGCCAGCGGCGCCGTGTTCGTCACGTCCGCCTCCAAGAATGCCTCGGGGCAGTATTTCCAGCGCCTGCACGCGCTCGACCTGGCGAGCGGCGCCGAACGGGCCGGCTCGCCGATCGTGGTGCAAGCGACCTACCCGGGCACCGGTGCCAGCAGCGCCGGCGGCGTCGTCACGTTCGACCCGGGCTTCTACAACGAGCGGGCGGCGCTGCTGGTTGCGGGCGGCGTCCTGTACACCGCCTGGGGTTCGCACTGCGATATCGATCCATACACCGGCTGGGTCCTGTCCTACAGCGAGGCGACGCTGGCCCGGATGTCGGTGTTGAACGTGACTCCGAACGGTTCGAGGGGCGCATTCTGGGGGGCCGGCGCCGGCCCCGCGCTGGATGCGGGCGGATCGATCTTCCTCCTGGCCGGCAACGGAACCTTCGATACGGCGCTGACCGCATCGGGATTCCCGGTCTCGGGAGATTTCGGCAACGGCTTCCTGAAGATTGCCACTTCGGGCGGGTTGTCGGTCGCCGACTACTTCGCGACTTTCGATACGGTCGCGCAATCGAACGCCGACTCGGACCTGGGCTCGGGCGGCGCGATGGTGCTGCCGGACCAGGCCGATGCCAGCGGCATGACGCGCCACCTGGCGGTCGGCGCCGGCAAGGACGGCAACCTGTACGTGGTCGACCGCGACGCGATGGGCAAGTTCGATCCGGCCGCCAACCACGCCTACCAGGTCATCACGGGCGCGCTGGGCACGCCGGGCAGCAGCGTGTTCTCCTCGCCCGCCTATTTCAACGGTGCCGTCTACTACGGGGCCGTTGGCGTGCCGCTGCAGCGCTTCCCGCTCACTGCCGCGCTGCTGGCGTCGGCCGCGTCGAGCCACAGCGCGACGACGTTCGCCTACCCGGGCGCGACGCCCAGCATATCGGCCAACGGAACGAGCGGCGCCATCGCGTGGGCGGTCGAGAACGGCTCGCCGGCGGTGCTGCACGCGTACGATGCGACCGACCTGAGCCGGGAGCTTTACAACAGCGGGCAGAACGCCGCACGCGACAGCCTGGGGCCGGGCAACAAGTTCATAACGCCCACGATCGCCGGCGGCAAGGTGTTCGTGGGGACGACCAATTCGGTGGCCGTGTTCGGGTTGCTGCACTAGACCGATGGCGGACGTGCAATCCCTGGTCGGCGGTTGCCTGTGCGGCGCGGTGCGCTACCGGTGCGGCGCCCCGATCCACGCACCGGCCTACTGCCACTGCACGTCGTGCCGGCGGGCGGCCGGCGCCCATGCGGTGGCGTGGTTCACGGTCGAGGCGGACTCGCTCGTCTTCACCCAGGGCCAACCGGCCGTCTACCTGTCCTCGCCGCCGGTGCACCGCACGTTTTGCGGGCGCTGCGGCACGCCGCTCACCTACCGGCACGCGTCGTCGCCGAGCGAGGTCGACATCACCATCGGCAGCCTGGACGAGCCCGGCCGGGTCGCGCCCACTGCCCACATCTGGATGGAGGACGCTGCGACCTGGGACCGCCCGGCCGACGGCCTGCCGAGCCATCCGCGCACGCGTCGCGACGGCTGACGCCGGGACGGGGGTGTAAGAAAGCCGCCCGCGGGGCGACGAATGCGGGTCAAGGACCGATCAAAATCCCGTGACGCTCGGTATGTTCGTGAGTGATAACATCACTTCAGGGCCGCGAACAGTGCCCCGGGGGACCGCCGCAAAGATGCGCGGCATCGGACGATCATCAACAACATTCAGGAGCATTCGATGGCGACAATGAAGAGCCTTTCCAGGGCCATGCTGACGTTGGGATTCGCGCTGCTGACCGCAACGGCGGCTTACGCTCAAGGCACCGGGTCGACGAACATCTGGACCACGGATTTCCAGAAGGCGTTCATGACCGAGCCCATGATGCACATGATGGACAACGGCAAGGGCATGGTCACCCGGGCCGACTACAACGCGTACATGGGCAAGATGTTCGACCGCATGGACAAGAATCACAAGGGAATGCTTGACAAAGAGACCTTCATGAAGATGGACGTCGGTTCGACCGACATCTGGACCACCGATTTCCAGAAGACGTTCCGGACCGCCGACATGATGCACATGATGGACAAGGGCACGGGCACGGTCAGCAAGGCCGACTTCATGACCCACATGAACAAGATCTTCGACATGCTGGACAAGGACCACAACGGCGTGCTCGAGAAGGAGGAGTTCATGTACGCCAAGGTGTTCGGCGACAAGCAGCACTGAGTCGGGAAGTCCGGGCCCCGCGCGGGTCCGGATGTTTCTCACGCCGCCGGATCAGGCCGGCGCGACTTCGATCCGGTTGCGTCCGGCGTTCTTGGCGCGATACAGCGCCTCGTCCGCCTGCTGCATCAGTTGCGAGAATTCGGACGGCGCGGCCGTCGCGAACGCGATCCCCCCGCTCAACGTCAACGGCGTGGCTCCCGGCGCCCAGTCCGGCTTCAGCGCTGCCACCGAGGCGCGCAGGCGCTCGGCCACCACCGCCGCCTCGGTGGCGTCCGCCCCGGGCAGGATCACCGCGAATTCCTCGCCGCCGTAGCGGCCCAGGTGGTCGCCCGGGCGCAGTGAACGCCTCAAGGCCTGGGTGATCGAGCGCAGTGCCTCATCCCCCGCGGCATGCCCGAAGCGGTCGTTGACCTGCTTGAACCCGTCCAGGTCCAGCAGCAGCATCGAGTAAGGCCGCCCGTCCTGGTGGCAGCGTTTCATCAGGCGCTGGCCCATCTCGATCACCTGGCGCCGGTTGGACACGCCGGTCAGAGGATCGGTCTCGGCCATGCGGGCGATGCGCCCCAGCAGCACGTGCTGGCGCCACAACGCGTAGGCCCCGCACAGGATCAGCAGCACCGCCAGCACGATCACGGCCGCCTGCAGGCGGGCGGCCCGCCGCGCCTGCTCCAGCGCGCGCTGGCCGGCATCGGCCTCGCTGCGCAGCAGCGCGTTCTCGCGCGTGAGCAGCTCGCTCTCCAGCCGGCCGCGCTGTGCCGCCAGCTGGCGCGCCACCAGCTGGTCGGTGCGGTGCTGCTGCGCCTGCCGTTCGCGCTCGCTTTCCTGGAACGCCGATTGGTAGCTGCCGAGCGCGGCCAGGACATCGGCCGCAACCTGGTGGAAACGCACGTGCAGCTGCAGGTCGTCGGCCTGCAGCGCGAGCGGGCTGGCCCGCTCGACCAGCGGCAGCGCCTCGGACGCGCGCTTCAGCTGCAGCAGCAGTTGCGCGCGGTCCAGCTGCAGTTGCGCCAGCCTCAAGGGAGACCGAACCAGCGCCAGCCCGTGCATGGCCTCGGCGTTGGTGGCGAGCGCCCGCTCCGGCCGGCCCATGTCCGATTCGGCCATCGCCAGCTCCCCGCGCGCAATCGCCTCGCCCTCGCGGTCGCCCACCTCGCGGTAGACGGCGATGGACGCCTGCAGCGGAGCCACCGCCTCGGAGGAGCGGCCCAGGCGGCGCAGGGCCGTGCCGGTGCCGGCCTGCGAGTCGGCCTCGCCGGTGCGGTCGCCCACCGCCAGGAACTTGTCGTAGGCGTCCCGATACGAGCGCAGCGCCAGCGCGGCGTCGCCGATCTCCTTGGCCAGCAGCGCATTGGAAAAAGCCACCTCGGCCGCGATCTGCGGGCTGCGCACGTGCCGCTCCGCATCGGTGACCGACGCGCAGGCCTGCTCGAAGTCGCCGCGTTTCATCTGGTAGCGCGCGCGATCGACCAGCGCCTGCGCCAGCGGGTCGTCCAGCCGGCTGTTGCGCGCCTGTTGCAGTTCCTGCTCCAGCGCGATCCACGCCTCGTCGGCACGGCCCAGCTGGTAGTAAGCGCCGGCTCTGGCATGGGCGATCAAAGCCAGCACGCGGGTGTCCGCGGCCTGCGTGGCGGCCGGCTGGATCCGGTCGGCCAGCGTCAGCACATCGTCCGGGCGGTACTGGGAATCAGCGATCAGCAGGCGGATCAGGTCGATCCGTACGCGGGAGCGCTCGTCGAAACGGGCCGGGTCGCTCGCAATGGACTGCAGCTCGGATTCAGCCTGCGCCGGCTGGCGAACGGCCAGCGCCTCCAGGCGCGTGAGCGCAGCGTCGATGTCCTCCGACGCGCCGTGCGCCGGCGCCCCGATGACCAGCGCGAGCGCGAGCGCCAGCCACGGCCCCAGCCGGCGGGCACTGGCATGAAGTCGGCGTCGAATCGAAAACAAGCGCAACGGACAGTCGAAATGGCGACGCGGTGTGCGCCGAATTGTCCATGCTGCCCCTTAGAAGCGCCCGCCAAACCCGGGCTTTGCGGCCCGGGGATACCGCAAATCGGGGCTTAAGTTTCCTACTCTTCTTCCGAGGGGTCTTTGTATTCCTTAGGCAGGTGGTGCGCGATTCCCTTGTGGCAGTCGATGCACGTACCGCCTTCCTGCTTCGCCTTCATGTGCTTCAGGTAAACGGTCTGTTTCTGGACCTCGCCGCTCATCGCCTCGAAGTCGTGGCAGTTGCGGCATTCGCGCGATCCGGTCGCTTTCATCCGCGCCCACTCGTCGGTCGCCAGCCGCATCCGGTTCGCCTCGAACTTCTCCTTCGTATCGACCTCGCCGGTGATCTCGCCCCACAGCTCGAACGACGCCCTCATCTTGCGCACCATCTTGTGCGTCCAGTCCCTCGGCACGTGGCAATCGGAGCAGATCGCGCGCACCCCGGTCCGGTTCGAGTAGTGCACCGTCGTCTTGTATTCCTGGTAGACGTTGTCGCGCATCTCGTGGCACGAGATGCAGAAGTCCAGGCGGTTGGTCGCCTCCAGCGCGGTGTTGAACCCGCCCCAGAAGACGATTCCCAGCACGAAGCCGGCCGCCAGCAGGAACAGCAGCGAATACTTCACGCTGGGCCGCTTCAGCGCGTTCCAGCAGCGCCCCAGCGCGCCTGTCCTCGAGTCGTTCATGCGGGGTTCCCGTGGCGCCTCATTGGAAGCTGTACGAGTAGGAAATGCCGATCACGTGCACGATGTAGTTCTGGGCACTGTCCAGCGTGGGCATCACGGACGAGGACGTTCCGGCAGCCGTCGTGGTCTGGTACACGTAATCGTCGGTGTGCAGCCAGTTGAAGCTGTACGCCACGCGCGCCGAGCCGGACTTGCTGACCTGGTAGCGTCCGCTCAGCCCGAAGTGGGCGATCGACGTCGTGACGTCGGGCAGCGAGGTGGTGTTGATGAAGTAGACCGCGGGCACGTTGGCCGCGAAGGCGGCCGTCGTGTTGGCGTAGTAAAAGCCGCCGTTCATGCTGTTCTTGGTGACCGACCGGCTGTAACTCGCGTCGGCCGACAGCGTGAACTTGCGCCACACCAGGTGCTTCCTGGTGAATGCGAATCCGACCGTGTCGGTCATGTCGCGCATGTTGGCGGTCCAGCGCGCGCACGGGTCGATCTTCGCGTTGTTGTTGTAGATCTGGTAGGGCGTCGCGTTGGCCGGCAGACCGGCGGTACCGGTCGAGGATCGGTCGGCCGCACAGAGTCCCGCCACGTTGCTGTTGATGCCGGCCCCGCCGCCCGTCACGGCGTATGCGGTTCCGGTGGCCGCGTTGCGGCTGACCGTCCCGTTGCTGGCCGGGTCGTTGCTGGTCTGCGTGGTCTGGTCCTCGTGCGTGTAGTACCCGTCGAACGACAGATCCTCGCTCGGCGTGAAGGCCGCGTCCAGGTTCAGCGACCAGGCGTTGACACCGATCAGCCCGAACTGGTTTTGCGGGTAGCTGTCGCGCCGCCAGTCGAACCCGCCCTGCAGGCCCAGCGTTTCGGTGGTCTGCCAGTTCAGCGAGCCGCGCACCCGGCTGCGGTCGCGGCTGGCCATGTTGAAGATGTCCAGACCGGCCCAGTTGTTGGTGACGTTGTGGTTGCCGTAGTAGTTGTTGCTCAGCGACCCGTTGCCGTTGCCGTATAGCAGGTTGTAGACGGCCAGGTTGCTGCCGCTCAGGCCGCTCGAGGCGTTGGCAGCGATCGGCAGGCCGTTGGCGCCCACGCCGACGCTGTTCATGAATCCCAGCACCGATCCGGACCAGCCGGCCGCGGTCAGGCTCGGAATGCCCGTCAGGCCGCCCAGGCTCGGGGCCAGCGACATCCACGCGTTCGGGTTGTACGTGACCGTGCGGCTGGACTCGTCGACCGCGATCCGGCCGCTGACGGTCTCGGCGGCCGTGAACCGGTATTCGCCTTTCACGATGTTCTCGTCGCTGCTGTCGGCGAAGGAGCAGTCGGTCCAGGTGCCGTTGCAATAGCGGTCGATCTCCTGCCGCTCGACCCCCAGCTTCACCGCATTGCCGGGCGCGACCGCCCACTCCAGGTCGCCGTCGACCTGGTTCACCGTCTTGCTGTACGGCCGGTTGGCCACGATGTTCACGCCGCTGTACAGCGGGCTGGCCGCGCTGCCGGGCGTGGGCAGCGGGGCCGACATGCCGGTGGCGGTGGCGCCGTTCAGCACCGAATTGGGCGCCCCGAAATTCTTGGCGCCCGCGTCGTACCAGACGAACAGGTTCACCGGCGTCTCGTTGTTGCGGTTGTCGTACTTGAAGGCGGCCGACGCGGTCAACCGGTCGATCGGCCGCGACGTCAGCTTGAGGTCGAACGTCTTGTTGATGACCTTTCCGTTGGCCGCTCCCTCGCCGCTGTAGCTGGCGTTGTTGACCGCGGCGCCGGCGGCGCCGGTCGGGGTGCCGAACATGGCCGGGTCCAGCACGAAGCCGGCGTTTTGCGTGTTGCGGCTGTAGGAGCCGTCGACCACCACCTTGGTTCTGGGCAGCAGGTTGTAGCCGGCGGTCAACCGGAACTGGTGCAGCGAGTTGTCCGGCTCCTCCGAGATCGTCGCCGACGAGATCCCATAGGCGTTCTGGGCCGGGGTCGGGCCGAGCGCCCACGGATTGGCGATCGTCATCGAAGTCACTTTGTTGGTGAAGATCGACCCGTAGTACGCGAACGTGAAGAAGCTCTTCTTGTCGGAGTAGTTGATGCTGGCGTTGTACTGGTCGGTGACCGTGTCGATGAGCTTCGGAAAGATCACCGCGTTCTCGCCCGCGTAGCTGCCGGCCGGGCCGCCATCGGCGTTCACGACCCCCATCTCCCGCATGCCCTTCTTCGTCTCCCGCCGGTAGCTGAAGGCGGCGTTGGTCTGCGGGCTCAGGTCGTAGATCGCACCGGCGTCGTACTTCTCGCGCTTGGTCGACAGGTCGACGAAGTGGAAGTCGTGCAGATCGGTCAGGTTCTGGTTCAGCATCGCGGTGTTGGCGGCAGTCACCGGCAGGCCGACCGTATAGATGCTGCCGAGCGTGCCGCCCAGGGCCGGGTTGATCGCGCAGCCGTTGGTGGTGGCACGGCAGATGTAGGCGGTGCTGGTCACCAGCGGGCTGCTGTAGCCGGTCGCCGCCAGGCCGACCATCGTCGCCACCGGCGCCGGAAACGTGTTGCCGGCACCCATCGTGGTGCCGTTCGGGTAGAGCGGGGTGCGCCAGTTGCCGGGCAGCGCCAGATTGTTGGTGCCGGCCCCCAGGTACGGGTCTGGTAGCGGTCGTTGTCGTTGCGCAGCAACTCGTCGTAGCCCACGTTGATCCGGAACCGGCCCTGCCAGCCGTATTCGCCCTTCGCACTGCGCGCGTCGGTCCCCAGGTCGCGGCCCAACAGGCGCCAGCGTGACGTATCGTTCGAGTCGTACAGACCGCCGCCGCGCAGATCGAGGTTGCCGATCCCGTAGACGCCCTTGTTCTCGAGGCCGTTGTACTCGCCGAACTTGAAGGAATCCTTGCTGACCCATTCGGCCCCGGCCTCCACCGTGCTGGTCGGCCTGGTCAGTTCCTTCACGCTCGGTTCCTGGTCATCCGCGTAGGCCGCCTGCGACACGACCAGGGCGAGCAGCGCGCCGCGCACCGCCGCCACGGACATCCGCAGGGCAAACTCCTGGCGATTCGTTTTCATGGCAGATTGATCCCAGAGTCGAATGGGTTAGCGCTGGAACTTGGCACCGGCCGGGCTGTTCGAGCCGTGTATCAAGGAGTGGCAATTCAGGCAGTCGCGGCCCGCGATCTGGACGGTGGTCGACTGGTTCTGGAACGGCTTGTTGCCGTTGACCGTCGTCACGTTGCCACCGGGCAGGTTGGCGCCGCTGTAGGCGCTGCGGGCGTGGTCGCCGCTGTGACATTCCTGACACAACCAGGGCAGGCGCGCCTTCAGCAGCGGCGAGTTGTTCGATCCGTGCGGGTTGTGGCAGTTGGTGCAGTCGTCCGACACCGGCTGGTGCTCCCACAGGAACGGGCCGCGCTTCTCGGCGTGGCAGGTGTGGCAGGTCTCGTTGACCGAGTTCTTGACCATCAGCTTCGGTCCCGTCGATCCGTGCGGGTTGTGGCAGTCGGTGCAACCCATCTTGCCGGCCAGCACCGGGTGCGTGGAGTAGCGGTGCATCTGGGCCCGCTGCTCCTTGTGGCAGCCGAAACAGACCTCGGCCTGGGTCACGCGGTCCAGCACCGCATCGTTCGGCGTGTGGATCCGGTGGCAGTTGGAGCAGGCCATGCCCTCGCTGTCGTGCGCGCTGCCGCTCCAGTGCTGGCGCTTGCCGCTGGAGTGGCAACCCAGGCAGGTTTGTGCCAGTTCGTGCGACGCGTTCGGCTTGTAGGCCTTGGCCGCGTACACGATGTCCGGGCGCGCGCGCCCCTTCTGGTTCGGGTCGCCCTTCAGGTGCGCTTCGCTGGGGCCGTGGCAGCCCTGGCAGGTCGGCGTGCGGGCGTCGGCCTTGACTCCGTGGCGGGTCTGGTAGATCGACAGCACCGGTACGGCCTCGGACTCGTCGTGGCAGCGCGTGCACTTGGCGTCATCGTTCAGCGGCGCCTGCACCTCGGGCGCCGCGCTGGCGGCGGGCTGATCGGTCTCGGCGGCCGGCACGGGTGCCGCCATCCAGGCCAGGCACAGCGCTGCCGTGAAAACTGCAGGATGACGCAGGAACTTCATGGGTTCGCTCCGTTGCGAGAGCCGGCGCCCCGCTGGGCAGTCGGCGGTCTGCCCGATTTGAAGAGGTGCCGGCCGGTCGCTCTGTGGTCCGTTATTGCAGCGACAGGATCCACTGGACGAGGTTGTGAACCTCGCTCACGTCCTTGCTCTTGATGATCTTGTGATCCTCTTCGTGGCCATCGGGAAACTTGGCCTTCTCGCCGGTGGTCAGGTGCTTGACCAGCCGCTCTTCGGCATCCGGCTTGCCCTTGTACTTCTCGGCGACCTCGCGCCAGGCGGGTCCGTCCTTCTTCTTGTCGACCCCGTGGCACTTGAAGCAGTTGTTCTGGCGCGCGAGCGCCCTGGCCGCTTCCTCGTCCGCTGCAGGCGCTGCGCCACACAGGCCGAGCGCGAGAGCGGCAGCGAGCAGGCCCGTCCGGGCGGACTCAAAGCGGCAGTCAAGACGCATTCCAATTCTCCTGAGGTCGGTGTCGGGCGCGGCCGCATTGGGTGGCGGCATGAAACGCGTGCATTTGAATACCGACTGCTCCGATGCGTGTTGACCGGAGTCAACTGAATCGGACTCGGAACGCGGAAGTAGGGGGAGACTGACCGCTTCTTTCGATCAACGGACGGTTGATTACCGCGGCCCCGCCCACGGACGGGATGCAGAATGGCGTTGAGATATGGACCGGAGCGGTGCCGGTCCGGTCAGAAGCGCTTGTCCAGCGTCAGCACGTCGTTTTCACGCTTGAGCTGGAAGTGCGTGAGGAAGGTGTTGCCCAGCAGTACGAACGGCATCGGGTTCTCCGTCACGATCGCCCGCACGTTGTAGACATCGACGTCGCCCAGGTGAACGGAGTCGAGGTGAATCTCGTACCCCTGCACCGTCCCGTTGGCCGTGTGCATTTGAACGGGCGTGCCGGACCGGTACTGCAGCCCGATGCGATCGGCCTCCTGCGCGCTCAGCGAAACGTCGGTGGCGCCGGTGTCGACCAGGAACCGCACGCTGGCACCGTTGATTCGTCCCTGGCTGATGAAGTGCCCTCCGGCCCCGGCGGTCAGCACGATGTGGGTGCCGCCGGCCTTTGCAGCCGCGCCGGCCACGGTGACCGGAACTTCTCCGACCCGCAGGGTGCGGCGCTGGCCCTGGGCCTCGATCACGGCCCGATCGCCGTCCACCGAGATCAGCGTGACGCCCTGGCGCATCTCGCCGGGCGAGACGACTTCAGGGGCCGCGCCGTCGATCACCAGCAGCGCGCGCTGCCCCATGATGCCGGTGAGCGCGACCTCCTGCGCCCACGCCGGCAGCGCCGCGACGGCCCACAGCAGGGCCACCAGCATCGACCGCGATGCGGCCGGCATCGGCAGTTCCGTGCGATCAGGGGTGCGGCCGAAACGCAGCGCTAGAAACGCCGCAGCAGTCCCAGGTCGACCGTGCTGCTCTGGACAAACGAATGCCGATCGTAGCCGGCGCTGAATTGCCATTGAAACTCCCGCGTCGGCTCGCCCAACTGCCACACCAGCCGCGAGTGCGAACGCCACCCGAGCAGCGACAATACATCGAGTTCGGCTTCGGAGCCGGAGAAACCGGCCCCGCGCGCCAGCGTCGTCAGGTCGCTGGAGGTACGGATCGTGAGGCGGTCGCCGTCGAAGAAAAGGTTCTTGCGCTCGAACTGCAGCCCGCTCAACGCTCCGCCGGGCCGGCGCCACTCCTGGACGAAATTGAATTGAGGATGACCCGGGACCGGCGTCTGCTGCAGCGCATAGGGGCGAAACGCCGACGCATCGGTCAGGTGAATGCCGAACCGGTGCTCCAGCTCGGAGCGTTCGTCGTACGCGCGCGACCAGTAAAGGGAGGTGAACACCGAGGGCGGCGCTTCGAGGCGCGGCCCCGAAAAGGACGAGACGCCCAGTTCGAGGCGCATCGCATAGGGAAGGTTGGTCAGCAACAGGTCCGAATCCGCAAACTCCGTCCGCTCCGGTGGCGCCAGCGGGATCGCCTGCGCGGGTGACACCAGAGCGATCAGAAGCAGCATCCTGCCACCGGCGCTCATCATATGAATCAGGTCGAGAGACCCCGAGGCTCTAGCTTGGTCCGCCGGCCCCTGGTTCGAACCGATGAATAGGGACCGATTCATCGTGCAGTCAGCGGCCCGCAAGGATGTTGCGCTGCGTTGACCGGAACGCCAGTCGACGCGTCCGCGATTAAGAAATTAACCTATCAGGGCCCGGCGCGTAACTGTTTCCTGTTCGTGGGCAATACGTAAGGAGATGTCCTTTGCCGGCTCCCGGCTTTGGTGCCGACGCGCACTTTTCGCGCTGTCGAAGCTACCGCTACGCATTGTGGCGGCGCTGGGCGGATGGGCCGCAAGTGCTGTTCGTCATGTTGAACCCGTCCACCGCGGACGAGCGAACGGATGACCCGACGATTCGCCGCTGCGCCGGCCTGGCGGCGAGCTGGGGCTACGGCGCGCTGGCCGTGGGCAACCTGTTCGCCTACCGCACGCCGTCCCCCTCGGTCCTGAAGCAAGCGGCGCACCCGGTCGGACGCGCCAACGACCGCTGGCTGGCGCGGCTGGCGGCCGAATCGAGCCTTGTGGTCGCCGCTTGGGGCAACGAAGGCGCGTTCCATGGTCGGGACCAGGGGATGCGCGAGCTGCTCGGCCCGCTTAACGCGCTGTCGCTGACGCAGCGCGGCATGCCCCACCACCCGCTGTACGTGCCGGCGGGAACGCGGCCTGAACCCTGGTGTTGACCTGGGACACGGTTTGAGTCCCGGCGAAACCCATGGCGCGCATTGGCACCCATTATGGTTGCGTAATATATTGTTCAAGAATAAGGGGGCCAGCCAATGACGCGCAAAGAGGACGAAGATCTGGCCGCAAGATTGAAGGCCGGAGTTGCGCTGGCAGCCCTGCGCGGGGAGAAGTCCGTGGCCGAGCTGGCCAGGCAATTCAACCTGGACCCGGGTCAGATCGACGAGTGGAAGAAGGAACTCGAGCGAAACGCCGCAGCGGTGTTCGCTCGGTCCGATGTGCCGCTGAGCGAGGCGCCCACGCTTCCGGATGCACGGGCGCCCGCGAGGCTGGCCACGCTTCGCGAGCACCCGACGTTGCCGGAGTCGCCGGCTCGCTCCGAGTTTCCCAAACCGGCCACCGACCATCGCCAGGCTCCCCGCGAGACGACCATGCCCGGGAGCCTGCCGGTCGACCCCTGGGACGAGGACGAGCCTGCCACCACGACCGGGCACACGATCCGGCCCACTGTGGCCCCTGCAGGACCGCGTGTGCCGACCGATGACCGCGCAACGGCATGGGCGCGCCGGCTGCTGGGGCCGCTGTTCGTCGGCTGGCAGGAACGGCACCATGCGGCCAAGACCAGCCGCGAGCTGCTGAAGGTGTATCGCGCGGTCGCCGCCTCACACCCCCGCCTGATGAAGCAGGAGTTGTACCGCGAGATCGTCAGGGTCCGCATGGGCGGAACGCTGGCGGCCGCCGACGCGATCCTGGCGCGCGCCACGGAAAGCTTCGCGTCCTGGCCGGTGGAGCGCCCGCTGACCTTCCGCGATGTCGTGCATTACCTGGCCGTATCGGATTACCTCGCGTTGAGCGGTCACGTCGAGGATTGGACGCACGAGAGCCTGGGCCGCATCGTCGCGTTGTTCGTGCCGGACGACCTGTAGATCGACGACGGTGAAGGAACTGGTGGCCAAGGCATCGATCCGGACGGCGCAACCGACCGATCTGCCCGGCATCCGCTTCGCCGATCCGCTGCTGCGCGCCGATCCGGAGCGCATGCAGACGGTGCGAGCGAGCATCGAATCGGGCCAGTGCATCGTCGCCGTCGACGGCGAGGACATCCTGGGATACGCCGTGTTGAGCTATCGCCTGTTCGACCAGGGCGTCGTCCCGCTGCTGGTGGTGTCGATGGCGAATCGGCGTTGCGGCATCGGCACCAGCCTGCTCAAGGAGATCGAGAAACGCTGCGGCCAGCCGCAGCTTTGCGTGCCCACGACCCGCTCGAACATGGCGGCGCAGTGGATGCTCGAGAAGTGCGGATACGCGGCGGGCGGATCGATCGCCGAAACGGCCGCCGATGAAGACGAAGAGCTTGTGTTCAACAAGAAACTGCCGAGCCGCGCCTGAGGGTGCGCGCCCGCGCCGATGAAGCTGCTCGTCCTGGGCGGCACGGTCTTCCTGGGCCGGCACATCGTGCAGGCGGCGCTCGAGCAGGGTCACCAGGTCACGCTGCTGAACCGCGGCCGGCACGGCGCTTCGCTCTTCCCCACGGCCGAACGGCTCACCGGCGACCGTGACGGCGACCTGCAGGCATTGCTCGGGCGGCGCTTCGATGCCGTGATCGACTGTTGCGGCTACACGCCCGAGCAGCTGGCGCGCTCGGCCCGGGCGCTGGACGCCGACACGCCGCACTACACCTTCATATCGAGCATCTCGGCCTACGCCGCCTTCGCGCCGGGCATCCGGTTCGACGAGACCGCACCGCTGGCAACCGGACTCGAGGGCTACGGTGCGCTGAAGGCGCGCGCCGAAGAAGCCATCGAAGCGGCGCTGCCCGGCCGGGTCGCGCGCGTGCGCCCCGGCCTGATCGTCGGTCCGTTCGACCCGACCGGCCGCTTCACCTACTGGCCGCTGCGGGCCGCGCGCGGCGGCGACGTGCTGGCCCCAGGGCGCCCCGAGCGCCCGGTGCAGTTCATCGATGCGCGCGACCTGGCGCTGTGGTGCCTGCAGCTGGCGCGTGACCGCGCGACCGGCGTTTTCAACGCCGTGGGCCCGAGCGTCACGATGGCGAGCCTGCTCGAGGAGTGCCGCGCGGCAACGTGCTGCGATGCCCGCTTCGTGTGGATGAGCGACGACCAGCTGGTCGCGCAGGGGGTTGCGCCGTGGACCGGGTTGCCGCTGTGGATCCCGGAGGCCGACCCTGCGTTCGGCGGCCTGCTGCTGGCCGACAACCGCCGCGCACTGGCGGCCGGCCTGACTGCACGGCCGGTGCGCGAAACCGTCTTCGATACGTTCCAGTGGGCGTACGACAGCGGCCTTGCCGGCCAGACCGATGCGGCCACGCTGGCGCCCGAGGTCGAGGCGCGGTGCCTCGCGCTGCGCGCCGGGCCGGCCTGAATCGCTTAAAAACCGCGCCGAAAATGGTGGGCGGACCCGGTGTTCGCCGTCTGAGTTATCGGGCGGCTACCCATAGGCGGCGAATCCGCTTCGGCGCACGATAGCCGGGCATCTGCTGTTCGACGTCGAAGGAAGCGGCGTGTACGAGTCGGTCGGACGGGCCATCGCGGCCTACCTCCTGAAGCCGGTCAGTCAGCCCGGCGGCAGCAGCTACGACGCGTCATTGGTGGCGGAGGCGCTGCTTCCCGGCGACGTGCTGCTGGTCGAAGGCAACACGCGCATGAGCGCGGCGATCAAGTACCTGACGCAGTCGATGTGGTCGCACGCCGCGCTGTATGTCGGGCCGCGCCCCGAACTTTCGTCTTGCGGCGGCGACACGGCGACGCTGATCGAGGCGGACGTGCTGGACGGCGTGCGCGCCGTGCCGCTGTCGTGCTACCTGAACTTCCGGGTTCGCATCTGCCGGCCGGTCAACCTGACCGCGAAAGACCGCGAGCGCCTGATCCGCTACATGGTCCAGCGCCTCGGCCACCAGTACGACCTGAAGAACGTGTTCGACCTGGCGCGCTACCTGCTGCGCTTTCCGATGCCGGCCCGCCTGCGCCGCCGGATGATCTCCTGCGGAAGCGGCGATCCGACCCGCGCGATCTGCTCCACGCTGATCGCACAGGCGTTCGGCGCCGTGCGCTATCCGATCCTGCCGATCATCTCGCACAAGCACGACGGCAACCCGGGCCGTGCCGACCAGGTGCGCGAACTGTGGCGCATCCGTCACCACAGCCTGTACGCGCCGCGCGATTTCGACGTCTCCCCGTTCTTCGAGGTGGTCAAGCCGCGCATCGCCAAGCGGTTCGACTACCGGCTCGCCCCCTGGAGCGAGGGCAACACGATTCTGCTCTCGGACGACCCCCTTCCGGGCGAGCGCGACACGGCGGTGACGGGGAAATACCTCTGGCACTAGTCATCGGGCAGCCACCAGCCTGAGTCCGATCGCCCGGTTCGGCTGCGCTGGATCAGGGCTGCTTCCTGCTCGAACACCCTGCCCGCCTAACGGCCGGATCTTCGTCCGGTTGCGGCAATCTCGTGGCCAACGTGCCGTCGCGTCCGGACTTCTACAATCGCGACCATGCTGTCGATCAGCGGACTCGTCAAGCGCTACGGATCCCGCACGATCCTGGACGGGCTTTCGCTGAGGGTCGAGCCCGGCGCACTGGTTGCGATCGTGGGTGAATCGGGCGCCGGAAAATCCACGCTGCTGAACCTGATCGCCGGTCTGGAATCGCCCGATGCAGGCCGCATCGAGCTGGCCGGGGCCGACCTGGCCGCGCTCGACGATGACGGGCGCACCCGGCTGCGGCGCCGCGCCATCGGCTTCGTATTCCAGGCCTTTCACATCATTCCGCACCTGACCGCGCTGGAGAACACCGTGCTGCCGCTCGTGCTTCTGGGCATCGAGGCGCGCGAACGCATGGAGCGCGCCGGCCGGATGCTGGAGGCGGTGGGCCTGGGCGAACGCGCCCGGGCGATGCCGCGCGAGCTGTCCGGTGGCGAACTGCAGCGGGTCGCGATCGCGCGCGCGCTGGTGCATCGACCGGCCCTGGTGCTGGCCGACGAGCCGACCGGCAACCTGGATCCCGACACGGCGCTATCGGTGCTGGCGTTGCTGGCGGCGAGCGCGCGCGCCGGCAACGCGGCGGCGATCCTGGTCACCCACTCCGACGCCGCGGCCCGGTCGGCCGACCGGGTGTTGCGCCTGGCGCACGGGCAGCTGGCGATCAGCGCCGCGCGCGGCGCGGCCGCCCCGTGAAGTCCGCCCCCTGGACCTGGCTGCTGACGCATTTTGCGGCCGGGGCGGCGCGCGCGCAGCCCGGGCGCGCGCTGGTCCAGGTTGCGGCCATCGCGGTCGGGGTGGCGCTGGGCACCGCCGTGTACCTGATCAATGCTTCGGCGCTGGCCGAGTTCTCGGCCGCCGAGCGCAGCCTGTCCGGCACGGCCGATGCGTCGGTGCTGGGGCCGCCGGCCGGCTTCGATGAGAGCCTGTACCAGCGCATCGCGACCGACCCGGCGGTGGCGGTGGCCGCTCCGCTGCTGGAGGTCGACGCCACGCTGGCCGATGACGGCGAGCGGGTCGGCAGCCTGACGCGCACGCGCGCAGGCAGCCTGCGCATCGTCGGCATCGACGCGCTGCGCAGCGCGCTGCTCGAGCCCGACCTGGTGGGCGTGGCGGGCGCGCGCGGCGCAGCGAGCGGCGCGCTCGAGGGTTTGCTGGGCGAGGGCCTGTTCGCATCGCCCACCGCGCTGGTGCAGCTGCACCGGTCGGTGGGCGACACGGTCACGCTGGCCGCGGGCGAACAGCGCGTGCGGCTGCGCATCGCCGGCGAGTTGCCCGAAGCGCGCGACGCGATTGCCACGATGGACCTGGGCTTCGCGCAGTGGAGGCTGGGCCGCCTGGGCCTGCTGTCGCGCATCGACGTGAAGTTCGCCCCCGGCGCCGACATCGCCGCTGTCGAACGCGGATGGAATCTTCCACCCGGACTGCGGGTCGAGCGCACCGAGGACGCGATCGACCGGCAGCAGGGGCTGTCGCGCGCCTACCGGGTGAACCTGGACGTGCTTTCGATGGTGGCCCTCTTCACCGGCGCCTTCCTGGTGTTCTCGCTGCAGTCGCAGGCGGTGGTGGCGCGCCGCCCGCAGCTGGCGCTGCTGCGCATGCTGGGGGCCACGCGCGCCGAGGTGAGCCGGCTGCTGATCGCCGAGGCGGCCGCGTTCGGCGCCGCCGGCGCGATGGTCGGGCTGGGGCTTGGAGCGCTGCTGGCCGTGGCCGCGCTGCGCACGCTGGGCGGGGACCTGGGCGGCGGCTACTTCGCCGGCATCCGTCCGCACGTCGCGCTCGACCCGCCCGGCGCCCTGCTCTTCTTCGCGCTCGGGCTGGCCGCCGCGATCGGCGGCGCCTGGCTGCCGGCGCGCGATGCGGCGGCCCAGCCGCCCGGGCCGGCGTTGAAGGCGGGGAGCGAACCGGCACCGGGCTCGCAGCGTCCGCGCGCCTGGGTGGCCGCGGCCGGCTTTGTGCTGGCGGCGCTGCTGCTGGCGCTGCCGCCGGTGCACGAGATTCCGCTGGGCGCCTACGCATCGATCGGCGCGCTGCTGGTGGCGACCATCGCGCTCAAGCCCGCGATCGCGCCGCGCCTGTTCTCCCCGCTGGCCCGCTGGGTGTCGAACCGGGCCCGCTCGGCGCGCGACGCGCCGGCCTGGCTGGCCGCCACGCGGCTGGCGCGCCTGCCGCGCTTTGCCGCGGTCGGCGCCGCCGGGATCGTGGCGAGCTTCGCGCTGATGGTGGCGATGGCCACGATGGTCGCGAGCTTCCGAACCTCGTTCGATGCCTGGCTCGCGCAGATGCTGCCGGCCGACCTGTACGTGCGGGCCGCGCCGGCCGGCTCGACCACGCAGTTCTCGGGGCAGGACCTGGAGCGGATGCGGTCCGATCCGGCGGTCGCGCGGGCGCAGTTCTCGCGCTCGCTGCGCATCGCGCTCGACCCCGGGCGCGCGCCGGTGTTCCTGATCGCGCGCGCGATCGATCGCGCCGATCCGGCCTCGACGCTGCCCCTGGTCGGCCGCACGGTCCCGGTGCAGCCGCCGGCCATTCCGGTCTGGGTCTCGGAGACGGTGGCCGACCGCTTCCACGCAGGGCCCGGCGCCGTGCTCGACCTGCCGCTCGCCGGTGCGGCCGCGCGCGTGACGGTGGCCGGCGTCTGGCGCGATTACGCGCGCCAGGCCGGCAGCATCGTGATCGAGGCGGACGACTACCAGCGCCTGAGCGGCGATGCGGCGCGCACCGAGGCGGCGCTGTGGGTCAAGCCGGGCGCCTCGGCCGCGCAGCTGGCGCAGCGGCTGCTGGCGACGCTGGATGCGCCGGCGGCCCGGTTCGCGCAGCCTGCCCAGATCCGGGCGCTGAGCCTGCACCTGTTCGACCGCACGTTCAGCGTCACCTACCTGCTCGAATGGGCCGCGATCGCGATCGGCCTGGCGGGCCTGGGCGCCACGTTCTCGGCGCAGGCGATCGCGCGCACGCGCGAGTTCGGCATGCTGCGCCACCTGGGCGTCACGCGCGCGCAGGTGCTGACGCTGCTGGCCGCCGAAGCGTTGCTGGTCACGCTGCTGGCCGCCGCACTGGGGCTGGCGGCGGGCCTGGGGGTGGCGTGGATCCTGGTCGGGGTCGTGAACCCGCAGTCGTTCCACTGGACGATGGATCTGCGCGTGCCGGGCGGAGTGCTAGCGGCGCTGGCGGGCGCGCTGCTGGCCGCGGCGGCGCTCACCTCGGCGCTGGCGGGGCGGCGCGCGCTGTCGATCGACGCCGTGCGCGCCGTGAAGGACGACTGGTGAACCGTCTGCGCCGCGCCCTTCTGGCCGCGTTCGCGGCGGCTCCCGCCGCGGCGCAGACGGCCTCCGAAGCCTTGGCGAAAGAGGCCGCCGCCAAATTCGGATACCCCGCCATCGCGCCGCGGCCGCTGACGTTCCCGCGCGACTTCGGCGCGCATCCCGACTTCCGCACCGAGTGGTGGTACCTGACCGGATGGCTGGATGCGCCGGGCGGTTGGCGCGAACCGGCGCTCGGACTGCAGTTGACGTTCTTCCGGATCCGCCCGCCGGTCGACCCGGCCAACCCGAGCCGTTTCGCCGCGCACCAGCTGGTGCTGGCGCACGCGGCGCTGGCCGATCCGCGCCGCGGCGCGCTGCTGCATGAGGAACGCATCGCGCGTGCGGGCTTCGGCATCGCGGACGCTCTCGCGGCGGATACCGACGTCCAAGTCGATCGCTGGCGCCTGGCGCGCGAAGCGGGCAGCGGCGTGTATCGCGGCCGCGCGCAAGGCGCGCAGTTCGCGCTGGAGCTGACCGCTACGCCCACGCAGCCGCCGCTACCGCAGGGCCAGGACGGGTTCTCGCGCAAGGGTCCGTCCGACGGCGCGGACGCGCCGGCCAGCCTGTACTACTCACAACCGCAACTGGCGCTGCAGGCGCGCGTAACGGTGGGCCTGGTCGCCTTGGCCAGGCCTTCGGCGGCCAGGGCCGGCGGCGAGGTGTTGCGCAGCGGCCGCGGCTGGCTCGACCACGAATGGTCCAGCACGCTGCTGCCGCCGCAGGCGGCAGGCTGGGACTGGATCGGATTCAACCTGATGGATGGCTCGGCGCTCACCGCGTTCCGGATCCGGCGCGCCGCCGGCGACCCGGCGTGGTTCGCATACGCGTCGCTGCGCGCGCCGGGTCGGCCGGTGCAGACGTTCGAGCCGGCCCAGGTGCGCTTCGAGGCGCTGCAGACCTGGACCTCGCCGCGCACGCGCGCGGTCTACCCGATCGCGCAGCGCATCACGGTCGGTTCGCGCCGATTCGAGACGCGCCCGCTGATGCCGGACCAGGAACTCGATGCGCGTGCAACGGGCTCGATGGCGTACTGGGAAGGCGCGAGCGATCTGCTGGAAGGCGGACGCCCGGTCGGGCGCGGATACCTGGAGCTGACCGGTTACGCGGGGCCCGTACCCGCTTCGCTCACGGGATGAACAGCGTGGCCGGGTGCTCCAGCAGGCCGCGCACGTTCTGCACGAACGCCGCTGCGTAGGCACCGTCGACCACGCGGTGATCGAACGAGGACGACAGGTTCATCATCTGGCGCGCCGCCACCGTGCCCTCGACGATCATCGGCCGCGCCACGATCCGGTTCACGCCCACGATCGCCACCTCCGGGTGATTGATCACCGGCGTGGAAACGACCCCGCCGAGGCGGCCCAGGCTGGTGATCGTGATGGTGGAGCCCATCAGCTCGTCGCGCACCGCCTTGCCGGTGCGCGCGGCGTCGGCCAGCCGCGCCAGCTCGGCCGCGTTGGACCACAGGTCGCGCACCTGCGCATCGCGCAACACCGGCACCATCAGGCCGGCGTCGGTCTGGGTGGCGATTCCCACGTGCACCGCATCGAACTGCGTGAGCACGCCCGTCTCGTCGTCGAAGCGCGCATTGACCTGCGGATATTCGCGCGCCGACTGCGCGATCGCCTGGATCAGGAACGGCAGCAGCGTCAGGTGCCCGCGCACCTTGGCCCACTTGCGGTTCAGCTGCGAGCGCAGCGCCTCCAGCTCGGTGACGTCGACTTCCTCCACGTAGGTGTAGTGCGGAATGCGCCGCTTGGACTCCTGCATCCGCTGCGCGATCATCCGGCGCAGGCCCATGATCTTGATCTCGCGCGTACCCGGCTTGGTCTCCGAAGCCCTGGCGAGGGAGGCCGTCCCGCGACGAGCCGCATGCGCCTCCAGGTCCTCCTTCAGGATGCGGCCGCCCGGACCGCTTCCGGTCACTGCGCTCAATTCCACGCCCAGCTCCCAGGCGCGCGCGCGCACGGCCGGGGAGGCGATCGGCCGCCCCGCCTTGGCTGAAGCTGCGGCGGGCGGGGCCGCCTTCGCCGGGGCCATGGCGGGCGGTGCTGCCCCGGTATCAGCGGCCCTGGCCGACTTCGCCGGGGCTTCGGCGGCCCTGGCCGCCGGAGCCTTGGCGGCGGCGGCTGCCCCGTCGCGCTCGATCCTTATCAGCTCGGCCCCCACCGCCAGCACCTGCCCGACCTCGCCGCCCAGCCCGACCACGTGCCCGGCCACGGGCGAGGGCACCTCCACCGTGGCCTTGTCGGTCATCACATCGGCCAGCGCCTGATCCTCGGCCACAGCGTCGCCGGGCTTCACATGCCATGCCACCAGTTCGACCTGGGCGATTCCTTCGCCGATGTCGGGCACCTTGATCACTTGAATGGTCACCTCAAGCCTCCGTCGCGCGCCGGAACGCCGCCGCGACGCGCGCGGGCCCGGGGAAATAGGCCCACTCCAGGGCGTGCGGATACGGCGTATCCCAGCCCGTCACACGCTCGATCGGCGCTTCCAGATGGTAGAAGCAGTGCTCCTGCACCAGGGCGGTGAGCTCGGCGCCGAAGCCGCTGGAGCGCGTGGCCTCGTGCACGACCACGCAGCGCCGGGTCTTCTTCACCGAATCGACGATGGTCTGCAGGTCCAGCGGCCACAGGCTGCGCAGGTCGATGATCTCGGCGTCGATCCCGCTCTCCGCGGCCGCCGCCTCGCTCACGTACACCATGGTGCCGTAGGTGAGCACGGTGAGCTCGGTGCCGGCGCGGAACACCGCCGCCGACTCCAGCGGCACCGTGTAGTGCCCCTGCGGCACATCGCTCGTCGGGTGCTTGGTCCACGGCACCACCGGCCGGTCGTGGTGGCCGTCGAACGGCCCGTTGTACAGGCGCTTGGGCTCCAGGAAGATCACCGGGTCGTCGCTCTCGATCGAGGCGATCAGCAGGCCCTTGGCGTCGTACGGATTGCTGGGTATCACCGTGCGCAACCCGCACACGTGCGTGAACAGCACCTCCGGGCTCTGGCTGTGCGTCTGGCCGCCGTAGATGCCGCCGCCGCAAGGCATCCGGATCGTGATCGGCGCGGTGAAGTCGCCCGCCGAGCGGTAGCGCAGGCGCGCCGCTTCCGACACGATCTGGTCGTAGGCCGGATAGATGTAGTCGGCGAACTGGACCTCGACCACGGGGCGCAGCCCGTAGGCGGCCATGCCGATGGCCGAGCCGACGATGCCGCCCTCGGAAATGGGCGCATCGAACACGCGCGTGCGGCCGTACTTGGCCTGCAGGCCCTCGGTGCAGCGGAACACGCCCCCGAAGTAGCCCACGTCCTGGCCGTAGATCACCACGCTGTCGTCGCGCTCCAGCATCACGTCCATCGCCGAGCGCAGCGCCTGCACCATCGTCATCGTGGCCATGGTCAGGATCCCGCCTGCTTCAGCTGGTCGCGCAGGTGCCATGGCATGTCGCGGTACACGTCCTCGAACATGGTCTCCACCGGCGGGATGTGGCCGTCGAGCAGCGTGCCGTAGCGCTCCGCTTCCTTCTGGGCCTCGGCCACCTTGGCCTCGGCCTCGGCGCGCGCTTTCTCGTGCTCGGATTCCGACCAGGCGCCGATCCGGATCAGGTGCTGCTTCAGGCGCATGATCGGATCGCCCAGCGGGAAATGCTGCCAGTCGTCGCTGGGCCGGTAGCGCGACGGATCATCCGAGGTCGAGTGCGCGCCCGCGCGGTACGTGATCCATTCGATCAGCGCCGGACCCAGGTTGGCGCGCGCGCGCTCGGCGGCCCAGCTCGAGGCCGCGTACACGGCCAGGAAGTCGTTGCCGTCCACCCGCAGCGAAGCGATGCCGCAACCGATGCCGCGCGCGGCAAACGTGGAGGCTTCGCCCCCGGCGATCGCCTGGAAGGTCGAAATGGCCCACTGGTTGTTCACCACGTTCAGGATCACCGGCGCGCGGTAGACCTGCGCGAACGTCAACGCCGTGTGGAAATCGGCCTCGGCGGTGGCGCCGTCGCCGATCCAGGCCGAGGCGATCCGGCTGTCGCCGCGGATCGCCGAGGCCATGCCCCAGCCGACGGCCTGGATGAACTGGGTGGCCAGGTTGCCCGACAGCGAGAAGAAGCCCGCCCGCTTGTACGAGTACATCACCGGCAGCTGGCGCCCCTTCATCGGATCGCGCTCGTTGGACATCAGCTGGCACATCATGTCGGCCATCGGGATGTCGTCGCGCGCCAGCAGCAGCCCCTGTTGCCGGTAGGTCGGGAAGCACATGTCGCCGTCCTGCAGCGCCAGCGAATGCGCGGTGGCGATCGCCTCCTCGCCCAGGCATTGCATGTAGAACGAGATCTTCTTCTGGCGCTGCGCGATCAACATGCGTGCATCGAACGCGCGCGTCTTCAGCATGGCCCGCAAGCCCTTGCGCAGCTGCTCCACGTCCAGCTGCGGCACCCACGGGCCGACCGCGCGCCCCTCCTCGTCCAGCACGCGCACCAGTGCGTTGGCCAGGTCGCCGGTGTCGGCCGGCGACACGTCGACCGCCGGCCGGCGCACCGCCCCGGCCGGCGACACGTGCAGATACGAGAAGTCGGTCGAATGACCCGGGCGGCCGCTCGGCTCGGGCACGTTCAATCGGAGAGACCCTTCGTTCATCCCTGCTCCTCCATGCCGGGGATCGCCATCCGCTCGAAGCGGTGGCGCAAGCGCCGCCAGTGCGTTCCTTCCCAGAACACGCGCGCGCAGCCCTGGCACACGCCGAGGCGCAGGATGTGGTCGGGCGCGCCCGCCGGAACCTCGCCGGCCACGCTGTCGCGGTCGGCTGCCTGCAATACGCCGTTGCAGCTCAGGCAGCGTGTGAAAGCCCGCACCGCGCGCTCCAGCTGCAGCCGCTCGAACACCTCGAGCAGCTGGCGCTGCGGCCGCAGCGCGCGCACGGTGCAGCCGTGGGTGATAGCGCGGCGCTTCAGCAGCGTGGGATCGCGCGTCAGCACGATGCGCTGCTGCTCGCG
>Ga0209698_10000127_pt1 | contig 75345 bp, 76 predicted proteins | sample LitLauG_LLR_2012_FD_187203 | JGI IMG/M metagenome (GOLD analysis project Ga0209698, IMG submission 187203) | Freshwater sediment microbial communities from Pennsylvania, USA - Little Laurel Run_MetaG_LLR_2012 (SPAdes) (version 2) | ecosystem: Environmental > Aquatic > Freshwater > Creek >... | reverse complement strand
ACGCGTTCCCCTTCGGTCTCGTCGATTCCCCCCCCACGTCGATAAAATCCGCCCCCTCCTCCACCATCTCGAGACCGCGTTCCACTGCGTTTCCGACGGAGAGATATCTTCCCCCGTCGGAGAACGAATCGGGAGTGACGTTCAGTATCCCCATGACGTGAGTCCGCGAGGAGAGGTCATACGTACGCCCGGCGAACGTATAGACGAGCGCCCCCTCCGACGAGCGTTCATGGGCCGGATGATCCATGGATCCCCCCCTGATACGGAACGAGGTGACCCGCCGGTCACCTCGGTCACACTCACATCTTTTTCTTCTCCAGAAGGGCCCGGCGCTTCGCCTTGGCCCGCTCGACCGCCTTCTTGTGTTTCTTCCGCACCTTGACGGTTTTCTTGTTCATTCTTCCTCCCGGTGAACTGCGGGCACGCTCAAATGTACCCGTCGTTTTTGATGACCCGCTGTAACTCTTCCGCCCGTTTGAGCTTCGGGAGGAGTCCCGTCAGATATTCCTTCAGCATGCGCAACCGTCCGTTTTCCCCGGGGATCTCGAGAAGCTCCTGCCGGCGGGCGAGATCCAGCCCGGCCTTCTGCGCTATCACAAAGGAAAGCCCCGGTTCGTGCCGGTCCAGGGCGATCAGCGTGCCGCTCGATTTGTACGCCGCGAGGATGAGCGCGTTGTACAGCTCGATGGTTCCCGCCGCGAGATCCGTGTCGACTTCTTCGTCCGGTTCCCCGATGTAGCGGATTTGCCCCACCAGATACGGAGCCCGCCCGTTGTCGTACCCGAGGAGACGGTACCTTGACTCCCCTCCCACGACGATGTCCATCCTGCCGTCATCGTACCGCCGGGCCACCGATGAGACCTTCGCCGTGCATCCCACGTCCGCCGTCCCGTTCTCTCTGGCGAGCACGATGCCGAACGGCGTCCTGCTTCCAACGCACTCGTTGATGAGCACCTTGTACCGCTCTTCGAAAATGTGCAGCGGAAGGGCGGAACGGGGAAAGAGGACGACATTCAGGGGAAACAGCGGCAGCCATGTTTCCGGCATAGGCACGTACGCGCTGGGTATACCGATGATAGCCATTTTCGGGAAGAACGTCAAGAAGGCGGCAGGCCTGCGGAGCCGGAAGTCCGGATCAGGAGGACGATTCTTCGTACCAGGCGGCGAGTATCGTCTCGAGCTGTTCGTCGGTTGCGGCATCGGGGTCGTCTTTAAACGACGGGAGCCCGAGGATCATGTCATGAAGTCGGGCGAGGTCGATGCTGAGCGGATCCTCGCCCGGGAACCTCTGTGCGAGTTCCCGGGCAAGGCCGTCCACGTCACGCCATGTGAGTGTCAAGGGAATTCTCCCTGTCAGCGCACGTACTTCTTGTAGCGGTCGTTGATGCGACCCCAGTGGAGATTGGCGATGAAATTGTCGACATACGCCGCCCTCTTCGGGCCGTCTTTGTGGTAGTAGGCGTGCTCGAACACGTCGACCGGAACCAGGGGGATCCCTCCCCAGATCGCGCCGTAGTGATGCTCATCGACGAGGACGTTCAGGAGCCGTCCCGAATAGAGCTGGTCATACACGAGGACGCCCCATCCGCTGAGCTTGGCCGAGACAGCCGCAGCCTTGAAGTCCGCCTTCCATGCGTCAAACGTGCCGAACTCCTTTTCGATCGCCGCTTTGACTTCCGGTCCATGCACGGGATTTCCGTCTCCCCCCATGACCTCCCAGTAGACGTCGTGGAGGACGGTCCCGGCGTGATTCCAGGTAAGACGCCTCTTCAGCTCCCCGACCTGGCTGTAGTTGCCGTTTGCGGTCGCGCGGTCGGCGGTCTCCAGCCCCTTTTCAATCGTGTTGAGCGCGGTGACGTAGCCTTTGTGATGCGTGTTGTAGTGCCAGTCGGTTGTCTCCGCGTCGACGACAGAGGCGAGGAGTTTCTTCGCTTCGTCGTCGGTGTAGGGACGCGGCTTAAACTTCCATTCGTAAGCCATGTACAGCTTCTCCTTGTAATTGATGGACTGTATGTGCGAGGAATCCGGCGGCGGCGTCTCAGACGCCGAACGAACTCCCGCATCCGCAGGTTTTGGACGCCTGCGGATTATTGAAGACAAACCCTTTGCCGTTCAGGCCGTCGCTGAAATCGAGCACCGTGCCGCTCAGATAGAACAGGCTTTTCGGATCGACGAACACCGTCACTCCGCGCACGGTGAAGACCCTGTCTTTTTCGGCAGGCTTCTCGTCGAACCCGAGCACGTAGGAGAGCCCCGAGCACCCGCCCCCCTTGACCCCGAGCCGCAGCCCGTGTTCGGCCGGAATATTGTTCTCCGACTTTACTTTCGCGACCTGCGCGGCCGCTTTTTCCGTCAGCGTGATTTCTTCAGCAACGTCCGGAGTCTTCTCCGCCACGATCTCCGCCATGTCGATGCCCTCCTCTGTGTCATTTCATTCGATTCGTGATCTGCTTCCGCACTCCCGCACCTACATCCCGAGCTCAAGCCGCGCCGCCTCCGACATCATCGAAGGGTTCCACTGGGGATCCCACACCACATTGACTTTGACCGCCGTGACGCCCGGGATCTCCCGCACCTTCGTCTCGATCTCCCGGGGGAGCGACTGCGCCGCCGGGCACGACGGCGACGTGAGCGTCATCGTGATGAGGACGCCCCCGTCGAGAGCGACCCTCACGTCGTAGATGAGCCCCAGCTCGTAAATGTTGACGGGAATCTCCGGATCGAAGCATGTCCTCAGGGCCTCGGTCACCTGCCCTTCGACGAGCTTCTGTTCTATTGCGCTTATCCGGTTCCCTTCCGGTGCCGTTTCCATGGCGATCATTCCGTCGTTATGGGTTTGGAATTTCCGTTGAGCGCCGCGTGAAGCGTGTGCCACGGGAGGCTCGCGCATTTCACCCGGGCGGGGAATTCGCTCACCCCGGCGAAGGCCGCGAGTTTTCCCAGCCGCTCGATCTCCTCCGCCGAGGCCTGCGTGCCGGTAACGAGCCCCTGGAACTCCCGGAACACGAGCTCCGCCTCCTCACGGGTTTTGCCCCGGAGGACCGAACTCATCACCGACGCCGACGCCTTGGAGATCGCGCACCCGGCCCCCGTAAAGCTGATGTCGGCGATCCTGTCTCCTTCCAGCCGGACAAACACGGTATAGTGATCACCGCACAGGGGATTGTACCCCTCGATCTTCCCCGTCGCGTCCGCCATTTCCCTGAAATTCTTCGGATTGCGGTTGTGATCGAGGATCACCTGCTGGTACAGCTCGCGGAGGGCGGACATCAGGCAAGCACCTCCCGCACCCTGAGCAGCGCCGCCAGGAACACGTCGATCTCCTCCTTCGTGTTGTAAAAAGCAAACGATGCGCGCGCCGTGGCGGGAACGCCAAAACGCTGCATTACGGGCTGCGCACAGTGGTGGCCGGTCCGGATGGCGATCCCTTCGTCGTCGAGTATCGTCCCGATGTCGTGCGGGTGTATGCCGTCGATGACAAAGGAGAGGACGGCGGCCTTTTCCCTCGCCGTCCCGATGATCTTCAACCCCGGGATCTCCTCCGCCCCCCGCGTGGCGTAATCGAGAAGCTCGTGCTCAAACGCCGCAACGCTCGCCAGGTCGATTTCGTTGATGTAGTCGATCGCCGCCCCCATCCCGATCCCGCCGCCGATGTTCGGCGTCCCCGCTTCGAACTTGTACGGGAGGTCGTTGTAGATCGTCTTTTCGAACGTGACGGACTTGATCATGTCCCCCCCCGCCTGATACGGGGGCATCGCGTCGAGGAGCTTCGTCACTCCGTAGAGGACGCCGACGCCTGTCGGGCCGAACGCCTTGTGGGCGGAAAACGTGTAGAAGTCGCATTCGAGTTCCCGCACGTCGACGTTCATGTGGGGAACCGCCTGCGCGCCGTCAAGGAGGACGGGGATGCCATGCGCATGCGCCATCGCCACCATGGTCTTCACCGGGTTTATCGTCCCGAGCGCATTGGAGACGTGCACGAGCGCAACAATCTTCGTGCGGGGTGTCAGCAGCTTCTCATACTCCCCGAGCTCGATCTCCCCCCTGTCGTTGATCGGTATGACGCGGAGCTTCGCGCCTTTCTCCGCGCAGAGAATCTGCCACGGCACGATATTGGAGTGGTGTTCCATCCCCGAGATCAGGACTTCATCACCGGCCCCCACCGAGGACCGGCCGTAGCTGTATGCGACAAGGTTGATTCCCTCGGTGGTCCCGCGGACGAAAATGATTTCCCGCTGATGCGCCGCATTGAGCAGGTGCTGGACCTTGACCCGGACCCCCTCGTATGCCTGCGTCGCGCGCTCGCTCAGATAGTGGACGCCGCGGTGGATGTTGGAATTCTCCTCCTCGTAATACCGGAGCGTGGCGTCGATCACGACCTGCGGCTTCTGGCTGGTGGCGGCGTTGTCGAAATACACAAGCGGCTTCCCGTTGACGCGCTGGCGCAGGAGAGGGAAGTGATGCCTGCACCCGCGGATCGCTTCAAAGCGCTCGAGAAGTTCCCTGTCGGACGTCACGGGCTTGCCGTGTTGAACGGTGGTTGATTGCATCACGTCTCCAGAGTCACCCGTCCCTGCCGGAGACGGGTATGAAGCAGGGCGTCCAGTTTCTCCCGGAGGGCATCGAGATGCACCCTGTTGATGACGTCGGTCGCAAAGGCGAAGGTCAGCAGATCGCGCGCCTCCGTGTCGCCGATGCCCCTGGCGCGGAGATAGAAGACCTGTTCCTCGTCGAGCTGCCCGACCGTCGCTCCATGCGTGCATTTCACGTCGTCGGCGAATATCTCGAGCTGGGGCTTCGTGTCAATCGTCGCGTCGTCGGACAGGAGCAGGGTCTTGTTCGTCTGCTTCGCATCGGTCTTCTGCGCGTCCTGGCGGACGAAGATCTTCCCGTTGAACACCCCGCGGGCGCTCCCGTCGAGCACCGACTTGTACAGCTCGTGGCTCTCACAGTGCGGCACGGCATGATCGATGACGGTGTGGTTGTCCACGAGCTGCGTCCCCGTGGCAACGGACAGACCGTTCAGCGTGCATTCGGCGTGCTCGCCCGCGAAGCGCGCGCTGACGTTGTTCCGGATGAGCGCTCCGCCGAGGTTGATCGTGTTGGAAGTGAACTTCGCCTCCCTCCCGAGCGAAACGCGCGTCGTTCCCACGTGGAAGGAATCCTGGTTTTCCATCTGCAGCTTGTCGTGCTCAACGACCCCCCCGTCCCCGACGACGATCTGCGTGACGGCGTTCGTCAGGCACGTCCCCCGCCCCCGGCCCCCGTACGACTCGACAACCACCACACGCGCCCGCTCACCCGCAATGATCAGGTGCCGGGGCTGCACGAGGAGCGGCGCGCCGACGGAAGTAGAGAGGGAGAGTATCTCGACCGGCGTGTCGAGCGTCACCCCCGGGTCCACGCGCACGAACGCCCCGTCGATCAGGAACGCCGTGTTCAGCGAGGCGAAGGGATCCTCCCCGGCCCGGTCAGGCGCAAAGTAACGGGCGACAAGCGACGGGTCCCCGGCGAGCGCCACCGCCAGGCTCCCCGCGGTCACCCCGCGGGGGAGGGCCGGCTCGGGCGAAAGCGCGCGCGAGAAGTGCCCGTTGATAAAGACGAGGAGTATGCCTCCCGTGCGCGCGAGGATCCAGTCGTGGAGATCGCCCTCCGTGACGCCGGACTGGTCGTACGCGAGGACGGGGGTGAATTGCGTCGCGGCAATCGGTGCCACGCTCGTGAACCGCCATTCCTCCTGGTCCGTCGTCGGAAATCCGCTTGCGGCGAATGCGGCGAACCCGTCCCGCCGCAGGGCGTGCAGGGAAGATCCCGAGGCGCCGTTGAGACCCTCCTCGAAGCGCGTGAACCTTCCTGTATACCACTCCCGTGTCTCAGCCTGGGCGTTCATTTCGGGCCTGCCTCCTGCGCGAGCGCCGGGACGGCGCCCGATTCGGTCCTGATCCAGTCGTACCCCTTTTCTTCAAGAACGAGCGCGAGCTCTTTTCCCCCCGACTTCACGATCTTCCCGTCGATGAGCACGTGGACAAAATCGGGAACGATGTAATTCAGCAGCCGCTGGTAATGCGTGACGACGACGACCGCGTTTTCGGGAGACCTGAGCTTGTTGACCCCTTCCGCGACGATCCTGAGCGCATCGATGTCCAGCCCGGAATCGGTTTCATCGAGGATGGCGAGCGTGGGGTCCAGAACCGCCATCTGGAATATCTCGTTCCGCTTCTTCTCTCCCCCCGAGAACCCTTCGTTGACGGGCCGGTTCAGAAGGCTTTGATCGAAGTCGATGATCTTCATCTTCTGCCTGACGAGCGCGAGAAACTCCATCGCGTCGAGCTCTTCCAGGTTGCGGTGCTTCCGGATCGCGTTGAGCGCGGCCTTCAGGAAGTACATGTTCGTGACCCCGGGGATCTCCACGGGATACTGGAACGCCAGGAAGAGCCCTTCGCGGGCCCGCTCTTCCGGGGAGAGCGCCAGAAGGTCCTTTCCCTGATAGGTGACTTCTCCCTCCGTCACGACGTAGGCCTCACGCCCCGCAAGAACGCCGGCGAAGGTGCTCTTGCCGGACCCGTTCGGCCCCATGATGGCGTGGATCTCCCCCTTTTCGACCCGGAGGTTGATCCCTTCGAGTATCGCATTACCCTGCACCCCCGCGTGGAGGTTTCGAACTTCAAGAAGACTCATATGCCCCTGATCTCCATTTCCGTGAAAAGTGTGCGCCTGCCGGTGCTTATCCGACGCTCCCCTCGAGACTGACGCCGAGGAGCTTCTGTGCCTCGACCGCAAACTCCATGGGGAGCTCCCGGAAGACTTCCTTGCAGAACCCGTTGACAATCATGTTCACGGCGTCCTCGGTGGAGAGGCCGCGCTGCTTGCAGTAGAAGATCTGGTCTTCGCCGATCTTCGAGGTTGACGCTTCGTGCTCGACCCTTGATGTCGTATTCCTCACCTCGATGTAGGGAAACGTGTGCGCGCCGCACCTGTCCCCCAGGAGGAGGGAGTCACACTGGGAGAAATTCCTCGCATGGGAAGCATTCCGCTTGACGTCGACGAGCCCCCGGTAGGAATTCTGTCCGTGCCCTGCCGAGATCCCCTTGGAGACGATTGTGCTCTTCGTGTTCGCTCCGATATGGACCATCTTGGTCCCGGTGTCCGCCTGCTGGCGGTTATTCGTCACCGCGACGGAGTAGAATTCGCCGACGGAATTGTCGCCGATGAGAAGCACGCTCGGGTATTTCCACGTGATCGCGGACCCGGTCTCGACCTGCGTCCAAGAGATCCGCGAATTGCGTCCCGCGCATTTCCCTCTTTTCGTCACGAAGTTGAAGATCCCCCCCTTCCCCTCTTTGTCCCCGGGGTACCAGTTCTGCACCGTGGAATATTTCACCTGGGCATTCTCCAGCGCGACGAGCTCGACGACGGCCGCATGGAGCTGGTTGGTGTCGCGCATGGGCGCCGTGCACCCTTCGAGATAGCTGACGTAGGCCCCCTCGTCGGCGACGATGAGCGTCCTCTCGAACTGCCCCGTGTCCGCGGCGTTGATACGGAAGTAGGTCGAGAGCTCCATCGGGCAGCGGACCCCTTTCGGGATGTAGCAGAACGACCCGTCGCTGAAGACCGCGGAGTTAAGCGCGGCGAAGAAATTATCCCCTGCGGGAACAACCGACCCCAGGTATTTCTTCACGAGATCGGGGTGTTCACGGACGGCCTCCGAGAACGAGCAGAAGATGATCCCCAGCTCGCCGAGTTTCTCCTTGAACGTCGTCGCGACGGACACACTGTCGAAGACGGCGTCGACCGCCACGCCCGAGAGGCGCTGCTGCTCGCCGAGCGAGATGCCGAGCTTTTCGTACGTTCTGACGAGCTCCGGATCGACCTCCGAGAGGTTTTTCGGGCGGACCTTCGCCCGCGGGGCGGAATAATAGATGATATTCTGGTAGTCGATCGCGGGGTATCTCACGTTCGGCCAGACGGGCTCCTTCATCGTGAGCCAGTTTCTGTACGCCTTCAGCCGCCACTGGAGAAGCCACTCCGGCTCCCCCTTCTTTGTGGAGATCAGCCGGATGATATCCTCGCTCAGTCCCCTGGGGGCGGCGTCTGCTTCGATGTCCGTCACAAACCCGTACTTGTATTCCCGGTTTGCGAGTTCCTCAATATTGCTTGTCTCTGTGCTCATGGGTTCACCCACTCTTCTGTTCTGATGGAGGGTTTGGCGCCGTTGGCGCCACAGGGGCTGGCGCTACAGAAGGCGCCACAGGCGCCGTTGGCGCCACAGGGGCTGGCGCTACAGAAGGCGCCACAGGCGCCGTTGGCGCCACAGGGGCTGCAGGTGGCGCGACGGGAGCTGGCGCGACAGATCGAGGCGCTACAGGCGGTGGCGCTACAGAATGCGCCACAGGCGCGACAGCACGCGCCACAGGTGCCGGCTTTACAGGCGGCGTTCGGAATTCCGGGTAGTGCAGCGCCCAGCTCTGCCTGTCAATCGGGACGAAGACCCCCTCCCGCTCCAGGAGGAGGGCGAACTCGCGAGCGATCTGCTCCGCCTCAGGGTACCCGGCCCGTATACCTTTTCGTTCAAGGAACAGCCGGATCCCGTACTGAATGTCCCGGAAAAAAATGTTCGACTTGTCGTAGAGCGGAAATCGTGTCTTCAGGAACGCAAGCACATCCCTCTTGCGTTCGAGGATTTCTGATGCGTGATTCATCGTACCCGTGTGCGTGAAGTGTCAGTGAACGGGGACGGCATGCGCCCCCCGTTGTACAATCTGCATCACCGTCCCGGTCACCCTGCCGATCGCGTAGGCGATCTCCTCCTCCGTGGTGAATCTCCCGAGTCCGAAACGGATCGAACAAAGCGTCTCTTCGCGGCCGAGACCGATCGCACTGAGAACGTGCGACGGCTCCGGCGACGCGGTGCTGCAGGCCGAGCCGGAGGAAACCGCAATATCCTTCATCGCCATCATCACCGCATCCGCGCGCGCCCCCGGGAAACGGAGGTTTGCGTTGTGCGGGAGCCGGAGCGAGGGATGGCCGTTCAATCCCGCCCCCTCGACACCACCGGTGATTCCTTCGACGAGCATGTCGCGGAGCGCGGCGAGCCGCCTCGATTCTTCGGGCATGACCCCGGCGGCGATCTCCGCCGCGACGCCGAATCCCGCGATACCCGGCACGTTCAGCGTCCCCGGCCGGATCCCTTTTTCGTGTCCGCCGCCGTCAAGCAGGGGGACGAGCCGGACCGCCGGGCGCCCTGCGCGTATGGCGAGCGCACCGACCCCTTTCGGCCCGTACATCTTGTGCGCGCTGAACGACAGGAGATCGATATGCAACGCCTGCATGTCGATGGGAATCTTCCCGGCGGCCTGCGTCGCATCGGTGTGGAAGAGAACGCCCCGGTCACGGCAGAGAGCGCCGATCGCACCGACCGGCGCAATCGTCCCGATCTCGTTGTTCGCGGTCATGATGGATACCAGAATCGTCCCCGGCGTCATCGCGCGTGCAACGTCATCGGGATTCACGGACCCGAACCTGTCGACCCCGACGCGTATGATCTCGAACCCTTCCCGCTCCAGGCTGATACACGCGTCGAGAACGGCCCGGTGCTCGGTCACGGCTGTGATGATCCGGTTTCCCTTCCCCCGGAGACTGCGCGCGGCGCCCTTCAGCGCGATATTGATCGACTCCGTCGCTCCGCTCGTGAATATGATCTCTCCGGGCTCGGCACCGACGAGAGCGGCGACGCGCCGGCGAGCCAGCACCACCTCCGCTTCCGCCCGCCAGCCAAATTCGTGCTGCGTGCTCGACGCGTTTCCGTACACTTCATCCATCAGCGGAACCATAGCGTCGATGACCCGCCTGTCGACCCTCGTCGTCGCCTGATTATCAAGATAGACCGGGATGTTCATGGTTTCAGACAATCTCCGAGAGCGTCATCGTGCTGAACGCCCTTTCGATGTTCGCCTGGACCTTCGTGAGCGGGGACTTTATCGTGCACACGGTGAAGACGGTGCAGGTCTGCGGTCCCTCGGACATGCACTGCACGATCGCCTGACGGGTCCCCTCGATCGCATTGATGATGACCGAAACGGGTATCTCCACCGGAGGTCGTGCCAGCGCGTATCCCCCCCTCATCCCCTGATGGGATGATATCAGTCCCGACTTGGTCAGTTTCTGCAGAACCTTTGAGAGAAGCTCGTACGGGATCCCGTAAGCGTCCGCGATCTCTTTTGCGGTCACGATTTCCCCCGCAGGCTTTGTCGCAATGTGCCGGATGGCGATCAGCCCGTATTCGACTTTCTTGGAGAGCCGTATCATGTCACATCTCCCTCCTCGGTTACACTCACTCCGGACACCTTTATCGAATGAGCAGATAATGTACGACCGTGCGGGTCCACTTTAAGATCAAAAAAAAACTCTTTCCTTCATCCACTCGTATAAACAGTGCCGACCCTGGTCGGAGTTCCTCACAGCGATGAAATATACAGGTTTATGGGCACTTAGTCAAGGTTTTGATTCGAATCCCCGGACAACCGGCGTACGGTAACCATGAGGTCAGTGCTTTGCATTGTAAGACCGATTTAGGTACTTTCTTCCCGCACAAATTCAGAGGACCATGTTCGCAATCGAAGCAGAAGGGCTCTCCAAGGTGTACAGGAACGGTATATTTCGCCGACAGGAAGTGGCGGCACTTACCGATTTTTCCATTCAGGTCGCTCCCGGGCAGATATTCAGCCTTCTGGGTCCCAACGGGGCCGGAAAGACCACGTTCATCAAGATGCTCCTTTCGCTCGCTTCCCCCACCTCCGGGACGGCATCGATTCTGGGGCAGAAGCTTCCGGATGTCCGCGTGAGGGAGAAGGTCGGGTACCTTCCCGAAAACCACCGGTATCCGGGCTACCTGACGGGGGACCAGGTGCTTCGCTACTTCGGCGAACTGGGAGGAGCCCCTCGTGCGGCGATTCGCGGAAGGGTTGACGTTCTTCTTGGTCTTGTCGGGTTGGCGCAATGGCGGACCATGAAGGTGAAGAAATACTCCAAAGGGATGCTGCAGCGGCTGGGGCTTGCGCAGGCGCTCATGAACGAACCGGAAATTCTCTTTCTCGACGAGCCGACCGACGGGGTCGATCCGGTCGGCAGGAAGGAAATACGGGAGATACTCAAAGACCTGAAGCAGAGGGGGAAGACGATATTCCTGAACTCGCACCTCCTCTCGGAGGTGGAACTGGTTTCCGACAGGGTCGCGGTGCTCGACAGGGGGCGGCTGCTGAAGGTGGGAACGGTCGATGAGATGACCGCGGCGGGACAGGCGTACGTCATCGGCATCAACGGAACACTTCCCGACGCGGTGGTGGTCGCAGCCCGCGCGTTCGTCATGGGACTCGCCCTGCAGGGGGAGAACATCACCGCGGAGTGCCGGACCACGGCCGAGCTCAACCGGGTGATCGATCTCCTCAGGGCGAACAACGTGGAGATCACGTCCGTGACGCGGCAGCGGAACACGCTGGAGGAGTCCTTCATTTCCCTCATCGCGAAGGAGGCCCGCCAGTGAAGATTATCACGCTCGTCAGGGGGACGATCCGGGAACTCGCCGCGAAGGCAACGCTCTACGTCCTCGCGGGGATTTCGACGCTGATACTGATTGCCGCGCTGCTCGCCGTGGGGGCGAATTCCACCCCCGACGGAATGACGATAACGTTTTTCGGCAACCAGGCTTCCCCCCCCGTCACGAACGAAACGCTTGAGGATCTGGCGGGGAAGCTCGAGGCGGGATTTGCCAGCGGCCTCTTTCTCGGGATCGTCGTCTTCGGCGTCTTCGGCACCGCCGGGGTGATCCCCGACGCGCTCGAAAAGGGGACCGTCGATCTCTACCTCTCCAAGCCCATCGCCCGGTGGCAGCTCCTGCTCGGCAAGTATCTGGGGAGCGTCTCGGTCATCTTCCTGAACATCATCTACTTCATCGGCGGGCTGTGGATCATCGTGGGACTGAAGGTCGGCGTGTGGAACGGGCGTTTCCTTCTCAGCGCGCTGCTGCTGACGTACGTGTTCGCGTCCCTCTATTCGGTCGTGACGTTCTTCGGGGTGCTTTCAAGAAACATGGCGATCGCGATCATCGCGGGGATCCTGTACCTCATCCTCGTCGCCGGGCCGCTGGACAGCAGGCAGACCGGACTCTATCTCATCTCGGAAAGCGGGATCTACCGGGGGATCCTGGACGGGCTTTTCTACACGTTCCCCCAGATCCCCGCCATGCAGTCGGGCGCCATGCACATCATCGCCGGAGAACGGGCGGAGGCGGCGCCCTATATCCAGTCGTTCCTCTCTTCCGGATGCATCCTCGCGCTGTCCGCCTGGATCCTCCGCAGAAGGGACTTCTGACGCAGCGCGGCCGATTGCTTCGCGCTCCATTTCTGGTTACATTATGATGATAGGCAGTGCCGGCCCGCGCATGGCGATTTCGCGCCGTGCGGCGCGCCGGTCCCGCGTGTTCGCTTCCTGTCCGTTCTCTCCAACCCCGGATCCACTTTAGTGAAGTCACACCCCCCTGATGCGGGACGAGGGCGGGTTCCGGGCCGGATATTGTCTCATGCAGAACCAGGGGATCACACAATGGCTGAAAAACTGAAATTCGAGGACCTGGAGTCATCCATCTCCTCGAAACACAAATCTGATGAAAAATTCCAGGCGGTGGGGGTGATCGGCCTCGGCGTCATGGGGCACGGGATCGCGCAAACCGTCGCAAGCGCAGGAATTGAGGTGATCGGTGTGGAAAGGAACGCCGAGAGCCTCAAGGCCGGGATCGAGGGACTCTCCCGGGCGATGGACCTCGAGATCAGACGGTGGGGGATGACGACCTCGGAAAAACGCGCCGTGATGAGCCGGGTGCACGGCACCACGGATCTGGCGGAACTGCGGGGCTGTGACATCATCATCGAGGCCGTCGACGAAAACCTCGAGCTCAAACGGCAGATCATCGAATCCTTTTACTCGGTGGGGAAGGAGGACGCGGTGTTCATCTCCAACACCGCGACCCTCTCGTTGAGCAAACTCTCCCAGGCGAGCCGGCGCGCGGACCGGATCATCGGAATGCATTTCCTCAATCCCGTCCCGCAGACCCCCCTCGTCGAGATCGTCCGGGGGATGAATACCTCGGACGAGACGTTCGAGCTCGTCAAGGCGTTTGCCCGGAGGATCGGGAAGACCCCGGTGGAAGTGTTCGAGTATCCCGGGTTCATCACCACGCGGACGATTCTCCCGATGCTGAACGAAGCGATGCACGTCCTGATGGAAGGCATCGCACGGGCGGAAGATATCGACATCGCCATGAAGCTGGGGTACGGCATGCAGACGGGTCCCCTGGAGATGTCGGACACCATGGGCCTCGACGAGATCCTCATGTGGATGGACACCATGTACCACGAGCTCGGCGAATCGCGATTCAGGCCCTGCCCGCTCCTGCGCAGGATGGTGCGTGAGAGAAAACTGGGGAAGAAAGTCGGCGAGGGATTCTTCAAGTACAACGAGGACGGGAAACGGCTATGAATATTCTCGTCCTGAATTGCGGAAGCTCGTCCGTCAAATACCAGATGATCGAGGCGGAGAGCCGGAAAACCCTTACGCGGGGAAGCGTCGAGCGGATCGGGATGAGCGGCGCGACGCTGAGCAATGTCCGCCACGACGGGGACGAAATCCGCATCGCCGGGGAGATCGTCGACCACACGCAGGCCATCGAGTATATCCTGGCGGTCCTCCTGAGCAAGAACCACGGCGTCATCACGGACAGGGGGCAGATCCATGCGGTCGGACACCGGGTCGTCCACGGCGGCGAGTCCTTCTCGGGCTCCGTCCTCCTGACGGACGACGTCACCAAGATTCTCAGGGAGAATATCGAGCTGGCGCCTCTCCATAATCCCCATAACCTGCGGGGGATCGCGGCGTGCGACGTGAGCCTCCCCGGCGTCCCGCAGGTCGGAGTCTTTGACACGGCCTTCCACGTCAAGATGCCCAGGAGGGCGTACCTGTACGGGATTCCGTACTCGCTCTACACGCAGTACAAGATCCGTCGGTACGGATTCCACGGTTCCTCCCACCGGTTCGTCGCCGATCGGGCGTCGACTCTCCTTTCACGCCCGGGGGAGGACCTCCGGCTCGTCACGTGTCACCTCGGCAACGGGTGCAGCATGGCGGCGGTCGACAGGGGATCCTCCGTGGACACCAGCATGGGCTTCACCCCCCTGGAAGGGCTCCTGATGGGGACCCGCTCCGGCGACATCGACGCCTCGGTCATTCTCTTTGTGATGGGGAAGGAAGGCCTGACGCTGGGGGAGGCCACGACGCTCCTCAACAAGCACAGCGGGCTTCAGGGCATTTCGGGGATTTCGAGCGATATGCGGGAAATCGTCTCGGAGATGAAGAACGGCGACAAGAAGGCGACATACGCCTTCGAGGTCTTCACCTACAGGATAAAAAAATACATCGGCGCGTACGCCGCGGCGATGGGTGGCGTCGACGCGGTCGTCTTTACCGGGGGGATCGGCGAGAACAGCACAGACGTGCGGACGGCGTGCTGCAGCAACATGGAGTTCCTCGGGATTTCGGTCGACGAGTCGCGGAACTCCTCCGCGGAAAAGGAAAAGTTCATCTCCCCCGCCGGGGCCCGGACCCCGGTGCTCGTGATCCCGACGAACGAAGAGCTTGTAATCGCCATCGATACGATGCGCATCGTATCGGAAAGAGGGACCGTCAGCCCCCGCTGAACCGGACCGCGCCGCCGGTCCCCTCGATGAGCGCGGCGCGGAGCAGGTGCGCGCGCGAACGGCGGATTTCGATCTTCATGCGCACGTCGTCGGCATATGCCGAGGAAGCGATGCGTCCCCCCGCCCCGGCGACGGCGCGCATCACCGGACCGACGCAGGCGTGGGGGAAGGCGAGGCTGAGCAGCTCGCAAAGGACCTTCGTCAGCCTTTCCCCCGAGGCCAGGGACGCCGCGGCCGCGCCCCGGTAGGCCCGCCCCAGGTTTCCCGTCCCGAGTTTCGTCCCCCCGAAATACCGCGTGACGACAACGATGACGCCGACGAGCGACGCGGCGTCGATCGCGGCGAGTATCGGCCTCCCGGCGCTCCCCGCGGGCTCGCCGTCGTCGTGCGCGCGGAACTCCGCGCCATCCGGACCCAGGCGGTACGCGTAACAGTGGTGCGTCGCGTCGAAATACTGCTTTAGCCTCCCGTGCAGTACATCCTCACATTGGTCCTTCCGCGCAACGGGAAACGCCTCCGCGATGAACCGCGAGCCGCGCACGGTCAACGCGGCGTGCGTGCGGGCCCGGAGCGTCGTGTATTCGTCGCTGCTACCGTCCCGCAACATGTCGGCGGATCCACCCATGGAACAACGATAGAGCTTTCGCGCCTATTTTGCAATCCCCTTGCGTGTCACTTCCTCCTTCTGTATCTTCCTCCCCTGACACACACCTGACCCCATGAAAATCGGCATCGTCTGTTATCCCACTTACGGCGGAAGCGGCGTCGTCGCGACCGAGCTGGGAAAAGCTCTCGCGGCCCGCGGCCACCGGATCCATTTCATCAGCTACGCGCAGCCCATGAGGCTGGACGAGTACCTCGACAACGTCTCCTACCACGAGGTGGAGATGGCGAGCTACCCGCTGTTCGAATTTCCTCTCTACACTCCGGCGCTCGCAAGCAAGATCGTCGAGGTGTCGCGTTTCGAGAAGCTCGACCTGATCCACGCGCACTACGCCATCCCGCACGCGATCAGCGCATATCTCGCCCGGGAAATCCTCCGGGGCAACCTGAAGGTGATCACGACGCTCCACGGGACCGACATCACACTTGTCGGCCTCGAGCCGAGCTTCCTCCCGGTGATGCGGTTCTCGATCGAGCAGAGCGACGGCGTGACGGCGGTCTCCCGTTTCCTGCGCGAAAAGACGATGACGAACTACAGCATCACGAAAGACATCCGCGTCATCCCGAACTTCGTGGACACGCGGAAGTACCGCCGGATCGAGCAGCCCGAGGTCCGCGCGAAATTTGCACCGCCGGAGGAGCGCATCATCGTCCACGTCTCGAATTTCCGCCAGGTCAAGAGGGTCCAGGACGTGATCAGGATATTCGGCGAGGTGCGGAAGAAGGTCCCGTCGCGGCTCCTGCTGGTGGGGGACGGCCCCGACCGCTCCGCATGCGAGATCCTGACCCGCGAGATGAACCTCCAGCAGCACGTCCGGTTCCTGGGAAAGCAGCTCGAACTCGTCCCCATCCTGTCGTCGTCGGACCTCATGCTCATGCCGAGTCAGTCGGAGAGCTTCGGCCTCTCGGCACTCGAAGCGATGGCCTGCGGCGTCCCCGTCGTTTCGTCGAGCGTCGGCGGGCTTCCGGAGCTTCAGGTCCACGGCGAGACGGGGTACATCGCGGAGATGGGGGATATCGAGCGGATGGCGAAGTACGCCGTCGACCTCCTCACCAACGACGCCAAGCGCCTGGAATTCGGCAGGGCGGGGCGTACCCGCGCCGTGGAGAATTTCGATTCGGAAAAAATCGTCTCGATGTACGAGCACTATTACAATGAATGCCTCGCGGCGGCGCCTGCCGTCCCGGTGGGAGCGTAAAGGGAAACGACAATGGGGAACGTGATGATGGACGTGGTGCGGTGGCAGAGGGGGAAAAAACCCACTCTGGAGGAGCTGAAGAGAATCCTTGCGAGCGAAGGGCTGGAGTCGGAGCTTTACGCGGACAGGCCGGGAGTGAAATACGGGCGCCACAAGCACGATTTCGACGACTTCGTCGTCATCGTGGACGGAGGCATGAAGATCGCCACCGACGAGCACGAGTGGACGCTCCGCCCCGGAGACCGGCTGGATATCCCCGCAAACACGTTCCACCGGGCGGAAGTTATCGGAAAAGAAGATGTCCGGTATCTCTCAGCGGCAAAGTAGAAGACTCAGCTCTCCTCCGCGCCTCCTTTACCCTCCCCGGTCACTCCCTCACTTTTTTTCTTCTCCTGTCGCGCGAGCATTACGCGAAGCACGATCCTGATTGCGAAGAGGGCTACTGCAACGTAGAAGAGGGGAAAGTAGAGGCGGGGAGGCACGACACGCATCCTGACGAGAAGGAGCATCAGGAGCATCGCACCGATCGCGACAGTCCCGTAGATGTTGACAGCCCTGGCATTGAGCATTATACGTCCCCCTCTATGCGCCGCAATTGAATGCCCCGCCGGCCTGACACCTGGAGATTCCTGGAGCGTCGGCGGCGCACCGCATACGCAGACCTATTCCAGGACAGTCTCGATGATCCCTCCCCCCACGACGTCTTCCCCCTCGTACAGGACTACCGACTGACCGGGCGTGATGGCACGCCGCTTCTCAAGGAATTCCACACGAAGATGCCCGTCACCGGTCTCTTCGGCCCGTGCCTCTCCCCCCTGATCCCGGTACCGGATCCTTGCGTCAACACGGCGCTGGGCCCTGCAGTCGGCGTACTTGACCATATTAAGATTTCCGGCGATCAGGCCGACGTGGAAGAGCTGATCCTTTCTACCAATCTCGATCCGGTTGGAGGAGGGGTCGATGCCCGTCACGTAGAGGGGTTCCTGTCCCGCGACACCGAGACCCTTCCTCTGCCCGATCGTATAGAAGGGGTATCCGCGGTGCGTCCCCACGACCTTCCCCTCCATGACCACTTCTCCCCCGCGCACGCGATCATCGAGCCCGGGGACGCGCTCCTTCAGGAACCTCTCGTAGTCGTCGTCCGGAATGAAACAGATTTCGTAGCTTTCCGCTTTGCCGGCGACACCGAGGCCGTACGCGGCTGCCCGCGCCCGGGCCGCGGTCTTCGTCATCTCCCCCAGGGGGAACATGGTGCGGGAGAGTGACTCCTGCGTCAGCCCCCAGAGTGCGTACGACTGGTCCTTCCCGCCGTCGAGCCCCCGGGAGACGATGTATCTTCCCGTCGCTGAATCCCGGCGGACCCTCGCATAGTGCCCGGTGGCGATGCAATCGGCGCCGAGCGCGTCCGCTTTTCTTATCAGCTCCTCCCACTTGATCTTCCGGTTGCAGATGACGCAGGGATTGGGCGTCCGCCCGTCGAGATACTCCCTGACGAAATCGCCGATCACCTCCGTCCCGAACGGCTCGCTGAAATCCAGAACGTAGTGGGGAAATCCAAGACGAGCGGCGACCGTCCGGGCATCCTGTATCCCGTCCAGCGAGCAGCAACTGCTCTCGTTCCCGGAATTCCCTCCGACTTCCTCGTATTTATAGGTCTTGATCGTGAGCCCGATGACGTCGTACCCCTCCTCCACGAGCATCCCCGCTACAACGGAGGAGTCGACTCCCCCGCTCATCGCAACGACCACCCTCTTCTTCGCGCCCACGGATCACCCGCTTCAGAATGAACATGCACTCACAAGTTACCTGCAATATACGAAACAGCCGCGAAACCTCAAAAGGGAGAGCGAATGACCCGTTCAGAGGATATCCGCGCCCTCCGCAAAAAGGGCCGGCGTTCCTCCCGTGTGCCAGAACAAGACCGTTTCATTTCGTGAGAATTCCCCCCGGGCAATCATCTCAATCAAGCCTCCCATCGCCTTTGCGGTATAGACCGGATCGAGAAGCACTCCTTCGAGCCGTGCCAGAAGTTTCATGGCCTCCCGCTCACCCGGGCCGACCACGCCATATCCCTCCCCCGCGAACCGGCGGTCGAGGTTGACGGGAGGCGGGTCGTCCATGAGATCGGCGGCTCCCATGAGACCGGCACATCCCCGCGCGATCTCGATGATCCGCGATTCGATCTCACCCTGTACGGCCTCCCCTTTTTCCACGCAGACGCCGATGATCCTCCCCCGGTATCCGGATAGACGTCCGCCGACGATGAGACCGGCATGCGTCCCTCCCGAGCTGGAGGCAAACACGATCGCGTCCGTCCTCCGCTTTTCAATCCCGAGCTGATGTACGGCCTCTGCCATCCCCGTCACATATCCAGCCGCACCAAGCGGGGATGATCCTCCGTAGGGAATCACGCAGGGCCTGCGCCCTTCCCTCCTGAGGTCCGCGGCGATCTCCCCGAGCGTTTCCCCTTTCCGGTCACCCCCCGCCCAGTGTATCCGGGCACCCAGAAGGTTATCGAGAAGAAGGTTCCCCCCGGGAACGCGGGGAGCCGTCCCCCCGAGGACAAGATCGCATCGCAATCCTGCCCGGGCGGCCGCCGCGGCGGTCTGGCGGCAGTGATTTGATTGTGCGGCCCCCGCGGTGATGAGTGTGTCGGCATGCATGCCGATTGCTTCCGCCACGAGGAACTCGAGTTTGCGGACCTTGTTCCCCCCCAGCGCAAGCCCGGTCATGTCGTCCCGCTTCATCAGTATTGCCGGGCCGCCAAGATGAGCGGAGAGCCGCTTGAGCGCGTGGATGGGACTCGGCAGGTCCGCAAGCGGGTACCGGGGGAGGCTGCGGATCTGAAATTCAGGCATGGCGAATGAATACAGGATGTCCGGAGGAGAAGCAAGGACTATCTCAAGCGCGGAGAGCAGAGTATCGAAAAGGAATCCGAAAATCAAGAAACGCCGCTCTCCCGGGGATGGACCGGTTCAGGGGAAACGGAGGTCGGCCTGAACGCTGACCTGACCGAGAGCATCGCCGGGGATGTCGCGAAACGGTTCCGCGGCCGTCACCGAGGATTCTCTGACGGTCTGTGCGTACCTGGCCGTAATGTCCCCCCATTCCGCCGGGCTCAATCTTACCCGGACGTACCACCTCATACCGTGTCCATAGAGGGGAGGGACGGATGCGAGCCCGGGAAGCCCAGGTTCATATTCATAGAGCCGTGCTCCGTACCCGTCGGTGCGGAAAAGCGAAAAGCCCGCGTCGAGAGAAAGTTGCGATAACATCGTGAGCGTGAGGTCCCCCCCCAGGAGCACGCCGCGCACAACGTCCCCGGGGGACGCACGGACACCGGTATATTCGATCATCGTCGAAAAGCGGGCGGCATCCCCTGTCCTGCGCGAAATCTCGCATCTGAGACAATTCTCATCCGACTTTCCCGCACTCTTCACGTCCCTTCCCCAGGCATCCGTTGCAGCGTCCGTCTCATATGAACATTTTCTGGAATACCTGACGGAGATTCTACCCCCGTGAGGGAGTCCTGTCTCACTTGTGAGAGTCAGCTCGGTCCCGCGGCGCGGGATCGGAACCAGAGCGGTCGGCCAGGGGTGTTCGAATGCATCGACGTGGCATGCGATTGTGGTACCGGGGAAGGGGTGTATCCGCAGTCCCGCTGCAACACCCCGCTCGTTTCTCGTTTCACCGTTTTCCCCTTCCCCGGACGCGTGTGGATTGTCGTACGACGGCTGATAGTCCCTGCAGCGTATCGTCATCATCTCGTCCGTTCCGGGCGCGAGCGTCAGTGCACCGAGAAGAGCGTGAGCTCCCCCCTTGATCAGCGCATATTCACCGGAGAGAGCGAGGGCTCCGAACCGGCCGCTTACGTCCAGACTCCCTGCGTCGACCCTGTTCCCCGAGAGTCGCATTCTGTCCGCCGGGGAAAACCACCTGTCCAACATTGCCCTGTAGGCCGTGAAACCGGCTCTAATAATGCCGTTGATGTTGTATCCAGCCTGGACGCCGGCAAGCCTCTCCCGCAGAGCGTCTTTCTTTGCGAGCGAAGCCACCGAAGCATATTCACCCCGGAAGAATCCGGTCGCTTCACCGGCCGAGTCAAGGCTTGCGCCGTACGACCTGTCGGAGAAAAAGAGGGTCCCGCTCAATCGCTCACCCGCGGAGAATGCAACAGCAAGCCCGCGGAGAAACCGGGTCTCGTCGGAAGACCGGTGCGGGACGACCGCGGGGCCTTCTCCCGGGCGAACCCTCCAGAGGCTCCCTGCAGCGGTGGGACCGCGCCAGAAAATCAACCCCTCCCCGGATTCGAGCTCATAGTCCCCTGCCAGGATCTCTCTGACACAGCCGATATTTGTCATGCGCGCATACGCCGAAATGAACGCATCTTCCGTCCGCTCCCCCGCCCCTTTTGCAAACAGGGTCCCCGCTTCCAGCCCTTTGTATTCCTCAAGGAGGAGACGGGAAGAGAATTTCAAGGGGGACCCGGGGGTCGTCCCCCCGGCCTGGGTCTGTTGCACTGCACGCGTGCGGAGCGACACGGTACGCACCGCAGCGGCTGATTTCCGGCGGATGCTGACGTAAGGCGAAAGCGCACGGTAAAGGCTCTCGCTTCCCCCCGGCATGGTGAGGAGTTCCCCCGCAGAGTCAAACCTCCCCCCTTTGTCCCTGAAGTCCAGAATCGCTCGCGCCCCGGCGGGTGTGACGCACGGAATCGAAAGAAGCTCCGGGAGTGAAATGCCGTTCAGATCGTAAGGATGCAGGCGGACCCAGTCGAGGGCTTCCAGGAGTGCGGATCCGTCCTGGTCTTCCCTCAGATCAGCCGTGAGCTCCACCGGGAACCTGTCGTCCGGCTGGACATGATGCTTCACGCTGTCTTGCGCAAGCGCTTGAATAATGATCAGGCCGGCGAGGAGCGGAAAGGACACCGTTCACAGTCCCCCGAGCCGGAGCGAGAGACCGAACCGGTGAGTGAAACCGAGTTCCTGGTGACGGGAAAATGCGTATTCGATTTCGACAGGGGAGAACCTGACGGCGATCCCCGCCGAATAGACTGACGGATCGGTCGATATGCCGGCGCGAAAGGAGAGGATCTCCGCGGGAGTAAATTCGGCACCGAGGCGCACTTCCGCCGGAAAGCGCACGTCTTCTGCAACGTCGCATGCGAGAAGAAATCCTCCGTGCGGGGCATAGGAGATTCCCGCCTGAAACATTGCGGGGATGATCTCCCGCAGAGCGCCGAGCCCGGGGCCATTCAGGTTTGACGCGGACGCCCCCAGACCCAGCCCGCCGGCGATCTCCCAGATCAACCCCGCGTCAATTCCTACGCACGAACCGCTCCCGTACCCCGCGATGGAGAGGTTGTTCAGCGTGAGGGCCGCTCCCGCGCGCACCCCCCTGCCGCAGTCGACCCCGCATCCCGCCCCGATCGTGAGTTCGTGATAAAGCTCAAAACCGTAGCGAACCGCCGTGACAGTCGCCGTGAAGGGGCCGGCCGGCTGTGCGAATGCGAAGGCGGACCGCCTGAGCTCCCGCAGCCCAAATGGTGCGGGGGAGACGGCCACAGCGATCGTCCCTTCGGCTATCCCCGGAAGACCGGCCGGGTTCATGAGGCCGCCCCAGACGTTCCCGGTCCATGCCACCCCCGCACCCCCCATTGCGCAGGATCGGAGTCCCTCGCTCTGCCGTTCAAACGCGGCGGGAGCTCCCGGGGCGTACACACACGCCGCCGCGATAGTGATAATGCAGAGAAACCGGTTCCTCACTACTCCCGCCCATTCTCCCCGTCCTTTTCATGATACAGAGAGAGGAACCGATTTTGCGAACAGAGGGGGTAGCGCGTACGGCGGCGCCTAAAACGGGCGACGGGACTTCCGCTGGCGCCTAAGATCGGCGCCAATTTCGGTTACGCCAGAGAGCGGCGTAACCTGCGCCTTGAAACACTTTGTGAAAAGGCGTATATTGGGCGCACTCCCACAACAATGGTGGCATACAATGAACATTATCAGGTCGGCAGCCGTTGCGTTCCTGCTTTGCGTCGTCCTCTTCCCGCCCTCCGTCGTCGCGCAGCAGATCGATGTCACCGTGCTTGTCAACTACGAAGCGATCCCTACCACGAACAAAGATCTGCTCCGGGACTTCGCGAACGATGTCAAGACCTACATAAGCAATTACAACTGGGGTCCCGGAACCCCGTCTGACAAGGTCAAATGCACGATCAACATCTTCATACAGAGCGTTATCGGCGACAACAAGTACTCCGCACAGGTTTTTGTCGGCAGCCAGCGGGAGATCTACAAGTCCGCCCAGAGTACTGCGGTCGTCAGGCTTTTTGACAATCTCTGGCAGTTCACGTACGTGAAGACGAAGCCCATGAACCACAGTCTGAATTCTTACGACGATCTCACGAGCTTTCTCGACTTCTACATGTACCTCGTCATGGGGTATGACTACGACACGTACGAGAGGTTTTCGGGAACCCCGCTCTTCCAGAAGGCGGCGGACGTTGCGAGCCAGGGGAGATCGACAGGGGACCAGGGATGGCAGCCGGCGACGAGCGGGTACTCGCGGATACAGCTTATCGACGAGCTCATGAACGCCGTCTACCAGCCTGTCCGCGAAGCGTCATGGTATTATCACTTCGCCGGGCTCGATTCACTCTCGATAAACAGGGAACGCGGCTGGCAGAATATGCTGACGGGGATACAGAAGATCGCCGAGGCGAAGAAAAACGCGGACCCCCGCAACGTCGTTATCAAATCGTTCTTCGAAGCGAAGGCCAAGGAGCTTGCCGAAGTGTTCGTGGACTATCCCGATCCTTCCGTCTATACGCTTTTCTCCTCCATCGATCCGAATCACCAGCAGGCGTTCGACGAGGCCCGGGCGAAGCACAAGTAGCGGGGGGGGGAGAGGACTTCTTATCCTGCCGGCGGGTCAGCTCCGGGGAGTCCGAGCAGACTGTCGACCCGGGCCGTCACCTCGTGCACGGTAAGGGCCCTCATGCAGAATGAGCCGTACCGTTCCCCGGGGGGGAGCAGGTTCCGGCAGGCAGTCGCCGGACATGCGGGGCAACTCCTGTTGCTTTGCATCGTCCCCGCGCGTTGCTCGTCCGTGTAAATCTTCCACATGACGTCGTCAAACCGGGGAATAAGCGCCAGCGAGGGGACGCCGCAGGCGACCGCGAGGTGGCGGGGTCCCGAGTTGTTCGAGATGCAGAGAACGCACTTCTTCAATATTGCAGCCAGATCCAGCACGCCGGCTGTATACACGATATGCGGCGGCGCATCACACCTCCTGACGACCTCCTCCACCACCTGACGGTCGAATATGCTCCCGAGAAGGAGCACCGGGATCCCTCCGCGCTGGAGATGTTCGATAAGCGCGGCGTAGTTTTCCGGAGGCCATATTCTGTATGCGCCGCTGGCTCCCGGATGGACGGCCACGACGGAGGCTGCCGCGGCAAAGCCAAGCGACTTCCACTCCGCATCAGCCCGTTCACTGTGTTCCCGCGGGACGACGACCGCCGTCCTGCGCGACGTGACGCTCGCCCCGGCGGCTTCCGCGAGCGCGCAGTAGTACGCAAGCACCCCCTCCCCGCTTTTCGTCATCCGCATTCTTCGCGACAGGAGCACGGAGAGGGGCTTCCCCGCTTCCCCGACGCGGACCCGCGCCCCCGCGAGGAACGCCCAGAGGTGGAACCTGTCCTGGGGAAATGTGCAGACGACCGTGTCGAATTTCCACTTCCTCAGCCAGCGGACGACCGAGAACTCCGCCTTCAGCCGCCGGAACCCGCGGAGAGCGCGGAGGGCGTCCCTGTCGACTTCTGCGACGCGGTCGACGTGCGGGTCGGAGCGGAGCACGGCCGAGGTCCCCCCGGTTGGATTCTCGAGAATGACCGGTGCGGCGGCGGAGTCCGCCGCTTCGTACGAACGGCGCTGCAGGACGAGGACGGTGAGCGTGGCGGCGGGGAACGATTCCTTGAAGAAGCGGAGCGCCGGGGAGAGGATGAGGAGATCCCCGAGCTGACCCTCCGCGATGACACATATCCGCCGGGGTGTATTCATGGTTTCGAAGGCCTGACGGCCCGGCGCTGAGCGGCCCTTCCGTTCAAAAGAAGGGGCGCGTATAGAAGATCGCGCCGATTTCCTCCTCGACAAACCGGCGCGCTTTTTCCCTGTCCACCCCGCTCAGATCGACGATCGTGAGCACGACCCTGGGAAGGAGCCGGACGGCTTCGCGGGCAAAATCGACCATCGCCGGAAAGAATTTTTCGCCGTCGAGCCGCATGAGCGCTCCGTATTGCGCGGGATCCGTCGAGTTCAGGCTTATGGAGACCGAGTCGATAAGGCCCGCGAGCTCGGGCACGATGTTCCGCTTGTTGATCACGCTCCCGTGACCGTCCGTGTTGAGCCGCGTCTTCCCCCCCCGTGATTTGACCGCGGCGGCGACTTCCTTGAGCGCGTCGAGCCGGATCGTGGGCTCCCCGTACCCGCAGAAGACGATCTCGTCGTACCGGAGGGGGTCGCCGATCGCGTCGATCACTTCGCGCGCGCCCGGCTCGCGCTCGATCCGCAGGTTGTGTCCCTTGATGACCGCCTCCCCCTTCCTGTCACAGAACACGCAGTCCGCATTGCACCGGATCGTCAGATTGACATAGAGCGAATTCTTGAGCCTGTAGACGAACACGGGTTCCCCGGGAGTGCCGACCCCGAACATCCTGTATGCGCCGTAGGCCGTGGTCCGTGCAATGTCGTCGACGGCAAGATGCTGCAGTTCGGCGATTTTTGCGGCGATCAGCGGGAGCCGCGCGGGTTCGTTCCTGGTTCCCCGGTGGGGGACGGGCGCAAGATACGGGCTGTCCGTTTCGAGAAGAAGATGTTCGGCGGAGACATCGCGCGCGACGTCGGCGGCATGCCCCGGTTTCTTGAACGTGACGATGCCGGGGAGAGACACGGAAAACCCGAGGTTGACGAGCTCCCAGGCTTTCGCCGGATCACCGGGGAAACAATGGAAGACCCCCCGGGGCGCGGGGAACCTGCTCCCCGGTGCGGCATCCCTGCTCCGCCAGAGGGGGAATTTCTCGATCGCCTCCCGGACGATGCGGACGGTCTCTTCCATCGCGTCGCGCGTGTGGATGATCACGGGAAGATCGTGTTGTGCGGCGATGCCCAGCTGCGCGCTGAACACCCGTTCCTGAACGTCGTGCGGGGCGAATTCGTAATGGAAGTCGAGCCCGATTTCGCCCACCGCCACCACCTCCCCCTGCGTGCAGAGATCTTCCACGTCCCGGAGCACTTCCTCGCCGGCGCCGGCCGCCTCGTGCGGATGCACGCCCGCACAGGCGTGGACGCAGCTCTCCTTCTGCGCAAGCTCGATGGCGCGGCGGCTGTCGTCAAGCCCGGTCGCCGGATTGACGATCGCACTCACCCCCGCATCCTGCGCGCGGCGGATCACCTCGCCCCGGTCCGCGTCGAACTCGGCGGAAGTGAGATGCGCATGTGTGTCAATGAACATAGATCCCCGGTCCCTTCATTTCACCGCCGCGCCGCTCGGGATCTCCGATGCGGGCGAGACGAGAACGAGCGTTCCGTCAGGCGCGGAAGCGGCAAGCACCATCCCGTGCGATTCCTCCTTCATGATCGTGGCCGGGCGGAGATTGGCGACAACCACGACGAGCTTCCCCACGAGATCCTCCGGACGGTAATGGCGCGCGATCCCCGCGATGATCTGCCTCTGCTCGGAGCCTATCTCGACCTGGAGCTTCAGAAGCTTCTCGGATTTCGGCACCGGCTCGCACCGGAGGATTTTCCCCACGCGGAGATCCGCTTTCCTGAATTCGTCTATCGTGATCTTCTCCGCCGCCGGCTCCGCCGGCGGCACAGGGGGCACGGCCCCGTCTGATTCGATCATGCTCTCCTCGATCTTTGTAAAGAGAATGCCGGCCGTCCCGAGAGGGTGTCCGGCGTCGAGCGCGCCCGCGCGGGCCGAGTCCCACGAAGCATGCGCCGCCTCTCCTGGGAGCCCGAGCATACCCCAGATCTTCTCGCACGAACCGGGGATCACCGGGCTCATCAGTATCGCAAGCGCGCGCGCGAGCTGCAGGCTGATGTTGATCGTCGTGGCGCAGCGCGCGGGATCCGACTTCGCAGTCTTCCACGGCTCGCTGTCGTTAAAGTACTTGTTGGCACCGCGCGCCAGGTTCATGACTTCCATGAGTCCGTCGCGGAACCTGTACCGTTCGTAGAACGCCGCCGCGGCTCCGGGTGTCCGGTCCATGAGCGCGCGTATCCCGGCGTCGAGGTCCCCCGGGGGGCCCGCCGCGGGGACCGTGTTACCGAAGGTGCGCGAGGCAAACTGGAGCGTCCGGTTGATGAAATTCCCCAGTATGTCCGCGAGCTCGTTGTTGTTCTTCGCCTGGAAATCCCTCCACGTGAAGTCCGCGTCGCGGTATTCCGGCAGCCCGGTGGCCAGCGTGTACCGGAGCGGATCGACAGGGTATTTCGCGAGGAAATCCTGCACGTCGATTCCCCACCCCCGGCTCTTGGAGAATTTCTGCCCCTTGTAATTCAGGAATTCGTTCGCCGGGACGTTCGCGGGAAGGACGTACTGTTCCCCCCCTCCGTCGTTCCACGCCATGAGCATCGCCGGGAACACGATCGTGTGGAACACCACGTTGTCTTTCCCGATGAACGCGACGTATTTCGTGTCACGCCCCAGCCAGTATTCCTTCCATGCCTCCGGGCGCCCCTTCCTGAGCGCCCATTCCTTCGTCGACGAGATATATCCCAGGACGGCGTCAAACCAGACGTAAATGACCTTAGTTTCGTACCCCGGGAGGGGGATTTTTACGCCCCAGGTCAGGTCGCGCGTCACCGCGCGGTCCTCGAGTCCCTCCCGGAACCACCCGCGGCAGTACTGGAGGACGTTTTCCTTCCAGCCGTCCGCCGCGTCGCTCTGCGTGACGTATTCCTCGAGCCTCTTCTGGTACGCACCCAGGGGGAAATAGAGGTGGGTCGTTTCGCGCACCACGGGAGTGTCCCCGGTGATCTTGCTCCTGGGGTTCACGAGCTGCATCGGATCGAGAAACGTGCCGCACCGCTCGCACTGGTCCCCGCGCGCGTCGGGATTGCCGCAGACGGGACACGTTCCCTCGACGTACCTGTCGGGGAGAAACATCTCCGCTTTCCCGTCGTACAGCTGTTTCTCCTTCTTCTCCTTCAGTATCCCGCGGCGGTGGAACTCCAGCAGAAACTCCAGGGCCGTGGCGTGGTGGAGCGGGATCGACGTGCGGGAGTAATTGTCGAACGACATGCCGAACGCCGCGAACGCCTCCCTGTTCATCGCATGATACCTGTCGACGATCGCCTGCGGGGAGACCTTCTCCTTGTCCGCCGCCAGCGTGATGGCGACGCCGTGTTCATCGGAGCCGCAGATGAACAGGACGTCGCGGCCCCGGAGGCGCTGGTAGCGCGCGTAGATATCCGCCGGGAGATACGCCCCCGCAAGGTGTCCCAGGTGAATCGGGGCGTTCGCGTAGGGGAGGGCAGCCGTTATCAGTATCCGCCGTGCGTCACTCATATTCTCTCTGTCAGACTCCGTGTGCTCCGTGCGCGCCGGCGGGATTCAGGACCGCGATCCGGAGCCGGACGGCAAGCTGCGCAAGCACGAGTTTAATATAGGTATATCGGTCGACAAGGGAAATCGCCTTCTCCACGTCCCCCACCGCGCGCGCGAGATCCGCGCCGGGAAAACGCGATACGAAATTGCCGAGTTCCGTCAGTTGATCGATGTTGATGACTTCCCTGCCGTGCCGCAGGACGAGGGCGTCGCGGAACCAGAGGAGCGTCAGCGTCAGGAAACGCGTATGGACGTCCCTCTCCTTCGTCTCCGCCATCCGCTCGATAAGCTCGATGAGCTCGAGCGTCTTCCCCCCGATCGCCTTGCGTATAAAATCCAGAACGTCGGCGCGCTGCGCCATCAGATCGCTCCCGGCGAGTTCGAGCGCCCTCGTGTAGCTCCCGCCGGCGAGGCGCGCCAGGAGCGACGCCTGCGCCCCGTCGAGGTGTCCCCGCTCAGTGAGTGCGGCGCGGATCTCCCCCTCCGTCAGCGGATCAAACCGGACGTTCTGGCACCGGGAGAGTATCGTGGGAAGGAGCGCTTCCCGGCGCGACGTTGTCAGGATGAACATCGTGTCCCCCGGGGGCTCCTCCAGGGTCTTGAGGAGCGTGTTGGACGCGGCATCGTTCATCGCGTCGGCCCCGGAGACGATGAAAATCCTCGTCTTTCCCTCCGACGTGCTCATCGACGATTCCCGCCGGATCTCCCGGATGCTGTTGATCTTAATAACGTTCGCCCGGGGAATCTGCACACGGTAATACGGGTCAGCGCCCTTCAGACGAAGCTGCTCCTGCACGGTGCGGACTTCCGCCGCCGAAAGCTTTGCCAGGGGCTCATCGTCGTCCTTCTCCCCGGTTCCCCGGGGGAGCGGCACAATGAGACGGACGTCGGGATGCTGCATCGTCGCCATGCGGAGGCACGAGGAGCATTCGCCGCACGCCTCCTCCCCCCCCCGCTCGCACCGGAGGACGCGCGCCAGCTCGAGCGCGGCGGCGTCCTTTCCCACCCCTTCCCCCCCGTGGAACAGATACGCATGGGGGAGCCGGCCGCTCCGCCATGCGGCGAGGAGGGCCAGTTTCACGCGCTTCTGGCCTATGACGCGGGGCCAGAGAACGCGCTCGGGAGCGGGTCCGGGCTCAGAAGGCATTGCCGATACCGAAATGGAATATCGCTTCCTTGAACGTCTGTCCGAAAAGCTGCCGCTGCGTGATCCACTGCTGGCCGTTCGGTTCGGCGGGGTTGAAGACGCGAAACCCCCAGTCGATGCGGAACGGGCCGAAGAACGTGTCGTAACGGATGCCGATCCCCGCGGCGATCGCGACGGTGTTCAGCCGGAAATCGGTCATCTGGGTCCAGACGTTTCCGGCGTCGATGAACTGGACGAGCCAGATCTTGTCGAAGATGCCGTCCCTGAGCCCCTGAAGGATGTTCGTCCTCAGCTCCAGGCTCCCCTCGAGGTCGAGATTGCCTCCGAGCTGCGCGGCATAGGGCGATGATCCTCCGGCGATGAGGTCGCGCGAGTTCCATCCCCGGATGCTGTTCCCCCCTCCCGCGTAGAATCGGTGGGTCTGCGGGATGACAATGTTCGTGTCCGAGCGTGCGCCGCCGTACTTGTCTTCGACCCCCCCCTTGAGCTTGAACGCGAGAATCGAGAACCTGTGCGGCGCGGCTTCCGTGTACCACCTCCCGATGAGGATCACCCGGTAAAACTGGGAAACCGGAAGATTCGGGAACACCCCCTGGAGGAGAAGGGGAAATAGTCCCGCCTCGTCGAACTCGGCGGAGGTGATGGAGCCGTCGGAGGGAGAAAACAGGTCGTTCGTCACGTCCCGTTGTATCGTGAATGCGAGAATCGAGTTGAATTGCTGCTGCTGCAGAAGGCGGATCTGCTGCTGGACAAGGAGATTGCTCGAGCCCACGTAGAAGCTGTCGTTCTTCGCCGAAGTGACGGATTCCAGCGTCCAGTCAAGAAACCCGCTTGTGGTCTCCGTAAATTTGTTCGTAAACCCGAACTTGTTCTGGAAAATATTCTGCAGGTAGGGAATCTCTTTGTCAAGGATATAGGAAAACGACCACGAGGCCTTGATCCTGTTGCTGAACACGTACGGCTGGACCAGCTCCGCGGTCAGATCGAGGTTCGACACCGAGTAGTTGTTGAGCCCGAAATAATCCGGGAACTGGCTCAGCTTCTGCGTCCGGAACCGGAGACTCGTCGTGAACAGGCGCGCGCCGCCGAGGAAATTCCTGTGCGTATACCCGATGCCCGCGCCGAGGTTGAGCGCGCCGTCCTCGTCGCTCACGATGAGCTCCGGGCCGACCTCGTGCCTGTCCTTCGGACGTATGAGAATCGACGTCGGCACCGTGACGGCCGTATCCGAGCGCGGCGGGACCCTCATATCCATCGACCGGAGATCGAATATTCCCAGCCGGTTCAGGTTGCTCGCGCTCGCGGCGCTGTCTTCGATGCTGTACCGCTTCCCCGGGACATAGGTGAGCTGCTGGAGAAGGATCTCGTCGGTGATGTCCTCGCGGAGTACGGGCGAACGGACCGAATCGATCTCCCGGCGGATCGCGATCGGGCCGAAAAAATACATTTTCCCCAGGTCAAACCGGAGACGCACGCAGCAGTTGCCGGTACTTGCATAACGCGTGGCGCGCGAACTGTCCCGGAGGTACCGGGCGTTCGGGTACCCCGTGTTCGCGAGGATCTTGAGGACCCGCAACACCTCCTCCTCGAGGAGCTGCGCGTTGTACGGTCCCCCCTCGACGATCCGGGGGGACGATTGGATGTCCGTCCATATCGTTCCGGGGGCGTTGACGATTCCTTCATAACGGAGGGTGTCGATAACCGCCCGGTACCCTTCGGCGATCCGGATGGTGACGCCCACCTTCCCCCCCTCCGTGCGGTACGCGAGCGACGTGTCAATCGCCACGCCGAAGAAGCCCCTGTTCTCATAGTACGTCCGGAGCCGGCGGACATCCCCCCCGAGCGTCAGGGTGCTCAGGTATTCGTCCTTCCGCCCCAGGTGGTCGCTTATCGTATTGTGGAGAAATTTGTTGAGAAACCCGGGGGTGACGCGCGTCGTCATCTGGGAGAGGAGCTCGTTTTCCGACAGCGCGCGGTTCCCCTCGAACGTGATCGAGGTGATCTCGAATTTCTGCGCTTCGGGGAGAGATTGAGCATGCGACGGCATGGAGGACAGCACAGCGAGGGCCGCATACAGGAGCCGCCGCAGGGCGCGGACAACCTGGCACGCCGGGCGAAGGGAAACGAAGGACCGTTCAGGACGGAACACGCGTGGTGTCGGAATTCGGATGGCCGCTGACAGTAATAAAAAACCCAGCCGCACCGGCTGGGCATGAAATTTACATAATTCTCCGAAGAGAATCAACGCGGCACCCGGGCCCGTCCCCCGGGCTGAAACTCCCCTCTAATACTCCCCTTCGTCTTCGAAGAAGAAGTCCTCACCCGTCGGGTAGTCCGGCCAGATCTCCTCCATGCTCTCGTACGGTTCTTCGCTGTCTTCAAGCTCCTGAAGGTTCTCCACAACGTCCACCGGAGCGCCGGTCCGGATCGCATAGTCCACCAGCTCTTCTTTTGTTGCGGGCCAGGGAGCATCGTCCAGATAAGAGGCAAGCTCCATCGTCCAGATCAATTATCACCTCGTCCAGTCTTGGCACTGACCAGCTGCGAGCGGTACCGTGCCGCATCGACGTCGTCGAAGAAATAGTCGACGGGGTTCTGCTTCCTCCCGAGGTACCGCACTTCATAATGGAGGTGCGGCCCGCTCACTAACCCTGAACGTCCGCTCTTCGCAATGAGTTCCCCGCGCCGCACCGCCTGCCCCTCGCGGACGAGCGTCCTGCTCAGGTGCGCATAGAGCGAGGAATACCCGTACCCGTGGTTGACTTCGACGACCATGCCGTAGCCGCTGGCCGTCCGTCCGGCGAAATGGACGACGCCGTCCCCGGCCGCGTAGACGTTCGACCCCACATCGCTCACGATGTCTATCCCTTCATGCATTTTGTAGACATGGAGCACCGGGTGAATGCGCATGCCGAAGCTGTTCAGCGAGTACGGGCCCGCCATCGGCTTGATCGCCGGGATATGCGCGAAGAGGCCTTTGTTGTACTCCATGCGGCGCGTAATTTCCTCGTAGCTCGCCTGCTGCAGTTTCACTTCCCGTTCCAGCTTGTCGAGGAGAGAGGAGGAACCTGCAAGAACGTCACGCGCCTCGCCCGAGAGGAACGCGTTGACCGCGGGCGGAACCGCCCCCCCGATCGCCGCGGCCCGCGTGTCGTCGTCGATCCTGTTGAGGTCGACCGCGGTGCGGAGTTCGTTCCCCCTGTCCGAGAGTTTTTCAAGAGCTTTCTGCACGACCGCGATCTTGTCGCCGAGCAGGCGCACCTGGTCCTTCAGTATCCGGTTCTCCGCGGTGAGCATCGACATCCTGTCGATGCCGAGACCGAGAACGTCTCCGCCCGCGTGGTTGAGAGCGAGGAGCGCGGCCATGATCCCGAGAGCCGCAAAGGCGCCGAACCCGATGACCTTCGACTTGAAGTGCCTGACTTCTTTCAGATCAAGTGATCTGTGTGAGAAGACGTAAAATTTCGTATGGCGCAGCATGGCGACACCTCTCGGATCTAAAGGAGCGGACGTTGTGCCTGACGCTTCGATGTCATGCGAACACTATGCGCAGAGACAGTACTCCCATTACGCGCATTTTATTCGCAAAATACGGTGGAAGTATAGAGAATTATCGGTGTGTTGTCAAGAGATTTTTTCCGGCGGGAATTTTATGTTGCCGCACGTCACTCAAAATCATGCTCAAAATAGTTGATGGCCCGGCTCCCTTTCTTTTTCGCCCCTATGACCCCCTCCAGACGCTTGGAAAACTCCTTTGCGGCATCATACCCGTAGTGCCTGAGGAGGTAGTTGAGCGAAATTACTTCAGTTATGACGGTGACATTCTTTCCGGGGAATATCGGGAGTTTCACCAGCGGAACGTCCACGTCAAGAAGCGTCATCGTGACGTCATCCAGGCCGGTGCGCGTGTAATCCCTGTCGGGCTTCCATTCTTCCAGTTCCACGACAAGCTCGACCCGTTTCTGGTACCGGATCGCCCTGATCCCGAACATGCTCCGGACGTCAATCAGCCCCAGACCCCGGATCTCCATGAAGTGTTTGACGAGATCGGTACCCGCGCCCATAAGTATACCCTCCCCTTTCCGGGTCACCATCACCACGTCATCGGCGACAAGACGGTGACCGCGCTCGATGAGATCAAGGGCGATCTCGCTCTTGCCGATCCCCGATCTCCCGGTGAGAAGGACGCCGACCCCGTACACGTCGACAAGCGAGCCGTGAACGACGATCTGGGGGGAGAACTGGTCGTCGAGAAAATCCGCCAGGAAATAGGAGATCTTCGTGGTCTCGAACGGAGTGCCGAAGACCGGAATGTTTTTTGCCGCGGCGGCCTGCAGGAGCTCGTCGGAAATGAGATTGCCGTTCGTCAGGATGACGCAGGGGATCTTGAATTCGAGGAGCGACGTGAACGCGGCCGTTCTCTGGGGGGGACGGAGCGAATTGAGATAGCGGATCTCCGTGTTCCCCATGAACTGCACCCGGTCGTACGTAAAGAGCTCCAGGTACCCGGCGAGCGCGAGCCCGGGGCGGTTCAGGTTCCTGTCCTTGATCTGATTGTCGAAACCGTTCTCGCCGTTGAGCTGCTTCAGCTTGAAGCGCTCGTGCGTCTGTTCGTACAGAAACCCGACGGTGATGCTCTTCTTGCGCGTTTCGCGCGTGCGGTCGTTTTTCATCGATGCTCCTGTGTGCGGGCGGGAAGGACCCGCGCCGGGCGAATCACACCTTTTCCCTGATCTCCCGTACCTTCTCCTTGTCCTTGCTCCGCCGCTTCGTCTTGTATTTCGCGAGCTGCATCTGGAGCTTTTCCCCCGCGGCGTCGATCGATTTGATGAAGTCCTCGGATTTGCCGCGCGCCGCGAGCACGGCACCGTGGACGCGGAGGTTGACTTCGGCCATCTTGACGCTCTTCGTCACGCGTTCATAACTCAGGATGACTTCTGCGGAGAGGATACCGTCGCAAAACCGGTCGAGCTTCTTCACGGTCTCGACGGCGTGCTCCCTGATATCCGGGTGCGCCCGGAATCGTCGCGCTGTAAATTTCACGTTCATGGCCTGTCTCCTCTGTTGGACATGCGGGCGGCTCAGGAAGCCTTCGGGTGGGCCTGAGCATAGACTTTCCGAAGTCGATCGACGCTGACGTGCGTGTACATCTGTGTCGTGGAGAGACTCTCATGACCGAGCAGCTCCTTCACCGCCCGCAGATCGGCACCCCTGTCGAGGAGGTGCGTGGCGAACGTGTGGCGCAGCACGTGAGGGCTCCGCTTCTCGATTTCCGACACCATGCCGATGTACCTGTTCATCAGCCTGTTCACCCCTTTCGGGCTCATCGGCCTGCCGCGGGCGGACAGGAACGCGTTGGGGACGCCGCTCCCCCGCTCTGCGAACCCGTCGCGGACGGCGAGGTAGGCGCGGAGCGCGGAGCGGGCCTTTGCGCCGAACGGAATGATCCGCTGCTTGCTCCCCTTCCCCGTCACCTTGATCGTTCCGTTGTCAAAGTCGATGTCCGCGACCCGGAGCCCGATGAGCTCCGAGAGACGGATCCCGGAGCTGTACAGGATTTCCAGAAGCGCCGCGTCGCGGGCGCCTTCCGCCCGGCTCCGGTCCGGCTGGTCCATCAGGCGCGCGACGCTCCCCTCATCGAGGGTCCGCGGGAGCCTCCGTTCAAGCCGGGGAGAGACGACGGTCGCGGCCGGGTTCGACCCGACGACGTGCGTTTTGCGGAGATACCGGAAGAAGGATTTCAGGCAGGCAAGTTTTCGCGCGATGCTCCGGCTTGCGAATTCTCTGTCGTGCAGCCACGCCAGGAACCGGCGTATCGATCTCCGGTCCACCCCGCCGGGAGACATGGGGCGCCCCGGGAATTCGGCCTCCCAGAATTCCAGGAATTCGCGCAGGTCGCACCCGTAGGCCGCAACGGTGTGCGCCGAATAGTTCCGTCCGGTGGCGAGGTACGTGAGAAATGCGCTGATGTGGGTCTGCATGAGTTCGTGACCGTCCACGGGGAGATCGGGACTCCGGACGGCGCGCGCGTTCAGCCCGCCGCCTGCTGCACTTCATCCCGCGCGACCTCTGCCTTGCATGCGGGGCAGAGAAGGTACTCTCCGCGGTTCTGGTTGTATTTCTCGACCATGTAGGCGTTGCCGCACGTATCGCACGCGCGTGCGACAGGCCGGTCCCACGACGCGAAATCGCAGTCGGGGTACCGCGAACATCCGTAGAAGACCCTCTTGCGTTTCGTCTTCCGCTCGATGACGTCCCCCGTCGTGCACTTCGGGCACTTTACGCCGATCGACAGGGGGCGTGTGTTCTTGCACGCCGGGTAGTTGGAGCAGCCCAGAAACGCGCCGAACCGTCCCCCCTTGACGATCATGTCGCCGCCGCAGAGATCGCACTTGATGCCCACCGCGTGCGCGGCAAGCGCCTGCTCCGCGGGGAGGGGCTTCGTGTTCTTGCACGAGGGATAGCCGCTGCAGGCCATGAAGCGGCCGTTCCGTCCCCACTTGATGATCATCGGCCTCCCGCACAGCTCGCACTTTTCGTCGGTCGGCTCCTGGAGCGATTTCTTGATCGCGGCGCTGTTCTTGTCGACCCCTTCCAGGTCGCTGATGAAGGGATGATAGAACTCCTCCATGACGCGGAGATAGGTCTGCTTCCCCGAGGCGATCGTGTCGAGCTCCTCCTCCATTTTCGCCGTGAATTCGACGTTGAACAGATGCGGAAAGTTCTGCACCAGGATCCGGTTCACCGCGATCCCCAGATCCGTCGGGTACAGCCGCCGTTCCCGCTGCTCGACGTACTTCCGCGCCTGGATCGTATCGACGATGAGCGCGTAGGTGCTGGGCCGTCCTATGCCGAGTGCCTCCAGTTCCTTGACGAGGCTCGACTCCGTGAACCTTCCCGGGGGTTTCGTGAAGTGCTGGTTCGGGATGACGTTGAGAAGAGTCGCTCCCTCGTCGGCCCGGAGATTCGCCGGAAGCTTCGAGACGGGATCCCCGTCGTCGGCGGGCTTGTCCGCCTCCTCCGCAACGTCGTCGTACACCTGAAGGAAGCCCCTGAACTGCGGGATCGAATCGGTCGCACGGAAGACGTAGTCGCCTCCTTTGACGTCCACGGTCGTCTGCTCGAACACCGCGGCGCTCATCTGGCAGGCGAGGAACCTGTTCCAGATCAGCTCGTACAGATCGAACATCTCCTTGTCGAGGTACTTCCGGACCGCCTTCGGGGAGTGTTTCATCGAGGTGGGACGGATGGCCTCGTGCGCGTCCTGCGAAGATTTCCCCTTCTTGAAGAGGCGCGCCTCGCCCGGGAGATATTCCTTCCCGTAGTTTTCGTAGATATAGGTGCGGACCTCGTTCACCGCGTCGTCGCTGAGTCGCGTGGAATCCGTCCTCATGTACGTGATGAGACCCACCCGGCCTTCCTCCCCGAGCTCGATCCCCTCGTAGAGTTTCTGGGCGAGCATCATCGTGCGCTTGGCGTGAAACCGGAGCCTCCGCGCGGACTCCTGCTGGAGCGTGCTCGTGATGAACGGCGCCCCGGGGTTCCTCCTGACGGGGCGCTTCTGGATGTCCGCAATCGCAAACGTCTGTTTGCGGATGTCGTTGACGTATCCCTCCGCCGTCGTCCCGTCGGCGATCACCGGATCGTTTCCCGCCACCTTGAAGAGCTTCGCGAAGAACGGTTCGCTCGTTGCAGTCCGGAACTCCCCGATCACCGACCAGTATTCGTCCGGGATGAACGAGGTCACGGCGACCTCCCGCTCGCAGATGAGGCGGACGGCCACGGATTGCACGCGGCCGGCCGACAGCCCGTAGAAGACCGTCTTCCAGACGAACGGCGAAATCTTGTAGCCGACGAGCCGGTCCATCACGCGGCGCGCCTGCTGGGAATCCACGAGATTCTGGTCCACTTTCGTCGGGTGCTTCATCGCCTCGGTGATCCCGCGCTCGGTGATCTCGTTGAACATCACCCGGAACACGTTCCGGTTGTCCGGCTCGATCTCCCGCGCAATGTGCCAGGCGATCGCCTCCCCTTCGCGGTCGGGATCCGTCGCCAGGTACACATTGGTGGCCCTGAGCGCGTGGGCGCGGAGACGCGTGATCACCTCGTCCTTCCCCTTGATGGTCTCGTATTCCGGCAGGAACCCGTTCTCAACGTCGATGCCGATTTTGCTTTTCGGGAGGTTTTTGATATGCCCGACGGACGCCTCGACGATGAAATCCTTCCCCAGGTATTTATTGATGGTCTTCGCCTTCGCCGGAGATTCGACGATGATCAGCGACTTCCCCGTCGGGTCGACGACGGGGACCGCCCGGCGTCTCGGCTTTTTGGCGGGAACTGCAAGCACTGCGGCTCCCCCTTCAGGAATTTCCACCGCCTCTTTTCTTTTTCTGGGCATCAGTGTATAGTGTCCCCGCTTGTGAGCATCGAACGGTTCCCCGAGGCATCGTCGCCCCCCCTGGCAAAGAGCACGGAGGCGACGATTTCCCGGAGTTCCGGCACACCCAATTTTTCGTACCCGGCCATCATCGCCCGCTCGATGACCGTCTCAAAGTCCTTTTCGTCAAGCAGACCGAGCTCCCGGAGCTGGATCAGGTACCCCTGGCTCTCGATACCGAGGACCGCCTTTTCCGCCTCGTGCAGTATCCGCCGGGAGCCGTCCCCCGCGGGGGCGCTCGGCGACGGGCGCTGCTGATTCAGCTCGCTGTTCTCGTAGATCCAGCTGAACGCCGCGCTGATCTCCGAAGGGGTATACCCCCGGGTCTTCAGTTCGGCCAGATCGATGTCGCTGATCCGCTTGTTGTCCTGGATCTCCGACATGATATAAATGAGGAGCTCGACGACCTTTTCCTTCATGGATTCCCGCCGTCCTTCCGCGATGCGAGGATCTTCACGTAGCGGTCTTCCCGCCGTTTCATGTGGCGCGCCAGCGGCGCGGTTCTGTCATCATACCCGAACAGGTGAAGCGTCCCGTGCACGACGAGCCGGGAGACCTCCTCGGCAACCCTGACGCCGTACTGCCGCGCCTGCGCGCGGGCCCGGTCGAGATTCACGTAGATTTCGCCTTCGATCAGGCGCCCCTCCCCCAGGGGAAAACTGATGACGTCCGTTCCGCCGGCATGTCCCAGGAATTTCCGGTTCATCCGGGCCGATGCGCCGTTGCCGATGAACACCACGCTCACCGCGGCCTGTTTCCGCCTCTCCCCCTTCGCAACGCAGGCGACCGCCGCCGCAATGCCGGAATGGCGAATCCTGGCTCCCCGGTGCGCGTTGAACACCGCAACATCAATCACGAACGCGCCCCGGCCTTCGTCCGCCGGGCGCGGGCCGGGCGCCGCCGGGGCGCTTTCTTCTCCGCCTCCAGCACGGGCTCCGTCAGCGAGAGGGCCACCCCGGACATCATCACCTCCGGGGAAAGCTGCGTAAAATCCCCTGACAGGATCGCCCGGTCCACGTTGGCAAAGAGCGTGCAGCCCGCGGTCCGTTCCACGATCAATCCCGAGAGTTTCCCCCCGTGCTCGCCGACGAACGTCGCCTCGCCGAGATCCTCGCTGATGACGAACCCTGAGCAGAAATGCATCTGCAGGTGCGCCGCCTCGGTGTACACGGAGATCAGATTCCCCTTCCTGCGCCCGATCCGGATGTCGGGATAGATCTCGAGGGCGAGCTTCCTGACGGCGGTGCCGCCGGATTCCTGCGCGGCGATCTCGAACCTGTAGTTGGACCCCATGCTCCTGGCGGCGACGCCGAAGAGGGATTCCAGACGCTTGATCGCTGACGGAGAAAAAATTGTTCCCATGCGGACGCCTCAGGAATATCGTACTATCGGATGCGGAACAGGGTACACGAAAGCCCCGGCTGGCTGCCCGCTGCACGCGGGGGTCCACCGACCGGGGCTCGCTGATTTTGGGTCTTTCCGGCCCCCCGATGCCGGGCCGGATTTACGATCTCGTTCCCCATCCATTCATGCAAATTCGACTGGAGCTCCTCTCCCGGAAATATACCCAGCACAGGATCGATTGTCAAGCCTTCACCATTCCAGCTCCATTCCTTCCGCCGCCGCGATGCACTCGAACCGGTAATTCCGGTTCCGGATCTCGCGGAGGCACTTGCTCAGAATCTCGTCCACCTTGTCGTCCGTATGCGACTGCTCGTGATGGAAAAGGACCAGCCGCTTGACGGCGGCCTCGTCCGCGATCTTCAGCGAGAAGAGGTAGTGGGAATGTCCCCACCCCACGTGATTGACGTACTCTTCCGGGGTGTACGTGGTGTCGTGGATGAGGATGTCGGCGCCGCGGGCAAAATCGAATATGCGCTGGTTCGGATCCCCCTTCACCGCAAGGTACTTCTCGACGATGTTCTTGTCGACGTTTTTAACGGAGCGCGCGACCTCCCTGTCGAACGGTTCGTTGTCGCTGATATACACCAGGGATTTCCCCCCGACGTTCAGACGGTACCCCAGCGCGAACGCGGGATGGTTGACGTAGATGGACGAGAGCGTCGCCTCGAACAGGGGGATTGTCTCCTCGCGCACAGGGTGAAACCGGATTTTGGCCTTCAGCTCGTTCAGCTGGATCGGGAAGTACACCTTGTCCATCTGATCGGAGATCATCTGGCGGAGTTTCAGATTCCTGGACTGCGCCCCGATGATCGTGAATTCGTTCCCCGAGATATAGAGCGGCTTGAAAAACGGGAAGCCGTGGATGTGGTCCCAGTGGGGGTGGCTGATGGCGAGAAACGCCTTGACGGATTCCCCCGTCGCCATCAGCGCGTCTCCGAGCCCCCGGATCCCGGTGCCGGCGTCGAAGACAACGAGGTTGTCCCTGTGAAGACGTACCTCGACACAGGGGGTGTTCCCGCCGTAGCGGACAGTGTCCTTGCCGGGCGTGGGGAGGGATCCGCGGGTCCCCCAGAATTTGACTTTCATGCGCCTGCTCCCTGACGGATGTTGCTCGTTGAGCTTGCCGCATACGCTACGTAGTTGGCCGCCGACTGCAGAATCGCCTTTCGCTCCTCCGCGGTCAATTCGCGCACGACTTTCGCCGGCACGCCCGCCGCGAGCGTCCCGGCGGGCACGACGAAGTTCTCTTTCACGACCGCGCCTGCGGCGACAAGCGACCCCTCGCCCACCTCCGCATTATCCAGGACGACCGCGTTCATCCCGATGAGCGAGCCCCTCCCGATCCGGCACCCGTGGACCATCGCCATGTGACCGACGGTCACCTCCTCCCCGATCTCCACGGGGAGTCGTGCGGTCACATGGAGGACGCACCCGTCCTGAATGTTCGTCCTCCGCCCGACGCGAATGGCGTTGATGTCCCCCCGGAGGACGGCGTTGTACCAGACACTCGCCTCCTCTCCGAGCACCACGTCGCCGATCAGCCAGGCGCCCTCCGCGATAAACGCCGTCGGGTGCACCGCAGGGGCGACGCCGTGATGGACGACAATGCCCACGCGCTACCCTTTCACCCGCGGCGGATTCCAGCCGGGCCGGGTCCATTTCATGAGCTCCATCGTGACGCTCCCGATGATGACCTTCATCTTCGCCTGGATCGGCACGCGGGCTTCATCGTTGGAAAACCACCCCTCAAATCCGCCCGTCAGCCCGTAGATGCCGATGAAATCCATGTTCCCGTCGAAATGCACGACGTCGACCGGATAATCGACCGCGTCGAGGTCAACCGACGTGTGGTCCCCCTTGAAATCGATGTACGTGCTGACTTTCTGCTCTTTGATGAGGGTGGGGATATTGAGCTTCTCCCCCGAGTAGAGCTTTGCGCGGGCGAAAAAGAAGAGCGAGAGCCCGTCGTGGTACACGGTCGCGATCGGGAGCGTGTCCCGCCTGGTAATGACGGAATCGTGATTACCCACCTCGATGAGGACCCGATTCTCCGGATAGTCGAAATAGTACCGTGAGAGGTCCCACTCCCCGTTGTCTTTCTGTTTTCCCACAAACCTCCGGGAAAACATCCCGCTGTCGATCAGGCTTTCGTAGATGGCGTGAAGGTCGACAAACGGGACCTTCGGGTACGAGTCGATGAATCCTTTTCCGTCGTACGCAAGCGACGATCCACTGCGCGCAGACCCGAGGATCTTGATCTTCACCTGCCCCAGGTCGAAGAACCCGTACCGGACGTTGTAGACGAGCTCCTCCCCCTCGACGAACACTCTGTCGGGAGGGGGAGGCTGTACCTGCGCACGGACGAGCGGCGGCGCGGCCACCGCAATTGCAAGAAGCGCCGCCAGGACCGCCGCGCGCGGAGAATGCGCGGCGGGGAGGGAACCGTTCCTCCTCATTTAAGGCTCGAGAGATTGCTCAGAATGCGCTCCGTTTCGGGGAAGAGCGCCATCGCCTTCAGGAACTGGCTGTCTTCCCGCAGCATCACGCGCGACGAGCCCTCGTTCCCCCAGATGCCCCGGGCGATGAATGCCTTCGTGAACGCCTTAATATAGTGGAGGTCTTTATCATACTCATCCTGCTTGAACGGCGCCCCCGCGGTTTTCGCAAGCGACTGGATCTCCGTGAGCATCGCGCCGTTCACGTCAAACTCCTCCGCAAATTTTGAGGGGTCCTTCCCGTACTGCGATTTCAGCTCCGCGCCGCGCCTGTCCAGGTATTTGTCCGCAAACAGGAGGAAGACGTTCCGGCTCCTGAGCTGGACCGTGTACTCGGTCAGGTGGTCCGACTTCACGATGTAGTCCGGCGTGATCCCCCCGCCACCGTACACGACCCGCCCTCCCATGGTTTTGAAGACGGGGCGCGTCGAATCCCGTTCCTCGCTGTGCGTCACGTTGTCCCCCTCCACCTCGTGACGCTCGTAGGCCGCGCGGGCATATTTCGCCTTGTCCTGATCGTACGGCCGCTGGATGAGCCGTCCGCTGGGCGTGTAATAGCGGGCGGTCGTCAGGCGAAATGCGGAACCGTCCTTCAGGTCGAACTGGCGCTGCACGAGCCCCTTGCCAAACGTCGTCTCACCGACGATGAGCCCGCGGTCCCAGTCCTGCACGGCTCCCGCGACGATCTCACTTGCGGAGGCCGATCCGGCGTTCACCAGGATGATGAGGGTCACGTCCTTGAACTTTCCCGCACCGGACGAGACGTATTCGTCGTCAAACTCCGGCCTGCGCCCCTTCGTATAGACGATTTTCCGCCCCCTGGGCATCAGCTCGTCCACGAGCTTGTACGCCTGCTCGAGGTACCCCCCCGGGTTGGCGCGGAGATCGAGGACCAGGCGCTTCATCCCCTGAGCGGAGAGCTTCGTCAGCGCCGCGTCAAACTCGTCGTGCGTCTTGGTCGCAAACCGGTTGACGCTCACATAGCCCGTCTGGCCGTCGATCATGAACGAGGCGTCGACCGTGTAAATCGGAATCTTGTCGCGCGTGATGTCGAAATCGAGAAGTCCCGCCATCCCCGCGCGGACGATGGAGACCTTCACGCGGCTCCCCTTCGGCCCGCGGAGTTTCTTCTGCACCCCTTCCTGGGTGATCCCGATGGCGGAGCTGTCGTTGATCCGGACGATCTTGTCTCCCGACTGGATGCCGAGCGCCTCGCTCGGTCCTCCCGCGATGGGCGCCACGACGAGGAGCGTGTCCGCAAGGACCTGGTATTCGATGCCGATCCCTTCAAAGCTTCCCTGGAAATCCTCGGTCACCCGCTGCATCTCCGTCGCGGGGATGTACACGGAATGCGGGTCGAGCTGATTCAGGAGGCCGTTGATCGCCGCCTCGGTCAGCTTGCCGGTGTCGACGTCCTCCACGTAGTATTTCTCGGTGTAGTTGAGGACGTCGCCGAACTTGTGCAGCTGATCGTAAATCGTATCCCCCGAGATCAGCTGGTTGAGCATCGAGCCGGCGATGACGCTCACCACAACGAGGAGGATCACCGTTCCGAGCGAAAATCGTTTCTGCATGAACACGTTCCCTATAAAGTGTCGAGAATGACGGGTAGTGTATCTAATAACAGCCTGAAAGTCAAACATGGTTCCCTCCGCATGCGGGCCCGCGTGTCGCACATCACCGGATTTCGCTCCGCGTCAGCGAACCGGTTTCCATTCGCTCAGAATGGACCTTCTCAGAAAGAAGACCGCGAGGAAATTGAGAAACCAGGAGACCGTGACGTACAGGTACCCGTAACGCCGGTAGCGCCGCGGCGACTCGTAGACGGTGATGCTCTCGAGGAATTTCACGCGCCCCACCACCTCGAGGCGGCGGAACATGTCGTAGTCTTCGCCCGCGGCGATCCGGTCGGCGTATCCCCGCACGGCCTCGAAGACCTCCCTCGTCATGACGTGACATTCCCCCCGTCCCATCCCCATCCCCACCCTGTTCATCGCTGCGAAGAACCAGTTGTAGAACCCGTGAAACACCCTGTCGGCGGGGCGGCGCTCGTCGGGATAGACCTCGACCCTGCACGTGAGTGCCGCGCGTCCGGGCACGCGAACCTCCGAGGCCACCGTCGCGAAAAACGATTCCGGGTCGCCGATGAGCGTGTCGGCGTTCAGGAACACGAACACGGAACCCCGCGCACCGCGCGCGCCGAGATTCCTCCCCATGGCGATCGTCTGCTTGACCCCCGCGCCGTTCGCAACGACCGTGTGCGCGTGCGCCGCGGCGATCGCGAGCGTCCGGTCGGTGCTCCCCCCGTCGCTCACGACGAGCTCGATCCCGAACCGGGCGACAAGATCGGGGGTGAACTGGAGCAGCATCCGTTCCAGGAGCTTCTCTTCGTTCAGTGTCGGAATGATGACGCTTATCGAGTTTTCCTGAGTGGTCACCGGAATTCAACGTGGAAGGGTACAGAGGCAGGTTGTCATGCGGCCCACCGGCCGGCCGGGCTCATGCGCTTTCGCCGGATTCCGGCTTCATCTGCGGAAAAAGGATCACGTCGCGGATGGATTCTTCCCCCGTCATCAGCATCGTCAGCCTGTCGATGCCGACCCCGAGCCCCGCCGTCGGCGGCATACCGTACTCCAGCGCGCGCAGGAAATCCTCGTCCAGCGGCTGGACTTCCGCCTCCCCTCTTGCCTTCGCGCGCATCTGGTCCTCGAACCGGGCGCGCTGATCGAGCGGATCGTTCAGCTCGCTGAAGGCATTGCAGATCTCCTGGCCGTTGCAGATCGCCTCGAATCGCTCGACGAGTCCCTCCGCCGAACGGTGCTTCTTCGCCAGCGGGGACATCTCCAGCGGGTAGTCCGTGACAAACGTCGGCTGGATGAGCGTGTGCTCAACCCGGTCGCCGAATATCGCGTCGATGATCCTTCCGGGGCCGTCGGTCCCCTCCACCTCCACGTGGAGGTCCTTCGCGATCGCGCGGAGTTCCGCCTCCCCCTTGCCGCGGAGGGAGTGACCGGTCTGCTCGCGGATCGCCTCGAACATCGTGATCCGCTTCCAGGGGGGCTTGAAATCGATCGTCCTGCCGTGCGCGGTCACCTGCGTCGCCCCGTTCAGCGCGAGGGCGACCCCGCTGATGAGCTGCTCGACGAGCGTCATCATCCAGAGATAGTCGCGGTAGGGCACGTACACTTCGAGCATCGTGAACTCGGGGTTGTGCGAGCGGTCCATCCCCTCGTTGCGGAAGTCCTTGGCGATCTCGTACACCCCGTCATACCCGCCGACGATGAGCCGTTTGAGATACAATTCATCGGCGATCCTCAGGTACAGGTCGATGTCGAGAGCATTGTGATGCGTGACGAAAGGCCGGGCGAATGCCCCGCCGTATTGCGGCTGGAGCGCGGGCGTTTCCACTTCAAGGAACCCGCGGGAATCGAGGTCGCGGCGTATCGCCGAGATAATCGCCGCCCTCTTTATGAAGACCCCGCGGACATGCGGGTTGGTGATCAGGTCGACGTACCGCTGCCGGTACCGGAGCTCCCTGTCGGAAAACGGATCGAAGACGGTCCGGTTTCCCTGTTCATCCACCTTCTCCTTCGGCACCGGGAGCGGCCGGAGCGATTTGGAGAGGAGCACGAGCCGGCGCGCGTGCACGGACACCTCCCCCGTTCTGGTTCTGAACACGAACCCTTCGACGCCGACGATATCCCCGATATCCATGAGCCGGAAAGCATCATAAGCCTCCCCCAGGTCGTCCCGTTTCATGTACACCTGGATCCGGCCCCGGGAGTCCTCGACATGGAAAAAGGACGCCTTCCCCATCCGGCGCAGCGACATGATGCGTCCCGCCACGGCGACGTCCCGCTGCGGTTCCCCCTCGCTGAACGACTCCCTGATCTCCGCGGAAAACGCGTTCCTGTCGAACGCGTGCGGATACGGGTCGATGCCGAGCGCGCGCAGCTCCGCTAGCTCCTCCCGGCGCCGCACCATGAGATCGTTCAGTTCCCTGGCATCCGATTGCTGATCCACCTTCTTCTCCGTTCCTGCAGTGTGTGATTGGCGGCGCGCCTATCGCGCCGACGGTCGCCTCGTCTGCGTCTCCCTGTTCTGCGCGCGGCGCCCCGCGCTCCTGGCGCCGAGATGCGCCGCGAATTCCGGAAACCTCGCGATGACGCGCTCGAAGCTCTCCTTGTCGAGCCGGTACAGATCGCAGTAGGTGACGGCGCGGATGGACGCGGAACGCTCGCGATGTTCCAGGAGAGCGATCTCCCCGAAAAAATCCCCTTCGCGGAGTGTGGCAACGACCGAGCGCCCGTCGGGCCCGACGACCTCGCAGTGTCCGCGGGCGATAAAATACATGTCGGCGCCCGGCTCTCCCGCCCGGAAGACGAGGTCCCCCGGCGTGTACACAACGGGATGCATCACCAGGGCGATCTCCCTGATCAGGTCCTCCCCCGCCCCTTTGAGAAAAGGAACCTTCTGAATTATGTCCCGTTTCAGAAAGAGGGATACCTCCACCAGGAGCCCGGGGGGCAGTCCCTGGACGATCGACGTTTCATCATAGCCCAGCCGGTGCTCCCAGACATAGCCGTAGTAGTCCCTGATCCTGCGCTGCATCGCCGGGGGAATCTCCCTGGAACGCATGAACGCCCCGAGCTTCTCCATGTTCGCGAGGTACCGGGTCCGCGCGGGCTGGAGGTTTCCGATGATCGTGGAGATGTTCGCGATAACGTAGCCGTACATCCCCACGCCGAAGATCATCACGACGATCGCATAGATGATCTGGGCGTTGTTGGCGGGGGTGATGTCGCCGTACCCGATCGTCGTGATCGTCGAGATGCACCAGTAGAGCGACCGGAGGTAGAGCGTCCACCTGTCGGCCCCCTGCGGGATCCCCCGGAGCGCCAGCCATCCCGTGGCAAGCCAGTGGACGGCGATGGCGAGCCAGTAGATGAAATAGACGAGACGCAGCGCGTTCCAGCGGTGCAGGTGCTGCGCACGCCAGTGGCTCATGGCCTTTCCGACCCGGAGGAGCTTGAACAGCCGGAGGAACAGCAGCCAGGCGGGACCCGGGAGAAGATAGAAGGGAACCGCCGCGATGATGTCGGCCGCAAGAAGCTTCCGGCCGTACGGGAGTCCCGTTCTCCGCGATTCGGCGGCATTGACCGCGATGTCCGCCGCGAACAGGAGCGTCAGGAGACCGTCCAGGAGGGCGGTGTGCGGGATCAGATCCTCGCCGAGCGCGACGCGGAGCGGGGCGACGATCGCCCCGATCGTGATAAGCGCGAGGACGAGCGCGCCCCAGATGCGCACGACCTGTCGCTGTTCCCCCCCCGGGGAAACGCTGCGGCTGAACAACTGCGAGTACGCCATTCGGGAAGGGCCCCTCAGATGCCGACCTTGACAATCGCTTTACGGAGGAGCCCGGTTCCCCCCAGCGGGGCATGCGCGTCCCCGGGAAAATAGAGGGCGAATGCCGACCCCGTCACCTGGCTCCATGCATGGGGCTTCTCGCCGTACAGTTCGACGTCCTTCAAGGCATCATACGGCGCGGTCACGCCCGGACATTCCGCCGCGGGCCTCCATCCGATCATGTCCGTCCCCTCGATGACAAATTGTATATCGATGTATTTCCGGTGAGCTTCCAGCACCGCCCCGTCGGTCCCCTTCCCCTTTTCGCTGGCGATCACCAGATACAGATGATCCCCGTCGATCGGATGCCTGCCTTCAGGGAGCGACCGGAGATCCGTGCGCGCGAGGAGACCGAACGCCCGGGGAAAAAGAGGATGAATCCGCGTGTACAGTCCTGCCTGATCGAGTCGATCGAGTATCACTGAAGTCTCCGCCGTTTCTGCATGGGCATCGTTTCTCCTTACCAGCTCCCGGACGCGCCGCCGCCGGAAAATCCCCCCCCGCCTCCCGAGAACCCGCTGTCGGAGGAGGAGGATGAGGAGGAGGACCCGCTCCCCGAAGACCAGGAAAATCCCGAACCCGTGGAGGTTCTTCCGGAGGAGAGGGCGCCGATAAACGGATGCACCGTAAACCTGGAGAGGAGGGCTTTTCCACCGGTGGTTCGCGTCGTCCAGAGCCTGAACAGAGGGACGAGGAGCGCGTAGCAGGAAAATGCGGTCACCCCCGCGGTGACGCCGAGTATCGCGAGCGGGAACAGGAGCCAGAACGGGAGGAGGAACAGGTACAGGAACCACCCCTGCGCGCCGCGGATAAAGAGCACGAGTAGGGTGAAGAGGCCGACGACGACCGTGAATATCGCCCCGGCCATGATCCTCGAGCCGGTGTCGGACACCGCCGGCTCCTCCTCCGGTGGAGCATACGACCCCGCGAGCGAGGCGAGTATCGCATCGACCCCGGCGCTCACGCCCCCGTCGTAATCCCCCTCCCTGAATCTCGGGACCATCACGTTGCGGATGATCCGCCCGCACGTGATATCCGGAAGGTTCCCTTCGAGCCCGCGCCCGACTTCGATCCGGACTTTCCTGTCGTCCCGCACGACGAGGAGCAGGACGCCGTTGTCTTTCTCCTTCCGGCCGAGTTTCCAGGTTTCGGCCACGTGCATGGAATAGGATTCGATCGGCTCCCCCTCGAGGGAGCCGATCGTGAGTATCGCGACCTGGTCCGATGTGGAGTCTTCGTGAGATTTGAGGAGGGCGGCGAGCTTCGCGGATGTCTCCGCAGAAAGCACGCCGGCGTTGTCCGTGACGCGCCCGGTAAGCAGGGGAACGTCGGGCCCGCCGTGCGCCGCGGCCGAGAGGACGACCGATAGAATGCACGGCAGGAGAATCCGGCGGGCGCGAGCCATTATTCTTGCCTGATGCGGAGGTTGTCGGGGAGCTGGTCCCGGTCACCCGGGGAACGGGTGACGCCGTGCGCGGCGAGAAGCGCGCCGGAGCGCCGGATCCCTTCGACGAGCCCGTCGGACGGCCTCCTGGCCCGGATCGCGTCGACAATGAGGCGTACGATCCCGTGCCAGTCATCCTGGCGGACTTTGGCATGTATTCCCGCATCGCCGATCACAATGACCCTTCGCTCCAGAATGCTCAGGAAAATGAGTATTCCCGTCCGTTTTTCCGTGGCAAACACTTCCTCGCTGATGAAGGCCTCGGCGGCACGCTGTTCGACGCGCCGGTCCATCAGGTGACGCCCGGCGAAGAGCCTCATGAGGGGGGAGAGAAACCTCACCGCCAGCATCGCCGCCCCCCCGGTGAGAAGCGTTACCGCGCCCGTCATGACCGGATCGTACCTGCTCCAGTCTCCCGTCGCGTACCGGAGATACGTCATCATGACGAACGCCGCCATTCCCGCGACGGTCCCCGCGCGCCATTCCGCCACCTCGTAGTGGTCGCTGCGGTCGACGACATACGGGACGATCTCGCCCGCGGTGACGTTCTCCGCCTCGCGCACGGCGGCGGCGATCTTTTCCTGTTCCGATTGCGGAAACATCTTCATAAAGCTGGCGGGCATCCGGGCTCCTGTGTGCGCAGTAATGTACCAAACGGAGGGACAACCTACAAGGTCACGGGGTCGGCGGCCCGGTGCCCTTCAGCGCTTCCGGGCCGGCGCCGCTTCGTGGCCCCGCGGAAACTCCCGGACGAGCGAGTAGGTGCAGCACTCGCGCGGGGCGCCGCCGATGTTGGGGAACACGGCGCGCGCGAACGGCGGGCCCTCGCGCACCATCCCCGCCTTCTCGAGAACGCGCGCGGAAGCGACGTTCTCTGCCGCGCAGACGGCCCAGATCCTGAAGACGTCCGGTTCGGCCGACGCCCAGCCGCACACCGCAGCGACCGCCTCGGTGGCATATCCCCTGTTCCAGTGCGCGCGCCCGATCACGTAACCGAGGTTCACCATGTACGCGTCGATACGCGCTTCGATCATTCCGAGAAACGAACGGTCTTCGCGAAGCAGGATCGACCATGTGTACGCAGTCCCCCCCTCCCAGTTCGCCAGCGTCCTGGCGAGGAATTTCTCCGAAGCGGGGAGAGTCCCGTCCGGCCGCCACAGAAGATAGCGGGTGACCTCCGGGTCACCCGCGTACGACGCACAGATGTCGTGCGCGTCGCCGGGGAGGGGTTTCCGGAGCAGAAGACGGGGGGTCGGTATCTCTTCGGGCGCGGTGATCATGCCTCGATTCAATTTCTTCAGGAGTTCATGCGCAGGGGATCCGGAAATGCGGCGCTCATTCCTTTACTTGCCTGACCATCATTGCGCGGGTGTACGCCACGGAGAAGTGCTGGCGCTCGACATTGCGCTGTGAGACGCTCCCGGGCTTCGTCAGGGTGTACGCGACATCGCACCCCCCGTCGACTGCACGCGCAAGGAGGGCGAGAATCACCGCCTTCTGGACTCCCCGTCTCCTGAACGAGTGGAGCGTGCTCGCGCCGTACAGGGCGGCGACCCCCTCGTGCATCGCAAGCGCGCCTCCACCGACGGGGCGTCCCTCCAGCCACGCGAGATAGCATATCGAATCGGGCCGGTGAAACAGGCTCTTCAGGACAAGCATGTTCTCCTCCGACACGATCAGGTTATCGGCGAAACCCTGCGCGACAGTCCCCGCCCAGAGGGTGTCCTCCGCGGCCGTGCACTGCTGGACCCTGAGCCCCTCGTCCACCGGGGGGCGCTCCCCCCCCTCCCTGAGCTGCCGTACGAGCATGTTGCTGAAATCCCTGATCCGGTATCCCCGGATTCCGAGCTCTTCGATAATGGACGGGTCAGCGAGGGGGCAGAGATCGATGATCGTGGGGGAACCGCGGACTTCAAAGAACGCCTCGAGGCGGTCCAGCTCCGGCCCGGTGACCGGCCCTTTCATCCCGAGCCCGGTCGCCTGCGTCAGCGGAGAGCCGACGCCGGTGAACACCGCGTATCCTCCCCCCATCGGTTCGGCCAGCGCACCGGATTCAGGGTGGAGCTGCGCGTGGATCTGCGCGGAGAGCAGACTTACCCACGCATCGGTCGATTCAAGACGCCGTGCAAGGAGAAGGTCGGCGACGAGCGGTCCCTTTTGCGCGTCGGGCATTACAGAGCGGTATGCAAAGGCTGTGCGAACACCACGCTGTGTCCCCGGGAAAGGAGCTCGTCCGGGTGAGACGCGAAGAATTCCAGGACGGATTTCATGGGAACAGCCTGAATTATGCCGTACACTAATTCCGAATCCTGCGCGCCGTCCGGGAGGACGAACCTGAAGCACCGGGGAAGCGCTGCTGCGCGGGTGTTCCTGCCGGTGCAGCCCTACCGCCCCGAGAGCAGTTCCTCCTCGGTGTATCCCGCCATCTCTTTGAGCGTCCGAATTTCGCCGCGCGTGAGGCTGCGCGTGCCTCCCCGCGCAAGTCCCTCTTTCGTTACCGGTCCGTAGGCGACCCTGTCGAGTTTCTGGACGTCATACCCCAGGGCCTCGAACATGCGCCTCACCTGGCGGTTGCGCCCCTCGTGGATGGTGACCCCGATCTCCTTCCCGCGCCCCTGAGGGAGGAACTGCACTTCCGCAGGGGCGGTCCGCCCGTCCGGAAGCTGGATCCCGCCCCGCAGCTGCACGATGTCGGCCTGAGAGACCGCCCGGTCGCAGGACACCCTGTAGGATTTCGGAACGTGGAATCTGGGGTGCATCAGCCGGTGGGCGAATCCGCCGTCGTTCGTCAGAAGGAGGACGCCGGTCGTGTTCCGGTCGAGCCTCCCGACGGGATACACGCGCTCGCGCGTGCGGACCATGCTCATGACCGTCGTCCGGCCCCGCTCATCGCTCAGCGTGGTGATGCTGTCTTTCGGTTTGTTGAGAACAAGGTACAGATGCCCGGGGGCCGGAACAGCCTGCGTCCCGCCGACGAACACCTTGTCGCGCGCGGGATCGACGCGCGTGGCAAGATCGCGGACGACCGCGTGGTTGATTTCCACTTTTCCCGCAAGCACGAGCTCTTCCGCTTTGCGCCGTGAGGTGATCCCGCACATGCTGAGGAATCTGTTGATGCGCACGAGTCCCTCCTGCGCACCCGCGGCGGGGGTTCTCCCCGGCGCCTGCGCCGCAGGGAGGATCTCCTTCCGGGGCGCTCCGCGGGGCTTCGCGCGCGGGCGGCCCCGTGGTTTCCGCGGTCGCTCAGACGGCATCCCCGCCCCCTTCCGTTCCCTCAGCGTCAATGCTCCCGGCATCGTCCCCGGCCTCTGCCCGGCGTTTTGCTTCCAGCTCCTGCAGCATCCGTTTTTCCACTTCGAACTCCGCCTCCGCCATCAGTTCGTCGATCTCCCTGGGCTTGGGGAGTTCCGAGAGGTCGTTGACCCCGAAATGTTTCAGGAATTCCTTCGTCGTTCCGTACAGGAGCGGCCGCCCCGGGGTCGCCGCGCGCCCGACGATGGCGACAAGGCTTCGCTCGAGAAGCGTGTGCAGGACGTAATCGGCGTTCACGCCGCGTATCGTTTCGATCTCCGGCTTCGTCACGGGCTGCTTGTAGGCGATGACGGCGAGCGTCTCGAGCGCGGAGAGGGAGAGCTTCCGCTTCGACTTCTCCCTGAGCATTTTGCCGAGCCAGGGCGCGAACTCCGGTCTCGTGGCGAACTGGTATCCGCCCGCCACCCTGACGATGCGCACCGTCCGTCCGGTCCGCTCGTATTCGCCGTTGAGCTGTTCGATCGCGGACAGGACTTCGTCCGGTGTCACCGGGGACGGCTTCTCCCCCTCGTCCAGGATGCCGAAGATCTCCATCACCTGCCGCACCGTCAGCGGCTCGTCGGTGGCGAAGAGGAGCGCCTCGATGATTTCCTTCGTCCCGGGCGGGTTTCCCGTCGGCTCCTCCGCGCTCATGCGGCCGCCAGGGTGATGGCAACGTCGTCACCTGCGGCGGACGCGGCAAGCGCGATCACCTTGTTCTTTGTCAGCTCGAGGAGCGCGATCACGGTCACGATGATCCGCACCTTTTCTGTCATGTGCGCCACGAGCGTGAGAAGCGTCGTTGCGCCCCGGACACGGAGGAAATCCAGAACGAAGCTCATCTGCTCGTCCACGGACACGTTGGAGAGCGCGACCTCGTGGACCACCTTCCGGGGCATGTGGTCCATCGCGCTCTTGAACGCCGCGATCAGGTTGAACAGCGACACGTCGGTCAGCGTCTCCCCGGTACCGGCCTCGGGCTGATCCCGTGTGTCGGCGGCGAAGAACTTCCTGTAGTACACCTTCCGCTGCTCCTCTTCCATCCCCCCCATATTCTGCGCCAGCTCCTTGAATTTCTTGTATTCCATGAGCCGCCGCACGAGCTCCGCGCGCGGGTCTTCCTCGTCCTCCGCGTTCTCGTCGCGGGGGAGGAGCATCCGGACTTTGATCTGCATCAGCGTCGCCGCCATGACGATGAAATCCCCCGCGATTTCCAGATCGAGCTGCGCCATCACGTGAAGATACTCGAGGAATTCCTGCGTGATCCTTGCGATCGGAATGTCCTCGATCTCCAGCTCGTCCCGTTTGATGAAGAAGAGGAGGAGATCGAGCGGACCCTCGAAATCTGTGAGCCTGACCCTGTACACCGGCGTCGTCCCCCTGTCAGCCAAGATCCATCGCGCGGCGCACGTCGGCCATCGTCGCCTGCGCCCTGGTACGGGCCCGCGTCTCCCCGTCGGCGAGGATCTCCCGGACCTCGCCGGGGCGCGACGCGAAGTGCGCCCTCCGTTCGCGCATCGGCGCGAGGCTCCCGGCGATGACGCCGGCGATCCGCGTCTTGCACTCCACGCACCCGAGCGCGCCCGAGCGGCACCCGGCGTCGATGTCTGCGGCCTGCGCGGCGTTGAATTTCTGATGATAACGAAAGACGAGGCACACCTCCGGCCGCCCCGGGTCGTTCCTGCGGACCTTCAGCGGGTCGGTGACGGCGGTCTTCATTTTCCTGAGGATCTCCTCCGGGGAATCGGCGAGCAGGATCGTGTTCCCGGCGGATTTGCTCATCTTCCTGTCCAGTCCGTCAAGCCCGGGAAGCCTGGGAAAATGCGTGAGCTTCGGTTCCGGCTCGGGGAATACCGTCCCGTACTGGTTGTTGAACCTGCGCGCGATCTCCCGGGCGATTTCGACGTGCGGCACCTGGTCCTCCCCCACCGGCACGAGATCCCCCTTGTACAGAAGGATGTCCGCCGCCTGGAGGACGGGGTATCCCAGGTGTCCGTAGCTTATGTTCTCGATCTGCAGGTCGCGCACCTGGTCCTTCACCGCCGGGTTCCGTTCGAGCCTGGCCGCGGTGATCAGCATCGAGAAGATCAGGTGGAGCTCGGTGTGCTCCTTGATGCGGGACTGCCGGAAGACCGGGCTCCGTACAGGGTCGATCCCTGCGGCGAGCCAGTCCACAAGCATATCCATGGAATCGGCCCCTATGCGGGAGGAGTCGAGGTTCGTGGTGAGCGCGTGATAATCGGCGATGAGATGGTAGTTATCGTACTCCCCCTGCAGGGCGACCCAGTTTTCCAGGGCTCCGACAAGATGTCCGATATGGAGCTTCCCCGTGGGGCGCATGCCGCTGAGTATCGTTTTCCGTGAAGCCACGTGCGTCCCCCCAGGAGGATCGGATGCCGGTTGATGGAAGAGAGTCATTCCTATTGCGGTGGCGCCTGTGGCGGCTACTGCGCCACGAGTGGCGCCATGACTCAATGAAGGAAGAGGTAGGGTTTCCAGCGCTCGTCGAGCGAGCCCATCACGTGCCGTATGAACGTCACGTGATTCGGGCGCATCGGCTTTCGCCGCAGCGGCATCGTCGATTCGTCCGGCGTCCGGTCGCCCTTCCTGTTGTTGCACTTCACGCATGCGCAGACGAGGTTCTCCCACGTGTCCTCTCCACCCCGCGACAGCGGGAGAACATGGTCGATCGTCAGCGAAAGATCGGACCTGCCGCAGTACTGGCAGCGATGCCCGTCCCGCCGGAGAATGTTCTTTCGGGAGAGAATGATTTTCTTGAAGGGAACCCGGACATACATCGAGAGGCGGACGATGCTCGGGAACGGCATGCTTGCGGACACGGATCGGATCCTGTTCCCCGCGTGCGCTTCAATGAGCTCGGCCTTTCCCAGATACAGGAGGACGATCGCCTTCTTTGCGTTGATGACGCTCATGGGCTCGTAGTTCTGATTGAGGATCAGAACTTTGGCATTCAGCCTCCCTGTGGCACCCTGTGCGTGAACCTGCGCGCTGAAGTCTCTCTACCCTCCTTGCTGTCGGTAAAAATGAACGGTTCGCCAGTACCTGCTGATATGAAAATATACCGCACGCACGCTACATTGTCAACAGCCGCGGCGTACCGGGGATGCCGGTAACAAAACTGCCCCGCACGGCAGGTGCGGGGCAGCACGACAGACCAATGAAGCGCTTTTTATTTCGGGATCTGGACGGCGACGAACGACGTCCCGCGTTCGTTCTTGACCCGCAGGAGGACCGAATCGCCGGGCTTACGCTCGTCGATGACCTTTTTCAGATCGGAGGGCGAGTTCACCTGTTTCCGGTCGGCCTCGACGATCACCATATTTTTGCCGATGGCGCGGTTGTACGCCTCGCCGTACGGTTTGACGTCCGCGACGATGACGCCCCTGTCAATCTCCATCTCCTTCTTCTCGTCCGGCGTCATCGAGCGCACGGAGAGTCCGAGGCTCTCGAACTTCACGATCTTCGGAGATTCCGGCGTCCCCTCTTCCTCGTCCTTCATGGGTTCCGAGGCCGTGACGACGGGCTTGTCCTCTTCCCGGGCTTTGAGCGTGATCGGCTTTTCGATCACGGACCCGTCCCTGAACACCCGCAGCATGACCCTGTCCCCGGGATGGTGCGTGGCGATGTAGCTCTGCAGCTCGTTTCCCGCGTTCACTTCCTTTCCGTCGACGGAGAGGATGACGTCCCCTTCCTTCAGGCCGGCCGTCTCCCCCGCTCCCCCCTTGACCGTGCTCTGCACGAGAACTCCCTTCGCGTCCTTCATCCCCAGCGCGTTGGCCATCGTCTGGTCCACAGCGCCGATCATGACGCCGATGTAGCCGCGGGAGACTTTGCCGCTCTTGATGATGTCCGCAGCGACGGTCTTCAGGATGTTCACGGGAACCGCGAACCCGTATCCCTGGTACCGTGCGTTCGTCGTCGCGATCGCGGTGTTGATGCCGATCACTTCACCGCTCAGGTTGACGAGCGCCCCCCCGCTGTTCCCCGGGTTGATCGCGGCGTCCGTCTGTATGAAGTCCTCGATATTGTACGTGTCGCGGATGATGTTGATGCTCCGCCCCTTGGCGCTGATGATCCCGGCGGTGACGGTCGACGTGAGCCCGAGAGGATTGCCGATCGCGAGCGCCCACTCGCCCACCTGCACGTTGTCGGAATTCCCGAGTGCGGCGGCGGAGAGGTCCTTCGCGTCGATCTTTACGACGGCAAGGTCCGTCGAGGGATCGGTGCCGATGAGCTTCGCCTTGTAGCTGATCTTGTCATGCATCACCACCTCGATGCCGTCCTTCTCGGCGTCGTCGACGACGTGATTGTTGGTCACGATGTACCCGTCGGCGGTGATGATCACGCCGGAACCCATCCCCTGTTCGGGCTGCGGCTCCGGCGACTTGAAGTCGGGCCCGAAGAAATGGAAGAAGTCGTGGGGCATATTCTTGTCCGCCTTCTTCCCGGTCGTCGTCACGGTGATGGCAACGACGGACGGCGTGACGGCTTTCGCGACGGCGACGAAATTATCGCTTATCGCTTTGAGTCCCGGACTCTGGACCGTGATCGGCGTCGGGCCCCCCAGCTTGACATCGCCCCCGCTGCGGGCGAACGACAGGTCAACGCCGCCGCTGAAATTCGAGACAAGGATGGCGCCGAAGAGGATGCCGACGGTCACCAGCGCAAGAGATGTCAGGATGCTTTTCTTCATGGAGCTATTCTCCCGTTGTGTTTTCGATATTCCCGCAGCCCGCGCCGCTTTCAGGACCCGCCGCGGACCCCCCCCGAAGGGATATCACGTCATAATAATGATGAGAACACGGATTCCGACCGGAGAGTTCGCAGCCCCTCGACGTGGCCCATGAGGAACCTGCGCAGCACCCCGGCGATCTCCCCCCGCACCTGCGCCGCAAGCACCATTCGCGTCGCGGAGGCGGGGTCCGCCGCCTCCTGGAGCCTCTGAATGACCGCGAAGGCAGCATGCGAGAGGGTCTCCAGGCCCAGACCCTTCGCCGAGCAGCCGGCGCAGAGTATCCCGTTACGGTTCAGGTGCATTTCCCCGCCGTCCCGCGAAGGCACAGCAGGGCTGCGGCAAACGGAGCAAAGCCGGAAATCGGGCCTGAAACCGATAATGCCGAGAAGATGCAGTTCAAAGTAGTATAACGCGTTTCCGGGTTGCTTTGTTGCATGGCTGACCGCATCAAGCGTCGCGGAGAGGAGATCGAAGAGCTCCGCGTTCGGTTCTTCCGCCGGGCTGACGGCGTCGGTGAGTTCGACGGCGGCCATTCCGGCGGCCATCCTCTCGAGGTCCGTGCTGAGTCCGGGGAACGGCCTGGTGACGTCACACTGCGTCAGGAGCTGGAGGTCGCGCGACTCTTTCATATACACGACGACCCCGACCTGGTTCATCGGCTGGAGGGAACCCCCCAGACGGCCGCGCCCGTCGCGGGCGCCTTTGGCGATGACCGAGATCTTTCCCCGTTCCTTCGTATAGAGCGCGGCGATCCTGCTTGTCTCCCGGTACCTCATCGTGCGGAGGACGATCGCCTCGGTTTTTACGATCATCGGTCGTTCCCCTTCCCCACCGCGTTCCCGCCGCGAAGGACGCCGGCAACCGAAGCGGCATAGGGGGGACGAAGGATGCCCCGTTCGGTGATGATCGCGCTCACGAGAGCAGCGGGGGTGACGTCGAAGGCGGGTGCGTACACGCTCACACCGGGGGGGGCGATCCTCACGCCGGCGAACGCGGTGATTTCCTCCTCATTCCTCTCCTCGATCGGAATGCGCGATCCGTCGGGGAGCGCATGATCGATCGTGGAGGTCGGCGCCGCGACGTAGAACGGGACGTCATGACGGCGCGCCAGGACGGCGAGCGGATAGGTCCCGATCTTGTTGGCGGTGTCGCCGTTCGCCGCGATGCGGTCCGCGCCGACCACGACGGCACTCACATCTCCGCGCGCCAGCACGCTTCCCGCCGTGCTGTCGGTGATGAGCACCGCGGGGATCCCCCGCTTCACAAGCTCCCAGGCGGTGAGCCGTGAGCCCTGGAACAGGGGGCGCGTCTCATCGACGAACACGCGGAGAACATTCCCCCTGCGCGCCGCCGCGGCAATGACCGCGAGGGCCGTCCCTTCCCCCGCGGTCGCCAGCGCCCCCGCATTGCAGTGCGTCAGGAGCGACGAGCCCGGGGGAATGAGGTCGGCGCCGGATTCCCCGATGGTTCTGCACGAATCGATGTCCTCCTTCTGTATCGCGAACGCCTCGGCGGCAAGCCGGTCCAGGATGGCCCGCACGGTCATCTCCCCCGCTCCGCGCGCCGACCGTTCCATCCGGTGCATCGCCGTAAAAAGGTTCACCGCGGTCGGGCGCGTCGCGGAAAGCTCACGCACCGCCTCATCGAGGCGTGAGAGCAGATCACCGGGAGAGGCAGCGGACCCCTGGCGGACGGCGAGAAGGACACCGAACGCCGCGGCGACGCCGATGGCGGGGGCGCCGCGGATCTTCAGGCTGCGGATCGCCTGGCAGACGATGCGGTAGTCGGCCGTCTCGACAACGACTTCCTGCGCGGGAAGGAGGGTCTGGTCGATAAACCGGAGTTTCCCGTCGGCCCACTCGAGCGTCATAATCGGGAGTTCAGTCTTCGTCGAACCGCGAGAGCTCGCGGAACTGCCGGAAGCGATCCTGGATCTGGAGGTAGGTGAGATCGGCGAGACCTTCGACGCCGAACTTCTCAACGGAGAACGAGGCGAGGGTGCTTCCATAGATCACGGCGCGCTTGAGGTTTTCTTCGGACATGTCGTCGGTGCGCGCCAGCCACCCGACAAATCCTCCGGCGAACGAATCCCCGGCCCCCGTCGGATCGAATATGTTCTCCATCGGATACGCCGGGGCGGAGAACACCATCTGCTCCGTAAGAAGGAGCGCGCCGTGTTCCCCCTTCTTGATGATCACGACCTCCGGGCCCATCTGCCGGATCACGCGGCCCGCCTTGATCAGGTTCGGCTCCCGGGAGAGCAGGCGCGCTTCGGAATCGTTCAGGATGAGGGCGTTTATGGATTTCAGCGTTTCCTTCAGCTCCGCGTTCTTCTTTTCGATCCAATAGTTCATCGTGTCGCATACGATGAACCTCGGCTTCTCGATCTGGTCGAGGACGCGCCGCTGAAGGACGGGATCGATGTTCCCGAGGCAGACGACGCGGCTCCTCCTGTACTTCTCCGGGATCTTCGGATCGAACCGCTCGAACACGTTCAGCTCCGTCAGAAGCGTATCCCGCTCGTTCAGGTCGTAATGATACCGGCCCGACCAGCGGAACGTCTTCCCCTCGGCGACGACCTCGAGCCCCTCGAGGTCCACGTTCCGTTCTTCCAGGAATGCAAGCCCCCGCTGCGGAAAGTCCCCCCCGACAACTCCCACGACCCTGACCGGGCTCACGAAATAGCTCGCCGCCGCGGCGATATACGTGGCGGAGCCGCCCACGGCGTCTTTGACCGCGCCGAACGGTGTTTCGATCGAATCAAGGGCGAGGGAACCGACGACGAGGACGCTCAAATGGGTCTCCGGGATGATATGGCGAGTCGCAGGTGAGGAATGTGTGGAAATGTACGGAAGAGGGGGATGATCCGCAAGGTTCGATTCAGCCGGGGAATCTTCAGGAAATCCGCAGGAGCGTCCCCGCCTCTTCCCCTCCGAGTATGTAACGCTGCAGGATTTCCAGGCAATTCCTCTGGCCTGGCCATACGAGCCTCCGCGCCGCACCGTCATATGCCGCCCATTCATACTCCACATGTTCCGCGGAGAGCCGCACTTCGAACGACGGCTCGATCTGTGCGGCAAAGATGGGGACAAGCGTGATCCGGTCCTCCCGGGGATCATAAAACGAATTGACGGCGGGGACGACCCAGAACCGCACCGGGACTGCGCCCGTTTCCTCCTTCAGCTCCCTGAGCGCCGCGGTGAAGGCCTTCTCCCCAGCTTCAACGCGGCCCGTCACGAACTGCCAGAGCCCCGGATAGAGGGATTCCCCCGGAGCGCGCCGGACGAGGAGGAATTCCGGCCGGTCCCCCCGGATCCTGAACGGAAGGACTTCCACGATCTGTGCGGAGACGTCAGACATTTTTTTTCCCTCCCTTCTCTCCGGAGAGGAGTGCGACTTCATTACCTGTCAGCGCACGCGTCTCCCCGGATTTCAGGTGTCCGATCCCCACCGGCCCGATCGCAGTCCGGTGAAGTGCAACGACACGGTTGCCGAGCGATTCGAACATGCGCCTGACCTGCCTGTTTTTCCCTTCTGTGATCTCGATCCGGCACAGGCGTGCGGAATCTCCCTCGATCGTCACGCGGGCGGGGCGGCACCGGGTCTCCCCGTCGATGAAGAGTCCTTTGCGGATCGCCGCCGCGCCGGCCGCGTCGAGCGGATTCTCCAGTTGAACACGGTACGCCTTCGTCACTTTTCCCGCAGGACCCGTCACCCGTTCGCCGAATGCCGTGTCGTTCGTGAAGAGAAGGAGCCCGGTCGAATCCCTGTCGAGCCGCCCCACAGGGAAGACCCAGGGGAGACCGGGAGGGAGGAGATCGTACACCGTGCTCCTCCCCTTCTCATCGGAGCGCGTCGTCACGACTCCGGCGGGTTTGTTCAGCGCGAGATAGACACGCCGGGTCCGCGCGAGGGGCTTCCCCCCGCGGGCGATGACGTCGGATGCAGGATCGACCCACGCATCCGGCGTGAGGATTTTTGCGCCGTTGACGCTCACCTGGCCGGCGAGTATCATCCGGCGGGCCTCGGATCGGGAACAGACGCCGTACTTGGAGAGTGCGCGGGAGAGGGTCACGCGCCTGCGGACGGCGCGCCCTCCCGGCGCATGCCGCACGTCCCGCCTCACTGGAGGATCCTCGCCAGTATGAATCCCGCGACGAGCAGGAGGAACAGGAGCACCGAGACCGCGCCCAGGTGGCGTTCCAGGAGCCGCCTGACCGACGGCCCTCCGGTGACAATGACCGTCGCAAGGAGATAGAACCGGAGTGCCCGCCCCATGCTCGCCCCGGTGAGGAGGGTCAGGGCCGGGAGCGTATGGTGAAACCCAGCCGCGATCGTGAACACGCTGAACGGTATCGACGTGAACCCGGCGAACAGGAGCGTCCAGAGTGCGTTTTCCCTGTACAGAAGGAGGACATGCTCAAACGCGCCGGCCACGCCGAGAGCGGCGACAAATTTCTCCCCGACGGAGTCAAAGAGCGTCGCGCCGATCGCATAGCCGATCATCGCACCCGTGATCGACCCGGCGATGCAGACGGTGGCGATGAAAAAAGTCCGCCGGGGCCGGGCGAGCGCAAGGGGGATCAACAGCACGTCAGGAGGGATCGGTATGAGAGAGGCCTCAACGAGCGCAACGACGAACAGGGCGGGGAGCGCCAGGGGATGCCGCGCCAGAGCGGCGAGCCGGTCCTTCCATACGTGCAGGCGTCCCCCGGGAGACGTCATCGGGTGCCCGGCTCGGCGGCCGCCGTGACCGCGCGGCGGATAGCATCCGCGGTGGCCTGCGCGGCCATTTCGGAGACGAGATCGATGTCGGCATCCGCTTCCCCGGATGCGAGACAGAATATCGTGTCACCGTCGTACGACGTGTGCGCCGGCCTCACGGCACGCGCCATCCCGTCATGCGCACGCGTGGCGACCCGGTTGGCGCCCACCTTCGCGAGCCGTGCGTTCGTCAGCACGGCCACGAGGACCGTGTTCGCGCCCGAAGACTTCCCCCCGCGCAGGAGCCTCCGGAGCGGGTCCGACGCGCTCCGCCACGCTCCCGACCCATCGCGCGCACCCCGGATGACCGCACCCGACTCGTCGACGATGTCCCCCAGCGCATTGACGACGGCCGAGGCAGAGACGACAAGCCCTTCATGCTCAAGGAATGCAATGCCGAAACCCCCGGGCATCGAGAATTCGGGTCCCGCCCATTTTCCCACCGATGCACCCGTTCCCCCGCCGCAGGCTCCCTCCGGGATCAAGGTGCCGGAGGCCGCGAGCGCCGCGGCGTATCCTGATTCGCCCGTCGGCCTGACGCTCGCTGAACCCGCATTCAGATCGAAGATGACCGCGGCGGGAACGATCGGCACCACTCCCCACGGCGTCCGGTACCCGGTCCCCCGCTCCTCGAGAAACCGCATGACGCCGTCGGCGGCGGCGAGCCCGTATGCGCTCCCTCCGGTCAAGACCACCGCATGGACTTCCTCTATTTTCTTGTCGTTCTCCAGGAGCGCGGTCTCCCGGGTCCCGGGGGAGCTCCCCCGCACGTCGCATCCCCCGGTCGTCCGTGGAGGACAGAGTATGACCGTGCAGCCCGTCCGGGCCGCAGCATCGGTCCAGTGACCTATTGAAAAACCTCGCGGTATCAACGGGAGAGGGGGGGGCATCGGGTTCAAGCGTAACACCGGCGGTGGGCGGCCAGAAGTATCCCGCAGGCGACACCGACGTTCAGCGACTCGGCGTTCCCGAACCGGCGGATCGCCACATGCGCGTCCGCAACGCGTGCGAGCCCGGGAGAAACGCCGTGCGCTTCGTTGCCAAACGCGAGAAGAGCGCGTTCCGGGAACCGGAGATCCGATTCGAACAGATCCGCCGAAGGATCCGCGACGTACACGGTATAGCCCTGCTTCCTCGCGCGCTCGGCGGCGAGCGGGAGATCGACGCCGGTGGCGACGGGCACGTGGAAAATCCCTCCCATCGTCGCCCTGACCACCTTGTGGTTGTATACGTCGACGCTGGAGCGTCCCAGGAGAATCCCCCCCGCGCCGAACCAGTCGCACGTCCGGATGACGGTCCCCAGGTTCCCGGGGTCGGCGATGCCGTCGAGGGCCACCAGGAGCGCGGGCGTCGGGATCCGGTCCATCAGATCCCCGGCGTCCGCCGGCTTCTTCAGGACGAGCGCGAGAATCCCCTGCGCGTGCATGGTGTCGGCAAATCCGGCGAATTCGCGGGCGCTCACCCTCTCGCACACGGCGCCGCGCGCACGGAGTGCGGCGGCAAGGTCTCTTCCCGCGGGGGTGGACTCGAACTCCGGAGTGTAGTATGCTTCGGGGATGTCGAACGCCGATTCCGCGGCGTCCTTCACGAGGCGGAGCCCCTCGGCGACGAAGAGGCCGCGCTCGTCCCTGACCTTCTTCTGGGAGAGCGAGCGGAGATCGAGACTCTTTTTCCTGGTGAGAGGCATGTGCTACTCCGCGTATTCTCCCCAGACGCCCCGGAGCGTATCGGAGATTTCGCCGACGGTCGCATAGGCCTCCACCGCGCGGAGTATGTGCGGCATGAGGTTGTCCTGCGTCCCGGCCGCGGTCCGGACCGCATCGAGGGAGGTCCGCACATCCGCAGCCGAGCGTTCCTCCCTCACCCGGCGGAGCCGTTCGATCTGGCGCGAGGCCGCGGACTCGTCGATCCGGAGCAGCTCGGGCTGCGCCACGGGCTCCGTGACGAAGGCGTTGACCCCGACGATCGTCTTTTCCTTCTCCTCGATCGCACGCTGGTACCGGTACGCGCTTTCCATGATCCGCGTCTGGTAGAACTTCTTCTCGATCGCCCTGACCGCCCCGCCCATTTCGTCGATCTGCCGGATGAGGCCGAGCGCCTCGGATTCGAGACTGTCGGTCAGGGCCTCCACCGCGTACGAGCCCCCGAGGGGATCGGCGGTCTCCGTGACCCCGGATTCAAACGCGATGACCTGCTGCGTCCGGAGCGCGAGCACCGCCGATTCCTCCGTCGGGAGGGCGAGCGCCTCGTCGCGGCTGTTCGTATGGAGCGACTGGCATCCGCCGAGAACCGCCGCAAGCGCCTGGATCGAGACGCGGACCACGTTGTTCTCGATCTGCTGGGCCGTCAGCGTCGCGCCCCCCGTCTGCGCGTGGAACCGGAGCTTCATTGTTTCGGGCCGCTGCGCGCCGAACCGCTCCTTCATGATCACCGCCCACATCCGCCTGGCCGCGCGGAACTTCGCGATCTCTTCCAGGAAATTGTTGTGCGCGTTGAAAAAGAACGAGAGCTGCGCGCCGAACCCGTCGACGTCGAGCCCCGCATCGAGCGCCGCGCGGACGTAGGCGATGCCGTTGGCCAGCGTGAACGCGAGTTCCTCGGCGGCGGTGGATCCCGCTTCACGGATGTGATACCCGCTTATCGATATCGTGTTCCACCGGGGAAGCTCCCCGGCGCACCACCGGAACAGATCGGTCACGAGCCGCATGGAGGGGGCGGGGGGGAATATGTGCGTTCCGCGGGCGATGTATTCCTTCAGGATGTCGTTCTGCACGGTCCCCGAGATCTTCTTCAGATCCGCTCCCTGGCTCCGCGCGATGGCTGCATACATGCAGAGAAGAACCGCCGCCGTCGCGTTGATCGTCATCGACGTCGTCACTTTTTCAAGGGGGATTTCGCGGAAGAGGATCTCCATGTCGGCGAGCGTGTCGACGGCCACCCCCACCTTCCCCACCTCGCCGCGGGCAAGGGGATGATCCGAATCATATCCCATCTGCGTCGGGAGATCGAACGCCACCGAGAGGCCCGTCGTGCCGTTCCGCAGAAGATGAAGATAACGGCGGTTCGACTCTTCGGCCGTGCCGAACCCCGCATACTGCCGCATCGTCCACAGCCTCCCCCGGTACATCGTGGGATAGGGGCCGCGCGTAAAAGGATACTCGCCGGGAGATCCTATGTCGCGTCCGTAGTCTCTTTCCACGGGGGTGTAGAGGGGTGCGATGGCGGTCCCGGATTCCGGGCTGTGCGTATCAGGCATGAAGTCCTTTTTCACTGTGGCGCTCGTGGCGCGTTCGCTCACTGCCGCCTAAAATAAACAGAACGGAGCGGAGAATCAACTTCACCGCGGAACGCTCACCGCCAGGGAATTTCCCGCACGCTCCTTCCGTCGGAGGCGAGAAGGACGGCACCGTGCACATCGGTGCGGAGGACGCGCGCGCCGGCGGCGTGAAGCCGGTAGAGCACCGCCGGTGACGGGTGACCGAACCGGTTGTGAAGTCCGGCCGAGATGAGAGCGAGGCAGGGACGCACTGCCCGGAGGAACTCACCCGAAGTGCCGCTGTCGCTCCCGTGATGGGCGACCTTGAGCACGTCCGAACGGAGAAACGGTCCGTACGATCGGACGATGCGCGACTCCACCTCTTCCTCCGCGTCCCCGGTGAACAGGAACGAGACGCCGCCGTACACGAGTTTGCACACGATCGACGCGTTGTTCGACGGAGATCTTCCGCGCCCGGACCCTCCGTTCACCCCTGCACGGGGAGGCCAGAGCAGATAGAGCCGTGCACAGGCGGGTGTGCCGATAATCTCGCCCCGCCATGCCGGGGAAAGGGGCGTGCCCCTGTCACGCACGGCATCGTGATACGCACGGGAAGCGCCCGTCGGTCCTCTTCCGGAAGTCTCTATCACACTCCCGACCGGAACGCCCCGCACGACCGAAGAGGCGCCCCCCGCGTGATCAGCGTCGGGGTGGGTGATGAGGAGCATGTCGATTGCGCGTATCCCTCTCCTGTTCAGAAACGGGAGGACGGTCCTCCTGCCGGCGTCGTGCGTGCGTGTCACCGGGCCCGTATCGAAGAGGAGTGTCCCGCCCCGGGGAAATTCGACGAGGATGGCGTCCCCCTCCCCCACGTCGATCATGCTGACGCGCAGCAGGCCGTTCGCGGGCGCCGTCACCGGGTCCGGTGCCCGGAACACGAGCACGTTCAGCGCGGCAAGAAAAACCGCGAGTGCGCGCGCCGCCACCCTCCTGTTCTTCCATTGCGTCAGACAGACCATCGCCGCATACCAGGCGATCGTCTCCGGAACGCCGAACTGTGCGGTGGTCACCGAGGCGAACGGCAGCGCAGCGGCAAAGAGGGAGAAGCGGATCATCCAGCGAATGAGAAGACCGTCAAGTGCAGCGTACGCAGCGCCGGCCGGAGTGCTGACCGCCCCCGCCCCGAGAGCAAGAGCACCGAGTATCATCCCGGCCCCTGTGGCAGGGACCACGACGATGTTCGTCAGGACTCCGACGATCGAGACCCGGCCGAAGATGGCCGCGGTGAGGGGGAACGTGCCGAGAGACACGACAACGGAAAGGAAGACCGGGCGGAGAATCCCCCGGGCAAGGAGGCGGGCGAGCCCCTTTGCCTGCGGGAATGCGAACGCGGCCTCGACCGCCGGCATAAACGAGATCACGGCGAGAACCGCCCCGAATGAGAGCTGGAATCCCGCGTCGAAGAGCTCCCGCGGGTTCCCGACGAGGATCAAGAGAGCCGCCACACCGAGCGCATTGAGTGAACCGGTCCTCCGCCCGGCGGCGCGCGCCAGGATAAAGACTGCCGCCATGACCGTAGCCCGGACCACCGGCGGATGACACCGGGCGAGCGCCATATAGAAGAGGAGCGCCGGAACGGCGATGAACGGACGAACAGGCGGGGGAATGCGCAGGAGGCTCATCAGCGCCATAATCATGCCGGCGAGAACGAGCACCCGGTATCCCGAAACGGCGAGTATGTGCGCGACCCCCGCGTCGATCATCGCCTCTTTCGTCTCATCCGGGATACCGGAACGCTCCCCGAGGAGAAGGTCCTTCAGGAATTCACCTTCAAGCCCCGGGAGGAGCCTCCCCGCCCGGTCGAGGAGCGACCGGCGGACCCCCTCCATCCATCGCGCGACCGCATCGCCCCCCGCTGCCGAATCGAGGATCACGATCCTCCCCGTCCCGTCCAGATCGAGGATGCCGGAGATCCCCCGTGACAGATCGTACCGCCGGGGGCTGAACTCCCCGGGATTCCCCTCCTCCGGCGAGGCGGAGATCGATCCCGAGAGGAGGAGATTCATACCGGGGAGGACCTGAGCGGAGGCGCTCCCGGATTTTCCCGGGCGATCGATCACGGAAATGACCGCGGGGAAAGAGAATCCCCCCGTTCCGGCATAACACGAATCCGCGCGGAGGTCAAATGTCATCCGGCCTCCTGTTGCCCTGGGGGAAGTCAGAGCGGTCCCGGTAACCCGGACGCGGCCTGCGAAGGGAGGATCGGGAAGACGAGGGACATCTCCCGCGCAGAGGACGAACCTGAGCGCCCCTGTCGCAGCAAGAAGACCTCCCGCGATGAGGGAGCGGATCCACGGGGGGGAAGCGGCGATCGCAACCGAAAGAGCGGCGAGGATCCAGAGGAGGGCGCACGCGCAGCCCCATGCGCCGGTCCGGAGCGGAGATTCCGCGCCCAGGAGGATGCCGGCGGCAAACCAGAGCGCGAGCCGGAATGCGGGGGCGGCAAGGAGCGAGGATGATTCCCCGGCGGAAGAGCGGGTCATCAGGTGTCTTCCTGCGGCTTTCCCCCGGGGATTGTCCGACTGCTCTACACGGTCCCTGCGATGTATTCGAGGACCAGCGGGGCGACGGCAGTCAGATCGGCGTCCCTGCGGATGCGAGCGGCGAACGCCGGCGCATCCGCTCCGTACACGATCAGCGGCACGGGATGCCGGGTGTGCGTCTTCGTTGTCATCTGCTCGATGTTGCCGTGATCGCTCGTCAGAAGAAGGAGCGTACCGGCCGGATCGAGCTCTTCCAGGATTCCTCCCAGCATCGCATCGAACGTCTCGAGGACTTCGACCGCGCCGGGAAAATCCATCGCATGCCCCGCCTTGTCGGTCTTCCAGTATTCGAACAGGACGAAGTCATACTTCCCCGCGAACCCGGCCAGCCGCGCTCCCGCTTCCCGGGGATGAATCACCGGGATCTCCGGATGCCCGAGGTCGCGCCACCCCGCATTCGTGATGTCGGCGGAGACGGCGGCGCCGCGCGCCAGGTCCTCCGCACGGAGAAGAGGAACGCCCGAGGAGACGCAGGAGAGCGTCGTCACGGACATCCGGTTGCGGTGCGTCTCGACGTATTCGAAGAACCGCGGGGGGAACGCGTTGGCAAAGAGAGGTGTCTTTCCGGCGTCGAGGAGGCGGCGGAATATGCTCTGTCCGGCGATGACCGGCTTGAGCGTCGAGTAGGGGTGCGGACCGAAGTGCTTCCCGGCAAGGGCGGCTCCGTTGACGCCGGTAAAGAGGGATGTCTGGCCGGTACCGCTCTGCGGGAGGCCCGGAACGCCGAGCGTTGCGTCGAGCGGGAGGAGACGCGAGCGGGCCGTCTGCAACCGGCGGCGGCCGAGCGACGGGAGATCGCCGCCGGCGAGCGAGCGGAGCGCGGGGAGCCGGGCGGCGAACAGGGGGTTGACGCGCGGATCCTTCACCCCGATTCCCACACCGTCAAGGAACAGGAAAAGAACCCGCCTCACACGATCACCCCTTCATCTGTTCACTTGAACGACGCCGTCCGGGATGCGATGTATTTGGCCCATCCCTTTTCCACAGTGGAATACTCGTCTTCGAACACCTTTTTAAAGACGCGGTCCACCGTCGTCGTTCCGTCGAACTCCCGGTAGAGCCGGAACGCCCGCTTCTCCCCGTATTTCTGCACGAAGTATGTCATCGTGCTCGTGAGGATGTAGTGCACGTCGTCCCGCTGGGGCGGGTTGGCGTATTCCTGTATGTCCTGGTTCAGGTCCGAGAACGCCGTGATCCGGGCCCCCAGCGGAGGCGTCATGCCGGCCGTTTCCCCCGAGGAATACGAGGCAAACGCCTCTTCGAGCCACCGGGGGCATCCCTTCTGCGCGCTCTGCTCGAGGAAGGCGAGCGCCAATTCGTATGCCATGGATTTCTCGAACGCCTTGATCGGCCCCACCGCGGAAACCGGCTGGAGGTGCAGCGTCCCCCGCAGATAGATCGCGGTCCGCCACGGGCGCGACAGCGCGGTCTCCTGGAGGTACTTCCCCACCGATTCGTAGATACGGATGTCGAGCCTCGTTTTCGGCTCCATCCCGAGATCCGCGGCGAGCGATTTGTACTCCGTCTGCAGATAGTCCATCACCCGCCGGGCGTCCTCCTGCGGCACGCCCCGCTGGTACTTAACGTCAAGGTGCGCGCTGCTGAGTGTTCCGAAAGCGTCCTGTGCGGACAGCATCCGCGGCGCGAGGGAGGTGGATACCAGAAGTGCGATCCCCGCGTGGCGTACACGAGTCAGCATGGTCATGACAATGCGCTCCTAGGCTGGTTGTGAGTTGGACATTCGATCATTACCGTGACCGGACCGTCATTGACGATCCGCACGCTCATCATCTCCCGGAACCGGCCGCTCCGGACCCTCTCCTCTCCCAGTATCTCCGTCATCCGCGCAACGAATGACTCGTACAGCGGCGCTGCTTCCGCCGGCGGAGCCGCATCCGCAAAACCGGGGCGGTTCCCACGCTGCGTGTCCGCGTAGAGCGTGAACTGCGACACGATGAGCGCGCTCCCCCCCGTATCGGCAAGGCCCAGATTCATCTTTCCGCCGGCGTCTTCCATGACACGGAGTCCGGCGCATTTTGCCGCGAGCGCGAGCGCATCCCCGGGCGTGTCCCCCTTCCGCGCGCAGACAAGGATGACGTACCCTTTTCCGATCCGCGCGATCTCTTCCCCCGCCACCGCGACAGCCCCCTCGCTGACCCGCTGGACGAGGGCCCTCACGGCGGCGCGCTCCCTCCCGGAGCGAACGCGGAGAGGATCCGGGCGATCCCCGCAAAATCCTTTTTCACTCCGACACCGCATAAGGCGGATCCGCGCACGATCGCAGCAGCGGCATCGGCCTGCCCGGCGGCAATCTCCATGAACACGCCGCCGCCGGGGCGGAGGAGTGCGGAAGCGAGTTCGGCGATCTTCCGGATGAAATCAAGCCCGTCCCGCCCTCCGGCGGTGGCCAGCCGCGGCTCGAAGTCCTTCACCTCCGGCTCGAGGGTGTCGATCTCCGCGTCGGCGATGTACGGAGGGTTCGACACGACGACGTCGAACTTCCTGCCGTCGAACACAGCGGTGAAAACGTCCCCCTGAACGAAATCCACGTTTTTCACGCCGTTCCTGTCGCGGTTCCTGAGGGCCACTTCGAGCGCCCCGGCGCTTTTCTCGAGCGACGTCACCCGGAGACCCGGAAGGAACTTCCCGAGCGTGACGGCGATGTTCCCGGAACCCGCGCCGATCTCAAGCACTTCACCCTCTTCCCGGTGCGACCCCTTCAGCCAGGCCAGAACCTCTTCCACGAGCTCTTCCGTCTCCGGTCGCGGGATCAGCACCGTCGGGGTGACTTCAAAAGGGAGCCCCATGAACTCCGTCTCCCCGAGTATGTACTGCACCGGCTCGTGCGTCATCCGGCGCAGGAGAAGCTTCTTGAATTTCGCGATCTCTTCCGCCGCAAGCGGCCTGTCGAACTGCAGATACAGGGCGAGCCGGGGAAGACCCAGAGCGTGCGACAGGAGGAGTTCCGCATTCAATCGCGATTCCTGGAATGCCCGCTCGCGCAGATACCGGTCCGACCACTCGAGGAGCCCCAGCACAGTCCAGGCGGACTGCGGAGTCTCCTCTCTCTCATGCGCCGGCGCCGTCATACAGGCCTCAATATATCACCGCGGTGCCGGAAATGCAATGATGCTGCTCCGAAGGGCGCGATGCGGCTCATGCGCCCCCTTCCCGGGGGAGAAACGAACGCGGCTCGCTGACGCGCAGGGCAAGATAGGCAATACCCGCCATCGAAAAAAGGGCGCCGACAAGGAAGACGGCCGGGAGCCCGATCCATCCGCTCAGCACGCCGCCGATCAACCCCGAAAGGTAGAACGGGGCAAGCAGCGTGTTCATGAGCCCGACGTATGTCGACCTCTTCTTCGCCGGACCGTATTCGATCGACATGTTGTACCGGGCCATGAGCTCGGTCCCCAGGTTGACCCCCAGGAAGAGATACACGATGCGGAACCAGCCGAGTGTCGGTGCCGCGAACGCGGTGATGCTCGCCGCCAGCAGGCTGACCGAGGCGACGATGAGCGAGGATTTGTTGCCGTACCTGTCCGCAAGGTAGCCGGTGACGAGCGAGCTTACGACCTGGATCGCCACCATGATCAGCGTGAATTCTCCGACCGCTGATTCGCCGGCATGAAACCGCTCCAGCGCGTACACGGTGAAGAAACTGACGGGCATCGTTGCGAGCGTCAGCAGCGCGCATGCGGTGATGAACCTCCGGAACGGCGGGTTGGAACTCAGGACGCCGGGGAGCTCCATGAGATACGCGAAAAAGGGGCGGCGCGGTGAGACCGTGCTCGGTTCCGCTTCGTGCAGTCCCGTCTGCGTGACGATGGAGGCCGTCTGGACGAGGAACGCCGCAAAGAATGCGACCGCGAACGAAGCGGGGAACGGAATATCGGCCAGAATCCATGTCAGGCAGAGCCCGCAGACGAATGCACCCCCGCCGCCGAGCGAATTGCGGAGCCCGACGAGCCTGCCGCGTCTCCGCGGGGGAGTCATCTTGGCGAAGAAGTCGAACCAACCGGGTGTGGCGACGCCGATGACGACCTGCATCACCGTGTAGAGGAGAAGGAAGAGCCAGAGCGCCAGGGCCGGGCTGCCGGACCCGAAGAGGAGTATCGCCACAGCCATGAGGAGGACGAACACTCTGTGCGCGGAGCCGAATCCGAGCGCCCATGGTTTTTTCCACGGAATCGTCTCCACGTACCGCGCCGCGAAGATCTGCGGGATGTAGACGCCAACGTAGACGAGAACCCCGAGCGCCCCTACCGCGATGTTGCTCCCCCCGAGCCTGTTGACGAGCGCCGGCAAGACGGTCTGGGGGTTGATGAACGCCAGCGACGCGACGAACAGCGCCCCCTCGACCGTGTTCAGAAGAAAGTTCTTCCGGTCCTCGCGGGAATCGCCGGGGACCAGACGCCAGAGCGCAGTCAATGCGCCGGGCTCCTGCTCCCCCGCGCGGCATCGTACACGATCTCGCCCGCGATAATGGTCTTCTCCACGCGCGTCTTCAGTATCGCCGGGGGATCGATCGTCATGATGTCATCACTTAGTACAACCAGGTCCGCCCATTTTCCAGGTTCGATCGTCCCCTTTTCTTTCTCCTGGAACGCCGCATATGCGCCCCAGACCGTGTAGGATCTGAGTGCCTCGTCGCGGGTCATCCGTTCCGCCGGATTCCACCCTCCCGGCGGCGACCCGCTCCTGTCCTGCCTCGTGACGGCGGCATAAAATCCCCAGAGGGGGTTCGGGGATTCCACGGGAGCATCCGAACCCCCGGGGATGATGTTCCCCTCCGCGAGGAGGGACCTCCATGCATACGCCTCGTGGATCCGGCGCGGCCCCAGGCGCTCTTCAGCCCACGGCATGTCGGACGTACAGTGGGAGGCCTGCATCACCGGGATGACCCCCAGCGTCCTGAACCTGTGGACGTCCCCGTCGGCCAGGACCTGCGCATGTTCGATTCTGAACCTGACGTCCCTCCCCTTCGCGCCCGCGGAGGCGAGGGCACTGTCGTACGCATCGAGGACCACCGCGTTGGCCCTGTCGCCTATGGCATGGGTGCAGATCTGGAATCCCGCCGCGAGTGCCTGTTCGGCCGCAGCGCGGAGCGCACCCTCGGACATCAGCGTGAGACCCCGGTTTCCCGGATCGTCCTCGTACGGCTCGATGAGTGCCGCACCGCGCGATCCGAGCGCGCCGTCCGCGTAGAACTTCACCGCGCGCATGGTCAGCCTTCCCCCGTATCCTTCCGTCACAGGTCCCGTTTTCCTGCACGCCGCCCAGAACTCTCCCGGTGAACCGGCGATCGCCACATAGACGCGGAACGGGAACGCGCCTCCGGCGATGAGACTCTTGTACGCCGCCACCCCGCCCGAGTCGACCCCCATGTCATGAACCTCGGTGAGCCCGGACGCGATACAGACGTCCACCGCCCTGCGCAGGGCCGCGGCCCGCTCGCCGGGGGAGGGGGGAGGGACCACGCCGAGGAACGCCTCCACGGCGTTATCGATGAACACACCCGTCGGCATTCCGGACCTGTCGCGGAGGATCCTGCCCCCGGGGACGTCGGGCGTGTGCGCATCGATCCCGGCGATTGCCAGCGCCCGTGTGTTGACCCACACGGCATGGCCGTCCACGCGCGTGAGAATCACGGGGATCGATGGGGCGGCGCGATCGAGCGATGCGCGCGTCGGGAATTCGTGCGAAGGCCACCTGTTCTGGTCCCATCCCCTTCCCCTGATCCAGCCCCCTCTGACCGTGTCGCGCACGGCGCCTGCAACGCGCGAGGCTGCGTCATCCTCGGAACGCGCGCCGGCAACGTCCAGGTTCATCAGTGACGCCCCGAGACCTTCCATGTGCGCGTGCGCATCGATGAAGCCGGGGTACACGGGCTTCCCGCCGAGATCGATCGTCCGCTCCGCGCGGAACGACGACGTAATTTCCCGGTCCGATCCGACGGCGGCGATCCTGTCGCCCCGGATTGCCACGGCGGTGGCGGCGGGTTTCCGGGCGTCGAGCGTATAGATGACGCCGTTCACGAGTATCACGGAGGCATCCCCGGGTCGTGTGAGGAAAAGGATGACGCACAGGGCGGCGGCGAGCACGAGCGCCGATACGACGAGCTTTTTTTTCACCGGCTTCTCCCGTCTGAGAGCGGCCGCAGGCCGCGAAAAGTGGGAGTCAATATAGACATCCGTGCGTTGAAATTCCAGCCTCGTTGCAAGTCAGCGCTGCTTTCCCTACGTTCCACTGCATTTTTCATGGAGGATCGAGAGCATGAACGCCGCACGCCGGCACGCCGCCGCACCCCCGCCTTCGGATGAATTCCGCCGTTTCGTCGCGATCACCAGGAGACTCCGCAGGGAATGTCCGTGGGACAGAAAACAGACTCACCGGTCTCTCAGGGAAAGCCTCCTCGAAGAAACCTATGAGGTGCTGGACGCTCTCGGGAGGAGGAACACCGCGGATCTCGCGCAGGAGCTCGGCGACCTCCTGCTCCACGTCGCGATGCAGGCCACGATCGCGGAAGAAAAGCGGGAGTTCACGTTCGCGGAGGTCCTGACCGGGATAAGCGACAAGCTCGTGCGGCGGCACCCCCACGTTTTTGGCACCGTGAAGGCGAAAGGGGCGGGCGACGTGCTGAAGAACTGGGAGCAGATCAAGATGAACGAAGGCCGCCGCTCGGTTCTCGAGGGGATCCCGCGCCACCTCCCCTCGCTCCAGAAGGCGATGCAGGTCCAGCGCCGCGCGTCCGCCGTCGGGTTCGACTGGAAGAAGGGGTCCGACGTTCTCGCAAAAGTCGCCGAGGAGGCGCGGGAGGCGGGAGCGGCCCGCACGAAGCGGCACCGCGAGGAGGAATTCGGCGATCTGCTCTTCGCCCTCGTGAACTACGCGCGATTCACCGGCGTGAACCCCGAACACGCGCTCGAAGGAACCATCGCGAGGTTCGTCCGCAGGTTCCGGTATATCGAACGGCGCCTCGCTGCGCGGGGAACCGTCCCCGGCCGGGCGTCGCTCCGCGTCATGGACGGGCTGTGGGAGGAAGCCAAACGGAAACACCGGTCCGGAACGCGGCGCTAGAGCCCTCACGCACGATCAGCCCTCCTCCCCTTCCCGGGCTCCGGCCTCCGTGAACCTGTCGTAGGCGTCGATGATGTCCTTGACGAGACGGTGACGCACGACGTCGTTCCTGTCGAAGTACACGAACGAGATCCCCGTCACGTCGCGGAGCACCTCCTGGACCTGCACGAGCCCGGAGCTCATCTTCCGGGGGAGATCGATCTGCGTGACATCCCCGGTCACGATCGCGCGTGAATTCGGACCGAGCCTCGTGAGAAACATCTTCATCTGGAGCGCCGAGGCGTTCTGCGCTTCGTCGAGTATCACGAAGGCGTTGTTCAGCGTCCGGCCCCGCATATAGGCCAGGGGCGCGATCTCGATGATGCGTTTCTCGATATACCCCCTCAGCTTTTCGGCGGGGAGCATGTCGTCGAGGGCGTCGTAGAGAGGACGGAGGTACGGGTCGACCTTCTCCTTGAGGTCCCCGGGGAGGAACCCGAGGCTTTCGCCCGCCTCGACGGCGGGGCGCGTCAGCACGATCTTGGTGATTTCGTTGTTCTTCAGCGCGGCGACCGCCAGCGCAACGGCCATGTAGGTCTTCCCGGTCCCCGCCGGACCGATGGCGAACACGATGTCGTTCTTCCTGACCTCGCGGACGTATGCCCGTCCCCCGGGCGTCTTGGCGCGGATCATCTGGTTCCGCGTGAAGAGGATCAGCGAGTCAAGCTCGTCGCTGCTGAGCGAGGAGGCCACCCCCCGCGGCAGCGCGGGCTCGCCGTTCGCCGTCACGAGATCGATTACGGTGTCCACGTCGTTGACGGTCAGCGACCCGTTGCGCGTCAGGAGGAACATCAGCTCCTTGAAGACACGCTCGAGCTGGTCCACCTCCTGGGAAGTCCCGCGAAGCGTAATGGCGTCCCCCCGGACAACGACCGTCGAGTCGAATCTCTTCTCGACGATCTGCAGGTTCGCGTCGTTCAATCCCAGGAGCGCCAGGGCGTCGACGCCTTCGATCCGTATCTTCTTTTCTGTCACGCGCAGCATCCCTCCTCGTTCACAAA